>Ga0209023_10003378_pt1 | contig 19106 bp, 15 predicted proteins | sample LakOneMetagenome_FD_187468 | JGI IMG/M metagenome (GOLD analysis project Ga0209023, IMG submission 187468) | Freshwater and sediment microbial communities from Lake Erie, Canada (SPAdes) (version 2) | ecosystem: Environmental > Aquatic > Freshwater > Lentic | place: Lake Erie, Canada...
CTCATAAATGATACAGGTCTTTTATCAGGTGTACATCCCCGGATGTAACATCAACCACCGGCATATCTTTAATCACAGCCAGGCGCTGCCCATGCTCCAGGAAAGTGTTCCTGCCTTTTTTGTCTTTGGCATCCCTGTTGGCAGATTCATGAAAACCATCTTTTGCTGTATATTTTATAAATGGCGCCGAAAGATCTTTCCGTATAAAAAATGCATTTACACCGGCACTGCCTGTTCCAATAAAATCATAGCCTTTTTTTTCTGCCAGCCGGCATAGCGCCGGAAGGGAAGCGCCATAATATAAATTGGAATAATGGGCTTTTGTTTTAATAAAACCGGCGGCGTAAGGAATGCTTACAGCGTATTCGTTGCCAAAGGCAGAATTATATTCGCATACCACTATCCTGGGTTGCACTGTTGTAAGGGCCTCCCATACCCAGTAATCATTTCCATCAATATCAATACTTAACAACCCGATATCACTGCATGGGGTATAACTGTTAACCAGCGTGGTGATGTTTTCTTTTGTAATAAAGCTTTGATACGCGGTGATATCATACTTCCAGTAAATAAAATCTTTTTTTATAAAACGGATATTCAGTTTACTGCTGTCTATAACCAGCCCGCGCCAGTTGTAAAAAAGCAGTAACCGGGTGTTGGATTCTGTATAATCTTCCACACCCAGCTCGATAAAGATTTTATTGGGGATGGCTGTTTTACTGATGATATACTGGATGATGCCATCTTCCCCGCGTTGGGAAAAAACCTGGAAAGCCACTTCGTCCAGCTGCTGGATGTTTTGCTTGTTGCCGTTAACATCAGCCAGTTGCTGCCCTTTTAAAATATTTGCCTTAAAAGTTTCGTAATGAAACTTTTGATACAGTCGGCGGTAATAATATTTAATCCAGTCTCTAAGCATATTGCTTTTATCAGGCAGACAGCATTTTGTATTTGGAATAAAACTTTGCTACAATATTTTTGGGCATAAAAGAAAGCAACCAAAGCCCGTAACCCGTAAGCTGAAGCGGTTTGAACCCAATAGCTTTTTTAGCATTTTGCCTGGCCTTTACAGGCTGGTAATTATTCCATAAATATTTTTTTGCCACCAGTATATTGTAACTGTAATTTTTAAAACCGGTAAAGCGCTGTGCTTCCAGGATACCCAGCAATTCTATTTCCTGCGCAGCTGTAATGGGCCCCTGCTGAAACAACATTTCCCGCTTGAGTTCAGCAAATCTTTTCCCTCTTAATTTTTCATCCACGGTTACCGATTCAGGATTCAGCCGCACGGTTACCAGCGGAGAGGACAGGTTACACACCTTTCCCTTTTTAATCAGCTGTATCCAGAGATGGTAATCTTCAAATGTGTGTGCCCTGGCATTGTACCCCCCCAGTTCCAGTGCAATATTTTTCCTGTACATCACGGCAGAATGTATAAAGGGGCAACCTGAGTTTATTTTGCTGCATATCTCTTCATGCGTATGTCCTGTGTTGGTATACCGGTACAGGTATTCACCCGCCTGGTCGGCATAGTTTACATCGGTTCCGGTTAATACATATTCGGGGTGCGCCATTAAATAATCATATTGCACCTGCAGGCGTTGCGGATAACAGATATCATCTGCATCAAAGCGTGCAATTAAAGGGGCGGCTGCGTTTAGTAAACCCAGGTTTAATGCAGCGGCAATACCCATATGCGGCTGGTTGATTAATTTAATCCTGTTGTCAGTAAAAGTTTTTACCACGGCTGCGGTATCATCAATGGAGCCATCATTAATAACCAGCAGCTCAAAATTTTTAAAATGCTGCGCCAGTACAGAGGTGATTGCTGCTGTAATATATTTGGCTGCGTTATAAGCAGGCATTAAAACGGTTATTTCAGGCTGGCCCGTCATGGTGAATGTGCTGGAGTATTTTCTTTTAAGTTTAAAAATAAGAGCAGTTCAAAAAAAACCACGATTGATAACTGTTCAAACCAATATTCTACAAAAAATAAACCGAGCAGTAACAATAAGATGGGCAGCCCATAGGTAAGTTTTTTTCGTTGCTGCCAGAAAAAACCGAAGTAGCCCAAAAACAGGGCGCTTATGCCTGCCACCCCGTATTCACCCAGTAACTGGTCGTAAACAGAGTTGGGTGTATTGATTAAAGAATGCTGGCCTGCTGTTTTGGTAAAGTAGCCGAGGTATAATGCAAGATGGTTTTTTTCAAAATCAGGATTGATATAAGTGTACTTTTCCGGGTACCCTCCCGCTATTTTAAGCGCTGTTGTTTTAAAGGCAAGTTTGGAAGAAAAATTGCCTATGCCGGCACCGGTAAGAATTTTAAGCGGGTGCGATTGTAAAAAATGAATGGTTTGCGAAAGCGCAATGGCTTTACCGGGTAAATTGGACTGGGTTACTGCCGCTACATTTACGGTGTCTGTTTGAATAAACTGCAGCAGTTGCTTTTTAAAAACAGTTGTATCGTCCTTATGCTGAAAAGGAGGGGTATGGATATTGGGTTGCGGTATCAAAGGTTTTTCCTTAATCGGCGCTGCTGCTATGACCACAGGTGTATTCGTTTTAGGCGTGGCTTTCATTGCCGCATGCATACTGTCGAGATAAGTGATGGCAATTTTTTGTTTTTTTTCTTCGGCATCGAGAATACTGTCCGGTTTGTCTTTAACGGAACCCTGTTTGGAAACCAGCGGGGCTGCCGGTGCAGAAAAGAATTTTTCGAGCGCGGCAGTTATATAAGTATTGTTTTGCGGCGAAATCTTTGCAAGAAAAACCACCAGTAAAGCTATGCAGGCTACAATGATACTTTTTTGATCCCTGCTGCTTTGAAAAATAAAAATATACAGCAGCACAAGGCAAAGTAAAATATTGGTGACATTACTGCCTGTCAGCAATAATATGGCCATAAAAAAAAGGCACCAGCTGTTTTTGTGGCGCAATAAAAAATAGATGACTGCAAATGCGTTAAGCACTGCATTGGTGGTGGAGGTGTCAAAACTTACACCTTTTATATAATCGCCGGTTCCAATAAAATATTTTTGATAGTTTCCCTGGTAACGGTAAGGATTTATTGCTCCTGTTTCCAGGATGATCCCTGCATATACAAACAATGAAACTGCAGCATTGATCAGTAAAAAAACAAATATGGTGGTATGCAGCACTTCGGGGGAGTTTTTTTCAACGGCCAGTTTTACCTGGTGGGCAGCCAGCAGGCACAGCAGCCAAAACAATATACCTGTTGCCGCCGCGGCGGTATAATTCACACTGTTGTAACCACCAACCAAAAAATAGTTAAGCAATGCAATACCAGTAATAATAAGATAAAATAAAGGGAGCCTGGAATTTTTTACTGATAAGCCTGGCTTAAAAACCGGGCGTATGATAAAGAGCAGAATAATGGCAGCGGCCTTAATAGCCAGTTTTACATTTAAAAAAAGTAAAAGAAATACCAGCAAAGTCCAGTCAATATGTGCCAGCCTGCTTTGTAAAGCGGCAAAGCCTTTTTTACTGCTCACCTGTTGTGTTGTTTTGCGTTAAGGATTGGTTCAGTACCGGTACGGTATTAAACGGTAAATCATAGGCCCGGGTTGCCTGTTACCATCCGGTTGTTTGTTTAAATAAATGCCAGTCGCTGCGCTTAATCAGCCCAGTCAACACCAGTGCTGCCATGTAAAAACAAAGCGCACTTATTGTAATAAACCCGGTATTGGTAAATAAGCGTGTTGCCAACAGCCCGGCTGCAGCAGTATATATCAAAATTAACAGCAGTTGTAAAACGGCAGCTTTGTATTTATAAAAAGCACAATGGCGGTAAAACAGCAGGGATTGTATAATGGTTGCAAAAAGATAAGCTGCCGCTGCACCCTCGCCACTAAAAAATGGGATAGCAGTGACCGTTGCAGTAATATTAACAATAAAACAAATTAAAAAAATATAGAAAATGGCTTTTAGGTTACCCCGGGTAAAACTGATGGTCCACAAAAAATTATTAAAATACAAAAAAGGCATACAGGCAGAAAGGAATAAAATGGTATGGGTGTTTACTGCCCCGTATTTGTTTTGAGTGATAAAATCTATAACCGGTACCCACAGCATATTCAGCAATAATGCCACGCCGCATGCAATGATTATTTCAAAACGCAGCAGCGCCAGCAGCCGGTTCATTGTAACGGCAGGTACATCTTCATTGCCGGCTGCAAACAGTTTGGTAAAACGGGGAATGAGTATTGGTGCAATTACCAGTAAAGGCACTGTGGCCATTTCAAAAACTTTATAAGCAAAACTGTAATTGGCCAGTACCACTGTTGAAGTAAAAAGGCCTAAAAAAATCCAGTCAAAACGGGCGATGGCTGAGGTGAACAATGCCACACCCAGTTGTGGCAGTGATTCCTTTAACAAACTGGTATAATTTGCTTTATTCCACCGCAGGGTTACCGGGGTTTTTAACTGGTACTTTGTTATGGCCAGGCAAAGCAGCAGTTCGGCAGCATCACCGGCAATAAAAACAATAATTACAGTTTGCAGGGTTATGTTTTCAGTAAAGGCCAAAAAAATAAGTGCAGCACTTCTGAGCAGGTTGGAGCAGGTGCTCATAAAAAGGAGCGGTTTAAATTTTTCGAGGCCATTGGCCAGCTGTTTAAAAGGAGTGGCAAAAAATAACATCAGCTTTCCGGCACCAATCAACAACAGCAGCTGGTGTAAATGAAAAAAACCACTGAATAAAAAATGGCATATTGCCAATACTGCATATACCACCAGCCCAGAAAAAACAACGTGTACAGTATATGCAGCAAGTGTAGCGTTGATATTATTACCGGCAGCAATTTTTTTGATCACCACCTGGTCAATACCAAAAGAAAGAATATTAAACAGGGTGAGTAATACCGCCAGGGTCCAGTTTATTTCCCCAAACTGGTCTTTGCTTAATTGCGTGGATAAAATATAGAAAATTACAAGCCCGCTTAACTGGTTAATGATTACCTGCAGGGAGTTGGCCGAAATATCAGAAACTAATTTTTTTTTCATTGCTGCTGCCGGCTGTACCGTAACTGTAATTTATACATTTATTTCATTAATATGCTGGCAACCCTGCCGTTATTTACCCCGATTCTACAACTGCACAAAATAACTACTATGCAAAAAAATTTTTTCTTCTTTTTACTGCTGGCGAGTACCGGCGCTTTTGCCCAGGAAGATACAGCCATTACCAGGCTGATGAACGCCGACAACAGTAAAATAAAAACAGTAAAAGCTGCTACCCCTATTTTTTATTCCCAAAAATTGATTAATGCCAATACTGTGGAAGTATTGCATAAGGGGATACTGGAATTTAAAGTGGTACATAATTTTGGAGATGTGGCCGGTAAAAACGGGGGCATTGATCATTTTTACGGGCTGGACAATGCGTCGGATGTAAAAATTGCTTTCCAGGCCGGGATTACAGATAAACTGAATGTACTGCTCAGCCGCACAAAAGGTGGTGGTAACCTGCAGCAACTGGTAGAAACCGGAATTAAGTACCAGTTTGTAAAGCAGCTGGACAATGATGCATCACACCCCGTATCCATAACTGCCTTTGCCAATATTGTGGCATCTACCATGAAGGCTGATACGAACAGCAGCGCCAGTCAGCTTGCAATAAAAGAAAACCGGTTCTCCGATTTTTCTGACCGGTTGAGCCAGGTAGTGCAGCTGATGGTGGCCAGGAGGTTTGGTACTATAAGTTTGCAGTTGAGCCCAACGTATGTGCACACCAATTACGTGGTAACCAACGACCAAAAAAGCATATTTGCTTTGGGTGTGGGTGCAAGGGTACCACTAAGCCGGAAATTTATCCTGGTGGCAGACTATTTCCACGCTTTCCGTTCTTCGGCTTCTGAAGCTGCGCTTAAAAAGCAATATGCCGGGCTGTATGACCAGGAACGTTATGATGCTTTTGGAATAGGCTTTGAAATTTTAACTACCGGCCATATGTTCCATTTAAACTTTACCAACACCACAAATATTTTAGAAAACCGTTTTATCCCGCGTACGTTTACCACATGGAGTAAGGGCCAGTACCGCTGGGGCTTTACCATTGCAAGGGATTTTGTTTTATTCAGGGATAAAAAATAGCTTGTCTTTTAATGATCCGGTAACAAAAAAGGCTTCTTTTAATTAAGAAGCCTTTTATTATACAGGTAAATGATACCTGTTAATGCTTTTTCGCAAACGGTTTAAATGATGCGGTAACCATCACCCCCGTGCTGTTTAATTTTACTTTTCCTGCGCCCACACCACCTAACGGCAACTTTAAATAGGGCTCAGCCATTAAAGAAAAACGGTTGTTTAATTTATACTGGTAACCGGCTGACAGGGTAAGTACAGATAAATAATGTTTGTTTTCATTATTGATGGTTCTGGTATAACTGTACGATTGTCCCCCGGGTGTTTTATATAAATAATTATATCCCTCTTTTTTCATTAAGTAGGAAGAGAGGCCCGTGCCGGCAAACCAGTTGTGTTTTTTTGCAGCATTAAAATTGTAATATACACTGACCGGAATTTCGTAAACATTACAATCTGCATTAATTTCTGTGAGGTTTGGATATACCACACCGTTGGGGAACTTATACTGGTAAGGCAAAGCCGTGTATACTTTTTTAGAAACATAAAAACCAGAACCCAGCTTTAAGTGATTGCCCAAGCTGTAGCTGAACCCGGCACCATAAAATGATTTTAATTTACCGGTATTCTTTAATTCAATATAGCTGATATCGGCACCTGTAGAAAAAGTAAGTGCAAATTGATCAGCAAATTTGCTGCTGCTTTTATGATTTTCCTTTGATGAAGGATTATTTTTTGAAGCAGTGGTCTTATTTTCAGCAGGCTTTGGCGGTTCTTCATTAGGTTTTGGCGTAACGGCTGCTTCTTTTATTACAGCCGTTATCAGGCCATTATCATCAGCATTGCCTGGTTTCGGAGAACTGGCAGGTTTTTCTTCGGTCCCTGCCTTATTTACCGCCGCAGCAACATCAGGATTTTTTTCATTATCACCGGCATCATCACCGGCAGCCGGTTTTTTAATTTTCATTATTGTTTTGCCCTTGCTGTTGTAACTGCGGGTGTTGGCATCAGCAAACAGTGAAGTGCGGGATTCAGTTGGGTTTACGCCGGTTGCAACACTGCCGGCATCTGTAACCGGCATTGTATTACCTGACGGTGCTAAACTGCTGTTGCCAGCGGGGTTGCTGTTTTTATCAGTTGTATTTACAGCTGCAGCTGTTGAGGGAAGGGTGGTGTTGCTTTTTTGTATTGCAGCACTGCTGCTGCCCGGCTGCGGCGCTGTATGCTTCCATGGTTGTAAAATACCCAGTAGCAGTACACTGCCCGCTAAAAGAAAAAGCAATATAACAGCAAGCGGCTTCCGCCGGTCCTTTTGCTGTGGCAAATGCTTATCCAGCAGCACCCGCATCTTTCCCCAGGCCTTATCATCATAAGGCGGGTGATGTTGTTTTGCAGCATCGTTAATGAGCTTATCTAATTCTTCATCCTGCATTTTTTGCTAATTTGGTTATATTTTGGTGGTACAAGATTTTTTGTAATTGTTTTCTGGCCTTTGCCAGGTTAGATTTTGAAGTGCCTATGGAAATACCCAGTTGCCGGGATATCTCTTCATGGCTGAAGCCATCCACAATAAAAAGATTTAAAACGGTACGGTAGGCCGGGGAAAGGTCCTGTATAAAGCGGATGATCTCATCATACGAAATTTTATCAACTGCCGATTCGGCTGGTGCGGGCAAATGAATGATGGCAGTATCCAGCTCGCTTACGTTCTGATGCTTTTGATTTTTCCTGAAATGGTCGATAGCAGTATACACCATTATTTTCCGCAGCCAGCCTTTAAAAGAGCTCACCACATCTGCATATGCAGGTTTAAACTGGTGTATTTCTTTAAAAACTTTTAAAAATCCATCGTTGAGTATTTCAGAAACATCTTCATCCCGGCTTGTATAACGGTCGCATACAGACATAGCATACCCATAGAAAGAGTGATATAATTTTTTTTGACTCTCCCTGTCGTTAAGGGAACAACCCCTGATGTGTAAGTTTAATTCTTCAGCTGTTAACAAAATAGTATTTTGAAACCGTATATACAATCGGCAAAACAGTAGCACAGGTTGCCATATAAAAGGTACATTTTTTTAATTCCATCCACAATTATTTTTTATGATATGAACTAATGCCCCGGTGGAAGAAAACCACGGGATGCATACAAATGTGCAATAATATAAGTGGTATTTCCTTAGCAATTCAGTAATCATCCCAAGTATATTTACGCTGTTTAATATGCCAAAAAAATAAATCTATTTTGATGTTACCCTTAATACAATAAAAAGGTTATTCACAGCGATTTATACAGTAGTATCCTTCAATCACGTATCCAGTTGAAAACCCAAAGAATGAGATTAATCCGTAATGCAATAGTGGTATGTTCTGTACCCGCCTTAATGGCAAACGTTTCGGCTCCCCCTGGTGGAAATATATCAGCAGTTACTTTAAAGTTGAGGGTAAAGCCTGCGGTAAAAAAAACAGCCGCAGACTATTATTCCGAATGGCATTTAATGAACACCGGCTTATCAAAAACTGCCTTTGAATATGCGGTAAGGGGGTATAACTATCTTATGGAAAACAACAGGCTGGCCAACAGCAGTGTACTTACCATTGTTGACTATAGCAAACCGTCTTCTGAAAAAAGATTATATGTGCTGGATATGAATGACGGCAGGATATTATTTAACTCGCTCGCCGCTCATGGCCGCAATTCCGGCCTTGTATATGCCAGCAATTTTTCAAATGAACCCTCATCCCTTAAAACAAGTCTTGGTTTTTTTATTACTGCCAATACGTATACGGGTAACAATGGCTACTCTTTAAAATTAACCGGCTGCGAAAGGGGCATCAATGACAAAGCACTGCAACGTGCCATTGTAATACACGGGGCTGATTATGTTGATGAAAATTTTGTACAGCATAACGGTTACCTGGGCAGGAGCCATGGTTGCCCTGCGGTTCCGGAAAAAATAAGCAGGCAGATCATTGATGTTATAAAGAACGGCAGTTGCGTTTTTTTATACCATCCCACAAAAAAATATACCACCAGGTCAAAAATACTAAACAGCAGGGCTTAGCCGAAAGCATCAGTTACATTTTTATTGTTAGGCAAGACAGGAAAAGATTCCTCACCGTTACTGGTGGGGGATTCTTTTTTACAGCAGAACTAAGGCAGCAGCAAACTGGCAGATAACGCCCAGGAATAAGCCCCAGTAAATTTCTTTTACAGTATGGTCGCTTACCACCAGGCGGGAAGTACATACAATTCCGGTAAGTAAAAAGGCAATACTCAGGGGCCATGTCATCAGCATGGTGTTATACGTCATAATAACTAAAAACAGGCCCAGCAGGCCACCCATTCCCATAGCGTGCATGCTGATCTTAAAATAAATATTTGCCATTAAAGCGGCAGAGGAAGTTAAAAAAATACCCAGTGCAAAAGCGGTAACTGCGGGATGCAGTTCGCCGGGATAGTTCTTAAATACCATAAACAGCCAGAAGAAAAAAATACCGCTGATGATGTAAGGAATGATCCTGTCTTTTTGCGTTTTTAAAAAGAACGAATCGGCAAAGCCAAGGGCTTTAAGTAACACAACAGAAAATACCGGGTAAAAAATGGTAAGCTGCACAACTGTAAGCGGCAGCCAGAATTTTGTACGGGAATCGGCACCACTGAAATAAGACGGGTGTACATAAATTAAAAACATTATTACATACAGCGGGATAAACAGGGGATGGAGAAGGTAAGAGAAAAAATGAGCAAAAAATCTTACAGGGGCGGGAAAGTTACCGGCCACAGGCAGCTTTACAGCATCGTTTTTGTTATTATCCCCAAAATCCTGTCTTTCTGCTGTTATCATAATTGTTTTCTTAACCGGGCCACCGGTATATTTAATTGTTCCCTGTACTTGGCCACCGTACGCCGTGCAATATTATAACCTTTTTCCTGCAATAGCTCGGTAAGGCGTTCATCACTCAAAGGATGTTTTTTGCTTTCCTCCTCAATCAGGTCACTTAATATCTTTTTAACTTCCCTGGTACTTACTTCTTCGCCACTTTCTGTCTGCAGGCTTTCACTGAAGAAAAATTTAAGGCGGTAGGTGCCAAACTCGGTCTGTACAAATTTACTGTTAGCCACCCGGCTTACTGTTGAAATATCCAGGTTGGTGGTTTCTGCAATATCTTTTAATATCATGGGCCGCAGTTCGGTCTCATCCCCGGTGATAAAAAATTCATGCTGGTAGTTCATGATGGCTTCCATGGTGGAAATCAGGGTATGCTGGCGCTGTTTGATAGCATCTATAAACCATTTGGCGGCATCAATTTTCTGCTTGATAAAAAGCACGGCTTCTTTTTGACGCTTATCTTTTTTACTGCCCCGGTCATAATCTTTAAGCATATCGCGGTAGCCTTCACTTATCCTTAAATCGGGGGCATTTTTACTGTTAAGTGTCAGCTCCAGTTTACCGGCGTTATTAAATATAAAAAAATCGGGCACCACATAACTTTCTGCTTTATTCGTTTCGCCGATATTCCCGGCCGGCTTGGGGTTTAACTTAATGATCTGGTTAATTACAGCCCGCAACTGGTCATCAGTAAGGCTAAGGCCCCGCTGTATTTTTTCGTAATGCTTCTTGGTAAACTCATCAAAGTATTTTTCTAACACCTTAATGGCCATTTCCACATGTTTACCTTCATCCATTTTCCGTTCCAGCTGCAGCAGCAGGCATTCCTGCAGGTTACGGGCGCAAATACCCGGCGGATCAAACTGCTGGATCTGTAACACCAGTTCACCAATCTCTTCTTCCGTGGTAATGATATTCTGCCTGAAAGCAAGGTCATCCACTATAGAACTTATTTCCCTGCGTAAATAACCATCATCATCCAGGTTGCCAATAATCTGCTCGGCAATTTTTTGCTGGTGATCATTTAAATTCAGCTGTCCCAGCTGTTCAAGCATCAGCTCATTAAACCCGGTTTCCACCTTGTGCGGTGTTACCCGGCCTTCATCAATTTCAGGATAGTTATCATCACGTAATTTATAATCACCCACTTCATCATCACCATCGTTTACATACTCACTGATATCAATATTATCATACTCATCCTCGCTGCCATCCTTTTCAAACTCATCTTCCTCTTTGTCTTTAAATTCGTCATTGGCTTCATCATATTCATCCTGGTGGCCGTCTTCAGCTTCTTCCAGCGCCGGGTTTTCCTCCAGTTCCTCCTTAATGCGTTCTTCTAAAATAGCAGTGGGCACCTGCAGCAGTTTCATCAGCTGAATTTGCTGCGGCGATAATTTTTGTAGCTGTTTTTGATATAATCCCTGACTTAAAGCCATATCCTTTAATCCCCCGGGGGGAATCCTGGTTGTGTTTCGTTGATAAAAAGTTTGTTTTCACCGGGTGGACTCCAGTTTGAGCGGCGAGCTGGTTTATGCCGGGGCATTTTTTAGCTGCGTCAAAAACTTTTCCACCAATTTTGGCGTAAATTTACTTACAAACCGGCTCTTATATGAACGGAAAAGTTAAAATTTTATTTTTTTGCATGATTTTTGTGGGAGCGCAGGCTTTTTGTCAAAATACAACGCACTTCAGGCCCGTATTTAACAGGTTGTGGTTTTATAGGTTATCGCATTTACAGCCAGTTAAAAAACCTAACCTGGCACTTGTGCATATGGAGAATGAAAAAATTGCAGGCACTTTTCGTTCGTCAGCAACTACAGCAATGCCTCAATTGATTCCAGCCAGTTTTTATACATCCCACTTTAGCTTTTTCTGTAAAAAAGAATTGCAGATAGAGAAAATAACCGGCATACCTTTTAAATTCAGGTTGGGCAGTGTACAACAGTGCGACCAGCTGGAAGGTAAACCAAATACAGGAATGAAGTAATACAGTGATTATGCACTTACAGCCTGCTCACTCAGCACTTTTTTAATAACAGCAACCATCTTTTCTCCTTTTTCTTTAAGCTGTTCTTCGGTCCACACCAGGCTGATTGCAGTGGAAATGCAGCGGCTCATAATGGCATCGCTGGCACTGAAATCTTTATTGGCATGGTGTATCACTTTTTCTTTCAGCTCGGGGCTTAAGGCATTTAACGTGATGGAGTTCTTAAGGTGATCCCATTTGCGGATATAATGCCAGTTATTATTATACCAGTAAAAATTGCCGGCTAAAATATTTTGAGCTTTCAGGGCTTCCACCACAGCACTGGTAATTTCGGCAGTAGGTAAAAACCAACTTAAAAAAGTACAACTGTCGCCTTCCACGTCGGGAACCCTTCTGAAACTGATTTCGGGTATTTGAGACAATATATTTTTTAAAGCGGTATGATTTTTCTTTTGGATGGCTAAAAATTCATTCAGCCTGTTTACCTGTGCAAGGCCCACTGCGGCATGCAGTTCGCTGATGCGGAAATTATAACCGATGAAAGGGTGCAGGTCTGCACCACGGTCAACACCTTTATGGTCGTGGCCATGATCACTGTAGCCATCACTGCTTACAAATACATCTTCGCGGTTGGTCATTACCACGCCGCCTTCACCGCAGGTCATTGTTTTTACATAATCAAAACTAAAGGTACCGGCATCTCCAATGGTACCTAATTTTTTTCCTTTATAAGTACCTCCAATGGCCTGGCAGGCATCTTCCAGCAATATTAAATGGTGTGATTTGCAAATAGCCTGTAACGCCTCCATATCTGCCATACTGCCGCACATGTGTACAGGCATAACACATTTTGTTTGGGGAGTGATAGCAGCTTTTACAGCTTCGGGATGTAGTGTAAGTGTATCATCCACATCCACCATTACGGGTACCGCCCCAACGCTTAATACCGCTTCAAAACTCGCCACAAATGTGAAGGAGGGCATGATGACCTCATCACCATAGCCAATACCCAAAGCGCTTAAAGCTGTAGTTAATGCTGCGGTTCCGCTGCTTACCAGTTGTGAATATTTACAACCGAAATAACCGTTGATGGCAGTCTCCAGCTCCCTGGCTTTCCAGTGGCCATTACGGTTATTGTCAAAACCATAACGCATTAAAACACCGCTTTGCACCACATCGTTTAAGTGTTTGCGTTCTGCATCGCTCCATAATTCAAAACCTGGCATATAAAATAAATTGATAATTAAGAATGACTTTTTATAAAAGCTAACCGATTAGTAAAGGTAAACAATTCGGCTTTATTGACATGAAGAAGCAGGAAATACAAACTTTTGTATTCCCGTTTCAAGGCTGTTAAGATGATACAGGAAATACCCCAATCATGTGATAAGCCCATAAAAGCTTTTTAATATATTTAGGTACTGAAACCTCATTTTAAAGATGCCCACAATGTCACCTGCAAAAATATTTTTTTTTACTTTACTGTTACTGCTTTTTAATGTGTTGCAGGCGCAGAACAAGGCTATTGACAGCCTGCAAAAAATAATCGATGAAGGCAATAATGATCACAGGACCAATCTTGCGCTTAATGACATTGCCGTTGAGTATGGTAGGGTTGATATGGCAAAGGCAAAAACTTACCTGTATCAGTCCATCAGGCTTGCAACAACGCTCAGGAACGACGCACTGCTGAGCAATGCTTATTCTCAAATGGTGTCTGTGCACAGCAACCTGGGCAAAATCGACAGTGCTAAATATTACCTTCAATTGCTGAAGGCACTGGCAACAGCCGATGCTGATAATATGGTTAAAGGCAGTTACAACCTTGCCGGGGGGTTGTTTTATAAAAAAATCGGTGACTATAAATCGGCCCTGCCATTTATGATCAGTGCCCTTAATGATAATATAGCTGTAGATAAAAAGTATAATAACACCGGTTCCAAAACATCTGTGGCTGGAAGCTATCTTAATATTGGTAATACTTACATGAATATGGGAGAATATAAAAGCGCACTGGAATACCATTTGAAGGGGTTAAAGATTTTTGAAGAGATTGATAACAAAAGAGGTATTTCATTTTGTAATCAAAGTATTTGCAGCGATTTTATTAAGCTGGGTCAGTTTAATGAAGCCATTCCTTACGTGGCAAAGGCCATGGCACTTAAAAAAGAAATGAATGATAAAAGGGGGGTAGCCATTGCTGCCGGGGACTATGCAAATGTTTATAAGGGCCTTGGCGAGTACGATAAGGCTGTTGGGTATTTAAAAGAGGCGCAGCAATCCTTTCATGAACTGAAGCTGCTGCCTGACGAAGTAAAGATCAATATAGAACTGGCCAAAGTATATGCTTTAAAAAAGGACGGACAACAGGCTAATCTTTTGCTGGATAATGCCAAAACACTTGCCCAGCAACTGAAAGACAGTACGCTGCTTATTACAGTGGATGCCGAAAAAATTGCCCTGCAAAGCAGTATGGCCCTGCAAAAGGGAGATGAACAAAAGCTGATGATCAGCCTGCAAAACTCAATTGAAATGCGGGATAAGGATAAAGAGCTTTCTTCTTACCGTTACCTGGCAGACTATTACGCCAATAAAAAAGAATTCGATAAGGCGCTTGAATATACCAACAAACTGCACCAGGTAACTGACAGTGTGCAAAACAAAGACTTACAGCTGGAGATAAAAAAATTGGAGGAACAGTATAACCTGGAAAAGAAAGAAAAGGAAATAGCACTGTTAAAAAAAGACCAGCAATTAAACCAGGTTACGCTCCAAAAACAAAAGTCCTTTCAATACGGAATGATTGTTTTCCTGGCCATGTCGCTTTTAATTGGATTTTTGGTGGTGAACCGCTACAGGGTGGTGCAGCGCTCACGCCGGCTTATTGAAATGGAGCGCATGCGCAATACCATTGCAAGGGATTTGCACGATGATATTGGCTCCACGTTAACCAGTATTAACATCTTAAGTAAAATGGCATTGCAGCAGGAAAGTGGTAACAGTATAATGAATTCGAGCATGCAAAAAATAAAAGACCGCTCCGCTTCCATTATGGAAAGTATGGGTGATATAGTATGGGCCATAAACCCGCAGAATGATACGTTTGAAAAAATAGTTTTCCGCATGAAAGAATTTACTTCTGAGCTGCTGGACCCGTTAAATATTAATTACACCTTCAGGGAAGAAGGCAGTTTTGCTGCTGTAAGAATGGATATTAAAAAGCGAAAAGATTTTTACCTGCTTTTTAAGGAAGCGGTAAACAATGCCGCTAAATACAGCCGGTGTAAAAACCTGGATATTCAGCTTACAGAAAAAGAGCAGCAGCTGCAACTGGCCGTTACAGATGATGGCATCGGGTTTAATGAAAAAGTGGTTAAAAACGGCAATGGGTTAATCAATATGCGTGAACGGGCGGCTGCAATGGCTGCAACAATCACTATTAAATCGGAACCAGACAAGGGGAGCAGTATTACAGTTAGCGTACCCATCACATGATTAGGGTATGGGTTGCAAAAAAAGAAATGCACTATTTTGTAAATAAAATTTAATAAAACTGCCTTTAATGCAAACAGGTATTGTAGTGTATGAAGATAATGATAACCTAAGGGAAAGCCTTTGCAACCTGATCATGTTTTCCAAAGACCTGTTGCTGCTGGGTAATTATGCAAGGGTGGATGAGGTAAGTACACAGGTAAAAGAACTGCAACCAGACGTGATACTGATGGATATTGATATGCCCGGCATGAACGGCATAGATGCAGTAAGACTGATACGCAGTTTTAACCAGCAGGTGCAGATCATTATGCTTACCGTATTTGACGATAACCGCCATGTGCTGGATGCTATTTGTGCGGGTGCATCGGGATACCTGCTGAAAAAATATATTTCAGATCACCTTACTGAGGCCATTACACAGGTACTGCATGGCGAGGCGCCGATGTCTCCGGGCATTGCACGCATGGTGATTCAAAGCATGCATCAAAACGTAAAGCCCGCAGAAAATAATTATAACCTTACACAAAGGGAAAAAGAGATACTCGCTAACCTTTCCAAAGGAAACAGTTATAAACTGATCGCCTCCGATCTTAACATCAGCATTGATACCGTAAGAACCCATATCAAAAACATCTACGAAAAACTGCAGGTGCATACACAAACTGAAGCGGTTTCCAAAGCCGTTAACGAGCGCCTGGTATAATTTTCATTTTTACTACCGCCATTTTTCTACATCACATCATCATGTGATGGTATAGAACCGGTGTTGTTTGCATCTTTACAACGAAACAAACAAACCACTTTTTATGAAACAGCTATTGCGTTCGGCAGTCGCCACCACCTGCTTACTGATCATTTTCTGTTTTACATTTACTAAAAAAAGTTTTGCCGATGTAACGCTGACCACGCAAACCGTTGCTGCGGGCAACCTAATACAAAACAGCAATAATAATATTGTTTATGTTGTAAAAATGGACGTAACAGTAGCACCAGTTACAGTAAATAATGTTCAATTTACTTTAGCTGGTACCTACGACAATAATGATTTAACCGGTGCCGCCCTATATTTTAATCCCACTACACCCAGTGTAACGGGTGCCCAGGCACTGGTGGGTACTACAGCTACTACTTTTGCAGCACCACATACCTATAATCTTGGCTTTGCCATAAACCAAACTATTGCGGCTGGTTCATCCGGATATTTTATTTTGGTAGCAAACCTGGCAGCAGCAGCCACACCGGGTAATACTATAAAAGTAAATGGTGCAACAAACCCCGTGGTATTTGGTTTTACGAGCAGCCCTGTAGTGATCAATAATCAAACAGATCTGGCTGGAGTGCAAACTATTATTGGTGGGGCTATAAACTTAACTTCAACGCCTGTAGCAGCAAGCAATATAGCGCAGGGTGCAGCTAACACGATAGCATATGTTGTAAAAATGGATGTAACCGGAGCAAGTGTTACTGCAAATAGTATGCAGTTTACTTTAGGTGGCACTTATGATAACAACGACATTAGTGCTGTAAGCGTATTTTTTAATCCTACAGCACCCACTTTAAGTGGAGCCAATAATATAGTCAACTTTGGTGTTGGTTTTACTTCGCCCCACGTTTACACCGGAGGCATAAATCAGCCCATAGCTGCGGGCAGCAGTGGTTATTTTATTATTACGTTCAGCCTCAGTGCCACAGCCACGCCCGGTAACACGGTTAAGGTAGATGGGTTGGCCAACCCTATAGTATTTGGGTTTACTACCGGCCCTTCTGTAACCAACAATCAAACCGATGCAGCAGGTGCACAAACTATCATTGGAGGTGCAGTAACATTAAGCTCCTCACCCGTGGCAGCAAGCAATATAGCGCAGGGGGCATCAACCGTGATAGCTTATGCCGTAAAGATGGATGTAACCGGTGTTGGTGTTACAGCCAATAATATGCAGTTTACTTTAGGTGGCACTTACGATAATAACGACCTTAGTACTGTAGGTGTTTATTTCAATGCCACTGCGCCTACCCTAAGTGGTGCAATTAATATAGTCAACTTTGGTGTTGGTTTTACTTCGCCCCACGTTTACACCGGAGGCATAAATCAGCCCATAGCTGCGGGCAGCAGTGGTTATTTTATTATTACGTTCAGCCTCAGTGCCACAGCCACGCCCGGTAACACGGTTAAGGTAGATGGGTTGGCCAACCCTATAGTATTTGGGTTTACTACCGGCCCTTCTGTAACCAACAATCAAACCGATGCAGCAGGTGCACAAACTATCATTGGAGGTGCAGTAACATTAAGCTCCTCACCCGTGGCAGCAAGCAATATAGCGCAGGGGGCATCAACCGTGATAGCTTATGCCGTAAAGATGGATGTAACCGGTGTTGGTGTTACAGCCAATAATATGCAGTTTACTTTAGGTGGCACTTACGATAATAACGACCTTAGTACTGTAGGTGTTTATTTTAATGCCACTGCGCCTACCCTAAGTGGTGCGATTAATATAGTAAATTTTGGTGTTGGGTTTGCGGCACCGCATACTTACACATCACCAATAAATCAACCAATAGCTGTGGGCAGCAGTGGTTATTTTATTATTACGTTTGGCTTGAACGGAGCCGCTACTGCCGGAAACACAGTAAAGATTGATGGGCTGGCTAATCCCGTAGTATTTGGTTTTTCAACTGGCCCTTCTGTAACCAATAACCAAACAGACATTGCAGGTGTGCAAACGATACTGGCAGCGGGTGTAACGCTTACTTCATCAACAGTACCTGCAGCTAATATTTTACAGGGCAGTAACAATAATATCATTTATACAGCAAAAATGGATGTAACCAGTTTGCCGGTAACCGCCAACAACATACAATTTACCCTGGGCGGCACTCACGATAATAACGATCTTAGTTTGGTAAGTGTTTATTTTAATGCAACGGCGCCTACTCTAAGCGGTGCGATTAATGTAGTTAATTTTGGTGTTGGGTTTGCGGCACCGCATACTTATTCTTCACCCATCAATCAACCTATAGCGGCCGGTGGTACAGGGTATTTTATTATTACGTGTAATCTTTCAGCCACGGCAACCGTTGGTAATACCATTCAATTGGATGGTGCTGCTAACCCTGTAGTATTTGGATTTTCCACAGCACCGCCGGTAACCAATAACCAAACCAATGCAGCAGGGGCCCAAACTTTTTCTTCAACATTACCCCTTACCCTTTTAAGCTTTACAGGCAGCCTCAGTAATGCACAGCAAATCCTTTTGCAATGGAATACAGCAAACGAATTAAATACCAAAACTTTTGAAGTGGAGTGGAGTGGTGATGGAATACAATTTAAAAATATAGGTGTATTACCTGCAGCCAATAACAGCACTTTACAAAAACAATATAGCTATGTTCACAACAGCCCGGCAGCAGGAAATAATTACTACCGGCTTAAAATGACCGACAATAACGGGCTGTTTACTTATTCCCCTGTTATTAAAATAAAATTGGCTGCTGCCACAGATCAAATGCAGGTATTCCCCAATCCTGTTACAGATCTGCTGCAGTTCAGGTTTTATTCACCGGCAGATAACAGGATCTTATTTACACTGCACAGTACAGACGGAAAAGTTATCACTTCAAAATATT
>Ga0209023_10003379_pt1 | contig 19098 bp, 21 predicted proteins | sample LakOneMetagenome_FD_187468 | JGI IMG/M metagenome (GOLD analysis project Ga0209023, IMG submission 187468) | Freshwater and sediment microbial communities from Lake Erie, Canada (SPAdes) (version 2) | ecosystem: Environmental > Aquatic > Freshwater > Lentic | place: Lake Erie, Canada...
CGTCGACGGCGAAGTCGAAGTGGTCGCCCGCTAAACCTTAGAAGCGGGTCACGATATCGCCGAGCGCGGGGCGCGGGCGGTCGTCGGCGGGTTTCTCCGAACGGCCGATGTGAATGAAGCCCGCGATCCTTTCATCTTCCGAAAGACCGAGCGCATCGAGCACGTCGCGGTCGAACGCCATCCAGCCTGTCAGCCAGTTCGCGACATAACCGAGCGCATGCGCCGCGTGAACGATATTCATGGCGCTAGCACCTGCCGACATTTCCTGCTCCCACGGCGGCACTTTCGGGTGCTTCGACGTCTTGCTGACAACGGCGATGACAAGCGGCGCGTGCAGGAAGCGCTTCTTTTCGGTCTCCACCTGATCCGGCGTCGCGGTGACGTTCTTCAGACGGAAAATCTTTGCGAAAATCTCTCCGGCCTTCGCGCGCGCATCGCCTTCGAACACGATGAAGCGCCACGGCACGATCTTGCCATGATCCGGCACGCGCGCGCCGATGGTGAGAATGGTTTCAAGCTCGGCGGGCGAGGGGCCGGGGCCGGTCATCTCCACCGGCTTGATGGATCGGCGCGTGGTCAGAAGATCGATGGCATAAAGCATGAGATATCCGGGGATGTTGACGCGCATGGCGACAAGTGCGCCGCGCTGATATCGGCAATCCGAACCGCGATAACAAGGCTTCACAGTTTATGAGGTCTCTAAAATGAGACCTCATAAACCTGTTGGACCGGCTCAGCCCTGCGCGCGCTTCAAGTCCGGCGGCAGAGCTTCATAGGTCAGGGCCTTGAGGGCTTCATCGAGTGACACCACGCTCGAACCTTCCTTGCCGAGACGGCGGATCGAAACCTGACGGGTTTCGGCTTCCTTCTTGCCGACCACGAGCAGGGCAGGAACCTTCGCCAGCGAATGTTCACGCACCTTGTAGTTGATCTTCTCGTTGCGAAGATCGAGATCGACACGCAGTCCGGCCTTGCGGCAGGCGGCGACCACTTCACGCGCATAATCGTCCGCGTCCGAGGTGATGGTGGTCACCACGGCCTGCACCGGTGCGAGCCAGAGTGGGAAGTGGCCCGCGAAGTGCTCGATCAGGATGCCGGTGAAGCGCTCCAGCGATCCGCAGATGGCGCGGTGGACCATCACCGGCGTCACCTTGTTGGAATGATCGTCGATATAGAACGCGCCGAAACGGCCTGGCAGGTTGAAGTCGACCTGCGTGGTGCCGCACTGCCATTCGCGGCCGATGGCATCGCGCAGCACGTATTCGAACTTCGGTCCGTAAAACGCGCCTTCACCCGGATTGATCGAGGTGGTGATGCGGTTGCCGGACTGCGCTTTAATTTGCTCCAGCACCTTGGTCATCACGCCTTCGGCATGATCCCATGCGGCATCGGTGCCGACGCGTTTGTCGGGACGGGTCGACAGCTTGACGGTGAGTTCGCCGTCGAAACCGAAGTCGTCATAGGTCGACAGGATCAGGTCGTTGATCTTGAGGCATTCGTCCGCGAGCTGATCCTCGGTGCAAAACACATGCGCGTCGTCCTGCGTGAAACCGCGCACGCGCATCAGCCCGTGCATCGCGCCCGACGGCTCATAACGATGCACAATGCCGAACTCCGCGATGCGGATCGGCAGTTCGCGGTAGCTCTTCAGGCCATGCTTGAAGATCATCACATGGCCGGGGCAGTTCATCGGCTTAATCGCGAACCAGCGCTTGTCTTCTGCCTCGTCACCGGCGGACTGGGCCGCGAACATGTTCTCGCGATACCATTCCCAGTGACCGGACGTCTCCCACAGCGACTTGTCGAGCATCTGCGGCGCGTTCACCTCATCGTAGTCGCCTTTGAGGCGGCGGCGCATGTAGGCGATGATCTCCTGGAATACGGTCCAGCCCTTGGCGTGCCAGAACACGACACCGGGGCCTTCTTCCTGGAAATGGAACAGGTCCATCTCGCGGCCGAGGCGGCGATGGTCGCGCTTCTCCGCTTCCTCAAGCTGCTTGAGATACGCGTCGAGTTCTTCCTGCTTGGCAAAAGCGGTCCCGTAGATGCGGGTCAGCATCGGATTGTTGCTGTCGCCGCGCCAGTAGGCGCCTGCCACCTTCATCAGCTTGAAGGCGTTGCCGACCTTGCCGGTCGAGGTCATGTGCGGGCCGCGGCAAAGATCGAACCAGTCGCCCTGATAGTAGATCTTGATCGGCTCGTTGCCTGGAATGGCATCGACCAGTTCGACCTTGAAGTTCTCGCCCTTGTCGCGGAACACTTGCTTGGTCTTCTCGCGGTCCCAGACGTCCTTGGTGAACGGTTGATCCTTGGCGATGATCTCGCGCATCTTCTTTTCGATGGCGGCGAAATCCTCCGGCGTGAACGGTTCGTTGCGGAAGAAGTCGTAATAGAAACCGTTCTCGATCACCGGACCGATGGTGACCTGGGTGCCGGGCCACAGCGCCTGCACCGCTTCGGCGAGCACGTGTGCGGCGTCGTGCCGGATCAGCTCCAGCGCGCGCGGGTCCTCGCGGTTGATGAAATCGATCTTCGCATCGCGGATGATGGGATCGTTGAGGTCGACCACTTCGCCGTCCAGCGCCATGGCCACGGTGCGCTTGGCCAGCGAGGGCGAGATGCCCTTGGCGATGTCGAGGCCGGTGGTGCCGTTGGGATATTCGCGCGTCGCGCCGTCGGGGAAGGTGACTTTGACCTTGCTGTTGCTGTCGACGGGCTTGAGGTTGGCGAGGCCGTACTTGAAGCCGGATTCCGGATTCTCAGTCATGATATTCTCCTTGTGGCTCACTCCTGCGAACGGGCGCAGGTAAGCGATGGGACCCGTTGTATAGCAGCGGATTCGGGCAGCGCAATTGGTAGTTGCAGGGCGGCGTGCGCCAAAAGCGGTGTTCCTGAGTGGCGTTCTTGATCCAGGCCGCTGCGAAATTCAAAAAGAATCGTGCCGTTGAGATTGAGACCGTTCTGCTCGACAGCGTGATGATGGCGGTGAGCGAGGCGGCAAGATCAGGATTATTGCGCAGGAGCCTTTCACTTGCTCGCTTCCAGACAAGGAGGACTTTTTCTTCATTGTCGGACGATAAAATTTCATGCGTCCAACACCGGTGCGCATGGCTTTCATGCAATTGCATTTAACTGTTCGTGTGCTAACAACGCGACGTGAAACGCTTTGCCCCCACAGCCTTGATGCTCGGTAATTTCGTGACCGGTGTGAGTATTCTCGCTCCGGCGGGAATGTTGCCGGAATTGTCGCAGGAGTTCGGTGTCTCGATCCATGAGGCCGGGCTGCTTATCACTTTCGGCGCAGTCGTGCTGTGCATTGCTTCGCCCTTGTCGGCGTGGCTCACCAGCCGTGTCGACCGGCGTCTGCTCTTATCGATCAGTGTCGCGGTGATGGCAGCGGCGCAGTTCGCGTCCATGCTGGCCCCCAATTACGCGACATTGTTGACGATCCGGCTGGTGATGCTCTCGGTCGCGGCATTGTTCACGCCGCAGGCGGCAGGAACGGCTGCGATGATGGTGCCGCCGGAGAAGCGCGGCAGCACTATGTCCTATGTCTTTCTCGGCTGGTCTCTGGCGCTCGCAATCGGTCTGCCGCTGATTGCCTATGTCGCCAGTCACATCGGCTGGCGCGTTGCCTATAGCGGTATCGGCGTCATCGCGCTTTTGAATCTCGCCATGCTGGTGTCGCGTATTCCCGGCGGTCTTGTCGGCGCGCCGGTCGAGCTCAGGACATGGGCCGATCTCGCGCGCAATCCGCTGATTGTTCTGCTCATCATCATCACGGTGCTGCAGACCTCGGGGCAATTCGTGGTGTTCACCTATCTTGGCCCGTTGTTCGCGAAACTCGGCGGCAGCGCGCAGTTGGCGATTGTCGCATTCGGCATCTACGGTGTGACCGGATTTATCGGCAACGTGATCGCAAGCCGCATTGTCGATTCATGGGGCGCTTACCGGACATCGCTGCTGGCGATTTCGATGCTGCTGGTCGGCATCGCCGTATGGGCGCTGGGGGCGGGCGTCGTGCCGGTGATGCTGGCGTCGATGGTCCCGTGGGGCATGGCGTTCTCGTCGGCCAATTCGATGCAGCAGGTTCGTCTTGCGGGCGCTGCGCCCGCATTCGCCAGCGCGACGGTCTCGCTGAACACATCCGGCCTTTATATCGGCCAGGCCATCGGCTCGGGGATCGGCGGCGTCCTGTTTGCGCGCGAGATGTATTACGCCGTCGGCTATGTCGGCGTCGTCTTCCTCGTGCTCGCGGTGATAGCTGTGGTTCTGTCGCGGCGATGACTTGATCCGCGCGGCGGATTGCGCTGCTCTCGCATGTCGTTGCGGGGAGTGGGAATTCATGCGCGGTCTGTTCGGGCTTCTGGCCTTCATCATGATGTCCGGGTGTGCATCCTTCCCGCCAGCCTGCATGCCGCCTGCGCAAGCCATGGTGACCGCGGAAATGTATTTCGGCCGCAACATCGGCGACCGTCTGGGTGTGAGCGATGCTGCCTTCGCCGATTTTGCCGTGCGCGAAATCACGCCGCGTTTTCCGCAAGGACTGACTGTCGTCGATGCGCGCGGTCAGTGGCGCGACACCGATCGCGGCCATGTGGTGCGCGAGCCGAGCAAGGTCGTGCTGCTGACATTCACCGACAGCGCGGAAGCGCGCGCAAGCCTCGTTGCGATTGCTGAGGCCTACAAGAGCAGGTTCAGGCAGCAGGCTGTGATGACGACAGTGCGTCCGGGATGCGCGACGTTCTAGGATTCTGATTTTCAAGGCTTGTCATTGACGCCGCGCCAGCGCGCGTAGCGCCACGGCAGATACCAGCGCGCGTTGGCGGGAAGGTCGCCCGGCACATTGTCGATGCCTGATGTCCCCCACGGCTGACAGCGCAGCAGCCGCGCCAGCGTCATCCAGCCTCCGGCCCACAGACCGAAACGCCCGATGGCTTCGTCACCATAAACGGAGCATGTCGGCAGATGGCGGCAGTTGTAGCCCACCAGCGGCGAGAGGGTGTGGCGATAGATCCAGATCAGTCCGCGGCCGGCATTGCGCGGCAGCTTTTGCAACTCGCTCGCGCAGTGGGAACATTGAGCGGAATGTTTCATCGAACTGCCTGAGAGATCCAAAGTGCAGTGTGCCGCATTTTCCGGCGCATGCCGGAGAGATCATCGGCGAGATGATGAGTTCCCGCGCAGGGAACCGCAACATGTTGTCTTTCGCGCCACACTGCGCGGACTATCGCATGATTTTGACGGCATCGCAGCAAAAGTCGGATAGACGCGAATCCTGTCACCGAGTACGTTTTTCATAACACCCGTATAACGGAAACGTCGCTACGGGTCGGGGCCGATGCCGTTGTCGATTGGGGCGGGGAAGGAACCACGTTGAACGCCGTGAGGTCGCTGAACTGGAGCGGCTGGGCGCGACTTTGCGCCGCCGCGATCTGTCTTGCTCTGCCTGGCCCGGCCACGCTCGGCGGCACCATTGGTGCATCCTCGACGCTTGAAGAACGCAAACTTCCGATGACTTTCAAGTGGCACGACGCGCAAACATCGTGCGAGCGCGACTGTGCGGGATGGATCGGCGCGGTTGGTGTCATCACCTCCGAGACGCCTGCGAAGTTCGAGGAGTTCGTGAAGGGCCGCGCTCTCAAGGGCGCGACGGTGGTGCTCGATTCCAGCGGCGGCTCGGTGCTGGATGCTATTACGCTTGGGCGGCGCTGGCGCAGTCTCGGTCTGCGCACCACTGTCGGTCTTGTGATCGCAAGCGACGAGCGGCGCGACATTCTTCCCGATGCCTATTGTGAATCGATGTGCGCGTTTCTGCTGCTGTCCGGCAATACGCGCACCGTGCCTGAAGGCGCGCGCGTGCGCGTGCATCAGATCTGGATGGGTGACCGCGCCGACGATGCCAAGGCCGCGACATACTCCGCTGACGATCTGATGATCGTCGAACGCGATATCGGGCGTCTGGCGAAATACACCTTCGACATGGGCGGCACCGGCGATTTGCTGTCGCTCTCACTCAGCGTGCCGCCATGGGAGCCGCTGCATCAACTCACCGTGGATGAACTGCGCCTGACCAATCTTGTCACCGAAACCACGATGGCTGACGCCAAGCGGCCTTCCGATGAGGTGGTGGGCAGCGCGGCGCCGAAGGCGCAGGATCGCGTCATCAGTGCGCCGGAGGTCTCGCTGATCTCGGATGTTCAGAGCAAGGACGCGCGGTCTTCACCGGGCACGCGGACGGCCGAGGTTCACGCGCCGACCGGCGGAGCGGCCCCTGCTGCGGCTGAGCGGAAGTAAGCCGCTTGGTTTTTTTAGGCTTGCTCGGGGGCGAGGGTGCCTGCGGCCTTGTCGTCAGAATTCTTGGCCTCGATCTGGCCGATGGCGTCCACCACCGCGTCGAATGTCAGCAGGGTTGAAGCGTGCCGTGCCTTGTAGTCGCGTACCGGCTCGAGCAGCGCAACATCCGCCCATTTGCCTTCCGGCGGAGCGCCGTTTTCCTTGAGCATCTTGCGCACGGTTTCGCGCAGTTCGCGCAGTTCGGTAGCGTTCGAGCCGATCACGTGGCGGGCCATGATGGAGGAGGAGGCCTGGCCCAGCGCGCAGGCCTTCACATCGTGGGCGAAATCGCTGACCACGCCGTCCTGCATCTTGAGGTCGACCTTCACGGTCGAGCCGCAGAGCTTGGAATGGGCCGTGGCCGAGGCATCCGGATCGGGTAACCGTCCCAGGCGCGGAATATTCCCCGCCAACTCGATGATTTTCTGATTGTAAATGTCGTTCAGCATGGCGGTCGAATTGGCTCTTGCATAAGACCCTTGCCCTTGGCGGTCAGGGTCCACAGCCTATATAATGACCCGAATGCAGGAATAAACCGCCTGCATTCCAGCGATGCAGGGAAATATAGTCGGTATTTCCCCCGATTTGCTGCGATCATGCGCGGAAGGCGTCCGGCAGCCTCGATCCGAGGGCTGCTGCGGCTGACCGGTGACACTCCGGCCCTCCATTACTACGCAGGGCCGGTCGAACGGAGACGAAATGGACGCGATCATCAAGCCGATCCGCAGTGGCAAGCCGGCGGAAAAATCCGAAATTCCTGCCTCCGATTACATGGCTTCGGCCATCGATCCGGGCATCGTCCGCCCGTCCCGCGGCGAGGCCGAGGCGGCGGTCAAAACGCTGCTGGCCTATATCGGCGAGAACACCGGCCGCGAAGGCCTGCTCGATACGCCGCGCCGCGTGGTCGAAGCCTATGACGAACTGTTTCAGGGTTATGCCCAGTGCCCGGCCGAAATCCTCGACCGCACCTTCGGCGAGACGGCCGGCTATGACGACTTCGTGCTGATGCGCGACATCAATTTCCATTCCCATTGCGAGCATCACGTGATGCCGTTCTACGGCAAGGCGCACATTGCCTATGCCCCGGTGGATCGCGTGGTGGGCCTGTCGAAGCTGGCGCGTCTGGTCGATGCTTTCGCCCATCGCCTGCAGACCCAGGAGCATCTCACCGCACAGGTCGCCGGTGCGATCAACGCCATCCTCAAGCCGCGCGGTGTCGCGGTGGTGATGGAAGCCGAGCACACCTGCATGTCGGTGCGGGGCATCGCCAAGAAGGGCGCGCTGACTCTCACCAGCCGCTTTACCGGAATCTTCCAGGACAATCCGGAAGAGCAGGCCCGTTTCCTCAATATGATCCGTGGCGTATAAGGCTTTCCTTACAGGGAAGGCATGACGCCTTCCCGATAAGGTGCCGATGTGACTGCTGCTTCATTCACTCATTCACATGATGTCGAGGAAGGGCTGGATTTCCAGCCTAAATTCGATGCGTCCGGTCTTGTGACCTGCGTTGCCACCGATGCCACGTCGGGTGACGTGCTGATGGTTGCGCACATGAATGACGAGGCGCTGCGCAAGACCATCGCAACGGGCGAAGCCTGGTACTACAGCCGCTCGCGCAAGAAGCTTTGGAAGAAGGGCGAAAGCTCGGGCCACACCCAGCGCGTGGTCGAGATGCGGATGGATTGCGATCAGGATGCGGTGTGGATCAAGGTCGAGCAAGCGGGTGCGGCGTGCCACACCGGACGGCGCTCGTGCTTCTACCGCGCCGTCAAAGGAGAGGGCGGCGAAGCGAAGCTGAGCTTCGTGGACGCTGACAAGCTGTTCGATCCCGCCAAGGTCTATCGCTAGAGAAGCAGGACCGGCCTTAATCCTTCGGGAGCCGCCGCCTGGCACGCTGATCCTCGATGCTCCAGAACAGAGCGGTCGATGTAACCAGCAGGCTGGCGATCACCCCCAGAAAGGCCCATGTCGCGTCGGCTATGCTGAGTGCAATGATCATGCTCATAACAATGCAAAGCGCGGACCTTCGGGCATGTAGGGGCCGCATGGCAGCTCCATGCCAGGCGCGAACCGGGTCCGATCGATCACGTTAACCCCTTGTTAACCATAACTGCGGCACCCTCGGGGTGGTTCCTGGGGAGCGGGCACCAACATGGCCGTCGATTCTACAACCATCAGTTCCGGGCTGGATTCCGCACGCGCGCAGATCGCGGGCGCGATCAAGAATGCCGCCAGCGCGACCGGCGCCAGCTTCGAATATCTGATCTCGGCGGCGAAGATCGAATCCAACCTCAATCCCAAAGCGCAGGCGTCCACGTCCTCGGCGCGGGGGCTTTACCAGTTCATCGAGCAAACCTGGCTCGGCACCGTGAAAGAGGCGGGCAACGCCTTCGGCTACGGCAAGTATGCCGATGCGATCACGAAGTCCGACTCGGGCCGCTATTCGGTCGCGGACTCAGGCACGCGCGAGGAAATCCTCAAGCTGCGTGACGATCCCGCGCTTAACGCCGCCATGGCAGGCGTGCTGACCCAATCCAACAGCTTCAAGCTGACCGGCATGATCGGCCGCCGCCCGACCGACAGCGAACTCTACATGGCGCATTTCATGGGCGTGAGCGGCGCGTCAAAACTGATTACCAAGGCAGAGGACAGTCCCGGACTTTCGGGGCCTGCGATGTTTCCCAGCGCCGCTGCGGCCAACCGTTCGATTTTCTACAACCGCGATGGCAGTGCGCGCAGTGTTTCGCAGGTCTATTCGGTGTTGACCTCGCGCTACGATGCTGCTGCGAACTCCTCAACGGCGCGCACCGCCATGGCAGCGGCTGGCGTGACGCCCGGCTCGCGTGTGGCGGCGGCGTCCGCGCCGGTCGATAACGCGGCCTATCTCTCGAGCTTTCCGCACGTCCGCACGGACGCCACGACTCAGGTTGCATCGGTGCAGACGTCCGTACAACCTGTCTTCCGCTCGCTCTATCAGACGGGCGATCGTCCCGAGCCGGTATCGAATACCGTGCGCGAACTGTGGGGCAACAACACTGCGCTGACCAATCCGCTGCCGGCGGGTAGCAAGGGCAAGACCGATGCGCCGCAGGGCCTCGGGCTGTTCAGCGATTCGACCGGCGTGTTCAGCGGGTAGCCGCGCACCAGCCATTCTCCGCAGCATCGAAGATCGCGGTAGGCGACTCGCGTCAGCCTGACATAGCCTCGGCGGTCTCATCGCCGGATATGTCCCTTTGATCTACGCCTTCATCCTCATCGTCGGCCTGATTGCCGGTATTCTCGGCGGCATTGTCGGGACCGGCACGTCGATCATGCTGCTGCCTGTGCTGGCCTATTCGTTCGGGCCTAAGCAGGCCGTGCCGATCATGGCCATCGCGGCAATCATGGCGAACATGGCGCGCATCATGGCATGGTGGCGTGACATCGACTGGCGCGCGGTGGTTGTTTATTCGCTGCCCGGCATACCGGCCGCTGCCCTTGGGGCAGGGACGCTGCTCGCATTGCCTTCGGGCTATGTCGATATCGCCATCGGCGCGTTTTTCATTCTGATGATTCCATTCCGCCGCTGGATGCATGCGCGCCAGTTCACGCTGCCGCTGTGGTCGCTTGCGATCATCGGTGCGGCGATGGGTTATCTTACCGGCATTGTCGCCTCGACCGGACCGATGACGGTCCCGATCTTCGTTTCCTACGGGCTGATCAGGGGGCCGTTGCTGGGAACCGAAGCAGCCGTCTCGCTCGCCGTCTACATCAGCAAGGCGATCACGTTTCAACGCCTCGATGCCTTGCCGCCTGACATCATCTTCAAGGGGCTGATTGCCGGGTCATCTCTCTTTGTCGGCGCGTTTATCGCCAAGCGCGTGGTCATGCACATTAACGCAGCGAACTTCCATCATTTGATGGAAGCTTTGATGCTGGTGGCTGGCTTGTCGATGTTCTGGAGTGCGTTTCATGGCTGAGACTTCGATTCATCTCTGAATCGCAGACCATTGATCCGACTCAGGATGGCAGCGAATCCTTTGTATAAAGTTCCGCGAATTCCGCACTCGGCGGGATCGGCTTGATCACGTCGATCAGAACGCCGTTGGGATCTGCGGTGATGAAGTGGCGCTGTCCGAAATCTTCATCGCGGAGCGGGATCAGAATGGGCAGACCGGCCGCCTGTACCTTGGCGTACATCTCGTCGGGGTCTTCCACTTCAAAGTTCAGCAGCAGGCCGGACACCTGGCCACGACCGCTTTCCGGGATCGTCTGATGGCTGCCGTCGAGGACAGCCAGATTGACCGAGGGATCGGCCTTTGAGCGCAGATGGACATACCAGTCGCTGGTGAAGACTTCCTCGAAGCCGAAATGGGCTGTGTAGAAATCGGCAGTGGCGGCGACGGCACCGGTCATGATGACAGGGTAGTAGCTGGTGATTTTCATGGTGGTCATCCCTTGCAAATCGACATACAGTCTGTATGTTTCTTGATGAGTAACATACAGGCCGTATGTATGCAAGATCATGAGCCAAAAGATCTGCCGCGCTCCAATCGCGACCGGACCGAGAAGACCCGCGCAGCCTTGATGCAGGCGGCGAGGGCACTGTTCGTGGACAAGGGCTATGCGGACACCTCGACGCCGGAAATTGTCGCGGCGGCGGGCATTACGCGCGGCGCGCTCTACCATCACTTCGAGGACAAGCGGGCGCTGTTCCGTTCCGTTGTGACGGACGAGGCCCTTGCTGTTGCCAGTGCAATCGAGCGGGAAACCCCTGATGGATTGCAGCCTCTCGATGCCTTGCTGAAAGGAAGTGTGGCTTATCTCGACGCCATGCGCGTGCCGGGGCGCACGCGATTGTTGCTGATCGAAGGGCCGTCTGTTCTCGGTCTTGCTGAGATGAAAAAGCTCGACGACGAGAACGCCGCGCGCACGCTGCGCGATGGACTGGAAGCGGCGATCAATGCGCGAGGATTGCCGCTTGCCGCTCTCGCCGATCTTTTATCGGCGGCGTTCGATCGCGCGGCGCTTGCGATAGATGGCGGCGAAGATGCAAAGGCGTACCGCGCGGCCATCGCTGCATTGATCCGGCGCGTGGTTGCTGGTTAATGAAACCTCAACAAACGCAGCCGTTTATGGTGAACGGTTTCTTAAGTGTCATGGTTTACGGTTTCTGACAGTGGCGTCGCGTCGCGGTGCCTTGGCATGTTGCGTAAGCCGGAACACCCATGATCGTTCGGCAGTTTATTACCTGGGTTCGTACTGCTCCTGCAGGGGAGCGTGCAGAGGCGACGCGATGTCTGGCGCGCGCCTGGCTCATGTCGGATTTATCCGAGGATGATCGCGCAGCGGCGGAAGGCGCGCTGCTGATGCTCCTCGATGACGCCTCGCCGCTGGTACGGCAGGCGATGGCGGAAGTTTTCGCGCATGCGATGGATGCGCCGCCTGCGATCATCGCCGCACTCGCGGTCGATCAAGCCTCGGTCGCACTTCCCATTCTCGAACATTCGCCGCTGCTACTGGATTCCGATCTGGTGGACATCGTTGCCACCGGAAACTCCGAAACGCAGTGTGCGATTGCGCGCCGCTTCGATCTGCCGCCGTCGATCTGCGCGGCCATCGCCGAAGTCGGCTGCCCCGCATCGACGCTTGAACTGATTGAAAATCGCGCTGCGCAGCTCGCGCCGTTTTCTGTGGCGCGCATTGCTGATCGTCACGGGCATCTGGCCGCCATTCGCGAAGCGCTGCTGACCATGGACGATCTGCCTGCGGCGGTTCGCCTTGGTCTTGCGCAAAAGCTCTCCAATACCTTGACCCAACTGGTGACCGCCCGCGACTGGCTTGCACCTGATCGCGCCCGCCGCATTGCGGACGAGGCGATCGAGCGCTCGACGGTCAACATCGCTGCCCAGACGCGCGGCGACGATCTGGCTGCGCTGGTCAGCCATCTGCGCTCCATCGGTCAGCTCAATGCGGGATTGATCCTGCGTGCGTTGCTGTCGGGCAATATCGAGCTGTTCGAGGAAGCGCTGGTCGATCTGTCAGGACTGCCGCGCAGCCGCGTGGCCGCCATCGTGCATGATCGCGGCGGCGCAAGCCTGAATGCGCTGCTGGCGAAAGCGGGACTACCAGCCTCGACCTATCGTGCCTTCCGCGTGGCGCTCGAAGCCTCCAATGAGGTCGGTTTCATTGGCACGGTCGGCGGTGCGACCCGCCTTCGTCGCCGCATGGTGGAGCGCGTGCTGACCCAGTGCGAAACATCGGAGACGGTTGCGGAGCCGCTGCTGCTCCTGCTGCGCCGCTTTGCGACGGAATCGGCCCGGGAAGAGGCGCGGCTGTTCTGCGACGATCTCGCTGCCGAAGATTTCATTGGCGCGCTGAACGCCCATGTTGCGGAAGACGCGGGTGGTTACCCTTATCAGGGTGATGTCGCTGTTGATGCGTATGACTCCGACGATACTTACGAGACGTCCGAAGCCCACGACGCTTACGAAGCCGAAGATGCTTATGATGATTATGCAACGCATCCGCAGTATCGCGACAGCGTCGAGACCGGTCGTTATATCGATGACGATGCCGCGGATGAATACACGGTGCACGATGCGTATGCGGTGGTGAATTCCCATCCGCTGTATCATGACGATGTGCGGGCAGAGGATGATGCTCGGCCCGATGAGGTATCCGTGCAGACCTATGTCGATGCCGCTATGGATCGGTTTGACGGGTACGATCGTTATGATCGTGATTACGACTACGACCGGCGGATCGCGGCGTAGTGTTCAAAGAAAAAATGGCGTCGTCCCGGCGAAGGCCGGGACCCAGACTCCCCGAATTTTCAATTTGAGGAAGATGTCAGAGCACGTCCTGCTCCATCATCACGTCCAGTGGTTATGGGTCCCGGCCTTCGCCGGGACGACATTAGTGCACTTAGCCTTCCGGCACGATGCTCGGCGACATGATCGCTTCAAGATGCTCGGGGCGGTCGCGGTTGACGTGGATCAGGTATTCGTCCGCCACACCGCGCAGCTTCTTGCTCAGTTCATCCGCCATGCCGACGGCTTCGATGCGCGACTGCTCGCGATAGATCGCCTGGATCGCGTTGACATGATGCAGGATGAGATCGCCCGGCACCTGCGCCAGATCCGGCGCGTGCTCGATGATCCGGCACAGGCTTTCGGCGGCTGCGGCGGCGGTGGGGTAACCGAATGTCGCGGCATCGCCCTTGATGTCATGGGCGGCGCGGAACAGTTCCTCGCGGTTTTCGGCGTTCAGCCCGTCCCGCTGCATCGCTGCGTGCGCATTGGCGAGGCGGTCGCATTCGATCCGCATCCAGTCGTCGAATTCGCCGGACAGGCCGGCCAGCGCCTTTTCGGCGCGGGCGACCGGATCGTCCACCTCGTTCTCCTCGGCATACCGCACCATCTTGCGCAGCGGATTCGGCTGCGAGATGACCTGATGGTCCGCGAAAGTTTCGACCTTGATGTCGGCGGGCGGTTTGCGGGGAGCCATGGCTTCTCCTAATTTCCGGAACGGACTTTATCGAGCAGCGACGGCTGCTGCATCACTTCCGCGCGGCCACCGTTGCGGCGTTCAACCCCGATGTAGGAGGCGTTGACGTTGCGGCGGCGGTCCGGTCCGAAATAGTGCTTGGTCTTGATGAAGGGCCGTGGATTGGCCACGACATTGAGAATGCGCTGATAGAGGCCCTTGGCCGAAATCGGCTTGGCGAGAAATTCCGTGACGCCGGCATCGCGCGCCACCATGACGCGGCGCTTTTCCGAGTGGCCGGTGAGCATGATGATCGGCGCGTAGGGATTGCCGACGCCCTCCGGCTGCCGGATCATCTGTGCGAGTTCGAGCCCGTCGAAAATCGGCATCGCCCAGTCGGTGATGACGATGTCCGGCACATAGTGCGAATACATTTCGAGCGCGGTTGCGCCGTCTTCGGCTTCATAGACTTCGCGCGCGCCGAACGAATGCAGCAGCGTGCGCAGAACACGCCGCATGTGCGCGTTGTCGTCGCACACCAGAAACCGCAACTTGTTGAAGTCGATGATGACCATGCGCAGCCCGAGATGGCGCACCCGGACAGCGGGGTACACCTCGTATTAACTATATGCGGGCGCCGTTAACGAAGGGTTATCCAAGCCGGGCCGGAGCGGTAACCGGGAAGGGAGCATCTGGTGGGCATGATCTGGTCCGAAAACCGGTGCCCACTTTTCGGGATCATGCCTTAGAACCCGAACTGCTCGCTGAGAATCCGCTCTTCCAGGCTGTGGCCGGGGTCGAACAGCATGCGGATGGAAATGGTCTTGTCGGCAATGATTTCGACCCGTTGCACATCGCGCGCCTCGTCATGATCGGCGACGGCGGCCACCGGACGCTTCTCGGATTCGAGAACCTCGAACACCACGAAGGCCGTGTTCGGCAGCAGCGCCCCGCGCCAGCGGCGGGGGCGAAACGGACTGATCGGCGTCAGTGCGAACAGCGCGGCATTGATCGGCAGGATTGGACCTTGTGCGGACAGATTGTAGGCAGTCGATCCGGCAGGGGTGGCCACCATGATGCCGTCTGCGATCAACTCGGCCATGCGTTCGTGCTCATCGACAAGAATGCGCAGCCGCGCGGCCTGATGGGTCTGCCGGAACAGCGAGACTTCATTGATGGCGTGATGAATGTGCACCTTGCCGTGAATGTCGGTGGCACGCATCAAAAGTGGATTGATGACGGTCAACTTTGCTGCTTCCAGCCGGTCGATCAGCGAGTGCTGGCTGAATTCATTCATTAGGAAGCCGACGGTGCCGCGGTGCATGCCATAGATCGGGATGCCGGAGCGCATGTGCCGGTGTAGCGTCTGCAGCATCAGGCCGTCGCCGCCGAGCGCGACGACAACATCGGCCTTGTCGGGCGGGTGGTTGCCATAGGCCGCGACGAGCTGGGCGAGGGCCTGCTGGGCCTCCGCGCTCGGGCCTGCCACGAAGGCAATCCGCTCGTATTTCCTTTCGTGTTTCCCTGGCGTCGTCATGGCAGCCCTCAAGACACGCCAAAAGCCGCGGCGCGCGGGCTTCGTCTATACGAGGTTTCCGGGACTTGTCGAGGTGCGGTCGGCCCATGCAAAACAGCCCCGCGCGGTGGCAGGGCTGTTTTTAGAAGTTAGCCGGGCCGGTTAACCGTGATCGGATCAGTACGACGTCCGGCCGGTGGTCAGCGCGGAGGCGAGCGACTGATATTCGGCGCTGTCGCGGCCTGCCAGCTCTTCGATCCTGGCGAGGTGATGCCGGGCCTGTTCGCGGTTGCCCTGTTCGACCTGCCACAGGCCGTAATACTGCCAGGTGCGGACATGGTTGGGATCGGCCTTGAGCGCGCGCTCATACCAGACACTGGCGAGTTCGTAATTGCCGAGCTTGCGATACGAATAGCCGATCAGATTGGCGACATCGGCGCGGTCGTCCTGCCCGAGCGCCTTGAGCTGATCAATGGCGGCGGCATATTCATTCCGCTCATAGATCGTGGCGTAGGCCGCGCGATAACCCTGCAGGAACGCCGGACTGTCGAGAGATGACTTCTTCTCGCTCTTCTTGTCCTTGGGCTGCGACTTGGTGTCGGACGCCGGAGGCGGCGGAGGCGAGGGAGTGTCCGAGGGCGCCGCCTGAACAATGGAAGGCGCCGCGACGCACGCCGAAACAAGAAGCGCCAGAGAAATCTGTCTCAGGGTCAAGTTGCTCATTTTCCAAGCCTCCGATGATCCGGATCAGCGATCCTATCTTGTCTGTACGCATTGAACACCCAAGGGGTTCAAACATTCCCGCGATCCGCTGTCATAATTCGGGCGGTTTCCGCCCGGTTCACCGGTCGCGGCAGATAACAAAACTGTCATTCAGATGAACGAAAGCCATTGGCGCGCTTCAGATTGAGTTCAGCGGCGGGAGCCTAGCCTGACTGAGACGATCGGCAAACCGGCCATCCGACCGGCCAACGCCCGATCGCTGGAAACAGGAGACATTCCATGTTGAAGACCATTTCCGCAGCTCTCGTTGCCGCTTCGATGCTCGCTGCGCCTGCCATGGCTGCGACCGTCATCAAGACCGAGCGCGGCCCGGTGACCAAGACGATCGTGGTCAAGCCGTCGGTTGCGAAGGCTCATGCTCAGGTTGTTGTGGTGAAGAAGCATCGCCATCACCGCCACCACATGATGAACAACCACCGTCACGGCCACAGCCACAAGGTCGTGATCGTGAAGAAGCATCGCCACATCTGATCAAGACGGCTATTTCCGCGGCCGCTATTGCATAGCCCCCGCATCGAAGCGGTTCACGGAAAGAAGAACGGCCTGCACTCATCGCAAGATGAATGCAGGCCGGGCTGTTTTTTGGAGCGGGTATTTCAGAACTAGAAGGTCATGCCGGCTTTGAGCATGTAAGTGCGGCCCGGCAGGGGATAGGCATTGTAGACACCTGCCGAGGTCGTGCTGGCGACGGCATAGTCATAGTAAAACACGTCGAACAAATTATTCACTGCGATAGACCAGAAGAACCGATCGTATTTGCCGCTCAGTTTCAGATCGAGCGTCGCGTTGGCGGGAATAGTCGGCTGCTTGTTCGGCTGGTCGTTGTCCATCCGTCGCGAACCCCAGAAACGGACATTTGCATCAAGCACCGCATATTTCTGCCAGATGTCCCAGGTGAAGCCAGCGTTACCGCTGACGCGCGACACCAGCGGCACGTCGTTGCCGGCGAACTGGCCTTCTTCGAATACAGCCCGCGTATAGGCCAAGCCGCCCTTCAACCGCAATGTATCGGAGACGGCCAAAGAGGCGCTGGTTTCGCTGCCATAGCGATGGGTAGGGTCGAGGTTGAGACCGTATCCAACATAGGGATTGTAATGAATCTCGTTCTTCAGGTGTATGTCGTAGATGCTGGATTGAAGTTCGAAGCGTCCGGCGCGCACCCGGAAGCCGCCTTCGACGTCATAGGATGTTTGCGTCTTGAGAGCGAAGTTGCTCGAAATTGGATTGAAGAATTGATCATAGTGTGGGCCTGCGCCGACGCGCTCATCCACATTCGGTGTACGGAAAGCGCGTGCTGCACGTGCAAACACCGCAAAACTGTCCGTGAAGCGGTGTTCGAGGCCGACATGCAGAGCGTGTTGGGTCTCGCTGGTCTTGAGCGGGTTGTCCTGTGCGCCGCCGAATGGCTGCCCGGGTGCGGTGGGATCATAACGATCTTGTGCGCTGACGCGGTTGTTCTGGATACGCGCGCCGTACGAAAAGTCGGTAGTCGGCAACAGGCCGAGAGTTTGCTGCCAGTAACCGCCGATCGTTTGTTGCGAAAGATCGTAGACGTGAATCGGAGCTTGCCCTTTTAGCTGGCTGCGATTCGAATCGTACTTTGAATCGTAGTAGTCGATGCCGGTCAGAATATTTGAGCGGAGACCAAAGAAGTCATTCTTGATGCTCAGGCGCGGTGTAATCGACCAGGTCTGGAGGGTAGAATCGACATAACTTTGAGAAGCAAAGATGTCGATCGGGTCGCCAAAGAAACCAGCCTGTTGTTTCTTGTTGCGAACGCCACCATCGACGATCAACTCTGCACCGTTCCAGAGGGACTTCGTGAATCCGGTTGTGACGCTGTAGCCCTGTTTGTTGCCGTAATCGAACGGCGTGGACGTGCCGCGCGGGTCCGTTGCGAGTTGGTTGATGCCATTTACGTAGTATTTCGTGGAGCGCGGCCCTGGGAGGCCGAGCGCCTGATCGTCTCCTGTTATATTGAGAAACGCGCTGAGATCGGGTGTGCTGTATCGGATTTCGCCGATGGCATTGCGTTGATCAAGCGCGTTGTTCGCGCGGTAGCCATCCGATTTCACCATGTTGCCAAAGACGGCGGTTGACCATGGACCGCTATTTGTGGTGACGGTGGCGTTGCCTTGACGCTGGTTGAGCGAGCCGCCGCCGCCCTCGACGCGCATCTCGATAGGCTTGCCAGTGCCTGCGCCAGTCTTGGTGACGATATTGATAACGCCACCGATGGCGTTATCGCCGTAGAGCACCGCGCCGCTGTTGCCGCGCGTCACTTCAATCCGCTCGATGGATTGAAGCGGGATTGTCGAAAGATCGACGCCCGCAAGATCGAGATCGTTGAGCCGCCGTCCGTTGAGAAGGATGAGAGTATTGGCGGTGGCGAATGCACCAAATCCACGCAAATCAACTGAGGTGCCTACGCCGTTCACGCCGCCGTATAGCGTTTGCAATTGAATACCCGGTACAGTCGCCAGCACGTCCTGAACGGTCTGGCCGGGAGAGCGCGCAATGTCTTCCGACGTGATGACGGTCGTGGATGCGCCGACAATGCCGATGCTGTTGGTAGAGGCGCCCGAGCTGCTGCCTGCGTTGCCGCCGGTGCCTGACAGGCGCGTCGCATCGACATTGATCGATGGCAAAGCATCCTGCGCCAGCGCAGGGCTCACGCGTGCGGTGCCTGCAAGGCAGGCCGCTGCGAAGGATAATCCCAGCGTTGCCGCCGGGAGGAGAGATTTAGGAGAAAGAGTCACGATGTTACTCCGCCGATGATGTGATCGCGGAGGCGCGGTGAAAGCGCGCAGGCATGACGGGACAGGACGCATGGTGCTGCCGGACTGTCATACCTGAGGAAACTGGCCATCGGCCGAACCTCCGCAACGGTTACGTCACGTCACCGCTGCGGAATGCCGCCCCTTCGCACGCCCCGTGCGACGGAAGGATGACCGGTACAGGCAGGTCTCCTGGCTCGCGGATCTCCGCCGTTGTCC
>Ga0209023_10003380_pt1 | contig 19096 bp, 30 predicted proteins | sample LakOneMetagenome_FD_187468 | JGI IMG/M metagenome (GOLD analysis project Ga0209023, IMG submission 187468) | Freshwater and sediment microbial communities from Lake Erie, Canada (SPAdes) (version 2) | ecosystem: Environmental > Aquatic > Freshwater > Lentic | place: Lake Erie, Canada...
TGCGAACACGTCACGCTCGAGGCCGTAAAGCGCGCGGCGCTCGACCAGCATCCGTGCGGCCACTGTGCTGCTGAACAAACCGTGACGCTCTCACCGGAGACGCTCCACGCGTTCGCCGCCGAGATTACCGCGCACGAAGCAGCCCAAGAGGAGATCGAGACGCTGCGCGCGCGCATCGCCGATCTCGAATCCGTCAACGCGGCGCTGAAGGCGTCACGCGCGGAACTGCAGACCGCGATCACGACGGTTGCGCGCTCGCTGCAGAACGACCTGACCAAAGAGCGCATGGCGCGGCAGCGCACACTCGCGACCTTCGCGCCCACCGCGCCTGGCTTCCTGTATCCCACGCACTAAAGGAAGGACTTCGAACTGTGAACACACGTCTTCGTCTTGCTGTCGCACTGCTCGCGCTCGGCGCCTGCGCGCCGCTCGCCTCTGCCGCGCCGGTCTCGCTGAACCTGGTCACCAACGGGGACTTCTCGCAGGGGAATGTCGGGTTCGTCACCGCGCTCGACCTCGTGCAGGCCAACACGCAGGGCAATCAGGGCAAGGTCGTCCAGGGTGGGTGCGGCGCGGAGTTCTTTGCGCCGTTCGTGAATCTGGGCATGGGGTTCTGCACTAACTCACCGACGACGGCCAATGCCGCCGTGTGGGAGATGGAAACGGAAGCCGCGCTTGAGGCCGGCACGGCCCTCAGTGGCGGCGGCGAGTTCGCGAACGTCTGCATCGGCCAGTGCGCGCCTGGGATGACCGGACCGAACGTGGCTGGCGTGTTCGACCTCTGGATGAATGGCAACAACGGCACGGGCGTCAACTCGTACCACGTGTGCCGTGTTGAGACCTCCGCATCGACGGCGCAGTTCATGTCCTGCGCGTTCGACTTCCTGGTTCCGTATACGGCCGACTGGCGCATGGTGGCGACGTCGGCCACGACCGCGCAGCCTGGGAACGACAACGAGCTGCGCAATTTCCGCCTCACCACCACCGTGAATGCGACGCCGGTGCCTGAGCCCGCCTCGATGGTGCTGCTCGGGTTCGGTCTCGTCGGCCTTGCGCGCCGGCTGCGGCAGGGGTGATGACCGTGCCAACGCCAACCACCGTGATGACCCTCGTGCTCGTGGTGTTGGTGGACCTCGCCGTGATTGTCGGCGTGGTGCATCCCCCAAGCGACCTGATGGGTCATGTGGTGATTGCGGCGTGCTCGTGGTCAGCCGGGGCGATGGGCCTTGGCGCGCTCGACTGGTTCTGTTCACGCAGAGGAGGCCGGTGATGACGACACGATTTCTCACAGCAGGCGCGATGGTGCTGGCGGTCCTGTTCGGTCTGGCGATCGCCGCGGGTCTGAACAGCGCGGCCCAGCGTGTGGCTGCCGCGGGATGGATTGAGGCGTGCCGATGAACGCCCTGCGCGTCTGCCTCATGGCACTCGGGATGTTCTGCGCGACGTGCTGGGACGCGTCCGCAGGCCCCCTGACGCACGTCCTGGTCATTGGCTACAGCACCGCGGCGGCGATCGACATCGCCCAGACCTCACATGCGGTGGGGCAGGGCGTGGCGCATGAAGCCAATCCCGTGCTGGCGCCCTTCGCGAAAGCGTCACCCGTGCCAGCGATGGCCCTGAAAGGTGCGATGCACGCCGGCATCGCAGACCTGTTGCTGCACAAGCGCGGCAAGGGGTGGACGGCACTCGGCGTCAGTTTGCTCGCGGCGCAGGTCGCCGTCGATGTGTTGAACGCGCACACCCTGCGCACCGTGCCTGGTCGCTGATCAGGCACCCAATCCATCAGAGAAGGACGCACCCATGTCTTCGATCGCTGTCATCAACCTGCTACTGGCCATGCTCGCCGTGCTGTCGATCACCGTGCTCGTGCTGCTGCTCGAGCGGTGGGCGATGGCGCGCACGGTCGCGACGTCACGACGCCAGACGCGCGAGGTGTCTGGTCGTTTGGCGCGCGGCGGCGACGCCTATCAATCGCTGCTGGCAAACGTGCCGCGTGAGATGCGTGGGCTGTTGGTCGACGAGCGCGCCTCGACACTGCCAGGCCTTGACCCACTGACGGTGGGCTGCATGCTCGTCGGCCTCGCGGTGTTCAGCGTGCTGACCGCATGGGTGTTGTTGCCGATTCGCGTGGTGATTTCTGTGGGGCCACGCACCGCGCGCTTCTTCGATTCCATCGCCGCCTTCGCGGCTGAGGAACAGACCTGCACGCACTGCGGCCGCGACGGCAAGGTGCTCGGCAAGACGGCGCACTCCGTCTGGTTCTACTGCGAGTGCGGTCACCACTGGCGGGCTGGGAGCTCTCAGTCCAACGAGTGGCCGCTCTCCGAGCACGAATCGAATAGGCCGGTTGTCGCCGGCGTGTCTGCGTATCACTGACGGCGGGCGCACTCGATGACAGAGGGCGCGAGACGCGCGGGTGTTCCGCGTGCTCGCAACCAGGGATGGTCTAACTCCCTCTGTCATTGACGTGCTCGCCCCTGACGACCGCGCCGACCTGTTGCGTCCATGGTCGAGCGGATGGGTCCACGGGCCGGCGTGGGTCGGGAACCGGCCACCTTCAACAGCACGCGAGTGAGCACTCGCGTTCCCGTGGAGCCGACAGTCCACAGCCATCTGTCGGGGCGCCGCCGCTATGCCGATCAGCGGCCGGAGAACGCCGAAGGGAAACTGACCCCCACTGAGACGCCCGGATCGTAGGTGCCGGCGTCACTGGTGACCGAATCGCGAGAGTGGCCCACACCGCGGCGTGACGCGGGTTCAAGCCGAAGGCGTGACAGCCGGGAGAGACCGGCAACCGTGCCCCATCACGAAGGTTTGCAAGGAGGACGAATGGCCGCAGAACGCAGATTCACCGACACCCTGAGCGACATGCGCGAAGGCGCGCTGCGGGAGACGCTGCGCTTCTCTGAGGCGCAGAGCTTCTGCCGCTACGTCAACACCTACAAGAACGCGGCCTCGCTGGTCTTTGCCACGCGCGTGAAGCAGGGCGATGCCTTCGAGGCCGTGCTCGACTATCACGATGTCGCCGGCTCGCCGAAGTGGGGCGATCACCGCGCCATCCTGAAGCTGGAGACGACGCCCGCGTGGGACGAGTGGATCGCGCACAACAAGAAGCCGCTCAGCCAGGTGGACTTCGCGCGATTCATCGAAGAACACATTCCCCACATCGCAGAGCCATCCGGCGCGCAGCTCTTGGAGATGTGCGCGACGCTCGAAGCGAAGAAGGACGTCAAGTTTCGGGCGAGCACGCGCTTCGGCAACGGTCAGCACCAGTTCAAGTACGAGGAAGAAATCACCGGCACGGCCGGCGCGCAGGGTGGCCAGCTTGCCATTCCTGATGGGTCCGTCCTCGGTCTGGAGCCGTATCGCGGCTTCGGTGTCCTGCGAGTCGATGCGCGGTTCCGCTACCGCATTGCCAATAGCGGACTGACGTTGTTCTACGAGCTCGTACGCCCAGATGACGTGCTCGAGGCCGCCTACGAGCAGCTCACCAAAGCCATCGAAAGCGCCATCGGTTCAACGCCCGTGCTCTACGGCGCGATCGATCGCGACTGACCGAGGTCTACATCGACCGCCGGATCGTGCCAGGCGTGACAGGCCGGAGAGACGGCCACCGTTCCAAGGGAGCACCGACCGTGGCAGAGAAGGTATACGCGCCGATGACCGTCAAGACCCGTGAGGGTCGCTTCGGCGAAGAGTTCCGCATCGGTTTCAACGTGGCCAAGATGCGCGAGTTCATCGACCTGCATGAGAACGCGACCGGCTACGTGAACCTGCAAATGACGAAGCGCCGCGACGTGGGCAAGTTCGGTGAGACCCACACCGTGACACTCGATACCTGGTCTCCGACGCCACGCACGGAGCCTCCCTCTGCTGACGACGTGTTCTGAGTGAGGTCACACCCATGCCTGAATTGAGACCGCTCTCACTCTTCGAGGCCGACCAGCCGGCGGCACCCTTCCACGGGCGCACCGAACGCACGCGGACGGCCAGTCAGTCGGGCGCCCGTGCCGCGTTGAGTGATCGGGCACAGAAAGTCGACATCGTGCGCCGCGCGTGGCGGAAGCCCTACACCATGCAGGAAGTCTCGTCGTTCACCGGCATTCCGCTGACGTCCATCTGCTCGATCAAGGCCTGTCTCGACCCGGAGCTGAGTGAAGTCGGCAGCCAAGAGAAGTTGTGGCAGAGCGGTCGCGTGACGCTCCGCACGGTCTACCAGCTGACGGCCTACAGGCCCGTCGCGGAGCCCGCATTGTGACGGGCCGCTGCAACGATTGCCGCGACCTCGCAGACCTGGTGGTGCTCCAGGCTGAGCGCATCTCCTGGCTGCGCGCGGCGCTGGCGAATGTTGCGCAGATGGCCGATCAGCCCACGGTCGTCGACATCGCCCGTTCCGCCTTGACCGAGGACCGCACCAAGCGCGTCGGAGATGAGGACGGACGCTGATGGCTTGGGTGCGCATTCATGACGGCGCGTTGACCCACCCGCGCCTCATCGACATTCAGGACTGGTCCAGCCCGTTCTTCGTCTGGATTTGGGGCCTGTCGTATTGCCAGCTGCATTTGACGGACGGCGCCATCCCGGTGAAGGCCGTCCCCAACAGCAAGGCGATGCGCGCCGCCGCAGCCCTCTTCACGGCCGGCCTGTGGACCCGTGACGGCGAGACCGTCACCGTGCGTGACTACCTGCAGCACAACGACAGCCGAGACACCATCCTCGCGAAGCGGAAGGCTGGTCGTGATCGGGTGTCCACTCACCGCAGTAACAAGCGTGCAGACGAACCAGTGAAACGCGTTACAGAGGGTGAACATACAAACGCGCACATAGCTAGTGGCGTATTTGTATCTAGTTCTAAATCTTCCAATCTTCAGAATCTTGATCCCAACCTGACGAACGCGTCGGTCACCGAACGGGCGGGCCGTTTCTGCGAACGCTACGCCGATTTCTACGAAAAACATCGGAACGGCGCGAAGTACCGCCAGAACCCGATGAAGGACTACCAGTCGGCCGTGAGCCTCTGCGGCACGTGGACCGACGACGAACGGCTGGACAAGTTGGCCATCGTCTTCCTGACGACCGACCACCAGTTCGCCGAATCAGGCTCCAGAACCATCACGCAATTCGCCGCGCTGGCCTCGTGGTGTGACGGAAAACTCGCCGAGTGGGAAGCCCGGAGGACGGCATGAGCACCACCGAACGGACCCTCGCTGCCGCCTTCCGCGCGGGGCAGCAGCTGCGTCACGAGATGCTCGCGGATGGCGCCACCGTCGCGCAGGCGACTGCAGCGGTTGCCAAGATCCTGAAGGCGAACTGGCCGAACTTGAAGCCGATCGCCGAGTGGCCGCACCTTGAACGCTTACCCCGGTGCGTGAAGTGTGACGGCTACGGCTACGAGAGCCGCGAAGTGGTGAACCGCCTGGGGTGCGTCGTCACGGAGGCATCGGTGTGCAGCTGCCACGCCGGCGACAAGTACCGCGCGATGCCGATGGCGCAAGAGACGGCGCTCGCCCAAGTCGGGAAGGTCGGCAAGCGGAACCAGTCAGGCGGATTCCGCCGGTGGGACGGCTAGACCATGCGCGTTCGTCGTCACGTCGCTCGTTGTGCCACGCCCGCTCCGCCGCGCGCAGCCCGCGTCTCTGAGGCGGTGGAGCAGCGTCACGTGATCGACACCTGCGTCTCCATCGGTGGCCGCGTGTGGGTGCTCGGCACGAAGCGGGGGACCGTGAAGTGTCAGCACTGCGGTCGCCCGACGCTCGAGCACCAGGGCACGAAGCAGACGCCGGGCGTGTCTGACCTGATCTGCTTCGTTCCCGATCGCCGCGGCCTGTCGCTGCCAGGCGGAACACCCAAGCTGTTCGAACACGCGTACGTCGAGATGAAGGCCCTCGACGGCACGCAGAGCGACCCCCAGAAGGACTTCGAAACGATGTGCCTCGCGTCCGGCGTCCGCTACACGCTGTGTCGAGGCCTCAACGGATTTCTCGCGCTCTGCATCGAGCTGGGCGCCATCAAACCCGACAACGTGCCGCACTACCGCGTGCAGAAAGACGCGTGATGCCGAGACGCACCACCATCACCCGACCGCCGCAGGCGTCATCACTCGAAGGGCTCGAATCCCATCTCGAGCAGTGCCTGACGGCCCGGCAGACACACATCGAGGCCATCGCGCAGATTGACGTCGTGCTGCGACTGGTCTACGCGCGGTTGTCTGAGGATGTGCCGTCCGCGATTCCGGATGAACCCGCGCCAGCGACCGCCGATGCCACGCCCGTGCCGGCGCCAGCGGCATTACTGCCCGATCCGGTGCTGCCGCGGCCCACGGTCAAGGCGCGCCCGCCGAAGCCAGTGGTCTCGCTCGAAGACGACGCGAAGCGTGTGCTGGCGCTCATCGCCGCGGGCGTGCAGGCGCCCCGTGCCCTCGCCGCGAAAACACACTTTCCGCGCCATCACATGCGGCGCGTGCTGGCGCTGTTGGAGTCGAGTGAACGCATCACGGCCGCCGGCACGACCCGATCACGGCGCTACTCCGTCGCGCGGCCGCGGCCAACGATGCCGGCCCGTCGCGTCGTGTCAGAGGGCGTCGAGCTCGAAACGGTGTGGTCTGGTCAGAAGACGGATCCCTCGCTGCTGGGTGAGCGCACGACGCGCGAGCGGGTGACCGCATGACTCGGGTCTACATCGCCGCGCCCTACCAGTTGAAGGATCAGGCCAACGCGATCGCTGAGCAGTTGCGCGCGAAGGGCTTCGCCATCACCAGCACGTGGCTCGGTGATTCACAAGAAGACAGCCCAGAAGCGGCGGCGTTGGACCTGCGCGCCGTTGAACGCGCTGACGTGCTGTTACTCATCAACGACCCGGCCTGGTTGACGCGTGGAACTGGCGGTCGTCACGTCGAGTTTGGCTACGCGTTGGCCTTGCGCAAGAGAGTTGTCGTATTGGGTGCCGCTCCAGGCAACGTCTTTCATCTCCTCAAGCACGTCGAACGCATCGACGCGATCGGTGAGCTTTAGAGATGGCTGTCGATACCTGCTCCGAAGCCTTCGCGACGGTCTTGCCGCGAGTTCACCTAGTCGGCAGTCGTGATCGCATCGGCGCCAAATGCGCTGATGAGTCCCTGCCAGTGACTGAGTTGGTCAGTCGCCGCCGCCAAAAAAAGGTCAGCGTGGTTCAGCCAGTTCTCTTCCTGCTGCGCCGACCGCTCGCGGGTGTCATTCAAGAACAGCGTCTCTACGTCACCGATCTGATCCGCTGTCACCTTCACCGCCCGCTTCAAATACGCGCTCGACGTGAGGCTGGCTCCCAGCGTTTCGGCGAGCTGCTTCCTCTCATGAACGGTCGCGCGGATCGCTTCTCTTCGCTCGTGGTCGATCATCATTCACCTCGTCAACCTGTTGATTGTAGAGGGATGCATACGTGTCGAGCGAAGACATTCCTTGTGCCCTTCTACGGGACGCGGAGGGCCTCGTGATAACCCGCTGCTGGTGCGGTCGGAAGTCATCACGCCTGCATGACATCGAACTCTATCTGCGGGTGGCCCCCGGCACAGCCCGCGATGTGGCCGATCACTTCGGCGTGAGCCTGAAGGTCGCGCATGCGCATATCTCCATCCTGCGGGCGCGGAAGCGCGTGCGAATCGCCGGGACGCTCTCGACCGGTTCTCGTCGCCCCTCGATGCTCTACGAGGGGGTGTGATGCCCAGTCGAGCATGTGCTCGGGATCAGGAGAGCGGCGTGACAGGCGCTTTGCCAACCAGGTTGTGCGCATGTGGTCGTGGCCCGTGTCGCGTCGGCCAGCGCACCCGCAAGCGATGCCACGCGGAATACATGGTCTGACCTTGATCCGATCTCGTGGACACCTTCGGAAAGGTGGATACGATGGCGAGCATGGAGTCCAGCAAGACCGGCCGACGGACGCGACGCCGGTTCAGTGAAGAGTTCAGAGTCGGAGCCGTCCGGCTGGTGTTGGACGAAGGCAAGACGGTCGGCGCCGTCGCTCGCGACTTGGACCTGACGCCGTCGTCGTTGGCGAATTGGGTGAAGCAAGCCCAGGCCGATCGAACGAAGGGCCGGACCGGGTTGACGACGGACGAGCGTGCCGAGCTCGCGCAGCTGCGGAAGGACAATCGAGAGCTGCGGATCGAGCGAGAAATCCTAAAAAAAGCCGCGGCCTTCTTCGCGAAGCACCAAGCGTAAGGTTCGCTTGGATCGCCGCGGAGAAGGCCGCGTTCACCATCAGCGCTTTGTGTCGGGCGCTCGGCGTGACGACCAGCGGGTTCCATGCCTGGCGTCACCGTCCCGAATCTGTGCACGCCCGCATGGATCGACGGCTGCGGGTTCTCGTCCGGACGTCCTTCGACGAAAGCCGGCAGCGATACGGGAGCCCGCGCGTACTGGAGGATCTGCTCGAGCAGGACGTGCACGTCAGTCGGAAGCGGGTCGTCCGGCTGATGCAGACCGACGGCCTCGTCGCCCGAGCGAGAAAGCGCTACAAGGTCACCACGATGAGCGATCACGATCAGCCCGTGGCGGCCAATCTGCTCGACCGGCAGTTCGAGGCCGAGTCGCCCAATCAGCGGTGGGTCGGGGACACCACGGAGTTTGTGATTGGCGGGAGCGGAAAGCTGTACTTGGCGGTCGTGCTCGACTTGTTCTCCCGCTTCGTCGTCGGCTGGGCACTCAGCGCGATCAATGACCGACACGTCACGCTCAAAGCCCTCGACATGGCGTTGAAACGCCGCTGCCCGGATGGCGGGTTGCTGCATCACTCCGACCAAGGCTGCACGTACGCCAGCGAAGACTACCAAGCGCGCCTCACGGCCCACGGCATCATCTGCAGCATGAGTCGACGAGGCAATTGCTATGACAACGCGGTGATGGAGAGCTTCTTCTCCAGCCTGAAGAGCGAAGTGGCCGACCGTTTCGATAGCTGCGGCGAGGCCAAGATGGAGTTGTTCGACTATATCGAGGTGTTCTATAACCAACGCCGTCGACACTCGACACTCGGACAGATCAGTCCCGCGGCCTTCGAACGACGGGCCGCTCAAGCAGCGTAACTAAACCGTCCACGGAATCGGATCAAGGTCAGGGCGCTAAGTCCAACTAGATCAATCGACTGCCCAATTACCGCTCGATCTGGCCCTATTAGGGCAGCACGGGCGTGTGTTCACTGCTGCATAATTTTAGTTATTATGCAGAACGACGCTTACCTCACCACAAGTCACGTCGCTCGAATCGCCGAGATCTCCGAGGCGCAGGTGCGCACACTCGAGCGCACGGGCGTGATCCCGGCTGTCAGAACCACGCTGGGCGCTCGCCTTTTCAAACGCGAGGACATCGACGCGTACATCAGGACTCGCCCACCCCAGCGCAAGGGACGGTGGGATCGCAGAAGCAAGCTCGTTGTCGCTGCTGAAGTGCAGTCCAAGGGCTAAGACGTGGAGCAGTTGAAACCAACAGCGGCCTACGAGGCCGACCTGACTGAGGCGCTTGCGCGTCTGCTTGTCTCGTCGTACCGCCGTGCCATGGCTGCATCAGGTAATGACGAACGCTCTGATTCGGTTCGCGCCGCCGCTGGGCGAGATTTACACCCGTGGTCGGGCACGGATGATCCATATGTCCAGTCCTACTCCTGACAAACCAGTCACCAGGCTTGATCAGCTCGCCGAGTATTTCAGGCGGCACCCGAACACCTGGTGCGATGCGCGCGAGATCGCTCGGGTTGGTGGCTTCGCCAGTTGGCGCACTCGAGTGTCTGACCTGCGCCGCCAGAAAGGCATGCGCATCGTCAATCTGCAGATCAGACACAAGGACGCCGCTGGTCGGACAGTCCTCATTGAGACGCAGTACCGCTTCGAGATGGAGAGGGTTCACTGAATGGCGACCCCTCGCCGATCGTACACGGCCATCGCCCTGGGTGCCATCGACGATGCGCTCGCTCAAGGGTCAAAGGACTCTGCGCTCGCGCTCGCGCTTTTGCTCACACATCGAGGCAAGCGGGCTGTCCCAGGATTGCTTCAGCTCGGCGCGGCAGGCCTGGCAGAGACGACTGGCCTCAGTGAAGTTGAAGCGAGACGTGCGCTGAAGGACCTCTTCGATCAGGGCCGGATCATGGTCGACGGACAGGCCCGCCCCCCGCTCGTCTACGTGAACCGCGCCGTTCTCGATGACCCGCCAAGGACCAAGAACGCAGTGCTCGGCATGCACAAGCAGTTGTCCGAGCTGCGCGACTGCCCCATCACCGTGCAGATTCGCAACGAAATAGACGCTAGCCTGCGGGCTCTTGAGAAGGAGTCGGACGCGAAATGGCTGTTCAACTACTGGACGGCTTTGAATGCTCCTGACCCTGTCACAGGCCCTGAGTCAGGGAGTGAGTCAGGACCTGAGACACCCCCTGAGTCACGCCCTGAGTCAGGGAATGAGTCAGGAGCAGAGTCAGGCCCTCTCCGTACCCTAAGCCTAAGCCAGCCACCAAAACCTACGTACCAACAACCACCGCACGAGCGGGATGCTCGTGTGCGTGTCGGTCCTCCGCTGGTCGATCCGAACCTGACGAATGCCACGGTCACTGAACGCGCTGGGCGTTTCTGTGAGCGATACGCGGACTTCTACGAAAAGCACCGCCAGGGGGCCAAGTATCGCCCCAGTCCGATGAAGGACTACCAGTCGGCGGTGAGCCTCTGCGGCACGTGGACCGACGATGAGCGGCTCGACAAATTGGCCATCGTGTTCCTCACGACGGACCACCAATTCGCGGAATCCGGATCGAGAACGATCACGCAGTTCGCCGCGCTCGCTTCGTGGTGCGATGGCAAGTTGGCTGAGTGGGAAGCGTCTCGCGCAAGGGTGAGCGCATGAACGGCCGACGCAGGCGGCCCGCTGTGAATGCGATGAGCGCCTACTCGCTGCCGGCGCCAGAACTTGCGGGCCTGGTTGGCTGTGACGCTCGCAGACTGCTGCGCATGCTGGCTGTCGGAGCGGTCGAGGGCTACCGTGCGGGCCGGTCGTGGCACATCTCGGCAGCGGCAGCGATCGCTGCATTCCCATCGACAGAGGCGTTGATCAGGCGACGGTGCGAAGCAGTGGCTGCGGTCCGTGCTGAGGTGCGCACATGACACGACGAGCCGAACGATGGAACGCGACGAATGGTGGTCTGCGGTCTGGTCGGCTGAGACGCGCTCGTGTTGAGGGCTGGTTGTTCAGCAACGAAGTGCGTCAGCCCCCCACCCCTTTGGGTCCTTCCTTGGACTCTCAGATGCGGGTGAGACGGTCGCAAAATTCAGCTAGTTCCAGGCCGGGAGTCATGGTTACCAGTCATGGGTGAGGCACTGACCGTCAGGGCGTTTGCAAAGCTGATTGGCGTCTCGCACGTCGCGGTGCTCAAGGCCATCGAACGCGGTCGCCTGCGTCACTCTGTTCGCGTCAATTCATTCGGAAAGCCTGAGGTATTCGACCCTGAACTGGCGCGCCGGGAGTGGGCCGACAATGCTGGGCGCGTCATCAAGAGCGCCCTTCCGGCGCCGACGGTATCGGCTCCGGTAACCCCGGTAACCCCACCAGTTACCACTACCCAAAATCCGCCACAAGCGAATCAGCGGCAGGAGTATGCGCCGCAACTGCCCGCGCCTGAGTCACCGCAGGGACCAATCGAGGCGTCGTCGCTCGCGGATGCCCAGCGGTTGTCGGCGCTCGAGCTCGCGCGGCAGCGCCGCCTGGCCAACCAGATTCGCGAGGGCCAGCTCATTCCGGCCGACGCGGTGAAGAAGTTGCAGTTCGAAGCGACACGGGTCCTGCGCGAGAACCTGCTGAATATTCCGGCTCGCATCTCGGGCCAGCTCTCAGCGGAAACAGATCCAGGTCGCGTCTACCTATTGCTCGACGCGGCGATCCGCGTGGCGTTGCAGACCACCGGCGCCCAGTATCGTGCCGAAGCGGATGCGATCGATGATCCGGCCACCACGACGTTAGAGGAAGGCGCTCGTGCCCAGTAGCGCCTTGGCTGGGGTGTGGCGCTCGCGCGCGGAGGCGATTGAGCCCGACATCCAGTTGACGGTGTCCGAGTGGGCGGATGCGCATCGGCAGCTTCCGAAGAAGTCGAGTGCCGAGCCAGGCCCATGGCGAACAGACCGCACGCCCTACTTGCGCGAGATCATGGATTGCCTGTCTGCCACCTCACCGATTGAAGAGATCGTCTTTATGAAGGGTGCCCAGGTGGGCGGGACAGAGGCCATTCTGAACGCGCTGGGTTACGTCATTGACCACGCACCTGGTCCGGTGATCTTCATTCAGCCGACCGTCGACCTCGCGAAGCGATTCAGCCGCCAGCGTCTAGAGCCGCTCATCGACGTGACGCCGCGCATCCGAGAGAAGGTGGCGCCCTCCCGTAGTCGTGATGGTGGCAACACCATGCTCGCGAAAGACTTCCCAGGTGGACAGTTGGTCATCACTGGAGCGAACTCCGCAGTGGGACTGCGTTCGATGCCGGCGCAGTACGCCTTCATGGATGAAGTCGACGGATACCCCGTCAACGTCGACGAGGAAGGCTCGCCGATCGCACTCGTTGAAGCGCGCCAGCGCACGTTCGCTCGTCGCAAGCGCGCCAAGGTGTCCACGCCAACGATCGCCGGTCGCTCGGCGATTGAAGCCGCCTATCAGGCATCAGACCAGCGCCGTTTCTACGTGCCGTGTCCGGACTGCGGAGAGATGCAGCCGCTCGAGTTCAGCGGCTTGCAGTGGACGAAGTACGGCCGGCTCCCAGAGGAGGCGGTGTACGAGTGTCGCGCGTGCTTCTTCCAGATTTGCGAACACATGAAGCCGACGCTGCTCGAGCGTGGACAGTGGCGTGCCGAAGCGCCTGAGCACGCCGTGCACAGCAAGACGCGCGGCTACCACCTCAGCGCCATCTACGCGCCACTCGGGTGGATGTCGTGGGGCGACATCGCCAAGCAGTTTGTCGAGTCGGAGAAGGATCCCGACAAGTACCGCGTGTTCGTCAACACGGTGCTCGGTGAAACGTGGACCCAGCGCGGCGAAGCGCCCGAGTGGGAGCATCTCTTCCGCCGTCGCGATACGTATGCGATGGGCACCGTGCCTGCGGGTGGCATGTTCCTCACCGCTGGTGTCGACGTCCAGAAGGATCGACTGGTCTACGAAGTCGTCGCGTGGGGCCGCGGCAAGCGTTCCTGGTCGATCGACTACGCAGAGATTCCAGGCGATACGGCCGACCTCGAACATGGCCCCTGGGAACAACTCGACGCCTTGCTCCGTCGCGAGTATCCCCACGAGCTCGGCACCACCATGCCGGTGCGCGTGCTCGCGGTAGACAGCGGCTTCAACACACAGACGGTCTACTCGTGGGCGCTTGGCTACCCGATGAGTCGTGTGCTGGCGGTGAAAGGCATTGAGGGCGGTGGTGCGTTGATCGGATCTCCGTCGCCGGTGGAAGTCACGACTGGCGGTCGGCGCCGTAAACGTGGGGGCCGTGTGTGGCCGGTGAGTTCAGGCATCGTGAAGAGCGAGCTCTACGGTTGGCTGCGTCTCGAGGTGCCCGTCGATGGCTCAGATCCAGCGCCTGGCTTTTGCCGATGGCCGCAGTACGGTGAAGAGTACTTCAAGCAACTGACGGCCGAACAGCTGGTGCCGCGACGCACGCGTCGTGGCTACGTACGGCTCGAGTGGGAAGTCCTGCCAGGTCGACAGAATCATGTGCTCGATGCGCGTGTCTACGCCCGCGCGGCGGCGGCGATCGCTGGTCTCGATCGCTTCACCGATTCAGATTGGACCACCCTTGAAGGGCGCGTTGGAACCGTCGCGAAGCCTGTCGCCACAGGTGAGTCGAGGCCGCCATTACCATCAACAGCGCCCACCTCGAGTACGCCCGCGCGCCAGAAGTCGTGGATCGCGCCCCGTGGCAATTGGCTGAAAGGACGGAACTGACCCATGGCATTCACGCAGGCGGACGTCGACGCGCTCAAGGCCGCGATCGTGTCCAGGCAAGGCATTCATCAGATGACGATCGGGGACCGGTCGTACACCTTCGACTCGGTCGATGACATGGTGAAGCTGCTCGGCAAGATGGAGCAGGATCTCGGCGCGTCGTCCAACGTGCCACGCACGCGCTACGGCGCTTTCTCGAAGGGAGTCTGAGATGCCCAAGCGCCCCAACTTTCTCGACCGGGCAATTGGTCTGGTCTCTCCGTCAGCGCAGTTGCAGCGTGTGCGCGCCCGCATGGCGACCGACATGCTGCTGCGGCACTATGAAGCGGCCTCGCCTGGTCGGAGGACTGAGCACTGGCAGCGCAGCGCCGGAGACGCGAACTCGGTGAATAGTCGCCAGTACTCGTTGCATCGCCTGCGCGAGTTCGGACGCGACCTCACGCGCAATAACCCACTCATGCGGCAGGCAGTGCGCACGATCGCGAACCACACGGTCGGTTGGGGCATCGTCGCGAAGCCGAACCCGACGAATGATGCGGTCAAGGCGCGGTGGAAGACGTGGGCTGAGACGACGGCGTGCGATGCCGATGGGCGTCACGATTTGTACGGGCTGCAGAAGCTGATCATGCGTGGGGTGGCCGAGAGCGGAGAGATGTTGGTGCGCCGGCGCTGGCGTCAGCTCTCAGATGGTCTGCCGCTTCCGCTGCAGTTGCAGGTCATCGAACCCGACTATCTGGACACGTTCAAGACGGTGATGCTACCGACGGGTGGCGTCATCATTCAGGGAGTCGAGTTCGATCCGATTGGCAACCGCGTCGCCTACTGGCTCTATCCGCAGCATCCCGGTGCTGCGATGATGCAGAACACCGGCGCAATCTTTCAAGGCTCTCGGCGCACGCCGGCGTCTGAGATTCTGCATATCTATGACTGCGAACGCGCGGGCCAGGTGCGCGCGGTGTCGTGGTTCGCCTCGGTGCTGCTGTCGGCGAAAGACCTGGACGAATACCAGGACGCGCAGTTGATGAAGCAGAAGATCGCGGCGTGTCTCGCCGTCATCACCAGCGACGTCGACGGCACGGGCGCACCGCTCGGCACCGCGGACGACACCAAGGACACACCCACGGATACCCTGTCACCGGGGGCCATCATCAATGTGTCGCCGGGACGCTCGGTCAATGTGGTGGACCCGCCGAAGGTCGGTGAGTACGAGGGCTACGTGCGCACGGTCGACCGCAAGCACGCCAAAGGGTTGGGCCTCACCTACGAGGACTTCGTCGGTGACTACAGCAACGTGAACTTCTCGTCGGCGCGCATGGCCAGGCTCGAGCACTGGGACAACGTCTACGACTGGCGCTGGCGTCTGCTCATTCCGCAGTTCTGCGATCCGGCATGGGGTTGGGCGATGCAGGCGTTGCAGATCATGGGCGAGCTCGGAGCGACCGTGCCAGCAGCGCAGTGGACCGCGCCACCGATGGCGATGATCGAGCCGGACAAGGAAGGCCTCGCCGCCCAGCGCAACATCCGCACCGGTCTGACCACGACGCCAGAGGCCCTGCGTGAGCGCGGCATCGACCCAGACGACTATCTCCGCGAGCAGCGTGAGTGGAACCAGAAGGTCGACCAGGCGGGCATCATCCTCGACAGCGATGCCAGGAAGGTCACGCAGTCAGGCCAGCTGCAGTCTTCATCGTTGACGCCAGGAGCCCCCGCATGATGCTCGACAACGTAGCTGATGGTTTGCCGCCGCTGCACACCCTGAGCACGCAGCAGCGGAGGCTGGTGGAAGCGATCGACGCGTATGAGCACGTCACGGGTGAACCGTGCCCGGGCCGGTACCTCGCGCGCCGATTCTCCCTCCATCACTCGACGGTGCAGGACCACCTCAGCGCCCTACATCGCAAGGGGTGGATCGTGACGCCGGGAGCGCCCTGCCGTATCTCTCGGAAACGCTAAGCCCATCTATCCCGTCAGCGCGGCGGACCCGCTAGCTCTGCGGGAGTTCGCCGCGCCTCTCTCGCGTCATCCTGCCAGACGTGAGGACTCAGACCGTCGAGATGTTCCCGCTGTCGTTCCGTGCCGAGGTCGGCAACGTGAACGTGGACGCGCGCACGGTCGACATCATTTTTTCCACCGGCGCCGCCGTGCCGCGCTACGACTATCGAACAGGCACGCGCTATCGCGAAGTGCTGTCGATGGATCCCAAGCATGTGCGGCTCGACCGGCTGAACTCAGTCGGTGCGGTGCTCGATACCCACTCAGCCTGGTCGGTCTCCGACGTTTTCGGCGCCGTGGAATCCGCGCAGATCAAGAGCGGACGTGGCTTGGCGACGTTGCGCTTCAGTCGTCGCGACGACGTCACTCCAGTCTGGCAGGACGTGCAGGACGGCATCCTGCGATCGTTCTCGGTCGGCTACAACGTCTACACCTACGCCGTCGAACCCGGCACCAACGGTGAGATGGAAACGCGGACGGCCATCGACTGGGAGCCCTTCGAAATTTCAGTGGTGCCGATGCCGGCCGATGCCGGCGCCACGGTTCGCAGCGGTCAGGCCTCCGGCTTGGCTCATCCCTGCATTTTGCAGTTACCCCCAAATGACGGGGACCGGATTCGCCGGTTCCTGTTGGCGCAAGCGCGCTCGCGCGCGTAGAGGAGAACGAATCCGATGAAGCTCAAGGAACTGCGGGACAAGCGAGCGCTGACGCTGCGTGAGGCTGAGGCTCTCAAGAGCGCCGATGGCACGTTCAAGGACGACGCCACGCGTTCGGCATTCGACGCGAAGATGACCGAAGTCGAATCGCTCGACGGTCAGATTCGTACGGCTGAATCGGCCGAGCAGACGCCTGACGCGTCGGCCATCGAACAGCGCGCGATCGCCAATGAGCGTGCGCGCGTCACCGGCATCACCGACGCGGTCCGTGTCGCTGGTCTCGAAGGCGCGGTGGGTGCAGACATGATTGGTCGCGGCATCAGTCTCGATGCAGCCCGTGCGGAGATCTTCGCGAAGATGGCCGCGCGCAGCAACGAGAACCCGACGCAGACCAAGATCCCCATCGGCGAAGACGCCCACGACAAGCGTCAGCGCGGCATGTTGAACTGGATGATCGTCAAGTCCGGTCTGGCCGATGTCGTGGCGCGTGCGGAGAAGGTCGATGCCAAGACGTTCGACCCCGGCGAGTTCCGCGGTATGACGCTGCTCGATCTGGCGCGCCACGCGCTCGAGGTCGCCGGCAAGCCGACACGTGGACTCGACAAGATGCGCCTCGTCTCCGAGGCCTTCATGCTGCGCTCGACGCAGTCGGTGAGTGATTTCACCGTGCTGCTGGAGAACACCATGAACAAGGTGCTCCAGGCGCAGTACGCGATCACGCCAGACACCTGGCGGACGTTCTGCAACGTCAGTTCGAACACCGACTTCCGTGCGGCCAACCGGTACCGCTGGGGCAACCTCTCAGTGCTCGACAGCCTGACCGAGACCGGCGAGTTCAAGAACAAGGGCATGAGCGACGCGGAGAAGGCGTCGATCACGGTCGCCACCAAGGGCAACATTCTCAATGTCTCGCGCCAGATGATCGTCAACGACGACATGAGCGCCTTCACGCATCTGCCCCAGATGATGGGTCGGGCTGCCGCGCTCTCCGTCGAAGTCGACGTCTACGCGCTGCTCGCGCAGAACAGCGGTGACGGTCCGACGATGGGCGATGGTTACGCGCTCTTCCATGCCACGCAGCATGGCGCGAACAAGTCCACCGGTGCGGCGCTCTCGGCTGCGGCCATCGACGCCGACCGCGTCGTGATGGCCTCACAGAAGGAACCCAACGGCAACGACTACGTGGACCTGCGGCCGGCCATTCTCGTCCTGCCGGTTGGCCTGGGCGGTGTCGCGCGTGTCATCAACCAGTCGCAGTACGACCCCGACACGGTCGCCAACAAGAGCCAGATGAAGCCGAACGTGGTGGTGGGTCTGTTCCGCACCATCGTCGACACGCCGCGCATCAGTGGCACGCGTCGCTACCTCTTCGCCGACCCGTCGATCGCGCCGGTCATGGAAGTGGCCTTCCTCGAGGGTCAGACCTCGCCCGTGCTCGAGACGCAGGACGGCTGGCGGACCGATGGCGCCGAGATGAAGGTGCGGTTCGACTACGGCGTGGCTGCGGTCGACTACCGCGGCGCCGTCAGCAACGCGGGCGCGTAATCCCTTTCCTGAGGGTGAGCGGAGGCCGATTCCCGGCCTCTGCTCATGTCGGCCACGACGAGCCGTTGTAATCGTCGCGAAGGAGCGAGACATCACATGGCAAGCAACTTTGTGCAGGAAGGCTGTCAGGTCACCGTCACCGCCCCGACTGGCGGCGTGACGTCTGGCGTGGGCGTGCTCATTGGCGATCTGTTCGGCGTGTCGCTGAACACGGCGATCGCGGGCGCGAACTGCGACATCGCCACGGACGGTGTGTGGGATCTGGCGAAGACCTCCGCGCAGGCGTGGGCCGTCGGCGACAAGATCTACTGGGACGACGCCAACAAGAAGGCGGACAACACCGCGACCGCTGGTGCGCGCCACATCGGCCAAGCGACTGCGGCGGCCACCAACCCGTCGAGTGTCGGTCGCGTGCGCCTCAACGGCAACGGCGCACCACGCTCGCTGAGTGCGGCCGTGGCCCCGGCCTCGAAGAACACGGCGGGTGCCGTCACCTACACCGCGGCCGAACTGCTCGGCGGCATCATCGTCCGTGACCCGAACGGCGCTGGCCGCACGGACATCCTGCCGACCGCGGCGCTGCTCGTCGCCGCCGTGCCTGGTGCACGCGTGGGTGATGTGATCCGCACGCTCATCGTCAACGGCGCGGACGCGGCGGAAGCTATCACCATCTCGGCCGGCACGGGTGGCGCCTTCGACGCCAACCAGACCGCGTCGTCACAGGTCATTCCGCAGAACGCCAGCAAGACCCTGACGATTCGTCTGACGAACGTCACCGCGTCGAGCGAAGCATACGTGGCCTATCTCTGATGAACCTCGATGCGGCATGGGCGGCCGCGCAAGCGGCGCAATTCGCGGTCATGGGGGTGCCGGCTGTCGTTAGACGGCCAGCGCCAGCAGACACGCCCATTTCCACGTCGATCATCTGGGTAGACGCCACGACTGAGAACGCACCGGACGGTGCGCGCTTTC
>Ga0209023_10003381_pt1 | contig 19094 bp, 21 predicted proteins | sample LakOneMetagenome_FD_187468 | JGI IMG/M metagenome (GOLD analysis project Ga0209023, IMG submission 187468) | Freshwater and sediment microbial communities from Lake Erie, Canada (SPAdes) (version 2) | ecosystem: Environmental > Aquatic > Freshwater > Lentic | place: Lake Erie, Canada...
GTTCGACCGCCGCTTCCGCTGGTGCGGCGGGTAGTCCCACCGCCACGGTCATTGCTAGCAACGAGGTAACGGCGAGGAGTGCTCGACGAAAACCTGCCCGGCGCCTGTACATGCTGGATCCCTTGATCAGCGGGAGGCCGAAAGGCTAATGCGAAAACATTTCGTTTTCCCCGATACGGCCTAGTCTTGCGCGCCGCATAACCAGAAAGTCGGTACTCATGCGGGTTAAGGCTGGTTAACTTTCGCCCATCCCACTCCCGTGTCACTCCCGCGCACAGCCGTATACGTCAGAGGAATCTGAGCGGTGCTGGGGGGACATGGTTGGCCGACTTACGCCACCCCGCGCCCGGCGGGGTAGTTCCAGGGACTATTCTCCGTCCTCAGGTACGCCCTGCGATCAGCGTGCGGGCGTGCTTGTGTGAGGAAACGACCAGACCGGAGGCCTCGTGACCACCGTCGCACCGCAGCCCATCGTCGCTCGGCCGTGGCCAGTCCGTGAGCCGGCCCGGGGTTCGGCATTCGCGCGCTTGCTGCGGACTACCGACGCGAAGCAAATCGGGCTCATGTACATGATCACCGCTTTCGCGTTCTTCCTTGTCGGCGGCGTGATGGCGCTGATCATGCGGGCCGAGCTGGCCCGCCCGGGTGGACAGTTCCTGTCCCCGGAGCAGTTCAACCAGCTCTTCACCATGCACGGCACGATCATGCTGCTGTTCTTCGCGACGCCGATCGTCTTCGCGTTCGCGAACTTCATCACGCCGATCCAGATCGGCGCCCCGGACGTGGCCTTCCCGCGCCTGAACTCGTTCGCCTACTGGCTGTACCTGTTCGGCGGTCTGATCACCCTCGGCGGCGCGATCAGCCCCGGCGGTATGGCCGACTTCGGTTGGTTCGCGTACTCGCCGCTGAGCAATGTGCAGAACTCGCCCGGCGTCGGCGCCAGCATGTGGATCGTCGGCCTGGCCGTCTCTGGTCTGGGCACGATCCTCGGTGCGGTCAACATGATCACCACGATCCTGACCCTGCGCGCCCCCGGCATGACGATGTTCCGGATGCCGATCTTCACCTGGAACATCCTGATCACCAGCCTGCTGGTCATCCTGATCTTCCCGCTGCTGGCCGCCGCGCTGTTCGCGCTGCTGGCCGACCGCAACCTCGGCGCCCACGTCTATGACGTCGACCATGGCGGTCCGATGCTGTGGCAGCACCTCTTCTGGTTCTTCGGCCACCCCGAGGTGTACGTCATCGCCCTGCCGTTCTTCGGCATCGTCAGCGAGATCTTCCCGGTCTTCAGCCGCAAGCCGATGTTCGGCTACACCGGCCTGGTCGGCGCCACCATCGCCATCGCCGCCCTGTCGATGAGCGTGTGGGCCCACCACATGTTCGCCACCGGTCAGGTACTGCTGCCGTTCTTCAGCTTCCTGAGCTTCATGATCGCCGTACCGACGGGCGTGAAGTTCTTCAACTGGATCGGCACCATGTGGCGCGGACAGTTGACCTTCGAGACGCCGATGCTGTTCTCGCTGGGCTTCCTGGTGACGTTCCTGTTCGGTGGTCTGTCCGGCGTACTGCTGGCCTCGCCGCCGATCGACTTCCACGTCTCGGACACGTACTTCGTCGTCGCGCACTTCCACTACGTGCTCTTCGGCACGATCGTGTTCGCCGTGTACGCCGGCGTCTACTTCTGGTTCCCGAAGTTCACCGGCCGGATGCTCGACGAGCGCCTCGGCAAGGTGCACTTCTGGCTCACCACGATCGGCTTCCACACCACCTTCCTGGTGCAGCACTGGCTGGGTACCCAGGGCATGCCGCGGCGGTACTTCGACTACCTGCCCACCGACGGCTTCACCACGCTGAACACGATCTCCACCATCGGCGCGTTCGTGCTGGGTCTGTCGACCCTGCCGTTCCTCTACAACGTGTGGAAGTCCTACCGGTCCGGCGAGATCGTCACGGTGGACGACCCGTGGGGCCACGGCAACTCGCTGGAGTGGGCGACGTCCTGCCCGCCGCCGCTGCGTAACTTCGACCGGATGCCGCGGATCCGCTCCGAGCGCCCCGCGTTTGACCTGAAGTTCCCGCACCTGGCGCCGGACGCGATCGAGCGCTCCGGTGACGTGGCCAAGGAGGTCGAGCCCGGTGAGCACGAGACCGGTGCCGGGGAAGGCTTCCCGATCACCGGCAAGTAACACCCGTACGTAAGAAGAGCCGCACCCCGACCGGGGGTGCGGCTCTTCTCTTCTTCGTCGCCAAATGCACCTTTGTGCGGGTGGCCATTTTCGTTCCCGACTCCGCCGACTACCGGTTGGTATCCGCATAGGCTCGCCCTGCTCCACTGTGGAGCCTGCGGGTTGACGCCCGCAGCCGGGGACATCAGTTGGCGGAGGAAGATATGACAGTGAAGCGAGCCGTAGTGGCGACAATGGTCGCGGCGTTGACCCTGCTGGGCGGCGCGAACGTGGCCAGCGCAGCACCGCGTACCGCATCGGTGGGTGCTCCGGCGCTGCGGCTGGCCGCCGGCAACCACCCCGAACTCAACGGTGCCCGGCTCCAGCAGGTCGGTCGGCCAGAGGTCTACCTGGTGCTCGACGGCACCCGGCACTGGATCCCCAACCCGGACACCTACAACCAGCTCTTCCGCGACTGGAACGGCATCCAGCAGGTCATCGACATCACCAACATCGACGAGGGCGCAGCGATCACCGACCGGGCCGTACTGATGCGCGCGCCGAACACCGCCCCGGTCTACCTGGTCAGCAACGGGGTGAAGCGCTGGGTGACCTCGCCGCAGGCGATGGACAAGTACTACCTGGACTGGAACAAGATCCAGGCCGTGCCGCAGGTGGTGGTCAACTCAGTGCCGACCGGCGGCAACCTCGGCTAGCGTCGGCCGCCGCGCCCGGACGAACCACTGCGGGAGGTCGAGCTGCGTGAGCTGAAGCCGCTCTTGCTGGCCTTCCCGCCGGACGTTTTGCTACGTCGGATCCCGGAGCGGGGGAACATGCCGGGCCGGCGCGGTCGACTGCCCGGGTAGTAGCCGCCGTCACAGTCCGCCGCGCCGCCGTCGCCACCAGCGTCGGCTTCGTCGTCGTCCTGGCTGCCGTTCTGGTCGCCGTCCGCGGTGCCGTCCGCGGTGGCGTCATCGGAGTCGGCCGTGTCGCTTTCGTCCGCAGCGTCGTCCGGGTCGGCCTGGTCGCACCCGGCGCCGTCGGTTGGCGAGCCGGCGGTGACCGCATCGGTGTCGTCGGAACCATCGGCGGGACCGAGATTGGCGCCCTGCCCGTTGTCGCTGGTCAGCACCGGCGTCGCCGGGTCGGCCGCGGCGGGGGCGCAGCCAGCGCTGACAAGCACCGTCAGGCTGAGTAGGCCGGCCAGCAAGAGTCGGCGACGCATGGTGTCCTCCCGTTACGGCGGTGGCAGACCGCCGGCAAACACCCTATGGGAGCCGTTCCAGGCACTGGCCCATCGGCCCAGCGCCAGCACACAGCTAGGGGTGACCACGACAGCGTGGTCACCCCTAGCTGTGTGCTGTATGTGTCTACTGGCAGGTGCAACGCGCACTTCGGGGTGCTGCGGCGGCGGCAACACCGTCGTCGGCGTTCCCGTCGCGGGACTCCGGGATCACTTCGGCGACCTTCTCTGCCACGGCTGCGGGCAGGTCCTCCTCGTCGCGGCGCTGGGCCTCTTCTTCCTGCCGTACCTCGACCCGGGCGGCCTGCCAGGCAGACCAGTGACCGGACACCAGTGCCCAAAGAGACAGGGCCGACACGTAGGTGACGCTGTTCAACCAGCCGTTGGCGTAGCTGATGGGGATCATCACCAGCCAGGCGACAGTTAGCCATCCGTTGACCCGCCGCATGAAGACCGGGTCTCCCTGCACCATTGCCCACAAGGATTTGACCGAATTCACAGCGGCTCCTCAGCTCGACATCGTGGCTAGTCGATGCCCAGACGAGGCGGAGTTCAATCCTGCGATATGCGGTCGGTGTCGGACGATTGTTGTCCCTGCCAGCGTTGATTGCCCGGGTCCTGACCGAAACGTAGGACCCGGGCAATCGCCGTATGTCAGAGCTTGTCCACCAGCTGCTTCATCGTGGCGATTTCGGCGGTCTGGGCGCTGATGATCTGTCCAGCCAGCTGTGTGGCATCGGCGTTGGTGCCGCCGGCCTGCTCTTTCCTGGACATGGTGATGGCGCCCTCATGGTGGGTGATCATCATCTTCAGGAACATGCGGTCGAACAGGGTGCCCTTGGCGCCCATCAGCATCTTCACGTCGGCATCTCCCATCATTCCGGGCATGCCTTCCATGCCCATGCCGCTGCCCGTCGAGGGTGAGGACGGCGGGACGGGCTTGCCCCATCCGGTCAGCCAGCCCGACATTTTCTGAATCTCGGGGCCCTGTGCGGCTTTGATCTGCGCTGCCAGCTCCTTGACCTGCGCACTGCCAGCGCGGGTCGCGGCATAGTCGGCCATGGTGACGGCCTGCTGGTGGTGCGGAATCATGCCAGTGGCGAACTGCACGTCAGCGTCGTTGAATGTCGCCGCGGGAGCTGACTGAGAAGCCGCGGCGGTGCTCGGCGATGACGTGTTGGTGCTGGAGTCGCCGCCACAGGCGGACAAGCCGACAATGGCGGACATGGCCACTGTGGCCAGGGTGGAGCGCAGCACGAAACGGGTGTTCATTATCGATTTCCTTTCGGATACAGGTGTGAGTGCCTTGCCTGGTGAACAGGTGGGCGCCTATATCCGAAGGATTGACAGGGCGGTCAGCGACGGTGGTCCGCAACCAGAGCCGCCCGCGGCGTCGACAGCAGTGATCACCGCGGCTCGTCGGCTCTCCCCACGGGGTACGGCCAGGTAGAAGATCGCGGTGGCGGGAGCAGGAATCGCTGCGGGAGCGGCCACCGTGACCTGGCATGCCGTGCCGTCGTGATGGGCAGGCTCGTCCGGGCACGGCGACCCCGGCAGGTGTGGGCAGGCTGCGGCGGCCATGTGTTCAGGCCCGGTGGGCATACCGTGGTGGCCGGCGGATGCGCCATGCATCCACAACACGCCGACAATCAGGGTGAACACGGTCAGCATCATGGGCAGCCCGGGACCCCATGGTTGCCGTCCGGCCGTGCCGCTGCGCTGATGCCCGATCACGGGTTCGACCATAGCCGGCATGCTGCCCAGTCGGTCAGGTGGCCGCTTCGTCGGTCAATGGGTCTGGTGGTACTGGTGCACCACCGCGTGACCCTTGCCGCGAGAAATCAACCACCGGTTGACCGGTGTGGTCAGTACGAACGCCACGACGAGCGAGCCGGCCAGCGACGCCCAGAACAGGACGCTGGTCAGTCCGGCGTTCAACGCGCCCGGTACGGTCAGCACGAACGCGTTGTCCAGCAACTCCATCAACGCGATCGACGCGGTATCCGCCGCCAGCGCCACCCGCAACGCGGCGCCCACGGTGACGCCGGCGCGCAGGACGCCGCGCATGGTCAGCCCGTAGCCGAACACGAACGCCAGCGCGATCGACAGCACCACCGTCGTGGCATTGGGCAACGTGGCTGCGGTGCCGATCACCATGCCCAGGACTTCACCGATGGCGCACCCCGTCAGGCAGTGCAGGGTCGCCGACGCTGCGGTACCCCAGGACACCGCGGTCGGCTGGCCGTGCGATGTGTGATCCATGCAGACCTCCACCAGGTATGTCGGCAGCGGCTAGATGAGGTTGACGCCCGCCTCGCGTAGCTCGGACAGGGCCTGGTCGGTGCTTTGTGCCGCCACCCCGGCGACAACCTCCAACAGCACGTTGGTAGTGAATCCGAGCCGTACGGCGTCCAGTGCGGTGGCCCGGACGCAGTAGTCGGTGGCGATGCCGACAACGTCGACCTCGGTCACCCCGCGCTCCCGTAGCCAGTCGACCAACGCCACACCGTCCGCGTCTCCCTCGAACCCGGAGTACGCCGCCGCGTATGCACCCTTGCGGAACACCGCTTCGATCTTGTCGGTCTTCAACGCCGGGTGGAACTCGGCGCCGTCGGTGCCGGCGACGCAGTGCACCGGCCAGGAGTCCACATAGTCCGGTGTGTCGGAGAAGTGGTCGCCAGGGTCGATGTGGCGGTCCTGGGTGGCGACGACGTGCTCCCACCAGTGCCCGGCCGAGTCCAGCAGCGAGTTCAGTCGGGTGGCCACCCGGGTCCCGCCATCAACGGCCAGCGAGCCGCCTTCGCAGAAGTCCCGCTGTACATCAACGATGATCAGTGCCTTGTTCATGGGGGTCCCCGCTCAGCTCGCCGCGACCATGGTCACCGGCACCGCCGGGTCGCCCGCCGACAGCTTCAGGCCCTCCCACGGGATGGAGATCAGGCACTGCCGCAGGTGCTCGCGCGACTCCTGCAGGGTGGGGCGGGGCTCGGCGACGCCGCCGACCACAAAGGTCCGCTGAAGTAGCCGGTCGTTGGGCAGATGGTCGGGTACGCCCTGCGAGACGACGATCTCCTCGGTGGCGGTGCCGGTCGGCTTGTGCCGGCGAATCGCGGTCTTCAGTCCGCCGACGGTGCCCTTGTTCTCGGAGCGCTTGACCACCGGCCGCCCGTCGACCTCGACCAGCTTGTAGACCAGGCCGGCGGTGGGGGCACCGGAGCCGGTGACGACCGAGGTGCCGGCGCCGTACAGGTCGACCGGCTCGGCGGCCAGGGCGGCGATCGCGTACTCGTCCAGGTCGCCCGAGACGATGATTTTCGTGTCGGTGGCGCCGAGCGCGTCCAGCTGCGCCCGGGACTGGTGTGCCAGCACTGACAGGTCCCCGGAGTCGATCCGGATCGCCCGTAGCTGCGGGCCGGCCGCCGCGATGGCGTTCCGGATGCCCTGCGCGATGTCGTACGTGTCGACCAGCAGCGTCGTCGCCGCTCCCAGCGTCGCCACCTGCCCGGCGAACGCGGCCGGCTCATCGTCGTGCAGCAGCGTGTACGCGTGCGCGGCCGTACCGGCGGTGGGGACGCCGAACCGTGCACCGGCGGCCAGATTGGACGTGTAGGCGAATCCGGCCAGGTAGGCGGCCCGGGCGGCGGCCACGGCGGCCTGTTCGTGGGTGCGGCGGGAGCCCATCTCGATCAGTCCGCGACCGCGGGCGGCGGTGACCATCCGGGCGGCGGCCGCGGCGATCGCGCAGTCGTGGTTGAGCACCGACAGGATCAGCGTCTCCAGCACCACACACTCGGCGAACGTGCCGGTCACCGTCAGGATGGGGGAGCCGGGGAAGAACAGCTCCCCTTCGGCGTACCCGTCGATGTCGCCGGTGAAGCGGTAGTCGGCCAGCCACTGCGCGGTGTCCGCATCGACGATGCCGTGCTCGGTCAGGTAGGCGATCTCGGCCGGCTGGAACCGGAAGTTCGTCACCAGATCCACCAGCCGGCCGGTGCCGGCGACCACCCCGTACCGGCGCCCGGACGGCAGCCGACGGGCGAACACCTCGAACACGCAGCGCCGACCGGCGGTGCCGTCGGCACGGGCCGCGTTCACCATGGTCAGCTCGTAGTGGTCGGTCAGCAGCGCCGGGGCCTGGTCCGCGCCGGTGACAGCTGATGCGGATGAGGCGGCCGGGGCGGGGGTTGGCGAAGTCACCCGGCCAGCCTAGTTTGGCGAGTCGGCCGCGCAGGCCCCTGGGACACCGGTAGTACGCGACACTGCGCGAAATGTGATCTGGCGGTGGAGCTGCGCACCCCGGCGGGCGTGGCACGATGGGGGAATGGCGTCGCCACAGATTGCCCCGCTGGAGCGGGCGGACACCGCGGAGCAGCCGCGGTCGCAAGGTCCGTGGCAGGTCATCGTCTGGGACGACCCCGTCAACCTCATGACGTACGTGACCTGGGTTTTTCAAAAGCTCTTCGGGTACGACAAGGACCGGGCCGAGCAGTTGATGCTCGACGTGCACCAGAAAGGGCGCGCAGTGGTCTCTTCCGGCGCGCGGGAGAAGATGGAGTACGACGCGACCCGGCTGCACGGCTACGGGCTGTGGGCGACGGTGGACCGATGACCGACGAGGACGAGGTGGCCAGCGCGTTCGTGCGCCGGGACGGCCGCTGCGTGGCCCGACTGGCCACTGACGAGGTCAGGGTGTTGCGCAAGGTCGCGTCCGAGATCGTCGGGCTGCTGACCGAGGGTTTTGGGCACGATGATCCGGTGGTGCGCCGGTTGTTCCCGGACCCGTACCCGGAGCTGCCGCACGATTCGGCCGAGTTCCGCCGCTACACCGAGGGTGAGCTGAAGAAGGGCAAGATCGACCAGGCGGGCGTGCTGCTGGCCGGTCTGCCCGAGGAGGCCGGCGAGGTCGCCCTGGACGAGGAGGCGGCCGAGGCCTGGCTGCGGACGCTGACCGACGCCCGGCTGGCGATGGCGGTCCGGCTGGACCTCGACGCGATCACTGATTTGCGTATCGAATGGGACACGGCGCTGGCCGCGGACCCGGCCGGCACCCGCGTTTTCCAGCTCTCCATCTACGCCTACCTGGGCTTTCTTCAGGAGAGCCTGCTGGAGGCTTTGATGGAGCCGGCCCGCTAGATCCGTTGACCGCTGCGCTGCGGCCGGAGCCGGTCTAGCCTCGGCAGCGTGCTTGCGATTGATCAAAGGATCCTGGACGGCATCGTCGCCCACGCCCGCCGGGACCACCCCGACGAGGCGTGCGGCATCGTGGCCGGCCCGGCCGGCAGCGACCGGCCGGTGCGGCTGATCCCGATGCTGAATGCGGCCCGGTCGATGACCTTCTACGAGTTCGACTCGCAGGAGTATCTGACGCTGTACCGGCAGCTGGAGGCGGCCGACGAGGATCCGGTGGTGATCTACCACTCGCACACCGCCACCGAGGCGTACCCGTCACCGACCGACGTCACGCTGGCCGGCTGGCCGGAGGCGCACTACCTGCTGGTGTCCACGCGTGATCCTGAGCAGGCCGAGATCCGATCGTTTCGCATCGTTGACGGCGTGGTCACCGAGGAGCCGGTGCTCGCCACAGGACCAGGGGAGGCGTGATGGCCGTACAGGTTCAGATCCCGACGATTCTGCGCCCGCAGGTCGGCGGGGCCAAGACAGTCGAGGCGGCGCCCGGCACTCTCGCCGAGGTGATCGCCGACCTGGCCAGCCGGCACGACGGGCTGGGTGCCAAGCTGCTCACCGACACTGGTGAGCTGCACCGGTTCATCAACATCTACCGCAACGACGAGGACGTACGGTTCCTCGGCGCACTCGCCACCCCGGTGGCCGACGGCGACCAGCTGACCATTCTGCCGGCCGTGGCGGGCGGCTGACCCGATGACCCGGTACGCCAGCGCCCTCGACGCGGTCGGCCACACCCCGCTGGTGGGCCTGCCGCGGCTCGCGCCAACGGTGCCGGCGGGTGCGCCCCCGGTCCGGCTGTGGGCCAAGCTCGAAGACCGCAACCCCACCGGCAGCGTCAAGGACCGGGTGGCCCGCTACCTGCTGGATGAGGCGGAGGAGTCCGGTCGGCTCATGCCGGGGGCGACCCTGATCGAGCCGACCAGCGGCAACACCGGTATCGCGCTGGCGGCGGCGGCGATCCGGCGCGGCTACCGGCTGATCTGCGTCATGCCGGAGAACGTCTCCACCGAGCGGACCGCCCTGCTACGCCTCTACGGCGCCGAGATCATCTACTCGCCGGCCGCCGGTGGCTCCAACGCCGCGGTGGCGCTCGCCCGGGAGCTGTCTGCCGCCAACCCCGACTGGGTGCTGCTCTTCCAGTACGGCAACCCGGCCAACGCCCGCGCCCACTACGCCACCACCGGGCCCGAGCTGCTGGCCGACCTGCCCACGATCACCCACTTCGTGGCGGGGCTCGGCACCACCGGCACGCTGATGGGCGCGGGCCGCTATCTGCGTGAACAGGTACCGGGGGTGCAGATCGTCGCCGCTGAGCCGCGCTACGGCGAGCTGGTCTACGGCCTGCGCAACCTCGACGAGGGCTACGTCCCCGAGCTGTACGACGCGGCCGTGCTGAGCCGCCGGTTCTCGGTCGGCACCGACGACGCGCTGCGTCGCACCCGGGAGTTGCTGCAGCAGGAGGGCCTGTTCGCGGGCCTGTCCGCCGGGGCGGCCCTGCACACCGGCCTGGCCATGGCGGCCGAAGCGGTCAAGCGGGGCGAACGGGCCGACATCGCCGTCCTGGTCGCCGACGGCGGCTGGAAGTACCTGTCCACCGGCGCGTACGACGCCGAGGCCGGTGAGGCCGCTCTGGTCCTCGAAGGGCAGCTGTGGGCGTAGCCACCGCCGTAGGTAGATTAAGCGTGATTTGTCGACAGGCGGCTGACGTGATGTCGATAACCCGGTCCCGTGGCTAGGTCCAGTGATTCTCTCCGCGTAGGCTGCGCAGCGTGACGGATGCGCCTATCGGGATTTTCGACTCGGGAGTCGGAGGTCTTACCGTCGCCCGCGCCGTGCTCGATCAGCTCCCGCATGAGCAGGTCATCTACCTGGCCGACACGGCCAACGTGCCGTACGGGCCCAAGCCCCTGGCCGACGTGCGGCGACACTCCCTTGCCTGCCTCGACACCCTGGTCGAGTGCGGGGTAAAGATGCTGGTCATCGCATGTAACAGCGCGTCGGCGGCCTGCCTGCACGATGCCCGCGAGCGCTACCGCGTACCCGTTGTCGAAGTGGTCCGACCGGCCGTGCGGCGGGCGGCGGCGGCGACCCGCAACGGTCGGGTCGGTGTTATCGGGACCAATGCGACCATTGGCAGCGGCGCATACGTCGATGCGTTCGTGGCAGCACCGCACGTGACCGTGACTGGCGCGGCCTGCCCACAGTTCGTCGACTTCGTCGAGCGCGGAGTGACCTCCGGTCGGGCGCTGCTCGGCCTGGTCAGCGCCTACCTGGAACCGCTGCAGCAGGCGGACGTGGACACGCTGATCCTGGGCTGCACCCACTACCCGCTGCTTGCTGGCGTGATCGGTCTGGTGATGGGGGAGCAGGTCACCCTGGTCTCCAGCGCCGACGAGACGGCCCGTGACGTGTACAAGGTGCTGACCGAAGCTGATCTGCTGCGCCCGGACGACGCCACCCCACCCCAGCATCGGTTGATCACTACGGGTGACGCTGCGCTGTTCGGTCGGCTGGCGCAGCGATTCCTGGGCGTCGATATTCTCGCTGGGGTGCCGGTGACCGGCCTTTCCATGGAGCCGGGCCAATGAAACTCACTGTTCTGGGCTGCGCCGGCAGCTTCCCGGGCCCCGACTCGCCGTGCTCGGCGTACCTGGTCGAGGCCGACGACTTCCGGCTCCTGATCGACTTCGGTACCGGCTCGATGTCGTCGCTGCAGCGCCATGCCTCACTGCACTGCATCGACGCGATCATCCTGACCCACCTGCACTGCGACCACATGCTCGACGCCTGCTCGTACATGGTGGTCCGCCGCTACGCCCCCGAAGGCCACTACCCGCCCATCCCGCTGTACGGCCCGGCCGGCTCCGCCCGCCGCATCCTGGACGCCTACGGCCACGCCGAAGGCCCGGTCGACGACGTCTACACCTGCCACGACCTGGCCCCCGGCAAGCTCACCGTCGGCCCGTTCACCGTCACCGTCGACCAGGTCAGTCACCCCGTCGAAACGTACGGCCTGCGGCTGGAGCACCACGGCAAGACGCTCGCCTACTCCTCCGACTCCGCGCCCTGCGACCAGCTCACCGAGCTGGCCCGCGACGCCGACCTGTTCCTGTGCGAGGCCAGCTACCTGGACGGCGCCACCAACCCGCCCGGCCTGCACCTGACCGGTGGCGAAGCCGGCCGGATCGCCGCCGCCGCCGGTGCCCGCCGACTGGTCCTCACCCACCTCGTCGCCGCCTGGGGTGACGAGCAGCGCACCCTCGACGCCGCCCATGCTGCCTTCGACGGGCCGATCGACGTCGCCCGCCCGGGTGCCCAGTACCTGCTCTGAGCGCAACACATAGCATCGGCGGCATGACGCGACCTGACGGACGGACCCCCGACCAGCTACGCCCCATCACGCTGACCCGCAAGTGGAGCATCCACCCGGAGGGTTCCGTGCTGGTCGAGTTCGGCGACACCCGGGTGCTGTGCACGGCCAGCGTCACCGAGGGCGTCCCGCGCTGGCGCAAGGGCTCCGGCCTCGGCTGGGTCACCGCCGAATACGCCATGCTGCCCCGCGCCACCACCACCCGCTCCGACCGGGAGAGCGTGCGCGGCAAGGTCGGCGGCCGTACTCAGGAGATCTCCCGACTGATCGGGCGCTCGCTGCGCGCCGTCGTGGACCTGAAGGCCCTCGGCGAGAACTCGATCGTGCTGGACTGCGACGTCCTGCAGGCCGACGGCGGCACCCGGACCGCGGCGATTACCGGCGCGTACGTGGCCCTGCACGACGCCGTGTCCTTCCTGGCCGAACGGAAGGCGCTCAAGGGTACGGTCGCGTCGGCGCTGCCGCGCTCGGTGTCGGCTGTCAGCGTCGGTGTCATCGACGGCCAGCCCCGGCTGGACCTCTGCTACGCCGAGGACGTCACCGCCAATGTGGACATGAACATCGTCTGCACCGGTGACGGTGACTTCATCGAGGTACAGGGCACCGGCGAGGACGGCGTTTTCAACCGCGACCAGCTCAACGCGCTGCTCGACCTCGGCCTGGCCGGCTGCGCCACCTTGACCGCCGCCCAGAACGAGGCCCTGGCCCGATGAAGCTGCTGCTGGCCACCCGCAACGCCAAGAAGCTCGTCGAGCTGCGCCGCATCCTGGACGCCGCCCTCGGCGCCGGCACGATCACCCTGGTCGGCCTGGCGGACCTGCCCGCGTACGAGGAGGCGCCCGAGACCGGCCTCACCTTCGCGGAGAATGCGCTGCTCAAGGCCCGCGAAGGCGTCGCACACACCGGCCTGGCCACCGTCGCCGACGACTCGGGCCTGACGGTGGACGCCCTCAACGGCATGCCGGGGGTTTTCAGTGCCCGCTGGTCCGGCCGGCACGGGGACGACGCCGCCAACCTGGACCTGGTCCTCGGTCAGATCGGCGACGTCCCGGACGAACACCGGGGCGGGGCTTTCGTCTGCGCGGCGGCGCTGGTCCTGCCGGACGGCACCGAGCACGTCGTGAACGGCGAGTGCCGCGGCACCCTCCTGCGGGCCCGCCGCGGCGACGGCGGCTTCGGCTACGACCCGATCTTCCTGGCCGACGGGCAGACGCTCACCAACGCCGAGCTGAGCCCGGACGCCAAGGACGCGATCAGTCATCGCGGCCAGGCGTTCCGGGCCCTTTCTCAGATCATCGGCCGGTAGCCGACTACTTCACCCCGAGCCGGAACAGTCCGACGATCTCGTCGTCCTGCTGATCGACCGCGCCACCGAAGCCGGTGAACGCGGCCAGTTGCGCCGTGTCGGCGCCGCTGTGCGGCAGGGCGGCGAGGTCGGCGTACATCGCGAAGTCGGCCTTCGCCGGCATGCCGGCCATGACCTTGCGGTACTCCGCCGAGTCGCTGAGGTGGCCGGCACCGAGCCCCTTGGCCGTGAACGTGGCGGTGGCGCCGGAGGTGGTCATCGTGGCCCCGGTGCTGGGCAGGAACGGGCGCAGGAGCGCATTGAGGGTGGCTGCAGCGGCCGGGTTGACCATGCCCAGGTTCAGCTGGAAGCCGCCCATCTTCTCGCCGTCGAACTTCGCGGCACCCACGACCGTGCGGACGTTCGCCAACTGGGCCAACAGCTTGTTGATCATGGCGACTGCCCGCGGGTCCTGCACCCCGGCAGCACCGGCGGCCGACTTCTGCGCCGCCGTGGCCGCCTGCTTCATCACCTCTGCCGGCACCGAGGTCGCCACGGCGATCGCGCTGCCGGCCGGTAGCGCGTCCAGGTCCTTGCAGGCGTTGTCGGTCGAGGCTGGCCGCACCGGCTGGCCGACACCGCGCAGCGCGATCTCCAGCCCGTCGTCCGTCGCCTGGCCACCGACCGCCAGCTGGCCGGTCATCGTCGCGAGCTGCTTGGTGATCATGGCGCGCTGGGCCGGATCCGCCTTCAGCTCCGGCACCGCCATCATCGCCGCGGTGGTCACCTTGCCGAGATCGCCCATGTTCACCCAGGCGGTCAACAGGTGGTCCCCGTCGAGTTTGTCGACGGCACTGCGGTACTCGGGGCGCTTGCCCAGCGGGTGCGCCTTCGCCTCCGTGGCGGCGGCTTCGACGGCCTGCTGTGCGTCCTTGTCGGCCTTGGCGACCAGTACGTATCCGTCGGAAAGGGTAAAGCCCAGCTTGCCGGGGCCACCCGCGTCCTGCTGCGCCTTGGTGAGTGAAGTGCGGGCCTTGGCGTCATCGTCGCTGGCCAGTGCCGACAGGGTCACCGGGGTGTCGCCCTGCTGCCACAGCCCCATGCTGATCCGGCCACCGAACCAGTCGCGGGTCGAGGTCGCGGTCAGGCTGGGCGCCACCAGCGCCGGCAGCTCCTCGATGTCCTTGTCGGCGGAGTAGTAGCTCTTGCCGCCCGCGTTGACGATGCGGTCACCGATGCTCTTGAGCTTCAGCCGCTGTGCGTACCCCGGGTGCAGGTCGAGGCTGGCGAAAGCCATGGTGGATGCCGGCATGACCTCCTCCGGCTGCGCACCGACGCTGTGTTTCCAGGCCTTGTACCCGTAGGCAGCGCCACCGCCGGCCGCCAGGACCGCGGTGGCGGCGACCCCGATCAGGATCGCTCGGCCACGGCCGCGCCGCGGCGGTGTAGGTGCGCCCTCGTGGGGCTGGTCGAAGGTGGGCAGGGCAGCGGCGGATGCGGATGCAGCCGTAGGGTTCAGGTCAGTCACGGTGGGGACGCTATGGCGGCATCCACCAGCTTCGCTGTGATGGCCACCACGATGACGGCATTGCGACAGTCCACGGGTGGTCAGGGCAGCGGAAGGCCGGCGTCGTCGGTGTGCAGGGACTGGGTGTTGAACTTGACCTGCCAGGCGTTGAGCGCGCCGGCCGTTGACTGGATCATCACCAGCCCGTCCTGCCAGCTGCCGTCCTCGGCCTGGTGCGGGCCGGGCGGGTCGCCCTGGTTCAGGTGCACATTGTGGACGCCAAGGCCGCTGGTGTACGGCTCGCCGAAGATGTAGATCCGGGCGGCGGCGTGCAGCAGCGGCTCCAGCACGTTCAGCGCGTTGTCGCCGTCGCTGGCGATCCACGGGTGGTGCAGCCAGCGCAGCCGCGGTATGCGTAGCCAGCGCCACCGCACGGTCCAGCGGATCACCCAGCGGTCCTGCAGGATGGTGCTGCGGACGTAGTCCATCGCCCCGGACCCCGCGGTGCGGGGTAGCTCGTTGAAGCCGTTCGGCAGACCGGCGATAGCGGGGATGTGGCCGGTACGGAGGCCAGTTACCAGGCGGTAGCTGACGCCGACCCCGCTGGGCGTGTCCACGTCGAGTGCGGCCTCGTACGGGCCGGTGGGTGTGTTGATCCGCAGCTTGCCGTGGTACCAGTGGCCGAAGTCGCTCGGGTCCTCCCGGGTGAACGACGCGAAGGTCCCGGCCGCGACGCCGTACCCGTGATCGAGTGGCATGGTGACCTCCTCACCTTTCAGGAGTGCCCCTCTTGCGGGCAAATACACCGGGCCGACGGAGGACTGACCTTTCGCCACAGCTTGTCCTGTGTGGCTGCCATCGGCGCTCTGTGATCTGTGTCGCACGGCAGGTGGTTGGCGGCGGCCTGACCTGGTGCGTGGCGATCCGGTTGGCCGACCTGACTAACCACGGTCCGTCGAACGGCCATTTACCGAACGCGACCCACCACGTTGGATCACCCATGACTAACGCGAAATTCGCTCAGTTCATGGGAGATCTGCTCAATGCGTATGCGCCTACTTGCCATCGTCGCGGCTGCCGCCGCCGCCATTACCGCCGTCCCCACCGCCGCGTCGGCCGCGCTGCCGACCTACCAGGCCACCTACGCCGGTGGCACGGCCAACATCCAGTACCTCTACCAGGAGGACGCCTCGGTCACGATGACCGGTCAGGTCACCTCCGCCCGCCGGACCGGCTGCCACACGCTGGAGTTCGGCATGTACTGGGGCTTCAACCCGGAGATCAGCTGGAACAAGCTGGGTAGTGACTGCGACTCTGCCGGTCGCTTCGACGTCACCCAGTCACTGCAGTCCAACAGCATCACCGCCCTGCTGCGGATGTGTCAGACCATTCGGGCAACGAAGACCTGTGACAAGGGCTTCAACCTGGCCCGGCCGGTGACCCAGCACTCGATCATCCGTAGTGGTGGGGTGGACGTGACTCTCGACGCCTACGACGTCCTCGACGGTCAGGGCAACGTCAGCAACATCAAGGTCACCGGGCTGGTGAACATGTCTGCTGGCTGTGTGGTCATCCAGGAGAGTGGTAACGGCCCGACCGACGAGCTGATGTTCCGCAACATCCGCAAGGGCAACGCCACGTTCTGCCAGAACGGTGAGCGATTCACCCACTTCGCCGCCAGCCAGATGTTCGGTGGCGGCGCGCCGTGGCTGCGGGCCTGCTACGGCCGCAACGCCGCCGTGGCCGAGAGCAACGCCGCTGCGAACAAGAACTGCGTCGACGGCAAACCGCTGCGCGGCTGATTCTCCGCCAATGAACGAATGGGACGTGACCGCCTGGTCACGTCCCATTCGCTTAGGTAGGCGCTAGCTCAGCGGGCCGACCGCCGCTTCGATCGAATCCCGCAGGGCACGGCCGGCGATGACCTCCCGGCACCCTTCCATGATCGGGGCGAGGAAGACGTCCGGGCCGGGCTCCCCGGCGAATGCGGCGACCGCCGTGACAGCGGCCTGACCAGCGGGGGACGGGGTCAGCGGGGCGCGTAGCTGTAGTCCCTTGACGGCGGCCAGCAGCTCGACGGCCAGGATGCTGGTCAGGTTGTCCAGCACCCGGCGTAGCTTGATCGCTGCGGCCCAGCCCATCGATACGTGGTCTTCCTGCATGCCGGAGGTCGGTACCGAGTCGACCGAGGCAGGCGAGGCGAGCCGGCGGTTCTCGGCGACTACCCCGGCGGCGGTGTACTGGGCGATCATCAGGCCGGAGTTGACGCCGGCGTCCGGGGACAGGAACGGCGGCAGGTCCCGCGATCGGGTGACGTCCAGCAGCCGGTCGACGCGGCGTTCGGCGATGGCGCCGACCTCGGCGGCGGCGATGGCCAGGAAGTCGGCGGCGAAGCCGAGCGGCGCGCCGTGGAAGTTACCGGTCGACTCGACCCGACCGTCGGGCAGTACGACCGGGTTGTCGACGACGGAGATGAGTTCGCGGGCGGCGACCTGGCTGGCGAAGGCGTGCGTGTCGCGGGCGGCGCCGGCGACCTGCGGGGCGCAGCGCATCGAGTAGGCGTCCTGCACGGCGTGCGCGGTGTCGTCGCGGTGGGAGTCCATCACGCCGGAGTTCTGCAGCAGCCGGTAGATGTTGGCCGCCGACACGGCCTGGCCCGGGTGCGGGCGAATGTCGTGGATTTCGTGTGCGAACGGCCGGTCACTGCCCAGCATCGCCTCGATCGCCAGCGCCGCCGTCACATCAGCCATCGCGAACAGGTGCGCCGCATCGTCCAGGGCCAGCAGCAGCATGCCCAGCATGCCGTCGGTGCCGTTGATCAGCGCCAGGCCCTCCTTGGCGGCCAGCGTGATCGGCTTCAGCCCGGCCTCGGCGAGCGCCTTGCCACCATCGACGCGGCTGCCGTCAGCGGCCCGCACCCAACCCTCACCCATCAGTACGAGCGCACAGTGCGCCAGCGGCGCCAGGTCACCGGAAGCACCCAGCGAGCCGTGCTCGGGTACCCACGGGGTGATGTCGGCGTTGAGCAGGTCGACCAGGCCCTGGGCCATGTGGGGGCGGACGCCGGAGCGCCCCAGCGCCAGCGAGCGCACCCGCAGCAGCATCATTGCCCGCACCACCTCGCGCGGCATCGGCGCGCCCACACCGGCGGCGTGCGACCGGATCAATGCGTGCTGCAGCTCGCTGCGCCGCTCCGCCGCCACGAACGTGCTGGCCAGCGCCCCGAAACCGGTGGATACGCCGTAGACCGGTCGGCCGTCGCGTTCGATGTTGTCGACGATGGCGCGGCTGGTGGCCATCGCCTCCAGCGCGTCGGCGGACAGCTCGACGCGGGCGTTGCCGCGGGCGACCGTGCGGACATCCTCGGCGCGTACGCCGTTGGCGGTGATGGTGACAGTGCTCATTGCGGCTCTCCGAGGTGCAGTACTTCGCGGATCAACGGGACACCCGGCCGGTACGCCAGGTGCAGGTAGGAAGGGGCGTCGAGGATCGCCAGGTCGCCGCGGGCGCCGGGGCGCAGCACTCCGACGTCGTCGCGGCGCAGCGCCCGGGCACCACCGGCGGTGGCCGACCACAGCGCTTCGGCCGGCGTCATCCGCATGTCGCGGACGGCCACGGCGATGCAGAACGGCATCGACGTCGTGTACGACGAGCCCGGGTTGCAGTCGGTGGCCAGCGCCACGGTCGCGCCGGCGTCCAGCAGCCGTCGCGCGTCCGGGTAGGTGGCCCGGGTGGAGAACTCAGCCCCCGGCAGCAGTGTCGCCACCGTGTCACCGCCGGCCAGTGCGGCTACGTCGGCGTCGCTGAGGTGGGTGCAGTGGTCGGCGCTGGCCGCCCCCAACTCCACCGCGAGTTGCACGCCACCGCCGGCGGTCAGCTGGTTGGCGTGCACCCTGATGCCCAGCCCGGCCGCCTTGCCGGCGGTCAGGATCAGCCGCGCCTGGTCGACGTCGAACGCCCCGCGCTCGCAGAACACATCCACCCAGTTGGCGTGCGGTGCCGCCGCGGCGAGCATCTCGCCGGCCACCAGTTGCACGTACTCGTCGGGGCGGTCGGCGTACTCGGCGGGCACCACGTGCGCCCCGAGGTAGGTGACCTCGTCGGTGACCTCGGCGGCGATCCGCAGCGAGCGGGCCTCGTCGGCGACGGTCAGCCCGTACCCGCTCTTGATCTCGATGGTGGTGCTGCCCTGGCGCAGCAGTTCGCGACGTAGCCGGTCCACGCCGGCCCGCAGTGCGGCGTCGCTGGCCGCGCGTGTCGCCGCCACCGTCGTCCGGATCCCACCCCCGGTGTACGGCTCGCCGGCCATCCGGGCGGCGAACTCGGCCGCCCGG
>Ga0209023_10003382_pt1 | contig 19094 bp, 18 predicted proteins | sample LakOneMetagenome_FD_187468 | JGI IMG/M metagenome (GOLD analysis project Ga0209023, IMG submission 187468) | Freshwater and sediment microbial communities from Lake Erie, Canada (SPAdes) (version 2) | ecosystem: Environmental > Aquatic > Freshwater > Lentic | place: Lake Erie, Canada...
CGGCGACCGCCACGGCGCGACCACCAGCACCACGCCGGCGAGCACCAGCAGCGCGCCGAGGATGCGCAACGCATCCACCGGTTTCTGCGCCTGCAGCACGCCGAACTGGTCCAGCAGCAACGACGCGGTGACCTGCCCGAGCACGGCGAGGCAGACCATGCCGGCTGCACCGATGCGCGGGATCAGCAGGGTGAAGCAGGCGACGTAGATCGCGCCCAATGCGCCGCCCGCCCAGATCCATGCCGGCCATTTCGGCGCGCCCTGCAGCGTCAGCGGCGTGCGCGTCGCCAGCAGGTACAGGCCGAGCATGGCGGTGCCGAGCAGGAACGAGACGAAGGCGGCGACGACCGGCCCGCCGGCCTGCACGCCGAGGCGCGCATTGACCAGTCCCTGCAGCGGCAGCATCGCCCCGATCAGCACCGCGACCAGCAATGCGCCGAGCAGGTTCATGCCCGCGGTCCGCGATGCAGCTGGAAGCCCGCGAACGATTGTCGCGTCGGCATCATCTCGAGGCGGTTGACGTTGAGGTGCGGCGGCAGCGTCGCGATCCAGAAAATCGTGTCGGCGATGTCCTGCGCGGACATCGCGTCCATCCCCGCGTACAGCGCGTCGGAGGCGGCCTGGTCGCCGTGGGTGCGGACCAGGGTGAATTCGGTTTCGGCCATGCCCGGTTCCAGCGCGGTCACGCGCACGCCGGTGCCGTGCAGGTCGGCGCGCAGGTTCAGCGAGAACTGCGAAACGAAGGCCTTGCTGCCGCCGTAGACATTGCCGCCGGCGTAGGGATAGTTCGCGGCGGTGGAACTGACGTTGACGATCGCGCCCTCGCGTTCGATCAGCACCGGCAACAGCGCATGCGTCAGCGTCACCAGCGCGGTGATGTTGGTGTCGATCATCGTCCGCCAATCGGACAGCGAAGCGTCCTGCGCCGGTTTCGTCCCTTGCGCCAGGCCGGCGTTGTTCACCAGCAGGTCGATGCCGCGGAATCGTTCCGGCAATGCATCCAGCGCGGCGCGCATCGCGACCTCGTCGCGGATGTCGAAGCACGCGGGATGGAACGCGTCGCCGAGGTCGGCCCGCAGTGCATCGAGCCTGTCCGCGCGACGGCCCGTGCCGACGACTTGCCATCCGGCGTCGACGAAGGTTTTCGCCGCGGCGCGGCCGAAGCCCGAGGTGGCACCGGTGATGAATGCGGTCTTGGTGTTCATTGCTTGATTGTAAGCCTGCCCCGGACTTGATCCGGGGGCTTACCACACGAACGGGATCAGCCGCTTCGTTTCCCGCGCATAGGCCGGATAGTCCCGCGGGAACGCCGAGACCAGCGCGCGTTCCTCGACGCGGATGCGCCACAGGAACGCGGCGGTGACCACGACTGCGATCAGCAACAGCGACCACACGCTGCCGAGTGCGAGCGCGAAGCCGTAGAACGTGGTGAGCGAACCGGTGTAGGACGGGTGCCGCAGTAAACGGTACGGGCCCTGGCGGATCAGCTTGTGATCGTCGCGGATCGCGACATCGACCGTGAAATAGCCGGCCAGCACGCGCACCGCCCACCAGCGGAACCCCATGCCGGCGACCATCAAGGCGCAGCCGGTCCAGGACAGCGGCATGAGCAGGCTCTCGTCGAACCGGCCGATCCCGTTCCGTGACAGCCATACCGCGGCCAGGATCGAGCCCCAGATCGCGACGTGCAGCAGTCGCAGGCTGCCGCGGTCGTGCGCCTTGCCGCCGTCGTGCGCGCGCTTGCGCCCGATCCAGAATTCGCTCGCGATCCAGATCGCGGTCAGGGCGAGGAACAGCGTGTCGGGGCGGGACATGCGCGCGGGCTCAGCTGCGCTTCGACGGGGTTTTCTTCGCCGCGGCCTGCGCTTTCTTCGCGGGCTTAGCCGGTTTGGTTTCGGGCCCCGCGGTCGCGGGTTTTCGCTTGCGTCCAGTCGAGGCCTTGCCTGCGGTTTTCACCTTGGCCGCGCGGGTCTTGTTCAACATGTCTTCGGCCAGCACCACGTCCTCGGACAGGATGCCGGCGGCTTTCGCAATCGCGATCCTGGCCTGCGCCTTGTTTTCGTCGGGGTTGGCGAGCAGCAGTTCGTGGATCGCCTCGCGCAGCGCCTTTTCCGCGTCGCGCTTGAGCTTGATGTCGCTGCTTTCGCGGAACAGCGCCATCAGCGCGTCGACGACGGGCTTGATCAGGGCGGCTTCGATGGCCATTGGGAATCTCCTTCGCCCAGAGTGTCGCGCCGAACCGTCTCAGGCGCCGCGATGGATCTACTTCACCTTGATCGCCATCGCCGGCAGTCCGCCGTCGGCGAGCTTGCCCTTGGCCGTGGCCAGTTCCGACGCGGTGCCATACGGCCCCATGCGCACGCGGTACACGGTCTTGCCGCCGATGGTGGCCGATTCGACCCGCGCGTTGAGGCCGAGCAGGGCGATCTTGGCCTTCACCGCCTCGGCATCGCCGCTGGCGCCGAACGCGCCGGCCTGCAGCAGGTAGGGGGTGTCGTTGCCGCCGCTGTTGGTCGAAGCGGGCGTCGCGGTCGCGACCTGCGCCGGCTTGTCCGCATCCGTCGCGGAAGGCGTTTCCGGCAGCGGCGTCGGCAAGGCGGCGTCGGCGGCATCGTCGCCGGCATGCGCGGCTTGTTGCGTGCGCGCCTGTTCTTCCTTTTCCGCTGCCGCCAGCTGGGCGTCGCTCAACGCGACCTCGTTGCCGGGCAGCAGGGTGTAGAAGTCGAAATCGCCGTCCTTGTCGCCGGACTTGTCGCTGGTCGTGGCATCCGCCGCGGCCGTTTGCGCGCCGTCGGCGACCACGCCATCGTCCTCGTCCGGCGATTCGGCCAGCGGCTGCGCATCCGGATTCGCATGCGGGCGGAAGAAGCCATCGCCGTCGCCCCCCTTCAGGTAACGCGGCAGGAACAGCACCACGCCGAGGGTGATCAGCACGCCCAGCACCAGCCAGGCCCAGCCGGGCATGCCCCCGCGGTTGCCGGAGTTGCGCCGCGCCTGCGACTTGCCACGCTTCACTGCCACTACATCGTCTCCGGGGCGTTCACGCCCAGCAATGCGAGTCCGTTGGCCAGTACCTGGCGCGTCGCCGCGGCGAGCGCGAGGCGCGCATCGCGCAGGTTCGCGTCATCGACCAGGAACTGGTGTTCGTTGTAATACGACTGGAAATCCTGCGCCAGTTCCAGCAAATAGGCCGCGACCAGGTGCGGTTCCAGCTGCGCGCCGGCGGCGGCCACCACTTCCGGCCAGCGCGAGAGCGAAGCGAGCAGCGTGGCGGTGGCGCGGTCGTCGAGGTCCAGCGGCTGGTTGCGGCCGTTTTCGGCGTCGAACGGCAAGCCGCGCTCGGCGAGCTGGCGGAACACGCCGCAGGTGCGCGCATGCGAGAGCTGCACGTAGTACACCGGGTTGTCGAGCGACTGCGAGCGCGCCAGGTCGATGTCGAAGGTGAGCTGCGAATCGGGCTTGCGTGCGAGCAGGAACCAGCGCGTCGCGTCGCGGCCCGCTTCGTCGATCAAATCGCGCAGGGTCAGGTAACTGCCGGCGCGCTTGGACAGTTTCACTTCCTCGCCGCCGCGCATCACCGTCACCATCTGGTGCAGCACGTAGTCCGGATAGCCCGGCGGAATGCCGGCGTCCAGCGCCTGCAGCCCGGCCTTCACCCGCATCAGCGAGCCGTGGTGGTCGGCGCCGAGTTCGGTGATCGCGCGCTGGTAGCCGCGTTGCCACTTGCTGCGGTGGTAGGCGATGTCCGGCACGAAGTAGGTGTACGTGCCGTCGGACTTGCGCATCACCCGGTCCTTGTCGTCGCCGAAGTCGGTGGTGCGCAGCCACAGCGCACCGCCTTCCTCGTAGGTGTGGCCATGGGCGATCAGTTCGCGCACGGTCTCGTCCACCTTGCCGTCGGCGTAGAGCGAGGATTCGAGGAAATACACGTCGAACGACACGCCGTAGGCCTCGAGGTCGGCGTTCTGTTCGCGGCGCAGGTATGCGACCGCGAACTTGCGGATCGCATCGAGGTCGTCGGCGTCGTCCTTGCCGGCGACGACGTGGCCTTCGACTTCCACCGTATCGCCGCGCAGGTAGGCCTGCGCCACCTCGGCGATGTAATCGCCGTTGTAGGCCTCCGCCGGCCATTCCGCGTCGCCGGGTTGCAGGCCCTTCGCCCGCGCCTGGGTGGAACGCGCCAGGTTCTCGATCTGCACGCCGGCGTCGTTGTAGTAGAACTCGCGGCGCACGTCCCAGCCGTTGGCGGCAAGCACGCGAGCGATGCAGTCGCCGATCACCGCGGCGCGGCCGTGGCCGACGTGGAGCGGGCCGGTGGGATTCGCCGACACGTATTCGACGCCGGCCATGCGGCCCCCGCCGCCGGCATTGCGTCCGTACTCCGCGCCGCGCGTCGCGATCTCGTCCAGCATCGCCCGCCACGCCACGGGCGCGAGGCGGAAGTTGATGAAGCCCGGGCCGGCGATTTCCACCGATGCGATCGCCGGATCCGGCGGCAGCGCCTCGACCAGCGCCTGCGCCAGTGCGCGCGGATTGGTCTTCGCGGCCTTGGCCAGCAGCATCGCCGCATTGGCGGAGAAATCGCCATGCGCGCGATCCTTCGGCCGCTCGATCGCGAATTCGGGCACGGCGACGTCGGCGGGCAGGGCGCCGGCCTCGCGGAGGCGGGCGATGCCCTGGTGGACCAGGGCGCGGAGGCGGGATTTCACGAAGGCGGGAACTGGCTCATTGGCCGGATATTCTAGCTTTTCGGGCCCGGGCCGGTTGTTCGTGGTTGGTCGTTGGTGGTTGGTCGACGCGAAATGGCGTCGCACAGGCGATGCAAGGGTCGGGAAAGGTCGGCAATGGCCGCTTCCAGTTCGGCCAGAGTCGAGGAAGGAATGTATTGGAGCTGTTCGCCGATGATCAGCAAGGTATGCAGCTCAGCAATGAGCCCTTCGCAATCGAAAGGTGTTGCAGGAACTCACGCGGATGTCGTCTGGCTTGGCCTTCGGCGATGTTTGCGGCGACTGATACGACAGACCGTCGCAATTGGTCGCTTAACGCATACTTTTCTTCGCGAGGCAGGCGTTTGACCACCTCGTAAATTGCGGGAGCGAGGGCAATTGCCTGCGCCAAACCAACAAATCCTTGTAGTTCCGCTTGCCCATGCAGACCACCCCAACGACCAACGACCAACCACCAACCACCAACCCGGATCACACCCAACCGCGCGCCGCCATCGAGCTGGGCGCGCCGTCGCCGACGACGAAGTGGTCGAGCAGGCGCACGTCCACCAGCGCCAGCGATTGCTTCAGGCGCGCGGTCACGGCGCGATCGGCGGCGCTGGGCTCGGGATTGCCGCTCGGGTGGTTGTGGCCGGCGATCACCGCGGCGGCGTTGTGCGCGAGCGCGCGCCGCACGACTTCGCGCGGATGCACCTCGGCGCCGTCGACGGTGCCGTGGAACAGTTCCTCGAATGCGAGCGCGCGATGGCGCGCGTCGAGGAACAGGCAGGCGAACACTTCCTGCGGCTGGCCCCGCAGGCGCTGGGCGAAGTAGCGTCCGGCCGCATGCGGGTCGGACAGGGCCTCGCCGCGTTCCAGCCCGGCGGCGAGGTAGCGGTTGCACAGTTCCAGCGCGGCGGACAGGCGGCAGGCGCGCGCCGGACCGAGCCCGGGCAGTTTCATCAGTTCGGCCGGGCCGCGTTCCAGCAGCTCGCGCAGCGGGCCGTGCCGCGCCAGCAGGTCGCGGGCGGTGGCGACCGCATCCTGCCCGCGCAGGCCGGAGCCGAGGAAGATCGCCAGCAGTTCGGCGTCCGAAAGCTGCGCGGGGCCGCCGGCGAGCAGGCGTTCGCGCGGGCGTTCTTGGGCGGGCCAGTCGTGGAGGAGCATGCAGCCAGCGTGCGCGTCGATCCGGTTCGCCGCCGTCGGGGCGTTGCCGGTCATCGGGTAAGCTTGTGCCGCGTCCATGCATGGGAATTTTCCGAGGTGTCGATGACGCTCCAGGGTCAGCGCGTATTGCTGTGCGTGTGCGGCGGCATCGCCGCGTACAAGGCCGCGGACCTGGTGCGGCGCCTGCGCGAGGCGGGCGCCGAGGTCCGGGTGGCGATGACCGGGAACGCGCAGCGTTTCGTCGGCGCGCAGACCTTCCAGGCCTTGAGCGGGCAGCCGGTGCGCAGCTCGTTGTGGGATGCGCACGCGGAAGCCGCGATGGGCCACCTCGAACTCGCGCGCTGGGCGCAGCGCATCGTCATCGCGCCGGCGACGGCGAACACGCTGGCCAAGCTCGCGCACGGTTTTGCCGACGACCTGGTCAGCACGCTCTGCCTCGCCAGCACCGCGCCGCTTAGCGTCTGCCCGGCGATGAACCACGTGATGTGGATGCACCCGGCCACGCAGCAGAACATGGCGACATTGCGTGCGCGCGGCGTGCAGGTGATCGGCCCCGACGACGGCCCGCTGGCCGAAGGCGAATCGGGGCCGGGGCGCATGGCCGAACCCATCGCCATCGCCGCCGCGCTGGCCGCAGCGCACGCATGAGCGCATCGCTCGCCGGACGGCGGGTGCTGGTCAGTGCCGGCCCGACCTACGAGGACATCGATCCGGTGCGTTTCCTCGGCAACCGCAGCAGCGGGCGCATGGGTTTCGCGCTCGCCGCCGCGGCCGCATCGCTCGGTGCGGAAACAGTGCTGGTCGCGGGTCCCGTGCGCCTCGAAACGCCGCCGGGCGTGCGCCGCATCGACGTGCGTTCGGCCGCCGACATGCATGAAACGGTGTTGTCCGGATTGCCCGCGGACCTCTACATCGGCGCCGCCGCGGTCGCCGACTGGACCCCGCGTGGAGTCGCTTCGCACAAGCTGAAGAAGGAGCCGGGAGTCGACACGTTCACGCTGGTGCTGGTGCGCACCGCCGACATCCTCGCCGACGTCGCCGCGCATCCTTCGCGTCCGCGTTGCGTGGTCGGTTTCGCGGCCGAAACCGGCGAGGATGCGGACATCGCGCGCTACGCCCGCGGCAAGCTCGAACGCAAGCGCGTCGATTTCATCTGCGCGAACCGCGTCGGCGTCGCCGGCAGTGGTTTCGAGGCCGAGGACAACGCGCTACAGGTCTTCTGGAAGGAGGGCGAACGCCGTTTCGGCCCGGCGCCGAAAATGCGGCTCGCCCGGGACCTTCTCGATTTCATCGCCGAACGGATTGCCTAGGCCCTGCGCGGCGCGGAATCGCTTGGGCGCATCCAAGTTGTCCCGGAGAACAAAGAAGCCCGTCGTGGACGGGCTTCGCATGTTGGGCGAATGAAGAGGTTTACGGCGAGGAGGAACCCAGCCCGCTATCGACGCGAAAGACACCCTCGGGGTAGGCCGCGGGTTCGCCCGGCTGCTGGTCGTCGTTCACGATGTATCGGTTGTAGTAGATGTAGGGGCCTTTCGTGGTGATGTAGTACTCGGGATCGCGTCGCGCGCGCTTGTCCGGGACGTCGGTGGTGAGCAGCCGCATCGTCGATTCGCCCGGCACGATGCCCATGATCCCGATCTGGCTGGATCCGGAAATGTCGTGCCCTTGCTTCTGGTCCGAAGCCGAGAAGATCAGCCAGGTCTTGCCCTTGTAGACGAAGGGTTCGACCGAGTAGAAATAGGGGAAATCCGCGGGCGCGTAGAGTCGGTTGATGATCTGCCACTCCGGTTCGCCGGTCTGGTCGTTGAGCATGTACTTGTAGACGTCGACTTCGCCCACGCCGACCCGGGTGAAGAAGATGTACTTGTTGTTGTATTCGGGCGCCTTCAGCATGAAGCCGGACGTCTTGCTGGTCGGTTCGAAGGTGAGTTGTTCCAGCGTGCCGTCCTCGGCCGAGTACAGGAAGGCCTGGCGATACACCTTGCCGTTCGCATCCGGTGGCGCCGGGGCGGTCAGGAACAATTTGTGCGTGCCGTCGACCCAGCGCCGGGTGATGCCCGATTGCGAACTGCCCGCGATCACCGTGTGCTCGGGCGACCCTTCCTGCGCCAGGCGCCAGTAGACGTTGGTGACGACTTGCGAAAAATTCTGGTAGCTCACCATCGGATATTTGTCGCCGAAGACGCCCGAACCGATGGGCAGCGCCTTGCCCTGGGTATTGTTCATGCAACTGCCGATCCACTGGCGGTCGGGACCGACGTGGGCCGTGCCGACGCAGCCGTTCTTGTAGGTGTGGGGAAGGCCGTCGGTCCAGCGGTCGTAGACGAGCGCCGAGGCCTGGCCCAGTTGCATCCATTCGGGGCCATTGCCGGTCGTTCCGGCGGGAATCGAGTTCGTGTCGACGAGGGTTCCCTCGCCGTTGCTGCTGCCGAAATAACCATTGTCGACGTTGATGTGGCTGATCCAGACGCTGCCGTCCTTGCCGGTGAACGCCAGGCGGTTGTTGCCGGAGCCGTAGTTGCAGGTCGGGCAATAGGTGCCGTCGCGCCCCCAGTCGAATTCATAATCGGCGATGGTGCGCGCGCCCACCTGGACTTCGCCCGGGTAGGGTTGCGCGCTTGCCACCTGGGACACGCCCAGGGAAGCGAAGAGGAAGCCCGTTTGCAAGGCGATGATCTTTCGAAGCATGGTCGACACGAACCTCCCGAAACCGCTGGATGGCACCCTACGCCGGCGCTTGTTGCCATTCCGTAAAACATCGCACGCAGGCCCGCGCCATCCGGATCGCAGGCCATACCGCTTAAAACGCAGTGGAAAGACCCATGCGGACAAGGAAGCGATGACCGGGCGGACGGGGACGCGGCAGGGCATCGAACTCGACCTTCAAGTCCCGGCGCGGCACTATGTTCAACCAACACATGCAGGGTGCCGATGAAGCATTCACTCGACGTGCGCGTCCTCGATCCGCGCTTCGGCGGCGAATGGCCCTTGCCTGCCTATGCCACCGACGCCAGCGCCGGCCTCGACCTGCGCGCCGCGCTCGATGCGCCGCTGCAACTCGAGCCGGGCGATGCCGCGCTCATTCCCTCCGGGCTGGCGATCCACCTCGCCGATCCGGGCCTGTGCGCGCTGGTGCTGCCGCGGTCGGGGCTGGGCCACAAGCATGGCATCGTGCTCGGCAACGGCACCGGCCTGATCGACGCCGATTACCAGGGGCCGCTGATGATCAGCGCGTGGAACCGCGGCCGCGAGGCCTACGCCATCCAGCCCGGGGACCGCATCGCGCAGCTGGTGGTGATGCCGATCGTGCGCGCAACGCTGCGGGTGGTGGATACTTTCGAGGAGAGCGCGCGCGGCAGTGGCGGATTCGGCCACACCGGACTGCGCTAGGGGGCGGGGATGGACATCAAGATCAGGAAACCCGGCGGCGAGCAGCTGCGGCAACTGGCGCTGCCGCTGGCGGTGGTGCTCGGATTGCTCGCGTTGTGGCTGGCGTGGAGCGGCGCGAGCCAGTGGCGCGACCACCAGCGCGAGGAATCGCTGACCGCCGCGCGCGACAGCGTCGCCCTGGCCATCGGCAGCGCGCTGAAGACGCAGAGCACGCAGCTCGGCAAGCTCCTCGCCACGCCCGCGGTGCAATCCGCGCTGCTGCCCGTTCCCGCGGCAGTCCCGGCCAAGGCGGCCGCCGACGCGACGCCGGCGCAACCCGCCGCGCCAGCACCAGCGGTCGCATCGACTCCGGATTTCACGGCGGCTGCGGCGGCATTGAAGACGGCGTGGCCGAAGGCCGAACAAGTCGAGGTGTGGCCGGTCGACATGGATGCTCAGTTCGCGTCCCTGCCCAAAGGCGGCTACGGCCTGCTTGCGGTGGCGGAATCCGCGATCGTGGCGAAGGCCCCGGTGGCGCGCCTGGCCAAGGCCGGCGACCAGACACTGGTCGTCGCCGCCCCGATGCCCGCCGGCAATGCCCCGGTTGCGGTCGCGGTGGTGCGGCTGTCGCCGGATCCGATCATCGAGCCGTTGAAACAGGCCGCGGTCCCCGGGGGCAGTTACCTCGCCGTGCGCCAGGGCACGGCGACGCTGGCGGAAAACGGCGATACCGCCCTGGTGAACGGCGCCGAGGCGATGGCGACCAAGATTTCCGGCACCGATCTGCGCGTGGTCGCCGGCCTGCCGGATGCCGCCGGCGGTGCGTTCGGGCTGGGCGCGATTCCTTCGCTGGTCGGTGCGTTGTTGCTGGCGGCGCTGGCGTTCTTCGCCTGGCGCAAGCTCGGTCGCCTCGGCGATACGGTGGATGTCGAGGCCGAAGCGGTCCCAGACACCACGCTGGAACAGGCGTTGGTCGAGGCGCCGTTGCCGGAGCGGCCGGTGGCGCCGAAGGTCGTGGTGGCGCCGGAGGCCGAACGCAAGCCGGTCGCGATCGACCGCGGCATCTTCCGCGCCTACGACATCCGCGGCGTGGTCGGGCAGACGCTGGACACCGGCGTGGCCGAGCTCATCGGCCAGGCCATCGGTTCGCTGATGCAGGAACAGGACCTGTACTACATCGTGGTCGGCCGCGACGGGCGGCTGTCCGGACCGGACCTGTCGCACGGCCTGATCGAAGGCCTGCGCAAGGCCGGGCGCAGCGTGATCGACATCGGCGTGGTGCCGACGCCGGCCGTCTATTTCGCCACCCACCAACTGCACACCGGTTGCGGCGTGGCCGTGACCGGCAGCCACAACCCGCCCGACTACAACGGCTTCAAGATCGTGGTCGGCGGCGAAACCCTGTCCGGGGACGCCATCGCCGACCTGCACAAGCGCATCGCCGACGACCGCCTGTACACCGCGTCCTCGCCGGGCACGCTGGCCGAGCGCGACATCAGCCAGGACTATGTCGACCGCATCGCCGGCGACGTGCAGGCCGACCGCCGCCTGAAAGTGGTCGTCGATGCCGGCAACGGCGCCGCCGGCGAACTCGGCCCGCGCGTGCTAGAAGCCATCGGCGTCGAGGTCGAACCGCTGTATTGCGAGATCGACGGCAACTTCCCCAACCACCATCCCGACCCGAGCGATCCGCACAACCTCGAGGACCTGGTGCGCATGGTGCAGCGCCTCGGGGCGGACCTCGGCATCGCCTTCGACGGCGACGGCGATCGCCTCGGCGTGGTTACGCGCAGCGGCGAGAACATCTATCCCGATCGCCTGCTGATGCTGTTCGCGGCCGACGTGCTCGAACGCAACCCGGGCGCGATGATCCTGTACGACGTGAAGTGCAGCGGGCGCCTGCCGGGCCATATCCTGCGCCACGGCGGCAGCCCGCTGATGTGGAAGACCGGGCATTCGCTGATCAAGGCGAAGATGCGCGAAACCGGCGCCGAACTCGCGGGCGAAATGAGCGGCCACTTCTTCTTCGGCGAACGCTGGTACGGTTTCGACGACGGCATCTACGCCGCCGCGCGCCTGATCGAGATCCTGTCCGCGCGCAACGAGCCGCCGGAGGACGTGCTCGGCGCGCTGCCCAATGGCGTCTCCACCCCGGAAATCAAGGTCGATGCCCCGAACGGCGACCCGCATGCGTTCGTCGAACGCTTCGTCGCCGCGGCGCAGTTCGAGAACGCGCGCAGTTCGACCATCGACGGCTTGCGCGTGGACTGGACCGACGGCTGGGGCCTGGTGCGCGCGTCCAACACCACGCCGGTGCTGGTGATGCGCTTCGATGCCGACAGCGAAGACGCGCTCAGGCGCATCCAGGGCGCTTTCCGCGAACAGTTGCTGGCGCTGGCGCCGGACCTGCAGTTGCCGTTCTAGGCGTTTGTGGGAGCGGGTTTCAACCGCGACCACGCTTCGCTGCTGTAGAACCGGGCCTTCCCGGCTCGACCGTCCAACCTTATGGCGTCTCCGGCGGCGGGGCGGCCGCGGGCGCCGGCGCGTCCGCATGCTTCAACGCGCGGTAGCGCCGTACTGCATCGGCGAGTTCCGCGTCCAGTGCGGTGCGGTCGGCGCGCTGCTCGGCGAGGATGCGTTCCTGCTTCATCAGTTCCGCATGCTGGCTGCGTATGGCGTCCCGGCGCGGCTTCGCCACCGGCTTGTCCGAAAGCTCGTCGTCGGCGGCGTGGGAAAGCAGGCTGAGCAAGCTCTGGTGCAGGTTCTGCAGGCTGAGCACCGAAGCCCTGATCGAGGCGTCGAGCAGCTCGGAACGATCGCCGTAGGCGCGACGCAGGTCGGCCTCGGTGGCGTAGGAATCGACCATCGCGATGTCCCGGCGCTGTGCCTGCATGCGCTGGTTCGCGGCCTGCTGCACCTGCTGTGCGGCGAGTGCGGCGGCGGCGCGTTCCTCGGGGGTCATCGCGCGGCCGACGGTATCCAGCGTGCGCCCGCTCTTGGCGCTGATCTCGGTGCGCGCGGCGGCGGCGGCGGCGGCCGGCAGCGCGTCGCCGCAGACCTTGCGACCGCCTTCGTCCCAGCAGTACAGCTTCTTGCCGGTATTGCCCGGCGGTGCGGCATGCGCGGACAGCACGGCGCCAAGCAATAGCGTGGCGCCCAGGACACGGCGGAAGATGGCATTGCGCATGACGGGCCCCCCTGGCTGCAGCCGGCGCGTGTCAGTCGACGGAACCGTAGCGCGCACGATAGGCCTGCAGGCGCTCGCGTTCCGCCGCCAGTGTCGCGTTTTCGCCGGCGAACGCAAGCAGGTCGCCCAGTCGCGCCACCGCGGTTACCGGGATGCGTTGTTCCTCCGCCACCGCACGCGCGGCCGAACGCGGATCGACGTCGCTGGCGCGCTCCTCCCGGTCGAGCGCGATCACGATGCCCACGGGCAGGCCGCCACCGGCATGGATCAGCGCCAGCGCTTCGCGCACCGCGGTGCCCGCGGTGATCACGTCGTCGACGATGAGCACGCGTTTCCCGCCAAGCGGTGCGCCGATCAGGCGCCCGCCCTCGCCGTGGTCCTTGGCTTCCTTGCGGTCGAAGGCCAGCGGCAGGTCGCGGCCGCGGCGCGCGAATTCGCAGGCCAGCGCGGTCGCCAGCGGAATGCCCTTGTAGGCCGGTCCGAACAGCAGGTCGAAATCCTTGATGGAGCCAGCGACGGCCGCGGCTTCGAGCGCATCGGCATAACAACTTGCGAGCGCGGCCAGGCGCGCGCCGGAATCGAAGCGCCCGGCGTTGAAGAAGTACGGGCTCTGGCGCCCGGACTTCAGCGTGAAGTCGCCGAAGCGCAGCGCTTCGGCATCGAGGGCCAGTTGCAGGAAACGATGGCGGAAGGCGTCCATGCGTGCATTCTCCCACGCCGGCCGGCGGCCTTGGCGGCGTTGCTATGATCCGGCGATCCGCGGCACACCGCACTTGGAGCCGGCATGCGCATCCTCAGTTTCAACGCCAACGGCCTGCGTTCGGCCGCGAGCAAGGGCTTCTTCGACTGGTTCGCGCAACGCGACGTCGATGTGCTCTGCCTGCAGGAAACCAAGGCGCAGGAACACCAGCTGGGCGACGCGGTGTTCCGGCCGGATGGATACCGCGCATATTTCAAGGACGCGAGCACCAAGAAAGGCTACAGCGGCGTCGCGATCTATTCGAAGCGCGAACCGGACGAGGTGCGCACGCAGCTGGGCTGGGCCCCGTTCGACGACGAAGGCCGCTACATCGAGGCGCGCTATGGCAAGTTGTCGGTCGTGAGTTTCTACATTCCATCCGGCAGCTCGGGCGAACTGCGGCAGGGCTTCAAGGAAGAGGTGATGGGCTGGCTGGAGCCGATCATGCGCGAATGGCTCGCCAGCGGCCGCGATTACGTGCTGTGCGGCGACTGGAACATCGTCCGCGCGAAGAACGACATCAGGAACTGGACCGGCAACCAGAAGAACTCGGGCTGCCTGCCGCACGAGCGTGCGTGGCTGAGCGGCATGATCGCCGACGATTGCCATGACGGCCTGATCGTTCCGCCGAAGTCCGGCTGGAAGGACGCGTTCCGCGTGGCCAAACCCGATGCGGTGGAATATTCGTGGTGGTCGCAGCGCGGCGCGGCGCGCGCCAACAACGTCGGCTGGCGCATCGATTACCAGATCGCGACGCCGGCCCTGGCCGAACGCGTCAAGGGTGCGGAAATCTTCCCGGAACCGCGCTTTTCCGACCACGCGCCGGTGCTGGTGGAGTACGCCGAATGAGCGCGGTCGCGAAAAAACCTTCGGTCTGGTCCGCGTTCACCCAGCCCGCCGCCTGGACGATGTTCTTCTTCGGCTTCTCCTCGGGATTACCTTTCCTGCTGGTCGCAGGCACGCTCGCGTTCTGGCTGAAGGACCGGGGCATCGAGCTGAAGGAAATCACGATGATCGCCAGCGCCGGCCTGCTGTACACCTTCAAGTTCGCGTGGGCGCCGCTGCTCGACCACTGGAAACTCCCCGGGTTCGCGAAGCTCGGCCGGCGCCGCGGCTGGCTGCTGTTCGCGCAACTGGGCGTCATCGCCGCCTTGCTGGCGATGGCCGCGTTCACGCCCGATCGCTTGCAGGCCTTCATCCTGGCCACGATCGGGGTCGCGTTCTTCGGCGCGACGCAGGACATCGCGGTGGATGCCTACCGCATCGAGATCGCGCCCGAATCCGCGCAGGGCGCGCTGGTGGCGACCTATTCGCTGGGCTACCGCATCGGTTTGATCATCGCCGGGGCGTTCGCCGCGATCATGGCCGACCACATCGCCTGGCCCGTCGTCTACACGATCATGGCCGCGTGCATGGCGATTCCGATCGTCGCCAACCTCGTCGCGCGCGAACCCGATGTCGTGCCGGTGAAGACGCATGGCTGGTCGCATGCGATGCAGGTCGCGGTGATCGATCCGTTCGCCGATTTCTTCCGCCGCTACGGCGCCGCGCTGGCGCTGACCATCCTCGCCTTCATCCTGCTGTTCAAGGTGCCGGAGCAGGCGACCATCGGCGGGATCATGAGCCCGTTCTACATCGACATGGGCTTCACCAAATCGCAGGTCGGCGCGATCACCAAGCTGTGGGGCGTGTGGATCGGCATCGTCGGCGTGTTCCTCGGCGGCGCGATGGTCGCGCGCTGGGGCGCGTGGAAGTCGCTGGGCGCGATGATCGTGGTCTGCGGCGCATGCAACCTGCTGTACCTGCTGCTGATCCCCAACCACGGCAACCTGTGGGTGCTGACCGCGGTGATTTCCGCCGAGAACCTCACCCTGGGCATGCTCGGCCCGCCGACGGTCGCGTTCCTTTCGTTGCTGGTGAACCGCGAACACACCGCGACCCAATACGCGCTGCTCAGTTCGCTGGTGAACCTGCCGGGCAAGGTGCTCGGCTTCTTCGCCGGCGGCATCGCGATGGCCACCGGCTACGGCATGTATTTCGTCGTCACCGTGCTGGCGCTGCTGCCGGCGATGATGATCTACGTCCTGCTGACGCCGCAGTTGCGCGCCCGCGCCATGTCCGCCTGAATGGCCGGCTTGCGCCGCGACCCCGCTTCTGTGCTGGAATAGGGCCACGGGGGGTCATGGGGGAACGCAATGACCGACATCTTGCTCAGGGACATCGATCCCGCGCTCATCGAGCGCCTGAACCGCGTGTCCGCCGCCAACGGCTGGCAGTCCGACCAATCGTTGCGCCAGGTGTTCGAACACGGCCTGCATGCGCTCGAACTCGCCGCCACGCTGCGCCTGAACGAGCGCGAGGAAAACGCGCTGCAGTCGGCGATCAACGCGATGGAAGGCGTGGTCGACGATCCGGGCTTCGCCCTGATCGGGCGCTTGCCCGCGGCGCAGGGCGCCTAGGCCGGCATGTGCTGATTGTCCATCCGGCCTAGGCCGGATGGATCGCGCCGAGCACCCGCGGTCCGCGTGCGCCGGTCACCGACGGCAGGTTGCCCGGACGCCCGAGCAAAGTCTGCCGCGCCAACCAGGCGAAGCCCATCGCTTCGACGAAGTCGGGGTCGACGCCGTGCGCGGCGGTCGATTCCACGACCACGCCCGGCAGGCGCGCGGCGATGCCCGCGAGCAGGCGCGGGTTGTGCACGCCACCGCCGCAGGCGAGCAGGCGTTCCGTCGCCGGTTGCGCCGCGCGTAATGCATCCGCGACGGTGGCGGCGCTGAGTTCGAGCAGGGTCGCCTGCACGTCGGCGGGCGCTTCATTGCCGGCGAGTTTCGATTCCACCCAATCGAGGTGGAATTGTTCGCGGCCGGTGGATTTCGGTGGCGGCGAAGCGAACCAGGCGTCGTCGAGGAGGCGCGCGAGCAGGGCCTCGTCGACGTTGCCGCTCGCGGCGAAATCGCCGTTCGCATCGAACGCGTTCCCGGTATGGCGCTCGCACCACGCATCCAGCAGCGCGTTCGCCGGCCCGGTGTCGAATCCCCGCACCTCGCCATGCATCGGCAACAGCGTCAGGTTGGCGATGCCGCCGAGGTTGAGCACCGCACGGTCCTCGCCATTCGAAGACAGCAAGGCCGCGTGCAGCGCCGGCAGCAGCGGCGCGCCGTGCCCGCCGCCGGCGATGTCGCGGCGGCGGAAATCGGCAACGGTGGCGATGCCCGTGCGTTCGGCGATGAGGTTGCCGTCGCCGAGTTGCATGGTGAACGGGAAGTTCCCGTCGGAAGCGGCGCCGTGCGGGCGATGGCGCGCGGTCTGGCCGTGCGAACCCAGCGCGCGCACCGCGGAAGCCGCGACGTCCGCTTCGCGCAACAATGACAGCGCCGCACCGGCGAAGGCTTCGGCGATGCGCACGTCGAGCGTGCCGAGTTCGTCCAGCGAATGGATATCGCCGCCCTGGCCGAGTTCCACCAGCCGCGCGCGCAAGGTCGTGTCCCACGCGAACGTCCTGCCATGCACGAGTTCGCAACGCGCCTGCGGACCGTCGTCGTCGAAACGCACCAGCGCGGCGTCGATGCCGTCGGCGCTGGTGCCGGAGATCAGGCCGAGGTAGAGCGTGCGCGGATCGGCGGGCATGGAAGGCTGGAGTCGGTTGTTGGTGGTTGGTGAAGATCATCCGCGATCCGCGCTTTCATCACCAACTACCAACGGCGAACCAGCAACTGCCGCTTCAGCCCTTCTTCGCCGCCTTCGCCGGCTTGTCGGCGCTCGCCACGCGGGTGTCGTCGTCCTGGAACACGACGTTCTCCACCTCGCGGATCTTGTCCAGCGCGCGCCGGGTCTCGCCCTTGAACGCCGCGAGTTCGGTTCCGGCCAGCGGCGCCGGCGGCGGCATGGTCATCTTCAGCGGGTTCTGGTGCGCGCCGTTGATGCGGAATTCGTAATGCAGGTGCGGGCCGGTGGCGAGTCCGCTCATGCCGACGTACCCGATCACCGCGCCCTGCGCCACGCGCTGGCCGACGCGTTCGCTGCCGAAGCGCGACATGTGCCCGTACAGCGTGGTGCGGCCGTGCCCATGGTCGAGGATGACCACGCGGCCGTACCCGCCCTTCCAGCCGACGAAGGCCACGCGCGCGTCGCCCGCGGCCATGATCGGGGTACCCGCGCGCGCGGCGTAGTCGATGCCCATGTGCCCGCGCATGCGGCCGAGGATGGGGTGCTTGCGCATGCCGAAGCCGGAGGTGATGCGCGCGTAGGGGATCGGCATGCGGATGAAGGGCCGCTTGAGCGAACGGCCATCGGGCGTGAAATATTCGGCGCGACCGTCGTGGACGAAGCGGAATGCGCTCTTGAGCTTGCCGTCGACGGTGAAGGTCGCGGCCAGCACCGGCCCGGTGCTCGCCAGCTGGCCGTCGCGCCAGGTCTGGTCCACGACCACGCTGAAGCGGTCGTTCTGGTCCAGGTCCGAATCGAAGTCGATGTCGTACTTGAACATCTCGCCGGTGAGCTGGTTCAACTGCGAAGTGCCCAGGCCGAGCTTGCGCGCGGATGCGAACAGCGATTTGCCGACCGTGCCGCTCAGCACCACCGTGCGCGTGGTCGTCTCGTGCGGGACCACGTGCTCGCGCACCGCATCGCTGCCGAATTCGTATTCGGCCGAATCGCCATTGGTGTTGTCGATGCGCATGCCGCGCACGCTGCCGTCGGCGGGCAAGTTGAACGCGATCTCGGTGCCGGGGCGCAGGCGGCGCAGCATCGGCTGCAGGGTCGGCTGCTTCGCCACCCGCACCAGTTCGCTTTGCGGGATGTCGAGTTCGTCGAACACCGCGCTCAGGTTCTGGCCCGCCTTGAGGGTGACGGTCTGCCAGCGGTCGCCGTTGCCGCCTGCGTTGGACTGCAGTTGCGGCAGCGGCAACAGGAACGATGCCCGTTGCGCGTTCGCCGACGATTCCAGCGCATGGTCGAAGCCGGGGACCAACGCGAACAGCAATGCGCCGCAGGTCGCGAACAGGCTGGCGTGCGCCCAGTGACGGCGGCTCCAGCGACCCTTGAAGCCTTCGGGGATGCGTTCGGCCAGGGCGGGCGCGCGTTGCGCGGCGATGGCGAGGAGGTTGCGGCGGCGGACGCGGCCGTGGCGGCCCTGGTCGAGATCCTGCATGAATGGCTCCCCGGCGCGTGACGGGCATGTCAGCGCGGTACCATAGTCACGCGAACACCCTGCGTCAAACCCTTGAGCGGAATGGGATTTTCGTCACGGGACCGCTTCCCGTATTCAGCTTTTCCGTCGCCCGGCTCCGGGCGCTTCCGCAAACCCGAACGCCACGCCAGACTGCGCCGATGCCCGATACCCCTCAAGCCGCCCTCGATCTGATCGCCCGTGGCGCCGATGAACTGCTCAAGCGCGAGGAGCTGGAGGCGCGGCTGAAGCTCGGCCGGCCGCTGCGGATCAAGGCCGGCTTCGATCCGACCGCGCCCGACCTGCACCTGGGCCACACCGTGCTGCTGAACAAGATGCGGCAGTTCCAGGACCTCGGCCACCAGGTGGTGTTCCTGATCGGCGACTTCACCGGGATGATCGGCGACCCCACCGGCAAGAACGTGACCCGCAAGCCGCTGACCCGCGAGGACGTCGAGGCCAACGCGCGCACCTACGCCGAGCAGGTGTTCAAGGTGCTCGACCGCGAACGCACCGAAGTGCGCTTCAACAGCGAATGGTTCGGCGCGATGTCCGCAGCCGACATGGTCCGGTTGGCCGGCCAGCATACCGTCGCGCGCATGCTCGAGCGCGACGACTTCGCCAAGCGCTACGCCGCGCAGCAATCCATCGCCATCCACGAATTCCTGTATCCGCTGGTGCAGGGCTACGACTCGGTCGCGCTCAAGGCCGACGTCGAGCTCGGCGGCACCGACCAGAAGTTCAACCTGCTGATGGGCC
>Ga0209023_10003383_pt1 | contig 19089 bp, 14 predicted proteins | sample LakOneMetagenome_FD_187468 | JGI IMG/M metagenome (GOLD analysis project Ga0209023, IMG submission 187468) | Freshwater and sediment microbial communities from Lake Erie, Canada (SPAdes) (version 2) | ecosystem: Environmental > Aquatic > Freshwater > Lentic | place: Lake Erie, Canada...
CACGTCGCCAACATCAAGGCGCTGGCGCAGGGCGGCTTCTGGGACGGCACCAGCATCTACCGTTCGCAGGACAACTTCGTGGTGCAGTTCGGCGACGCGGACGCGGACGATCCGGCGAAGGCGAAGCACTTCCCGGCGAATGCGAAGGACAAGCTGCCCGCCGAATTCACCCGCAACAGCGAAGGCGTGGCCTTCGACAAGCTTCCCGACATGGACGGCTGGGCGCCGCAGGTCGGTTTCGCCGATGGCTTCCCGGTCGCGCGCGATCCGAAAACCCGCACGATGTGGATGACGCATTGCTACGGCATCGTCGGCGCCGGCCGCAACAACGATCCGGCCAGCAGCACCGGCGCCGAACTCTACGTCGTCATCGGCCAGGCCCCGCGCGCGCTGGATCGCAACCTCACCCTCGTCGGCCGCGTGGTGAAGGGCATGGAACTGCTCAGCGCGATCCCGCGCGGCCCCGACCCGATGGGTTTCTACGAGAAACCCGAACAGCGCACGCCGATCGTCTCGATCAAGCTCGCCAGCGACGTGCCCGCCGCCGAACGCACCCCGCTGCAATTGCTGCGCACCGACACGCAGGCATTCCGCGACGCGACCGAAGCCCGTCGCAACCGCGTCGATGATTTCTACCAGACGCCCGCCGGCCACATCGACCTGTGCAACGTTCCGCTGCCGACGCGAGATCCGACGGTGAAATAAGGTCTGTGATTAGATGAAAGCTCCTTTAGCCGTCCTTGTGCTTGCGGCGCTCCAGATTTCCGCTTGCAGGAAGACGGAGCCTTTAGCGCCATGCGCCTCGGATTTCAATCCCGTCGAAATACCGCCGCCACCAGCTCTTCCGCCTTCTGAACGAAGGTACATCGGCAGAATCGATATCGCTTTTACGGTCGATCGGGCGGGCGAAGTTATCGACCCGAGAATCGTGTCATCCGATCTGCACTTCCAAGGGGGCAAGGCATTACCTCAATCGCAATACGACAGGGTTTTGTTGGCGTCCGTACGTGGAACCACTTTCCCAAAATCAAAACACGGTTGTACGAAGACGACATCCATTCAGATCAATTAACCAGAACCCGCATACCGAATCTTTAGGGCCAGCATTTACGCGCATAGCCCCGTAGGCTGGGTCTTCAGACGCAGGAACGTAGGGCGCAATGATCGAAGCGCATTGCGCCGCATTGATCGTCCATTCGGCGCATTACGCCTTCGGCTAATGCGCCCTACGTTCGGGCTGCCAAACCCAACCTGCAAACCCTGATGTCATCCTGAGGCGAAGCCGAAGGACCTGCTTCTGCTTTCAATTGCGAACAACAGGTCCTTCGCTACGCTCAGGATGACAGCGTGGCGGGATTTCATCACGCCGACTTCGCCTTTCGAAAGGCAACCTGCACTCCCCACACACCAAGAGGCACGAAGATGCCCCGCGTCCGACTCCGCATCACCGGCTCCGACGCCGATGCCCGCGCGATCATGAACCTGCTGCAAAGCCTCGACGGCATCGAACACGTCGAAGAAATCGCCGACATGATGCCGCACATGGACGATGCCGATTCCAGCTCCGCGGGGCTCAGCGACGACGACGGGCCCGGCGTGCACGAGGTCGAGATCCTCGCCCCGAACGAATCCACCGCGCGCAAGGTGCGCGAAGCGGCGGAGGCGTTGGCGTTCGACCTCGACGCCGCCGTGGAATTCGAGGCCGGCGACGAGGACTGACGCACCGCAAAACAAAACGCCCGCCGAAGCGGGCGTTTTGCATCGCGGCGACATCGACTCCCGTCAGAAATCCTGCGAGAAGCGGATACCGAAGGTGCGTGGCTGCGCCACCACCGTATACGGCTGCGCCCCGCAGGTCTCCACCTTGCATGCGGTGAAACGCGTTAGCTGCGCGCGCTCGTCGAACGCGTTCTTCAGGAACAAATCCACCGACCAGTTGTTGCGCCTGAAGCCGACCGACAGGTCGGTCAGTGTGTACGCCTTCAACTCGCCGTACGCCTCGTCCGCGAAATCTCGCAGGTCGACCCTGCGGCTTCCCTGGTAGACCAGCGCCGCCTGCGCGAAGCCTTCCCCGCCCCACAGGTCGGTGGTGTAGCGCGCGGTCAGGTTGCCCTTGAACCGCGCGGTCACCGGCAGGCGCGTGCCTGAAGACGCCTGCGGCCCGTCGGGGAACGCGATGCCATCCACCACGCTGCCAACCGGACAGTCGCTGATCGGCTCGTTCGTCACCGGCGAAATCGCACCGCAATAGTCCTGCGTGAGCTTGGCGTCGTAGAACGCCGCGCCGCCGGTGAAGGCGAGGTTGTAGTTCGCCGCCCAGCGAATGTCGGTCTCGATGCCGCGGATCCGCGCCTGGCCTGCATTGCGGATCTGGGTCAGGCCGTTGTCCCCGAGGTAGGAGAACTGGAAGTCCTTCCAGTCCTCCTGGAACACGGCGCCGTTCCACGCCAGCGCGTTGTCGGCCCAGGTCGTCTTCCAGCCGAACTCGTAGTTGGTCAGGAAGTCCGACTTGTACGGCGGCAGGGTGCCGTCGCGGTTGACGCCGCCGGGACGGAAGCCTTCCGACCAGGTCGCGTACACCATCTTGCTGTCGTCGATCTGCCAGCTCAGGTTGAAGCGCCCGAGCGAACCGCTTTCGTCCGTCGACTTGTCGAGGTCGACGCAAGGCGCGCCCCGGAATTGCGGGCTACCCGGGAAACACGATGCCACGCCCTTGGAACTCCAGCCCCAGTCTCCGTAGCCGAAGAAGCCGTAGAGGCTGTTGTCGGTGCGGAACCAGCGGCCGCCGACGGTGGCGGTCAGGCCGGGAACGATGTCATACGACAGTTCGCCGAACACGGCCTCGTCGTGGTCCTTGCGCCGTTGCTGCGTCAGCCAGACGGTGTCCGGCCAGCCGGGCACTTCCTGCGACGCTTGCAGGCCGTCGATCAGGTAACGCTGGAAGATGTCGTGCTGCTGCTGCTGCCAGAACACGCCGGCGACGAAGCGCAGGCGGTTTTCCTTCGGCGAGGTCAGGCGCAATTCGTGGCTGGTCTTGGTGTAACCGTCCTTGGCGTCGATGTGCTGCGCCGGCGGGATCAGGTTGCCGTCGTCGTCGTAGAAATACTCGCCGTAGCCGGCCAGCTTGTCGTACCAGTAGTAGTCGCTGTAGTCGGCCTGCGAATCCACGTCGCGCTTGAGGTGCGAATAGGCGTAGGTCAGGTCGAGGCTGCCGATCTTGCCCTGCACCGTCAGCGCCGCCTGCGTCCAGCGGTCGTCGGAGTTCTCCGGGAAATAGTGGTGCAGTTGCAGGTCGCCGACGCTCGGGTCGTAAGCTGTGCTGCCATTGGCCTTCTGCTTCTGGGCCATGATCTGCGGCGTGATCGACCAGTCGTCGTTGAAATCGATCTTCAACGCCGCGCGCGCGCCGCTGGTGTTCGCCCAGTTGTAGTCGTCGTCGACGAAGGCGGCGTTGTCCATGGTCACGCCGGAGGACGGGAACGTGCGCGTGCCATGGGTATTGTCGACGTAGCCGGCATCGCGCTTCTGCCAGCCGACCAGGCGGATCGCCGCGGCCGGGCTTAGCGGCGCGTTGACGTAACCCTCGACCACATGGCCGATGCCGCCGCCGTCGATCGCGCTGACTTCGGTCGAATAACCGGCGGCGAAGCCGCTCGGGTCCGGCTTGTTGGTGATGATGCGCACCGTGCCGGCTTCGGAACTGGCGCCGTACAGCGTGCCCTGCGGCCCAGCCAGCGCCTCGATCCGCTCGACGTCGTAGATGTTGATGTCGAGCGAACCCTGGATCGTGGTGATCGGCTGTTCGTCGAGGTACATGCCCACGCTCGGCTGCGGACCCGAGTGGTTGCCGTCGCCGCCGCTGGCCACGCCGCGCATGTAGACCTGGGCGAAGCCGGGGCCGGAGAACACGCCGCCGCCGACCGTCCCGTAGGACAGGCTCGGGATCAGCTTCGCGTAGTCGTCGAAGTCCTGGATGTCCTGGCGCTTGATCGCGGCCTCGCCGATCGCCTGCATGCTGATCGGCACCTTCTGCATGTTCTCGCTGCGCTTCTGTGCGGTCACGGTGACCGTCTCCAGCGTCCTCCCCTGCGTCGCCCGCGCGTCCTTCTCGGTTTGCCCCGTGTCGGCGGGCGGCGGCTGCGTCGATGTTTCCTGCGCCCACGCCATCGAACCGAACGCGAGGTAGATCGCGGCGGCCAGCGGCAATCGCGCCAGCGCCGAGGGCGCCCGTCGTTGTCGCGTATTCCTGCATGTGTTCCCCATTTCCCCTCCCCTTTTCGTCGTGGATCGACCATGCGCCGGATGGCGTTTTTTACGGCGGTGCTTGCGGATAGGCATCGAGCACCGGCCCGAGCGCCGCCTCCAGCGGCTCGAGCCAGGCTTCGTAGTGGCGCCAGTGGTCGACGCCGTCGCGGTAGATCGGCTGGCGCACCTGCTCGGAACTCGCGGTGCGCACCGCGCGCGGATTCTCGAAGAAGCGCAGGCAGGCCGCGTCGAACGGCAGGCCACAGTAATCGAGCAGCCGCCGCACCTCGGATTCGGTGTCGGCGACCATGTCCTCGTAGATCACGCGGTGCACGCGCCCGGGCAGCACGTCGTCGAAGTGCGCCATCAGTTCGACGTAGTCGCGGTAGTAGCGGCCGATGTCGTCGAGCGAATAGCTGAAGTCCTGGCCGCGGGCGAAATGCTGCTTGAACCCGGACAGGCAGCAGGCCAGCGGATGCCGCCGTGCGTCGACGATCTTCGCGTTGGGCAAGGCCAGTTGGATCAGGCCGATGTGCGCGAAGTTGTTCGGCATCTTGTCGATGAACAGCGGCGCGCCGCGCTTGCGGTGGATGCGGGTGCGCTCCAGGTACCGTTCGCCGAGCGCGCGCGCTTCGCCGTCATCGATGCCGGCGAGGATGTCGTGGTAGGACGTGGTCTGCGGCGACTCCGCGCGCCGGCGCAGGACGCGGGCCAGGGAAATGATCTCGGGCAGTTCCATCGTGCCCTCGACCGCCGGGTGGCTCGACAGGATCTGCTCGACCAGGGTGCTGCCCGCGCGCGGCATGCCGACGATGAAGACGGGATCCTGCGCATCGCAACCCCAGCCTTCGCGTGCGGCGAAGAATTCGCGGGAATAGACCCGGCGCGCGGCGCGGCCGCGCCCGGCGTTGTCGTCGGCGCTGTAGGGCACCAGCGTGCGTCGCAACGCATTGCCGTCGAGGTAATGCCGGAACGAGCGTTCGTAGTCGCCGGCGTCTTCCAGCGCCTTGCCGAGGGCGAAATCGAAATGCAGTCGCTGTTCGTCGCCGAGGTCGCCGCGCGCGAGTTGCGCCCGCATCGCGGCGATGTCGCCGGCATCGAAACGCACGGTCTTGAGGTTGGCCAGGCTCCACCAAGCCTCGCCGCAGGCCGGGTCGATTGCGATGGCATGGCGATAGGCGGCGATCGCGCGATCCTGGAAACCGGCGGTCTTGAGCGCGTGGCCGTTGCTCATCCACAACTGCGGATGCCGTGGATGCTGGGCCAGGATCTCCTCGTACAGCGCGATCGCCTGCGCGTAGTCGCCGATGCGGCCGAGGATGACCGCCTTGAGGTTGAGGTAGCTCGGATGCGCGGGCTCGGACGCGAGCAGGGTTTCGACCTGCTCCAGCGCCTCGGCGTGGCGGTTGCCGCGATTGAGCACCTGCGCGAGGTTCTTGCGCGCGGCGTGGAAGCCGGGCGCGAGTTCCATGCAGCGCGTCAGCAGCGCCAGCGCATCGTCGTCGCGGCCGAGGCGCGCGGCGACCTCGGCCAGCATGCGGATCGCGGCGACGTCGGTCGGCGCCTGCTCGAGTCGAACGCGCAATTGTTCTTCCGCTTCCGGCAGCAGGTTTTCGAACAGCGCCTTCCCGATCGCCAGCAAGCGCGGATCCCTTGCCGATTGCCGCACGTGGCGCAGGTAGGCCGCATCGGCGCCAGCGGCATCGCCATTCGCGCGCAGCGCATCGGCGAGCGCGAGCCAGGCATCCGCCATCTCGGGCTGCAGCGTGGTCGCCTGCCGCAGCGCGGCGACCGCTTCGTCGAAACGCCCGAGCCTGGCCAGCGCGCCGCCGAAGTCGCGATGCGCCTGCGCCCAGTCCGGGCAGGCGCGCGCCAGCGGCCCGAGGACGCCGACCGCGGCCTGGTCGTCGCCCTGCCGCGAATGCGCGGCCGCGAGCAATCGCAACGCGCGCGGATGGTCGCCGACCACGCGCAGGATCTCGGTGGCCTGCTGCGCGGCGAGCGCGGGATCGGAATCGAGCAGCTGGCCGGCGTGGGCGAGCGCGAGTTCGAGGCTGGTGGTGGAGGCTTCGGCGTTCACCGCGGGCACGGCCTCGCGGCGACGGCGAGGCGCCATGCTGCAACCTGGTTCGTTTGTGCCTCGCGACGCGACATCCCATGCCCCGTTCGGCGCGAACGCGTCCTTGCACCGCCGTTGGCGCAATCTAGCCGCGGCCGCTGGGCGCGTCCAGCACCGAGGTCAGGGCATCGCCCGGAGCGCCGCGGCGATCGCCGGCGCCAGCCGGGAAATCGTCGGATCCTGCGAAAGATCCGCGCTGGCATACGCGTCCTCGAGGAACTGCGCCAGGTCGTGCCGGCGCGCGAGCCATGCCGCATCGCCATGGCCGGCCTGCGGCGGACCGAGCCTTGCCGGCAATGCCGCGAACCACGCCTTCCACGCCGCATCGTCGATCAGGCCGCGCCGCGCCGCGTACAGCACCGGCCGCGCGAGGCGTTCGCCTTCGCCGAACACGTAGGCGTGGCCGTCCGCGGACATGACCTGCGCGGCCACCGCCGCGAGCAGGCGTTCGAGTTGCGCGCGATCCAGCGCCGGGTCGAGCGCGAGCTGCATCGCCCAGTCCGCGCCATGGGCCACGCCGTGGCGCCAGCCCGCGCCGTTTTCGTAGCCGCGGTAATCGCGCACGGATTCGAGGTAGGCGGATGCGCGTTCGTCGGCGCGCATCCATGGCGAAACGCGGTCGGTGCGCGCGACTTCCGACAACACCAGCGCGGCGAACGGCTTGCGGAAGCCATCCGCATCCTCGCCATCGAGGCGCGCGTACAGGCCGTCGCGGAGTTTGCGCAGTTCGTCCGCATCAAAGGCGCCGGCGCGCATCCACGTACTGAAGGCCTCGTAGGCGATACCGTCGCGCAAGTCCGGGTCGGGATCGCCGAGGCAGTCGAGCAGGCCCTCGGCCAGCGCGTTGCGCGAGGTCGCATCCGGCATCGCGAATTTCTCGGCCTTGAGGGCCTGCAGCGAAGCGCGATCCTGCCCCGCCGGCGGGCAGGCGGCGAATGCGCACGATGCGAGCGTCAACCACAAGGCCGGTACCAGCCAACTGCGTGTCATGCGCTTCCCCTGGGCGGCGGCACGGCGCCGCGACGACACGCTACATCGAGGCGCCGTCGAACGGCTTGACCGAAAGCGTCGAAAGATCGACGTCGGGCAGGCAACGCACGTTCACCGCCGCCATCATCGCGCTGGTCTTGGGATGCTTGCCCTCGCTGAAGGGCGCGACGCCGCAGTTCGGGCAGAAGTGGTGCTGCAGGCGGTGGCTGTTGAAGGTATAGGTGCCCATGTCCGCTTCCGGCGTCTTCAGCGACAGCGCCTCGCGCGGGAAGAACGCGAGCAACCCGCCGCGCCGGCGGCACAGCGAGCAGTTGCAGTCCATCGCCTCGGTGACGTCGCCTTCCAGCGTGAACGCGATCCTGCCGCAGTGGCAGCTTCCTTCGTGGGTGGGCATGCCGGGTTCCTCGATGCGTGGGAAGCCGAGCCTAAACCAATGGCCGATGCCGGTGGATGACGGTGCGGCTATGCTGGGAATTCGTTCCCGGGGAACCCGTCATGCACAAGACCCTGCTCGCCACCGCCCTGCTCGCCGCCGGCCTCGCCGCCTGCGCCAACGCTCCCGCAACCGCTGCGTCCGGCGATACGGTGCCCGCCACGGAGGCCGCCGCGATATCCCCCGCCGACGCGAAGTTCGCCGACCTGTCGAAACGCTGGCTCGACGGCTGGCTGGCGTTGAACCCGGTCAACGCCACCCAGGTCGGCGACCACCGCTTCGACGACCAACTCGACCAGCTCGATGCGGCGGGCCGGCAGCGCATCGTCGATTTCAGCAAGGCGATGCTGGGCGAACTCGACGCGATCGATGTGAACGCGTTGTCGCGCGAGAACCAGGTCGATGCCGCGATCCTGCGCAACCAGCTGCAGGGCGACGTCTGGAACATCGAGACCTACCAGGGCTGGGCCTGGGATCCGCAGGTGTACAGCGGCCTCGCCGGCGGCGCGATCTACAACCTGATGGCGCGCGACTTCGCGCCGATGCCGCAGCGGCTGAAGTCCGCGACCGCGCGCATGGAGGAAATTCCCGGCCTGTTCGCGCAGATGCGCGCCAACCTCGATCCGAAGCGCGTTCCGCTGATCCACGCGCAAACCGTGGCGAAGCAGAACAACGGCGTGATCGAGCTGGTCGACCAGTTCATCACGCCGAGCGCCGGCCAGCTGCAGGGCGCCGACCGCGCGCGCCTCGATGCGGCGGTGGCGAACCTGCGCAAGGCGGTGGCCGAACAGCAGGCCTGGCTGGACAAGACCCTGGTGCCGAACGCCAAGGGCGATTTCCGCATCGGCCAGGAGCTGTACGACCAGAAGCTGCAGTTCGCGCTGATGTCCTCGCTGTCGCGCGCCGAGATCAAGCAGCGCGCCCAAGCCGAGATGACCCGCGTGCGCGGCGAGATGTACGACATCGCGAAGCAGGTGCTGAAGGACCGCGCCGGTGCGCCACCGACGCCGGAATCCCCGAGCGACGACCAGCGGCAGAAGGCGATCGAGGCCGCGCTCGACCTCGCCTACGCGGACAAGCCCGCGCGCGACGATGTGGTGCCGGCGGCGAAGGCCGCGCTGGCCAAGGCCACCGACTTCGTGCGCGCGCACGACCTGGTCTCGGTGCCGAACGACCCGGTGAAGGTGATCCTGATGCCGGAATTCCAGCAGGGCGTGGCGGTGGCGTACTGCGATTCGCCCGGCCCGCTGGACAAGGGCCTGGATACCTACTTCGCGATTTCGCCGATCCCGAAGGACTGGACGCAGGAGCAGACCGATTCCTTCCTGCGCGAATACAACTCGCGCATGATCGAATTGCTCGCCATCCACGAGGCGATGCCCGGGCATTACCTGGAAGGCTCGTACTCGGCGCGCTTCCCGTCGACGCTGCGCGCGGTGCTGCGTTCGGGCCTGTTCGCGGAAGGCTGGGCGGTCTACACCGAGCGGATGATGACCGACGCCGGCTTCGACGACGGCGATCCGCTGTTCAAGCTGGTGCAGCGCAAGTTCTACCTGCGCACGATCGCCAACGCGATCCTCGACCAGGGCGTGCACGTGGACGGATGGAGCCGCGACCAGGCGATGCACCTCATGACCCACGACGCCTTCCAGCAGGAACGCGAGGCGGCGGGCAAGTGGGTGCGCGCGCAGCTCTCCAGCGCGCAGCTGCCGACCTACTTCGTCGGCGCGCAGGAGCAGTTCGACACGCGCAAGGCGGTGCAGGAAAAGCTCGGCGACAAGTTCGACCTCAAGGCCTACCACGACCGGGTGCTGTCCTACGGCGCGCCGCCGGTGCGCTTCGTGCGCGAGCTGATGCTGGACGAACCGATCCGCTGAGCGGCTCTTCCCTCTCCACTTTGCGGGAGAGGGAAAGCGCGCGCAGCACGCAGGGAGGGGGAACGGCAACCCCTCTCCTGCCCTGCGGGCATCACACCCCAGCCTGTCGGCTTGCATGCCGACAGGCGTTCGCAGGCTCGCAGCTACGCTGCTCGAAAACCCTGCTCACCCCACGAGGGGAGAGGAAAAAGCCAATCAAGGCGGCACCAGTTCCTCCGACGCCGCGATCAGCGCGGCCACGGCTTCTTCGGCCGGGACCGGGCGCCCGAGCAGGTAGCCCTGCGCCTGGTCGCAGCCGAGTTCGCGCAGGCATTGCAGCGTTTCCGGGTTTTCCACGCCCTCGGCCACCGCGACCGCGCCGAGCGCGTGCGCGAGTTCCACCATCGACGCGGACAACCGCGCCGAACGCGGATCGCGGGCGATGTCGGCGACGAAATCGATGTCGATCTTGAGCTCGCTGACCGGGAAGCGCTTGAGGTAGGAGAACGACGAATAGCCGGTGCCGAAATCGTCGATGGCCACGCCCACGCCCATCTCGTGCAGCGTGCGCAACGCATCGGAGATCGCCGGCACGTCCTCGGCGAAGGCGTTCTCGGTCACTTCCACCGTCAGCGCGCGCGCGGGCACGTCCCAGATCTCCAGCGCCGAGGCGATCTGGTCGAGCAGCGGCTGGTCGACGAAGGCCAGCGGCGACACGTTCACCGAGCAGGTCACGCGCGGGTGGATCGGCAGCCATTCCGCGCAATGGCGCAGCGCGGCGTTCAGGCTCCAGCGCGTGAGTTCGCCGATCAGGCCGGTCTGCTCGGCGAGGCCGATGAACTTCGCCGGCGAGACCGGGCCCAGGCGCGGGTTGTCCCAGCGCGACAGCGCCTCGAATCCGACCAGCGCGCCGGAGGCGATGTCGTGGATCGGCTGCAGGTGCAGGCGCAACTGGTTGCCGGCGATGGCCGCGTGCAGTTCGCCGTATTCGACCAGTCGGCTGCGCGCGGCGCCGGAGAACAGCGCGAAGCGCTCGCGGCCGACCGCAACCGCGGCGCAGGCCTGGTCGGCGTGCAGGCACAGGGTTTCGAACGAATCCGCGTCCGCGGGCCAGGTCGCCGTCCCGACCGCGACGTTGGCACGGATCGGGCGCCCGCCGACATCGATCATGCCGTTCAGGCCGCGCGCGACCTTGCTCGCGGCGAGCGCGGCATGGTTGCGCTCGCGCAGGCGCGGCAGCACCACGCCGAAATCGCATTCGCCGATGCGCACCACCTCGTCGTCCGGGCGCAGCAGGCCGCGCAGGCGCTCCTCGATCATGTCGGACAGCGATTCGACCAGGCCGTGGCCGAGCAGCAGCTCCAGCTCGCGCAGGCGCAGCGCGCGCACGACGAGCAGGCCGAACACCGCGCCGGCGTCGTCGCCGTGCAGCTGGCGGAAAAAAGCCTCCTGCAATGCGCTGCGGTTCAACATGCCCCAGGTTCCCGGTCGAGGCCCGACGCGAAAGGCGGACAATGCCACATCCCGCGGCATGCGGACAACGGACGGCGGCTAGAGGTAGAGCTCGGTGGGCTCCAGGCCGTACGCACCGGGATCGAGGCTGCGCACGATGTGCACGTCGCTGTCTTCCACCTCGCCGTAGCGCATGGTCAGCAGGTCCAGCGACTGGAAGTTGTCGCGCAGGCGCTTGTCCGGGCTGGTGAGCAGCATGAGCTTGGGCCGCAGTCGCCGGGTCGGGTTCTGCGCCATGACGATGCCGACTTCGCCGGTGCTCAGTTCCACCAGCGTGCCGACCGGATACACGCCCAGGCACTGCACGAACTGCTCCACCAGCTCCGGCTGGTACAGGTGTCCGCGCTCGCGGTACAGCACCTGCAGCGCGGCGGCACGCGACAAGGCCGGGCGGAACGGCCGCACGCTGGTCATCGCGTCGAAGCTGTCGACGATGCCGGCGATGCGCCCAAGCAGCGGGATCTGCCGGATCGGCACGCCGGCCGGATAGCCCGAGGCATCGAAACGCTCATGGTGGGTGCGCAGCATGGTGCGCACGTCCTCGTTGCCGAAGCCGGAGTCGTCGTACAGCTTGAGTCCTTCCTCGACATGCGCGCGCACGCGCCGCATTTCCTCGGTGTCGAGCGGACCCTCGCGCTGCAGCAGGTCCGCGGGCACGCGGGTCATGCCGATGTCGAGCAGCATGCCGCCGGTGGCGAGGTCGTGCAGGACCATTTCCGGGAAGCCGAGGTAGCGGCCGAAGGCCGCCGCCAGCGCACAGCAGTTGATGGCATGGGCGTAGGCGTAGTCGTCGCGCTTGCGCAGCGTTTCCAGCCAGAAGAACGCGTCCGGGTTGCGCACCAGGCTGGCCACCACCGGCGCCACCGCGGCGTTGATCTGTTCGCGGCTGACGTTGCCCCCGCTGCGCAGCGTGTCGAGGATCTCGGTCGCGCGTTCGGAGACGGTCTCCATCGCGCTGGCCGCCAGCGGGAGTTCTTCCTCGACGGTCGCCTGGCGCGGGTATTCCACCGCCCCGAGCCAGCTCCCTTCGCGCATTTTCATGGCCAGCGCCGGGTTCGCGCCGGGCGACAGGGCCTGCAGCCCCGGCATCGGCTCCCCCGGGCCGCTCTTCTCCACGTCGATCCAGACCGATTCGCAGTACTCGGCGATGCGCTCGATCTGGGCGGTATTCAGGACCAGGAAGCCCTGCAGCGGGAACGGGGTCTCCGTCCATGGCCGGTCGAGCCGGCTGACGAACATGCCGATGCGCAATTCGTGGACCTGGACCTGGCGTTCCTCGATCTGCATGCGCTCGCCGTCGTCTCCTTGCTGCGACGACCGGATTCTAACCGGCATTGCACGGCCGTCCGCGGGATACTAGCGCGATGACGCCCGAAGTCCGCAAAGCCACCCTGCAGATCCACCTGTGCGTGGCGTTGTGGGGCTTCACCGCGATCCTCGGCAAGCTGATCAGCCTGCCCGCGTTGCCGCTGGTGTGGTGGCGGATGTTGCTGGTGGTGGCCGCGTTGGCGTTGCTGCCGCCGTGCTGGCGCGGGCTGCGCGCCATCCCCGCGCGCCAGCGCTGGGTCTATGCCGGCATCGGCGCCCTCGTGGCGCTGCACTGGCTGACCTTCTACGGCGCGATCAAGTTGTCGAACGCCTCGATCGGCGCGACCTGCATGGCGCTGGCGACGGTGTTCACCGCCATCGTCGAGCCGTGGCTGGCGAAGCGGCCGTTCTCGCGCCGCGAACTCGCGCTGGGCATCGCGGTGGTGCCGGGCGTGGCCCTGGTCGCCGGCGGCGTGGCCCCGGACATGCGCATGGGCATCGTGGTCGGCGCGGTGTCGGCGCTGTTCGTCGGCCTGTTCGGCTCGCTCAACAAGCGCTTCGCCGGCCACCACGATCCGCTGGCGGTGACCGCGCTCGAACTCGGCGCCGGCATCGCGTTGCTGACCGTCCTTGCGCCGATCATGCCGCTGCTGTTCCCCGCGTTCGCCGGCAATCCGTTCGCGCTGCCCGGCGCGCGCGATTTCGGCTTCCTGCTGGCGCTGGCCCTGGCCTGCACCCTGTTCCCGTTCGTGCTGTCGCTGGTGGCGCTGCGCCACATCAGCGCGTTCGCGGCGCAACTGGCGGTGAACCTGGAGCCGGTCTACGCCATCGCGCTGGCGGCGCTTTTGCTGGGCGAACAGCGCGAGCTCACGCCCATGTTCTACCTCGGCGTCGCCATCATCCTCGGCGCGGTGCTGCTGCAGCCGCTGCTGTCGCGGCCGCGCGCGCTCGCCCACCCGGAAACGCTGGCCACGTCCGAAGCCAAGGGCGCGGGCGAATGACCCCGAATCGCGCCCGGCGCGGGTTCGTGGCAGGCTAGCCCTTCCCCGTCGCCCGGCCGCGCATGTACCTCGAGCACTACGGTCTCAACGAGGCGCCGTACTCGATCACCCCCGATCCGCGCTTCGTGTTCCTCAGCGAACGCCATCGCGACGCGCTCGCGCACCTGCTGTTCGGCATCGGCCAGGGCGGCGGCGGCGGCTTCGTGCAGCTCACCGGCGAGGTCGGCACCGGCAAGACCACGTTGTCGCGCCTGCTGCTCGAACAATTGCCCGGAAACACGAAAGTCGCGCTGCTGCTCAACCCGCGCCTGGGCCCGATCGAACTGCTGGAAACGGTGTGCGAGGAACTGCACGTCGACGTTTCGAACGCGCGCGGCAGCGGCAAGGCACTGGTCGATGCGTTGAACGCCTACCTGCTGCGCGCCTACGCCGATGGCCTGCGCGTGGTGCTGATCGTGGACGAGGCGCAGAACCTCTCGGCCGACGCGCTGGAACAGGTGCGCCTGCTCACCAACCTCGAAACCGACACGCAGAAGCTGCTACAGGTCGTGCTGATCGGCCAGCCGGAACTGCGCGATGCGCTGGCGAAACCGGAACTGCGCCAGCTCGCGCAGCGCATCACCGCGCGCTTCCACCTGACGCCGCTGTCCGAAAGCGAAACCGGCGAATACCTGCGCCATCGTTTCCGCGTCGCCGGCGGCCGGCATTTCCCGATGAGCGCCGCGGCGGTGAACCGCGTGCACCGGCATGCGAACGGCATTCCACGCCTCGTCAACGTGATCGCGGAACGCGCCCTCCTCGCCGGCTACGCGCGCGATGCGTCGACCATCGATCCGAAACTGGTCGATGCCGCCGCACGCGAGGTATTGCCGGCGCGCAATGCCCGCGACGTGCGCCTGCCGCCGGCGTGGTTGCTCGCTGCGGCCGGGGTGTTGTTGCTGGGTTCGATCGGCTGGGCGATATGGCGACCCGCGACGAAAGCGGTCGCGCCGGTCGCGCCCCAAGGTGCGCTCCTGCAAAAACAGGCGGAGTCGATGGTTGCGAAGCCGGCGATTCCGCGCCTCGAGGCGGAGGCGCTTGCGGCGATGGTCGATCGGGCGGGCTCGTCGCCGGCGCCGTCGTGGGAAGGGCTGCTGGGCGAATGGAAATTGCCCGCATCCGCGATCACCGTCGATCCGGCCAGCGCCGCCTGCACCGCGACCGCCGCCGACGTGCATTGCGTGCAGGGACGCGCGCGGCTCGACACGCTGCAGGCGCTGGATCGCCCGCTGCTGCTGCGCCTGCGCGGCGGCCAGTCCGGCGATGCGTGGGCGCTACTGCTCGGACTCGACGCGCGCGACGCGCGACTCGCACTGTCCGGAAAAACCTTCGACATCGACCGCCTCGCGTTGCAATCGGCATGGAACGGCGATTACGCCGGGCTGTGGCGCGGGCCGGAACCCGCGCTGCCCGCGAACGTCGCCGCGTTCCAGAACGCGCGCGGCCTGAACGCGGATGGCGTCGCCGGCCCCGAAACCCTGATGGCGCTGGCCGGCGATGCGCCCGGTCCGCACCTGCTGCGCGTGCTGGAGTGATCGCATGTCATTGATCCTCGAAGCGCTGCGCAAGTCCGAAGCCGAACGCCGCCGCGGCGAAATGCCCGGCCTGCGCGCGGAACTGCCGCCGCCGGTTTCCACGCAACGCGCGCCATTGCGAAGCGCATTGCCGTGGATCGCCGCTGTCGGGGCGATCGGCATCGTGGCGATATTGCTGCTGCATTCGTGGTCGCGCGATGCGGCGACATCGGTTCCATCGACGGCGACGCCAACACCAGCGCCAACACCCGCGGAAAGCGTGCGCCTGCAGCCGCGTCCGCAGGCACCGGCCGCGCCGCGCGTCGAAACCCCGCGCATCGCCGAACGCGAACCGCCCAAGCCAAGTCCGGCACCGCAAGCCGCGACACCGAATCCGCCGCCGGAACCCGCGTCGCCTCCGGTGCCCGCCGCCGCGATTCCGCCGCCCGCACCTTCCGCCGATACCGAAACCGCGATCAATGCCCTGCCCGCCGACCTGCGCAAGGCGCTGCCGCCGCTGCAGCTGAGCATGCACATGTGGGATCCGGATCCGGCGAAGCGCTTCGTGATCCTCGACGGCGAGCGTTACGTCGAAGGCGACAGCGTCGGGCCGATGCAGGTCCGCCGCATCGACGCCAATGGCGTGCTGTTCGACTGGCAGGGACGCCTCGTGCGCCTGCCGCTGCGCTGAGGCGGCCGCGCATGCAGGCCATCGATTTCGAACTGGACCGCGAATTCGTCGAGCTCAACCAGTTGCTGAAGCTGGCGGGCCTGTGCGATTCCGGCGGCGCCGGCAAGCAACTGGTCGCCTCGGGCGCGGTGCGCGTGGACGGCGTGGTGGAACTGCGCAAGACCGCGAAGGTCCGCGCCGGCCAGCGCGTCCGCGTGGGCGAGGTCGAGATCCGCGTCGTGGGCGCCTGAAACCAGGGCGCGCTCAGCGCGCTCCCGTGCGCGCCGCGTCCTTGCCGTCCTTGCTGTCCTTGTTGTCGTCGTCCTTGCCGTCGCTGGCCGCGTCGGCCTGGCGCGCGTCCTGTTCGGCCGCGTGCGCGTATTCCGCCATCGGCGGCTCGTCCGGGCAACGCTTGTCGGGGAAGCCGTACTTCGCCAGCAAGTCGACGCCGCACGCATGCATCGCGTCCACGTGCCGTCCCGGCTTGCCGCAGTCCACGTCCAGCGCGTGCTGGAACGCTTCCTTGCGGCGCAGGAAATCCGTTCCGCACTGGCGCAGCACGCGCAGCCGCTCCAGGTCTTCCTGCACCGGGTTGGCGCCCTCGAGGCCGAACGAGTGCAACTCGTCCGCGCTGAGCAGGCGCAGGTCGCGGCTGGGCACGGTCATCATCAGGTCGGCGATGGCGCTGGCGGCACCGTTGCGCCCGAGGTAATCGACGAGCTGCGAGTGCACCTGCTGCAGTTCCGCGTTGAGCTGCTGGCGCGTGGTCGCGCTCGAGCTCAGGCGGATCATGCGGTGGATGCCGACCGCGCCCGACACCAGGCGCTGGTCGCCGGCGGCGAGGATCAGCACGCAGGCGCTGTGGCAGACCGCGCCTTCGCGCACCCAGATCGTCCAGTGCGAGTCGCCGATGGAATCGCCGGCGCGCATCGCGTCCTCGATCAGGCCGCCGGGCGAATCGAGGTCGAGGATGCGGTGCTGGATGCCCATGCGCGTGGCCATCGCCGCCGCGCGTTCCACCATGTCGGCGAAACCGGTGTCGATCTTGCCACGGTAGTGCAGGCGCACGATGCCGGTGTCGCGGCATGGCGACATCGCGTCGACCATCGCGAAGTAGTCGAGGCTGCGCAGCGGCTCGCCGTCGCCGGCCGCGTAATCGCTGCTGCAGCTGATGCTGGCCTGGCCTTCGCCGAGCAGGGCCGGCGGCCATTGGGTGCCGGCGAGCACGTCCTGCGGCGTCGGCCTGGGCGCGGGTTTGTCCAGCGGCGCGCTGCTGATCGCACCGCCACTGCTGTCGGCGCTGGTACGGGCGGCGCTCTCGTCGGGCGCCACCGGCGGCGGCTCGTGCCCGCAGGCGGCCAGCCCGGCGAGCAGGCACAGCACGGGCAGGAAACGGGTTCGGAACGACGACGCGACCGCGGGCATGGCGACAGTTTAGGGGCCGTTGACCGACCGCGCACGAACCGGCGATGAACCGCATGACGCCGACGCGAATGTCCCGTGCGCGGCGGGATTTGCGTTACTTTCCTCGACCCGGAAACCGGATTCGGAACGAATGGCCTACGTCTTCCTGCTGCTGGTCGCCGCGCTCGCGGCCTGGGCGATGCTCGCCTTCAACCGGCTGGTGCGCCTGCGCAACCAGGTGAAAACCGCCTGGGCCGACATCGACGTGCAACTGCAGCGTCGCCACGACCTGGTGCCGTCGCTGGTGAACGCGGTGCAGGCCTATGCCGGGCACGAAAGCGCGACGCTGAAGGCGGTGTCCGAACTGCGTGCGCAGGCGCTGGCGCAGACCCAACCGGCGCGGCTGGGCGAAGTCGAAGCCTCGCTGGAACGCGAACTCGGGCGACTGATCGCGCTGAAGGAGTCGTATCCCGACCTCAAGGCCAACCAGAACTTCGGGCAGTTGCAGCGCGACCTGGTCGATACCGAGGAACAACTGCAGTACGCGCGGCGCTTCTACAACGGCGCGGTGCGCGACCTCAACGACGGCGTGCAGCGCGTGCCGGACACGTTCGTCGCGCGCGCGTTCGGCTTCAAGGGCGCCGAGTTCTTCCAGGCCGAGGCCGGCAGCCGCGACGCGGTCAAAGTGGAGATGCAATGATGGCGCGATTCCGCATTCACGCGTTCGCGCTGTTGCTGTTCGCGCTGGCGATGCCGGCATTCGCGCAGGAACGGATCCTGTCCTACGACAGCGCGATCGCGGTGAACGCCGATGGCAGCATGGATGTCACCGAGACGATCAAGGTCCACGCCGAAGGCACCGACATCCGCCGCGGCATCTACCGCGATTTCCCCACCCGCTACAAGGATCGCTACGGCAACCGCGTGGTGGTCGAGTTCACGCCGATCTCGGTGCTGCGCGATGGCAACGCCGAGCCGTGGTTCACCGAACGCAAGCCGAATGGCGTTCGCCTCAACACCGGCAACGACGATTTCCTGCAAGTCCCGGCGGACTACACCTACACCCTGCGCTACCGCACCACGCGCCAGCTCGGTTTCTTCAAGGACCACGACGAGTTGTACTGGAATGCGATCGGCACCGGCTGGGATTTCCCGATCGAATCGGCGAGCGTCGACGTGCGCCTGCCGCAGGCGGTGCCGGTGGATGCGATGCGCGCCGAGGGCTACACCGGCGAGCAAGGCGCGAACGGCCAGGACTACGCCGCCAGCCTGCCCGAAGCCGGGCACGCGCACTGGCAGCTCACGCGACCGCTGGCGCCGCGGGAAGGCATGACCATCGTGCTCGGCTTCCCCAAGGGTATCATCGCCGCGCCGACCAAGTCGCAGCGCCTGTGGTGGCTGCTGAAGGACAATCGCGGCGTGCTGGTCGCGCTCGGCGCATTGTTCGCGATGTGCTTGTACGCATTCCGCCGCTGGAACGCGGTCGGGCGCGACCCGAAGCCCGGCATCGTCATCGCCCGCTACGAACCGCCGAAGGACTATTCGCCGGCCGCGCTGCGCTTCATCCAGAAGATGGGCAACGACAACCGCTGCGTCACCTCCGACCTCTTGTCGCTGGCGGTCGCGGGCTGCCTGCGCATCGAGCGCGACAAGGGATTGCTGAGCGACAAGTGGTCGCTGCAGCGCACCGGCGACGGCGCGCACGTCGCGCTCTCCGCTTCGCAACACGCGTTGCTGGCCGGGCTGTTCAAGGACGGCGATGCGCTGGAACTGGAAAAGGACAACGCCGCGCTGCTGCAATCGGCGATCGGCGCGCAGAAGAAGGTGCTGGAGGACGCCTACGCCGGGCGCATGTTCAAGCGCAACCTTGGCAGCGTCGGCATCGCCGCGCTGATCGGCATCGGCGGCACCCTGCTCGCGTTCCTGCTGTCCGGCGGCGGCGGGATTCCGCTGATCATCGCCATCGGCGTGCTCGTGGTCGCCGCGCTGATCGCCTTC
>Ga0209023_10003384_pt1 | contig 19088 bp, 16 predicted proteins | sample LakOneMetagenome_FD_187468 | JGI IMG/M metagenome (GOLD analysis project Ga0209023, IMG submission 187468) | Freshwater and sediment microbial communities from Lake Erie, Canada (SPAdes) (version 2) | ecosystem: Environmental > Aquatic > Freshwater > Lentic | place: Lake Erie, Canada...
ATAAACCTGTTCCGGTTAGCTCCTGATATGTATGTTCCTACTGCCTTTACACCAAACGGCGATGGAAATAATGATGTAGCCAGGCCTATCTTACTTGGCATGAGATCACTTGTATATTTTAAAGTATTTAACCGTTTTGGTGAACTGATGTTCTACACTACTGAAAAAGATAAAGGCTGGGACGGTGTTTATAAAGGCAGGCCCCAGGATCCTGCTACATTTGTCTGGATGGCTCAGGGCGTAACCTATAAAGGGCAGCTTAAAACCCAGAAAGGATTCATCGTGTTGATAAGGTAACTACACATCTTTTTATTATCAGAATAATATTGAATAAGGAATTTTAAATTTCCAACCGGTCATTGTTGGAAATTCCTTGTTCAATATTCACCTCTCTATCCTATTTTGCATCAATGAATAAAATAGTTTTTATTACCGGCGCCACTTCAGGGATCGGCAAAGCCTGTGCAGAAAAATTTGCTTCAGCAAATTATGACCTTGTTATCACCGGGAGAAGGAAGGAAAGGCTGGAAACAGTAAAAAAAGAGCTGGAGCAAACTTACGGCATACAAGTAATGACCTGCTGTTTTGATGTACAGCAAAGGGAAGCTGTTTTTAATGCAATAAATGAACTTCCGGAAGCATGGAAAAATATAGACATCCTCATCAACAATGCCGGACTTGCCCTTGGGCGTGACAGTTTTGAATCGGCAGATATAGATGATTGGGACACCATGATGCATACCAATGTTGACGGGTTGCTCTATGTAAGCCGTGCCATACTTCCAGCTATGATAAAAAACAAGAAAGGCCATATTATAAATCTTGGGTCGGTAGCCGGTAAGGATGTGTATGAGAACGGGAATATTTACTGTGCCAGCAAGTTTGCCGTGGATGCCATTAACAGGTCGATGCGTATCGACCTCCTGAAATACGGAATAAAAGTCACTGCTATTAATCCCGGCGCCGTTGAAACTGAGTTTTCCATTGTAAGGTATAAGGGAGACGACAGCAAAGCGGCCGCCGCTTATGAAGGATATACCCCCCTTACAGCCGGGGATATTGCCGATACGATCTTCTATTGTTCTACCCTTCCCCCGCACGTGTGTATCAACGATCTCACAATCACCTGCTTGCAACAGGCAGGAATTTATTATTTCTTTAAAAAATAAATAACCCGGATCGGCGTTATATAGCTTGCCGGGAACATACTTTTTAGACTTCAGGCATTTTTCAGGCAAAAATGCTATGAAAAGCAGCTAAGATGTATTATACTTGTAAGACCAATAACCTAATTTTTTAGAACATGAAGAACCAAATTCTACTTACGCTCCTATTTACCGCCCTTTTTGGGATCAGCACCCGGGCCCAGGATGTCATCCGCCAGAAACCGTGCGGACTCGAAGGAATACTCCACCAGGCAGATAGTATGAAAACATACCTTGCAAACCAGGGATTTATGGTTGTGAAGGAGGCTTCGGTATCAATGGAAAGTGAATACGAAATGCCTATTATAGTCCCCCTGACAGAGGGAAGCTGGTACCAGTTCGTTTTTATCGGGGATGCAAGTTCAAAATTATACGAGGTACGCATGTACGACTGGAATGAAAAACAGGTAGTTTACCAGAAAAAGATGTGGGGCGATGTTGATGGAAACGTGATCAGCTACTCTTACGTTCCCCAGTTTACCGAATACCATATGATGAAACCTGTACAAGTAAATAAAAAGAAGAAAAACCTTTGCGGCTATGTAATGCTGTTGAAGAAAACAAAATAAGTCTCTACGCTAATTTTAATTATAAACGGCTGTCCCGAAAGGACAGCTTTTTTATTTCCCATTGCCAGTGTTCACAAGCTAATTCACTCCCAAGCCAGGTTAATTACTCTTAGTGCTGTTTTGACTGCCTTCATTATGGCTGTTTTTTCTTTTTAGGTGTTTTTTTATGAATAGAAGAATTGCTTCGTGTGCTGCTCACCGTGGTATCAGACCCTGCTTTCAATGGCAGTTTTTCTGACCTGGCTGTTGAAGCCTGTTTATTTGACTTAGAGGCCTCCTTATTGGTCTTTAAGCTGAACACGGTTCCTGTTGTGGGATTGGTATTGCTGTTAGGCATACTTGATGGCTGCTTTATAACGGTGGTTTTGACCGCTGGGCTAACCTTGATTGAAGGATTGTTCTTTGACTGCTGGCTTGTTTGTGCATATAAGAAATTGGATGACAGCAGTAAGACTATTAAGCTAATGCGTTTCATAAAAAGTTTTTAGTAATTTACTACTACCCGGACTGCAAAGGATATGCCTTGTTTTGAAAGGCCATATTGGCATAACAATTCATATTTTTTATGCTTTCAATGCCCGGCTTCCATAACCGCTATTGTTTGAACGCCAGCTGTGGCAAAGAAATAGCTGGTGGCTTTATCAATATATATACACCCCTTTAGTTGTAATTCCCAATACGAGATCTGATTTGCTAACAGAAGCCGGGTATCCATTTGAATTATACTGGTAAGTATAAGTATTATGATAAGGATCTAACCCACTCGAAGCAGGATTTGAAGTACGCTTTTCTTCCAGTATATTATTGGATTGGGGAACAGAGTAATTCACATAAAAATCATCCAGTGCCGCGTTCTCAAACTCAAGCATTACCAGCCTTTTTGGATAGACACGATAAAAAGGGTTGGGATGTGTATCGTAAGATTCTGAAAGCAGTGATTCAACGTCGAAAAAATAATCACCTGCAAATTGATTGTATTGAAATGAACTGTCTTTTTCTGCGATGATATCATTGGCAGCATTCCTTGTCTGTTGATAATTGGCTTTAAGGATTGGAATATTATTAGTACCATCCATTAACAACATATCATAATTATTACCTGTGAGTTGGTATTTATAAACAAACGTGACACCGGCGCCGTTTGTAACAATGGAATCACCTGTCATCTGCCCTGATGCATTGTATGAAAAATACTCCCAGTCATAACCGCTACCTGAATAATTTACCTTCCGGTTCCGGATAACTGTATCTGCGCCATTGTAAAAATTTATGGCAGTAATGGTATCCAGCGTTTGGTAATCGAAAGATGTAATACTGGTACAACGGTTAAAAGCATCATATGAATAAACAGAAACAATCAATGTGTCGTTGGGTGCCGATTGGGCAGGATCAAGCAGTACGAATTTTTTTAAGAGAACGGGAGCGGTGGTTGTATTGTCATTTACAAAATCAGTTTCCCTTTGACAGGCTGTAAGTAAAAGTGAAATGATCATTACTGAAAAAAATCCTGTCTTCTTCATAAGAAATTATTTGTGAATTGTGAAGATAGGCACAAGCCTGAATATTTATAAGGTAATTTTTGAGTACCCTCATCTTCTGCCCTGCCGCAAAAACTTGTCACTGATTCATTGATTTAAACTCGCGGTCTGTCGCTCCGTTACTCAGTGTACCGACCGGTCAGTACCGCGTTAGCGGTCAGACCGGTAATAGCTATAGCATGGGTGTTTTGAAATACTGCTGAATGGATAACTTGAAGCATTGATGTTGCCAGTATTTAATTGACTCCATATTACTCGCCGTGGCATGGTCTTTTGACCAGCCACAAAAGTCTCTATTTTCATCATATTACCAGCTGGTGAAAACACCAGGCCGAGGCTAGAAAATTACCCGTATGCATGAAAGCTTTAACAGTAATCCGGAGCCATTAGGTTTTAATAAGCCTACCTTTATCCCTCTGAGTTATAGAAACCAAAAACTGCCTGCAAACTATCTATCAGTTTGTTTCCTCAGATCACATTCAATTTTTTAATCAAAAAAGATCATGAAAAAAATTATCTACCTGTGCTGCGTAACGGCATTGCTTTTCCCTGCATTGACAACATCAGCTCAAAAATACAAGACCATTGAAGACACTGCTAAACTAAATAAAGAATATGTAAATGTCAGCAATGATATTGTTGAGCTGAATGCCAAACTCACTATTGCCCAAAATGACCTGCCGGGTTACCAGTCTAAAGCAACAGATGCGAATAAAGATGCGGCAGATGCAGCTTCTGCCAGCAGTGACCAGGCATCTAAAGCTACCAACGGAAGCGTGGGTGATGCGAAGAAGGCAAAACGAAAAGCCGATAAAGCATATAGTGAAGCAAAGGATTCCAAATCTGCAAAAGGAAAGGTGAACGACCAGGAGGATAAGATCACCCGCTATAAATTGGATATAAAGAAAAAACAACAACGCCTGGAAGAATTAGATGTAATGCGTGCAGCGATCAATGCAAAGATCAGCGCCGGTTCTGTTCCTCAAACACCACAATAAATAAATCAAAATATCTCTTTTAAAAAAACATTGAATTTTCTGTTAGTGAAACCTGCCCGATATCTGTGATCTTTTGCATTTCAACAAAATTGAAAAGCCAGTATGCCATACCGGGAGAAACAACAGCCACTCATATAATAGCAGAAGAATTGATTGGCAAGGTTAAGAAACAGGAATAATGAAATATCAGCCTTATTAGCCAACATTCCTGTTGTTTCTTTTTAACATGAGTACAAAAGTCCCTACCACCATCGTAAATGAGCTTGCAACCCATATCCAGTAACCGGCCCTGTAAGCAATGATCTGGTGAACATGCCCGGCTTCATTATCAATGATTGCGCCGGACAACAAAAAGGATAAAGCAAATAAAAATGCAAACACAGCAAGGAACATAGACGTTCTAAGGTTTCGCCTCAACGTCAGCCATGCTGCGATCAAGAGCGGATTTGCCAGCCACGAAAACCCTGCAGCACCGGAGAAAATTGCTGCCCAGCCCAAAAGGAAAACCAATATGGAATCTGCACATTGCGTAGTGGTGCAATAACATTTCTGGCCCAGGGAAAATGCAAATAGTATCACACTGATCACTAAAATAGTTTTCTTCAGTTTAGCATCTTCCGCTGTATGTTGAACTTCCATGATCTGTATTAAAATATTAACTAGCGGTCAGGCATCAGCTATTTGTTGTGCCCCCCAGCCAATGCTATTGCCTGGTAAAGGAACAAAATTTTCTCTGTAAATGCAGCTAACAGTTAACCTTATTGAATATAAGAAACTGCTTTTACAATTAAAATATACCCAGCGATATTGAAAGTTTCCTGCAATGACAAGCGGCACTTTGTTGTGTGCTGATATTTTAACAATTAATAAAATGCTATAAGCAATTTGTATTCATCTAAAATATTTGATGATAAATGGTAAAAAATATCTTTTACTTGGCCACATTAATGAGCCTTTTAACAACCAAGAAAAACCAAAAAAGAGCAATGCTGTTGTTTCAAAAAAAAGTACAGAATGGTTAGCAAATTCTTCGGATATAAATAGATATTTCTTCATAAAGAGAAAACATAGAATTAAACTGATAAGGATTCCAATACCACAAAATTTATATGCAAAATTTCTTCTTCCCTTTTTGATAGGATCACTATTTAGAATGTCGGGCTTAGTAAAAAAACAAAAGCAAATAATGGCAAAACATAAAAAAAGTAATGTTGCGGATGCAAAATGGATTGTTGGAACATATTCCTTTAATTCTTCTGTATGAATAAATGAACAATTCGTCTGAGTAAAAATATATTTGACTCTATCATCTGGAAAAACTGCTACAGAAAGTGAGCAAAACCCAGCAAAAGTGGAAATGTATTTCTCGCCATTTGAGTTTCCGTTATATGTAATTAAAAATGCACCTAGCACGCATAGAAGGCCTACAAAAAGCATATGCATTTTTGTATAGTAGTAATGGCTTATTGAATATTGCAATGCAGGACTGCACTTATCTAGAAAATAGGTTCCAAGCATTAACAAAAAAGGTAAAGAAATTCCGATTATACCGATGATTTCTCTAAGTGCTAAAAATGAAATCACTTTAGTAGAACTCTTATTTTCTACAGCTGAAGAAGTTTGAAAATCCATAGTTTTTTATTTTATCAATGATTATAATAAATTAAGGATAACCAGAACATCATGTCAGAAATAATAGCACACAACTACAAATACGCGAAAGTTTACTGTATTTTTTCTCCACCAAAACCAGCTTTTCTCTTTTCAAAAGTGGATGCTATACTAAATCCTTTGCCAATTATCAAAATTTTTAAACCTTTAGCTATTGGTGGTATCCGCAACCCCTGAGCCGCCGAGGTGTGGTCTCCGACCAGCCGACCAAACTCAATGTTTCCATCCCCGAATAGTTGCACTGAAAAATTATAGTTCGTTTGCAGGGTGCATTATTTTCATTTCTAAAAAATTATGGTCATCGCTTTTAACCGGCTGGCCGGAGTGCACACCACGAAAAAAAAGGCCACGGAAAAAAATTCCGCAACCTTATATATTGACCCGCTTATCTAACATTATTAACTGAACAATTCAGTTTGATATTACAAAACTCGGAATTGCCGGGCATAAAAAATACCGTGGTTTTACGGTATTTACCAAAGTGCTATTACCCCTTCTGAAACTGCTTTAACTTTTCATTGTAATCCTACCACTATATTTTGTATCAATAAAATTGTAACAATTGTTACAAAAAAAATGTTACAACATGAAAGGCTTAAAAAACATCCGGGGAAAATTGGGGCTTAGCCAGCTGGATACGATGAAGCAAAACAATTGCCTTTATAGGTGAAAGTATTGTACATGAGGGTGAAGGAAGAGATCAGGAAAAGGAAAGTTTAATAATTACACTTACAAATACATGTTACCCCCGGGCAATTGCATTTTTAAAATTTAGGTTAATACCGCTTCATTTGTACCCGGAAAGAAAATATAAAACTAGTTTTATCTCCTGTTTTTTATGCAACAGATAACATCCTCATCAGCTGGTAAATGATTCATTCCCAAATAAGGTCGATATTGAAAATACCATCCACAGTTTTATTGTTTTGGTTTATGTTCCTGGCCGTTAAACCGGTTTTTTCTCAGGAAGCCGCTGCCGTTAATAAAATCAGTAATGATTCTTTACCTGTTAAGGCGGATTCTTTAAAAGATCAGAAAGACCTGGCTGATATTGTAAAAAGGATATTGAAAACAAGAAACAAATCCAATACTCAACAGCATTCATTACATATTTCAGCGCTGCCCGCTGCAGGATATTCTTTACAGACAGGTTGGGCCGGGGTTTTCAGTACTAACCTCACATTTTATCTGCGGCCGAAACCTTTACCTGGCGAAAAGTTATCTACCGTGCTGGCAAGCATTACTTATTCGCAATACAAACAGATCATCTTTCCGCTTCAATCAAATATCTGGACAAAGAATAATAAATATAATATTATTACCGACTGGCGTTACCTAAAATACCCATCTACCACTTACGGCCTCGGGCCTTTTACAAAAATAAAAGACGGTTATACGATCGATTATAATTATATCAAGTTTCACCAAACCATATTAAAGAGTATTTACAAAGACCTGTATGGCGGGATCGGGTATTATTTTGATCATTTTTGGAATATAAAAGAGATTGATCCTCCTGCAGGTGTTCCTACTTCATTTCAGCAATATGGTTTTGCTAATAAAGTAACGGCTTCGGGTATCGCATTTAAATTACTATATGATTCCAGGACAAATCCTATTAATGCTACAGATGGTTTGTTTGCAAATATTATTCTCAGGCAGAATGCCGTTTTTTTAGGAAGTGATAATAACTGGCAATCTTCGCTGATAGAATTTCGCAGGTATTTCCATTTTCCATCATCCTCAAAAAATGTGTTGGCTTTCTGGAATTATGACTGGCTTACAACATCAGGCAAAACTCCTTACCTGTTGTTGCCGAGTACAGGCTGGGATGATTTTTATAATACGGGAAGAGGTTATATACAGGGCCGCTACCGTGATAACAATATGATATACCTTGAATCTGAATACAGGTTCAACATTTCTTCAAATGGATTGTTTGGCGCTGTAATATTTGCCAATGCAGAATCATTTTCCAAAACACTCAACAAAGAATTTTCGTTGATAGCTCCGGGTTATGGTGCAGGAATACGCTTAAAGCTGAATAAATATTCGGGAACAAATCTTTGTGTGGATTATGGTTTCGGGAACGACCGTTCAAGAGGCGTTGCTGTTAACCTTGGTGAAGTTTTTTAACTCGTTATAGTCAATGATACATAAACTCCAAATTATTTCGGGGCAGGTTAAAGCAACCGTTCAATTAAAGAAACAGATCAACACTCAATGCTGAACACTGCGTACAAATGCCAGTATTCAGTCATATTGAAAATAAAAAAATCTACCTGCTTCTTAAACAAAATCACCTTACAGGGTGATTACAGCGCTGTTCAATCTTACTAACTTTACACAAATCTGTTTCGTGGAAAAGATCAAAGTAAGCATTATTGAAGACAACAGGGTTATCAGGGAAAACGTAACTAAATTCATCAGTTTTCATGAAGAGTTTGAACTGGGCGCCATATATGAATCTGCCAATGGTTTCCTGGATGCATTTATTCCTGAAACCCCTGGCCAAACCCACATCCTCCTGCTGGATATCGGTTTACCCGGTATATCCGGCCTTGATGCCATTCCATTGATATTTGAAAAGATACCCAACATTGATATTGTGATGCTCACAACCTATGAAGAAGAAGATGTGATATTAAAAGCATTGTGTGCAGGCGCCTGTTCATATATTTCTAAAAAAGCAAGGCTTGAAGAAATCGTGGATGCATTGCGCATTGTTGCAGCAGGCGGCTCTTACATGTCCCCCTCCATTGCAAGGGAAATAGTAAATCATTTAATGGGCGGACGGGTAAGTAAAGCAACCATGTTATCCGACAGGCAAAAAGAGATCCTTGAAAAAATGGTTGATGGAAAAAGTTATCAGACCATCGCAGGCGAATTATTCATCTCGGTTGAAACTGTGCGTACCCATATCAAGAAAATGTACAAAGTGCTTCATGTAAATAATAAAACCGAAGCCATTACACAATATATGAGGGGCCATATCAGGTAGGCATTGACCAGTCAGTTTATTCAATTATATTTGGATAGACCAACATGATCCTATTTTGTATTTGCACCGAAACTTTTTGCTGCTCGCTTTACTATTAATATCCGCATATACATCCGGCCAGCAATCTTCATATAGATTCATACCTCCCCAATACGAACTGGAACATCTTAAACTGAACAACAAAGAAGACATTGGATTTTTTAATGACATCAAAGAAGACAAACAGGGTTACCTCTGGTTAAGCAGCAGCAAAGGGCTTCATGTGGTGGATGGCAATCATACCATTACTTATAAAAACGGGAACAGCCAGTACAAACTCTTAGCAGATTCAGTTTCTGGAGTGCTTTTCTCTTTTGCAAACAGCAGCAATGCAGCCTTCTGGATACAGGAAGAAAATTCAAGAATGCTTCTTTTTGATCCTGTTAAAAGAAAAACAGCTGCATCATTTACCAAACAGGAATTAAACAATGAGTTGATGTTTTACATTGCCGGCAGTGAAGATGGCGTGTTATTTATCTCCACGGTGAACCGGCAAAAATCCATGATGACGATCTGGCGAAAATCCGGAGAAGGGAAACCGGTTCCCATTTACCAATCCGCAATAAACCTTCAATCTTTTTACATATACAAGATAGCCGGAAACTATCATTGGATCATTGAAGCAAACAAAATTACCCGCGTTAGTTTAGATGGGAAACAGCAGGAACAATATGATATATCTATATCTCCGTACAATTTTATTTCAGATGATAAAAACAATTTCTATTTTATTGATAAAAACCAGGAAACAATTTATACCTGGAATGAACAGAATAAAAAGATAGAGCCTTTTTTAACACTACCTGCTTACCTCAAAGGGAAATGCGCCTATTTTTTTATTAAAGAAAATACAGTTTATTACGGCGACAACTTATCGCTATTTATTATTGACAAACAAAACAAAACCATACAGGATCTGTCAGCCGGTTTTATTGACCTTGCAAAAAAGGAAGCACCAAACAGCTTTGGTGTACTTTTCCTGAAATTTTTTCAGCGCAGCGACAGTTCAATCCTGTTATGTACAAAAGCAGATATTTACCGGTTAAAAAAGAAAACACCTGACGCCCAGCAATTTTTACAGAGAGTAGATGCTGTGGATAATATTTCACCAATACTTAGTTTTCGTGCCATAGCCGAAGATGATGAAAAAAATATTTATGCATCGTACTACACAGGTATTGCAAAGAAAAAAGCAGGAGATAAAAAATACAAGTCACTTCCAACAAAAAAATATATTGGCAACGATCTCGTATCTACTTATAGCCTGCAATACTGGAAAAAACATTTACTCTGGAACAATGTAAGTATTGACCTTGCTACGGGTGCCTATAAATATTTATCCAGCTCTGCATTCAGTGGTCATTGTACGCAATGGCTTCAACATGACAGCTTGTGGCTTTTTCACTGGAACAGCAATGAATTGTATTGCTATGACCTGCAGAAAAACAATGTAGCTAATTATACAATTGATAAAGCCGTTACAAAATCCGTTAGGGTTATCGGCGAGATGAATGATATGATCGCGGATGCAACCGGGCAAAACCTATGGATAAGCACTACGAACGACGGCCTGGCATTGATCTCAAAAAAAGGCAAATTGCTGAAACAATATTCACCAAACGAACTATCAACAAGTGATAATAATATAACCGACCTGGAATTAATTGACAGTAATTTATTGTTTGGATGTACAGATGGCCTGGGGGTATTGAATATTTCAACAGGCAAAACAATTATTTATAAGAACCCTGCCACCGTTAATAACGGGGTATTACAGAACCGCACTGTGTTCACCATATTGCCGGATACTGCGGGTAATTTTTACTTAGGCAGCAGTTATGGTTTGCTTTGGTTCAATACGACTTCAAGAGAATTCTATAACCTCGCAGAAGACCATCCCTTGTCAGCACTCGAATTTAACAGGGCTTCAGCATTTAAGGCTAGTGATAACCGTTATTACTTTGGCACTACCAATGGATTGTATTCATTTACCGCTGCAGAACTTGAGTTTTCCAGGTCTTCCAATTCCATTCAACCGATAAAATTATTCGCTGTATCTGTTTTCAATAATAAGAAGGGCAGCTTCCAATACTTATCAAGTGACCTGGACAGTGTAAACAAACTCGTACTCCAGCCCTTCGATAACAACATAGAATTAAGTTTTTCTGTTCCTGAATTTTACAAAAAAGTTTATTACAGTTATCGTGTGAAAGGGCAAAGCGAAAGCTGGACCGAGTATAGACCAGATAATAAAATATCATTGTATGGTTTGCAGCCGGGAAAATACCTGGTGGAAGTAAAGGCATCAACAGGATTGAATGATGCAAATGCAAGTTATTATTCATTACCAATAGAAATGAAACAGGTTTGGTATAAGAAAACATGGGTAATTGCTTTATTTGTTTTGATGGGTTTGATGATGATCGTTGCTTTTCTGCGGATGCGTTTCAACCAAAAAATAAAAAGACAAAAAGACCTTGCTGAACTGCGCACTAAGATCAGCAGCGACCTGCATGATGATGTGGGCACCATTTTATCCGGCCTAGCCATGCAGAGCCAGGTACTTACATACTCAGCCAAAGAAGAACAAAAGGAATCATTGATGGAAGTAAGCAACATGAGCCGGGATGCGATGGAACATATGCGGGATATAGTATGGGCAATGGATAGCAGGAAAGATAAATTTGAAAACCTTGTTGACCGGATGAGGGCATTTGCAGAAAAGAACCTGGCGTTGAAAAACATGACCCATGAATTTACCATTGTTGATATCGATACAAAAAAATTCATTGACCCTGAAAAGAGGCAAACGATCTACCTGATCTTTAAAGAAGCCATTACCAATATTATCAAACACTGCGAGGGCAATCATGTGATCATAAAATTTGCTTATGAAAAAAACAGGCTGCATCTGTCGATACATGATAACGGCCCCGAAAAAGAAAACTGCAACAGTGATGGGCTTGGATTAAGTAATATGAAAATGAGGGCGGAGAAAATCGGGGGCAAACTAATTACAAAATATGAGAATGGTTTTGTTGTGGACTTGATTGTGTGAAATTTGCCACTAAGACGCAAAGGCTCAAAGATGCGCTAAGAATTCCTTTGTGCTGCTTTCTGTCTTAGTGCCTTCGTGGCAAAAAGATCATTTCTTCTCCAACAATAATTTCATTTGCGCCTCCAGATCAGCAATTCGTTTTTCCTGGCTATCTATTGTCTTTACTTTTTCTTCCAGCACTTTTATTTTATTGTTCAATACCCTGAAGGCTTCTATAAACATAGGATCATAATTACCATAAGCAGTTTGCAGGTAACCCAGGTTGTCTGTCTTAACCATTGAAGGAAATACCGCCTGTATGTTTTGTGCAGTAAAGCCATATTGAATTCCGGTGGGGCGTTGATAACCTGTTTTATCATCATTCCACTCATAAGTAATGCCTTTGAGCTGCAGGAGTTTTTCCAATACTTCCTCGCCGTTTAGCTGTAACATATTTTTCTTGAGACGGCTGTCGCTGTTGGCTAACCATGAGCCGGATGTGGACTTGCTGGCTTCACCTGCCACTTCTAATTTATTGGTACCAGGCAGCATCCCTATGCCAACTTTGTCTCCTGTAACAGACATAGTAGTAACGCCATCAGAAGACAAAAATATACTACTGCCAACCGGTCCTCCAAACCCGAAAAACAAATTCTTATCGGCGCTCAGCGTATTTCTTATTACCCTCATTTCCGCATAGGCATCACTGCTTGCAAGGTCAAGACCGGGATTGCCTGCAGCTGTTTTAATGACCAGCTTTGCTGTATTCGGATAGGCTGTACCGATACCAACATTTACATTGGTTGTATCTCCTAAAACCAGGCTATTACTCCGGCCTACTTTGGCATTGGCCCCAATGGCTGTTGCATTAGTTAAGTTGTCGCTGATTACATCTGCCTGGTATCCATTGGCGGTATTATCGTTTCCGGTGGCATTATTAATAAGTGCTCCGTCTCCAATTGCAGTATTATGATTTCCGGTAGAGTTATTATGAAGTGCTCCATCTCCATTTGCGGTATTACTATTTCCAGTGGTATTATCATAAAGTGCTCCAAATCCATTGGCCGTGTTATATGAGCCCTTATTCGAATAAAGCGCCCCGCTCCCATATGCTGCATTTCCAGCTCCAGTGGTATTTAAATAAAGCGAACCATTCCCAATTGCAGTATTGTCGCTTCCATTAATATTTGAATAAAGCGCCTGCATCCCTATTGCAGTATTATTTCTGCCCGAGCTATTTATATAGAGCGCCTGCCATCCGTTTGCAGTATTGTTGCTTCCTGTGCTATTATTAAAAAGTGCCTTGCTCCCCACTGCTGTATTATTTATTGCTTCAAAAACAGTTGTTACTCCTGTCCCATTATTAAACAATGCACTATCCCCAATAGCAATTAAATTGCTGCGGTCGGTATTATTATATAGTGAACCTATGCCTACTGCTACATTTGATGAACCAGTATTGTTTTTGTTAAGCGCCTCCAGTCCATTTGCAACATTATTACTTCCGGTGTTATTAGAATAAAGTGCGTGGTACCCGGTGGCTGTATTATATACTCCGGTGGTATTTGAATAAAGCGTCTCGAAACCAATAGCAGAATTCAAACTACCGGTAGTATTTGAAAAAAGTGCATCTGCACCGGTCGCGGTATTATACACTCCGGTAATATTATGATAAAGAGCATCTGAACCATATGCACTATTAAAATTTCCGGTAGTATTTGAATAAAGCGCCGAGGATCCATTGGCCGTATTGCTGATACCTTCAGTGTTATTAAAAAGAACCTCGGTACCATTTGCTGTATTTCTACTACCTGTAGTATTTGAAAAAAGCGCTTGCAAACCATTTGCTGTATTAAATTCTCCAGCAGTATTTGAATAAAGCGATTGAAAACCATTTGCTGTATTAAAAATACCAGTAGTATTTGAATAAAGGGCCCGAAAACCATTTGCTGTATTATGGTGTCCAGTGGTATTTAAATAAAGGGCCCAAAAACCATTTGCTGTATTATAGCTTCCGGTAGTATTTGAATAAAGGGCCTTACTACCGACTGCAGTATTATTTGTTGCATCATTAACACCTGTTGCGCCCAAACCATTATTAAACAAAGCACTATCCCCAATAGCAACTAAATTGCTGCGGTTGGTATTATTGTATAACGAATATGCGCCTACTGCTATATTGGAGTAACCTGAAGTATTTGATCCAAGTGCACGTATTCCGTTTGCGGTATTGTAATCACCTGTGGTATTTAAATTAAGGGCCCGGTAACCATAACCGCTGTTACCCGTTCCCGAAATATTTACCTCAAGCACATTGGAGCCGGTTGCTGTATTAACATTCCCGGTTGTATTTAAAAACAGTGCCTGGTATCCACTGGATGTATTTGCATTACCTGTTGTATTGGAAGAAAGAACATTGTATCCCATTGCTGTATTATTGAATCCTGTATTCAGAGGATTTAATGCTCCTGCACCCCAACTGGTATTTGCCAGGTTTGAATTGATCAACCCTGCCCTTACATTGTTTCTTTTAAACACAAGGTCCTGGTTATCGGTAGTGCCGATAAAATGATTGTCAGGCGTTGTTCCTGCATTACCCTTTGTACTCCAGTCATTAGCTGCGGTGGAATTGCCTTTTATAAAAACCCATGAAGTTGCATTGCGATAGGCAAATGCAGCCGAATCGGTATTATATACCAGCAACCCTTCCGGGCTTGTTATAGCGATCATCTGCGCATTGGTAAGCCTGGGTATTAAAATGCCTTTATTGTTAGCCGCTATATCCAGTAGTGCATTTGCATTTGGAGTTGTATTGCCTATCCCAATATTTTGTGCTGCCGTTAATTTAACAGCAAATAAAAGACAGGCAATTGCAAATACTTTTTTAAGTGCAACCGGTTGAATGAATGAAAGCAGCATGATAGATTGGTTTATAAATAAAAGACTGCCTGTTGAGCAGCAGGATCACTATGCAAGATCATAGTAAGCAAGCAAGAAGTCAATCACCCCGAAGGGTGGTTTGGAAATTGGATTTGTATCAAACCTATAAGGTCTTAAAGACCTTATAGGTTTTTTAAAAACTCCTAACCGCCCGAACAGCAAATGAAAGCGATTTATCTGCACCGATTTGTGCGTTAGTGTTAAAATCAATAGTTGAAGCAAAATTGAGATCGTTTTGCGTGGAGCTCCAGTAATTGGTGGCACTAAACCCACCAACGATGGCCTGGTTGATAGCTATTTTTTTCAAATCATTTTCACTGGGCAGGTACCAGTCGCTGTAACCATTCAACACAAGGTTCCTGCAAAGCCGTGCTGCAATACCAGATGTTGGGCATCCCGGCACAATAAGCTCCGTATTGGCATTACCTGTTCCAACAAGGGCACTGGTACCGGCAATCGATGTTCCCCGACAGCCCCATTCGGCAGTCCCGAGATCGGTAGGTGCTGCGATCAGGCCATGGGCCTGGCCCTGAACATACCCCGGGTCTCCGGGCTGAAAGATATAGGCAACTACTCCTCCTTGTAATGGTTCCCCAATATACGGATCTCTTACCCCGCCTGTCATATTCGTCCACTCAATACCGTTATACACTTCTATCTGTCCATGCAGGCCTACATCTGTACACCAGATAATGAGCCCCGTAGCCGGAGATACTATAGCATCACGTTGTGCATGAGTCATACGGGATGGCAAAAATCCTTTTGTAATACTGCTGATCTCCAGTGCTGCTGTTGGTGCCGGATTGGCACTGCCGATACCAACATTGCCATTCTTAACAGTCATTGTCTCAGCCCCATTGGAATACATATGAAGCGAATTGGGGCTAAATACGCCGAAATTAAAATAAAGATCATGATCAGCCTGGCCCTGTGTATTGCGGATCACACGCATATCTGCATAAGCATCTGAAGAAGAAAGATCAATACCATTCAGGCCAGGAGCTGTTTTTATAACAAGCTTTGCGGAAGTTGGATAAGCAGTGCCGATTCCCACTTTTACATTATTGGTGCTGTCGCCCAAAACCATACAATTGCTGCAACCAACCAATGCATTGGCGCCAATGACCGTGGCATTTGTGAGGATATTGGAGATCATATCAGACCGCATACCGATGCCGGTATTATTATTCCCGTCTGTATTATTATTTAATGACTGGAATCCTAAAGCAGTGTTCCCGGATCCTGCCCTGTTATTGTAAAGTACCTTACTACCTACGCCGGTATTTTGAATGGCTTCTGTAGCTCCAGTAACAGCGTAGCCATTTTCATGCAATGCACTGTCGCCAATGGCAACGAGATTATTTTTGTCTGTGTTTGAATTAAGGGCATGTATTCCTATGGCCACATTGGAAGATCCACTGCCGTTTGATTGCAATGCCCCAAACCCGAGGGCAGTATTATTATTTCCTGAAACATTGTTCAAGAGTGATTGCACGCCATCTGCAGTATTGTTGCTGCCGCTCACATTGTAACTAAGTGCTATGAAGCCGTTCGCTGTGTTATCGTTGCCAGTCTGATTAAAATTAAGTGTTTGTTCCCCGTTGGAAGTATTATTGTTCCCCGTGGTATTACTATACAATGCAAATGTTCCGTTTGCGGTATTATTGGCGCCCGTTGTATTGGAATACAAAGATTGGTACCCAGTAGCAGTGTTGGCGTAACCGGTAGTGGCGGGGTTAAGGGCCTGCGATCCCCAGCTTGTATTGTTTACCCCGATGAATCCTGCCCTTTGATTGTTTCTTTTAAATACCAGGTCAAAATTACTGGTAGTACCAATAAAGTCGTTGGCAGTCACGTCCGAATTACCATTCGTATGCCAGTTATCAACCGTACCGATATTTCCTTTTAAATATACCCAAGAAGATGCATTCCGATAGGCAAATGCGCCCAAATCGGTGTTATATATGAGTATGCCTTCGGGGCCAGTAATGGCATTCATCTGTGCAATGGTAAGCCTGGGTATTAAAATGCCTTTATTGGTAGCCGTTATATCCAGTAGTGCATTTGCATTGGGAGTAGCAGTGCCTATCCCAATATTTTGTGCAGCCGTTAATTTTACCGCAAATAAAACACAGGCAATTGCGATGACTTTTTTAAAACCAGAGGATTGAATGAATGAAAGCAGCATAGTTGATCAGTTTATGATTGATGTTGAACCTGTTGGCCAATGGAAATCAGTATGCAAGATCATTGTAAACGGGTTGGAAGTCAATCACCCTGTAGGGTGAAAAAGGAAGGATATAACAGGCATTAATGGCTTAAGCAGAAAAAATACCCGCCGGAAAACTCCGGCGGGGATTATGAAAAGTAACGACAACTTATAAAGAATTCTTACGTTCTGTCAATCCTGCTATATACGCGTCGAATTCTGCGATGTCTTTTTCAACACAACCGATATCGACCTCAGTTTCCAACAGGGAAAGAACACCATAGCTTTCTTTACGTTCGGTGAGCAAAAACCTTTTGTGCTCAGCCTTTTTCTGTTTGCTTATGTTTTCCTTCTTTATGTCGCCTTCAGGAAGGTTTGCGATCACTGCTTCATATGCAGCGATCTGGGCATTTACAGCCTGCAACTCAGTTTCCAATACAACGGCACTGTCTGTTGCACCCTGTTTTTTGTGATCGAGCGTGAGCTTCCTGTATTCAAGCTCGTTCTTGTTTTTCTTTGCGATAGCGATTGCGGTATCGCAGTCTTCTTTACTAGAAAGGAGAGTAAATGAATAAATCATAATTAAAATATTTAAAAACCGACAAGCAATATCGCTTGTTGCCTATAAGATTATACATGAATAAAAATGTTTAAGAAATAAAATTGCTTTAACAATGCTTTGTACCTGTAATAGGGACTAACGGTTAGGATTAATTATAAGTGGGCAGACGAGTAAGAAATTCTTCGCCGGGGCGTGGTCTACGACCAGCCGACCAAAACATGATCTTAATTCGTGTGCCACGATCCAAGGCGCAGATCGGGTTAATATACATTATATACAAGTTGGCGAAAACAGCAGGCCATGGAAATTTTTATAAAGAAACTATGACTAAAGCAATAGTGAATGATTTGGTTTTAGTACTGCGGTCTGACGCTTCGTTCCTCAGCGTGCCGACCGGTCGGTACCGGGTTAACGGTCAGACCGATAATAAACCCCGCCGCCCAGGTTCGTGGCTCACGAACCGGGTTATTTACCCAAACATGATCTTGATTCGTGTGCCACGATCCAAGGCGTGGAAAAAAAATGATTATCCTTGAGAAATAAATTCATGTAAATAAACTTTAATCGAAATTTTGTCGGCTGGTCGGAGACCACGCCTCGGCGGCTCTCGGGATGAAAGCTATCTACAACAACAGAAAAAATAATATGTATCCTTTCCAAATAAATTTATCTAAATAAACTTTAGCCGGCTGGTCGGAGACCAAGCCTCGGCGACTTACGGTATGGAAGCTACGAACAACAGCAGGAAAATCATAAACCAAAAAAATGTATCTTGCCGCCTTTAAATATTTCTCAATGCCACATGCAAATTCAAAAATTGCTGCTTTATTAATTGCTTCACTTTTATGTAATAAGTGTTTTTCACAATCGGTAAGCGTTAATAACAACGGAACGCCCGCAGATACAACTGCTATGCTTGATGTTAGCAGTACAACAAAGGGAATACTTGTTCCAAGAATGACGGCCCAACAGAAAAATACAATCATCAATCCTGCAACCGGTTTACTTATTTACCAGACAGACGGCGATACAGGATTCTATTATTTCAATGGTGTGAGCTGGTTTCTATTGGCCACCACTGCTGTTACCGATCAACAAAAAACATTAATTTATACCACAAAAGGTTTTTGAAATATAAGATTATGAAAAATGTGATTTTTACCTGCCTGTTTTTAATATGTTATGGAATAGGGAAAGCTCAAAACAACTTACAATTTAACAGGGTCGTAAACATTAAGGCAGATTCAATATCGAATTGTTCTTCGGGTTGTGCGGATACCATTTTATACCGCACATTTACGGTGCCTGCGAATAAAGTT
>Ga0209023_10003385_pt1 | contig 19086 bp, 21 predicted proteins | sample LakOneMetagenome_FD_187468 | JGI IMG/M metagenome (GOLD analysis project Ga0209023, IMG submission 187468) | Freshwater and sediment microbial communities from Lake Erie, Canada (SPAdes) (version 2) | ecosystem: Environmental > Aquatic > Freshwater > Lentic | place: Lake Erie, Canada...
CCGTTGAAGGTGACTTCTCTCCTTGCAACCGTGACTGGCAGCCGGAGGCGAACCGGCGCACCCCGCTCTCAACGGGGGACGCGACTTAAAGCAACGACGGATCGGGCTTTTTTGGTCTCTACCGGCAGTCCAACGCCGGCGCGGGCTACTGAAAAGGCTTGTCCTTCATTGCCAGGTGTGCGGGCGGGAAAATCCCAACCAATCCACGGCAGCACAGTTTGGTTTGAGTTTTAGGCTCTGTCGCGTCTCCACAGTGCGGCAAAGGTCTATCGCTCATCCGACATCATTTTTGGACGTGTCCCGTCGCAGGGGCCGTTTGGGAGGGTGCTATGACCGATCGTATCCAGGAATTCCTGCGCAATCGCCGCAGCGAGGGCCTCGACACCGAGCCATGTCTCGTCGTCGACCTCGAAGTCGTGCGCGACAACTACCAGACCTTCGCGAAGGCGCTGCCGGACTCCCGCGTGTTCTACGCGGTGAAGGCAAACCCTGCGCCGGAAGTGCTGTCACTGCTGGCGTCACTGGGCTCGTGCTTCGACACCGCGACCGTCGCGGAAATCGAAATGGCGCTGGCTGCCGGTGCAACCCCGGACCGCATCTCCTATGGCAACACGATCAAGAAGGAGCGCGACATCGCGCGCGCCTTCGCGCTCGGCATCCGCCTGTTCGCGGTGGACTGCGCCGCCGAAGTCGAGAAGATCTCCCGCGCCGCTCCCGGCGCGAAGGTCTTCTGCCGCATCCTGTACGACTGCGCCGGCGCCGAGTGGCCGCTGTCGCGGAAGTTCGGCTGCGACCCGGAGATGGCTGTCGACGTCCTCGACCTCGCCAAGAAGCTGGGCCTCGAGCCGGTGGGAATTTCGTTCCACGTCGGCTCGCAGCAGCGCAAGGTGAAGGCGTGGGACCGTGCGCTGGCGATGGCTTCGACGGTCTTCCGTGACTGTGCCGAGCGTGGAATCAACCTGTCCCTGGTCAACATGGGCGGCGGATTCCCGACGAAGTACCTCAAGGACGTTCCTCCGGTCGTGCAGTACGGCCGGTCGATCTTCCGTGCGCTTCGCAAGCACTTCGGCAACCAGATCCCGGAGACCATCATCGAGCCGGGCCGCGGCATGGTCGGCAATGCGGGCATCATCGAGACCGAAGTCGTTCTGATCTCGAAGAAGAGCGACGACGATGAGAACCGCTGGGTCTATCTCGACATCGGCAAGTTCGGCGGTCTCGCCGAGACGATGGACGAGTCGATCCGCTACGCGATCAAGACGCCGCACGACGGCGCGGATATGGCTCCGTGCATTCTCGCCGGCCCGACCTGCGACTCCGCAGACGTGCTGTACGAGAAGGCGCCGTACCCGCTGCCCGTCACGCTCGAGATCGGTGACAAGCTGCTGATCGAAGGCACCGGTGCGTATACGTCGACCTACTCGTCGGTGGCTTTCAACGGCATCCCGCCGCTGAAGACGTATCACATCTGATCGCTACGCGATCGGGCCACGGCCTCCTCTGAGGCTTGAATAACCGGAAGCCGGCTTGCCGGCTTCCATCCCGTCACATCGCTATTTGCTGACAACACTCCGCGGCGCATTCGCCGTCTGGAGTGGGGACTGACGTGCCATGACTGCTGTTTGGAAAAAGACCACCGCCCTCACCCTCGATGCCGCTCCGTTCGCGATCCGTGCGGAGCGAGCCTCGGACGTCGTTGCGCGTGAAGCGCTGCTGGATGCGAGTTTCGGCGAAGGCCGACACGCGCGCACCTGCCAGCGCCTGCGCGACGGACGCATGCCCGCTGAAGGCCTCGCCTTCTCGGCGGTGCGTGAAGGCCGCGTGATCGGCACCGTGCGGTTGTGGCACGTCAGCGCGGGGGGCATTCCCGCGCTGGTACTCGGCCCGCTGGCCGTGGACGCCGCATGCCGCTCGCTCGGTGTCGGTGCCGCGCTGATGGAACACGCGCTGGCCGCCGCCAAGGCACGCGGCCATGGCGCCGTGATCCTGCGCGGCGACGCTGCCTATTACAGCCGCTTCGGCTTCTCGGCAGAGAAGACCGGCGCGCTGGCGCTGCCCGGCCCGTTCGAGCGCGACCGGCTGCTGGCCGTCGAACTGCGCGAAGGCGTGCTGGATGACGCCTGGGGCATGATCGTCGCCACCGGCGACAAGGCCCGGCGTCCGCGTGCCCGCTCGGCCGGGAAAGCTCGAAAGCTTCTCATCCAGGCCGCTTGATTTGAACGCCAAGACCCGGCATTGCGGGGCTTGAAATAAGCCCCGCAATTTCGTTGTCACAAGGAAGACACCCATGTCCCGCCGCCTGATTTCATCCGGATCGCCCTTCGAAAAGATCGCCGGCTACAGCCGCGCTGTGGTCGAAGGAGACATGTGCTTCGTCGCAGGCACCACCGGCTACGATCCCGTGACCAAGGTGCTGCCGGAAGACGTGGCCGAGCAGACCCGCAACTGCTTCAAGGTGATTGCCACCGCGCTGAAGGACGGCGGCTTCGAGATGGCCGACCTCGTGCGCGCGACCTACTACGTCACCGACCCCAACGATTTCGATGCGGTGTTCGCTGTGTGCGGCGAAACCCTCGGTGACATTCGCCCGGCGGCAACCATCGTTGCTGTCACCGCGCTCTACAAGCCGGAGATGAAGGTCGAGATCGAAGTCACCGCCAAGCGCCGTACGGCCTGACACATTCAACGCGCCAAGATGCCGCAGTCCGCGCGTTGACTTTCGCGCGGACCGCCCTAGCTTAAAAAAATCATGTCGAACGTCTGCAACAACCGTCTGCTGCTTCACGCAGGTCGCCTTCAAACCCGAAGGTGACCCGGGCGGACGCGCGTCTGCGCCGTCCCGGGTCTTTTGCAGTCTTTCCCGCTCACAATTGAAACCGTCAAACCGCACGGCGCTTTAGCGCCGGGCGTCGTGAGATATGTCATGATGCACGAACAGCTTCCGCGGATCCGCATTGCGGCCAACGATTTCCATCTGCTCAAACTCGCCGCCATGCGGGCGGTGAAGGATCGCAATCCGGTCTGCCGCTTTCTGGTGTCAGAGCTGGAGCGCGCGGACGTGATCGAATCCGCCGATCCGTTGCGCTGCGTTCGCCTCGATCACTGGGTGACGTTCCGGGCCGACGACGGACTGCTGCTGGACAGCCGTATCCCGGTGCTGCCGGAGAATTTCCGCAGCAGCCATCTGCATGTGTCGATCCTGTCGCCGCTGGGTGCCGCTCTGATCGGTGTGCCCGTCGGAGCGCGCATGCCCTATCTGGGCATCGACGGCGTCAGCCACGTGCTCACGGTGGAAAGTCTCGAGCCGCCTTTGGGCGTGATCTCGCTGCAACAACACCGCGCCATGAGATCCGTGCTGCGCACCGATGACAACGAGCCCGGCCCGCGTGGCCCCACGGCCGCCTGAAGAACCAAGGAAGAAAACGATCATGAGTCATTTGACCCCTGAATTGCCGCCAATCTCCCTGCGCATGTGCGATGCCGATCGCCTGCGCAACATTGCTGAGGCCGCCTCGGACAAATATCCGCAGACCACCGACTTCCTCGCGCGGGAAATCGAACGCGCGGAGATTCTGCCCGATGCCAGAATGCTGCCCGGCCTTGTCACGATGGACTCTGAAGTCATGTTCCGCGACGATATCAGTCTGCAGGAACGATCCGTCACGCTGGTTTATCCGGAGGCTGCCGATGTGGACGCCGGAAAGATCTCGATCCTGACCCCGATCGGCGCGGCCCTCATCGGTCTGTCTGTCGGACAGACCATCGAATTCCAGACGCCCGGCGGACGCTGGCGCTCATTGACCGTGCTCAGGGTGAACCAGCCTCACTGACAACCCATTTCAAGACGGTTTTGTGAAAATCCGGCGGCAAAAGCATCGTTGCCGCCACCCCTGAGTTGCCGTAGTTCTTCCTGCGCGGCAGCATCTTCCCTGTGATCCGGAGTTCTGATTTTGAGCAAGTTCCCCGTTTACGCGCGTATCACCGGCCCGATTGTCATGGTCGGCTTCGGCTCCATCGGCAAAGGCACGCTGCCGATGATCGAGCGCCATCTCGACTACGACAAGTCGCGCATCACGGTGATCGATCCCAAGGACGAAGGCCGCAAGGCGCATTGCGAGAAGCATAATGTGCGCTTCATCCAGCAGGCCGTGACCAAGGACAACTACCGCGAACTGCTGACGCCGCTGCTCACCGAAGGCGGCGGACAGGGTTTCTGCGTCAATCTCTCGGTCGATACCGGCTCCACCGACATCATGGAGCTCTGCAACGAACTCGGTGCACTGTATATCGACACGGTCAACGAGCCGTGGCTCGGCTTCTATTTCGATGCGTCGAAGGGTCCGGAAGCACGCTCCAACTACGCGTTGCGCGAGAACACGCTGGCTGCCAAGCGGGCGCGTCCTCCAGGCTCGACCACGGCTGTCTCCTGCTGCGGCGCCAATCCCGGCATGGTCTCGTTCTTCGTCAAGCAGGCGCTGCTGAATGTCGCCTCCGACCTCAAGCTCAATGCGCCGCGGCCGAAGACCAAGGCGGAGTGGGCGGACCTGATGCGCCAGGCCGGCATCAAGGGCATCCACATCGCCGAACGCGACACCCAGCGCTCGAAGAAGCCGAAAGAGCCGGACGTGTTCGTCAACACCTGGTCGGTGGAAGGCTTTCTTTCGGAAGGCGTGCAGCCGTCCGAACTCGGCTGGGGCACCCATGAAAAGTGGATGCCTGAAAACGCACACACCCATCCGGCCGGATGCGGCGCGGCGATCTATCTGATGCAGCCCGGAGCCGACACGCGCGTGCGCACATGGTGCCCGACCCGCGGCGCGCAATACGGCTTCCTCGTCACCCACAACGAGTCGATCTCGATCTCCGACTATTTCACGGTGCGCGACGCATCGGGCACGGTCCTCTATCGGCCGACCTGCCACTATGCCTATCATCCGGCGGATGACGCGGTGCTGTCATTGCACGAAATGTTCGGCCGCGCCGCCAGAGCACAAGAGAAGCATCACATCCTCGATGAGAACGAGATCATCGACGGCATCGACGAACTCGGCGTGCTGCTGTTCGGCCACGACAACAATGCCTACTGGTACGGCTCGCAGCTCTCCATCGAGGAGACGCGGAAACTCGCGCCCTATCAGAACGCCACCGGCCTGCAGGTGACCTCCGCCGTTCTCGGCGGCATGGTATGGGCACTGGAAAATCCGAATGAAGGCATCGTCGAAGCCGACGAGATGGACTTCGATCGCCTGCTGGAAATCCAGTTGCCGTATCTCGGCCCGGTGAAAGGCTACTACACCGACTGGACCCCACTGACGGATCGTCCGGGCCTGTTTCCGGAAGACATCGACACCAGCGATCCATGGCAGTTCAAGAACGTGCTGGTGCGCTGATCGGACAGAGACGACACTGAAAAGGCCAGACGCAAGTCTGGCCTTTTTGTTTTGCCTCAGTTCTTGATCGGCTCGCCGGTCTTCTCCGCAGGCGCAGGCGGCAGCGCGGGCTTCGCGCCCGCCTTCTGCGCATCAGCATCGGGCCGCGCAGGCTCCGGCGCAGGTGTCGTCGGCCGTGTGCCACCCGGCTTGGATTCCGCCGGCCCATCGCTTTTGCCCGCAGGAACGGGCGAGGTTTGCTCGGATGGCTGCATTGTCTGCGCCAGATGAAGCTGACCGCGCGACGACAATTCCATCAGCGACAGCCCGGACAAAATGAGGCCACTCGCAATCAAGATTGCGGACAGAATAAAGCTGGATCGATTTGCTCGCCTGTCGTCCAGTGTCATCGCTGCACCCGTTGGTCGCCTCGTTGCAAGAGGCAACGGATGGTCGCGGCGATGGTTCCGGCACCGACAGATGTGCGCGATGTCGCACACGATGAATTGTGAAGGAGAGTGCGGAACCTCAGGGTCGATCACCACACCAAAGCTGCGGTGCTAGTCCTTGGTACTGACGTCCCATGTCGCGTGGCGAACGCCCGGCCGACGCGCAAGGTCCGCGGTGACCGCATCGAGTTCCTTGGCGTTCACAGCCGTGCTCACCAGCGTAGCGATGATCTCCAGAACATCGTCGGTGCGCTCTTCCACGTTGACGTCGCTGACGGGGTAACTCGCGGCTTCCAGTTTCTCGACCAGAAGATCACGCACGCCATCGATCGATGCCGCGTCCACCGTCAGCCTGATTTCGTAGGTCGCTTCCGACGCGCGCTCATCCAGCGGGCTGCGGTTGATGGCATTGACGAGAGGCCGTAGCAGCGTATTCCCAGCTAGCACGAAGGCCGTCAGTGTCACAGCCTGCGCCAGCATGTCAGCGCCCGCGCAGCACCCCACCGCCGCAGAACCCCACAATGTCGCCGCCGTGTTCAGGCCGCGAACATTCATTCCTTCCTTCATGATCACGCCGGCGCCGAGAAAGCCGATGCCCGACACCACATAGGCGATCACGCGCACCGCCCCGTCGGCATCAGCAAGCTGCATGGCCAGATCGACAAAGGCCGCCGCGCTGACCGCGACCAGCACGTTGGTCCGCAGTCCCGCCGTGCGCAGGCGATATTGCCGCTCGGCTCCGATCAGGGTGCCGAGCACGAACGCCGCCGTCAGGCTGACGAGGGTATCGAGAAAATCATAGAGCTGAAATGTCGTCAGAAACCGCATGACGACTGCTTACCGGGCCTGTGTGGTGGTTTGCAAGCCCGCATCATTTCCACAGCACGCGCGTTCGCGGGCTTGCAAACCAAAACCACACTGGAATTATAATTTCCGGTGTCTTTTTGAATCCGAAGTTCGCGACGGAGCTCGCTGCAAAATCAGGCGAACTTCGGATTCAGGACACTAGAGGGTAAGCAGTCCAGCATCACCGTCTTCGGTGGCAAAGGCCAGCAGCGAACCCTTCGCATTCCATGCCAGCGCGGCCACCGGCTCGCCCGCATTCCGGCGCACCAGGATTTCCGCGCCGTCCTCGATCCGCACCATCAGGATGGTGCCGTCGCTGTAACCGACCGCGAAGACGTCTTCCTTCGGATTGCAGGCGACCACTGTGGCCTTGGCCTGCAGCGGGGCCAACATCAACGGCTCCTTGCCCATCGGCCCGTCCTTGCTGGCGAACGGCCAGAGGATCACGCTGTCCGAGCCGGAAGTGGCAAGGAATTTTCCGCCTGCGCTCCATGACATCGAGCGCACGCGAGCAGGATAACCGGTCATCCGCATGTGGCGCGAGTCCGCCAGCCGCCAGCCATGCAGCGCGGATTCATGCATCGAGGTGACGAGAAAGCGATTGTCCGCGCTGAAGGTGACGCCGAGATGCGAACCCTTCCACTCGAGGAATTCCGGCTTCGCGCCCATATTGGGAAACCACAGCGTCACACCGTTATAATGCGCGACTGCCAGCCGGACACCTTTGGGCGCGAAGGCCAGCCCGCCGACCGTGGACGGAACATCGAGCGATTTTTCATCGCCTTTCGGATTGCGGACAAAGGCGGTCTTGCCTGCAGACCATGCCACCGCACCATCCGCATGCAGCGCAACGTTATCGATCCAGCGGCGTTTGGCATCCGTCGCAAGAGTTTCGACATTCGATTTGATATCGAGCGACACCAGCTTGCCGTCATCGCCGCCCATCACGATCCGCTTGCCATCGGACGCCGAACACAGGATGCCGCCGCCATGAACGGTAATGACATTCGTGTCCCCGCCCGTCGCCAGCGTCACACTTTCTTCCGTGCCCACGAAGGCCGCGACATCGCCGAGGAAATGCACGGCGGAGGCCGGCGTGCTCAGCGTAACCTTGGTGACCCGATCAGTGACGGAGACGATGGAGGCCTCTTCCGGAGGCAGGCCGAAGTTCGACATCACGCGATGGTCTTCTCAAAGCCCTCGCGGATCGCCTGTTCGGGCAATTCGCGGCCGATGAATACGAGGCGGCTTTCGCGCTTCTCGTCATTGCGCCATTTCCGCTGATGGTCGCCCTCCAGCATCATGTGAACGCCCTGAAACACATAGCGGTCATCGTCACCCTTGAACGAGAGAATGCCCTTCGAGCGCAAAATCTTTTCACCGTCCTTGGCGACCAGTTCCTGCAGCCACGGCATGAATCTGGTCGGATCGATCGGCTTGTCGGTGCGCAGCGACAGGGACTGCATATCCTCGTCGTGATAGTGCTTCAGGCCATGACCGTGGCCGTGATCGTGTCCATGATGATGGTGGTCATGGCCATGGTGATGATGCTCGTGGGTGCAGTTCTCGTCATGGCAGTCATCGTGGTCATGATCGTGACCGCCGTCATCGAGAAATTCCGGCTCGATTTCCAGAATGCGGTCGAGATCGAATGCGCCGCGCCCCAGCACATCCGACAGTTTCACCTGCGCGCGCTCCGTCTTGTGCAGCGTCGCATAGGGGTTGATGGCGCGGATGCGGGCCTCAACCTCGGCCAGTTCGGGCTTGGTGACAAGATCGGTCTTGTTCAGCACAATCACGTCGGCGAAGGCGATCTGGTTCTTGGCTTCCGGCGCATCCTTGAGACGGTCGCTCAGCCACTTGGCATCGGCCACGGTCACCACCGCGTCCAGCGCCGTCTTCTCGCGCACATCCTCGTCGACGAAAAAGGTCTGCGCCACCGGCGCCGGGTCCGCGAGGCCCGTGGTCTCCAGAATGATGGCGTCGAACTTGCCCTTGCGCTTCATCAGGCCGTCGATGATGCGCACAAGATCGCCGCGCACGGTGCAGCAGACGCAGCCGTTGTTCATTTCGAACACTTCCTCGTCCGCGCCGACGATCAGATCGTTGTCGATGCCGATCTCGCCGAATTCGTTGACGATCACCGCGTATTTCTTGCCGTGGTTTTCGGACAGGATGCGGTTCAGCAGCGTGGTCTTTCCGGCACCGAGGTAGCCGGTCAGAACGGTCACGGGAATCTTGTGGGCGGCGGCTTCGGACATGAGAACTCCAGGCAATTCAAAGCGCGCCCGGCGGCAGGGTGGCCCCTGCCCTAGCTCGACAGCGCGCTGGTCAGGGCCTTTATATTGTGCCGGACCATATCAATGTAAGTGGGGGCAGGCCCCTTTTCGTCGGTCAGGCTGTCGGAATACAGCGTTCCGCCGATATTCGCCCCGGTCTCGGCGGCGATCCGCCGCATCAGACGCGGATCGCTGACATTTTCCAGAAAAACAGCCGGAATTTTCTGCTTTCTGATCTGAGAAATGATGGCTGCAATGTCGCGGGCGCTGGGCTCGGATTCGGTCGAGACGCCCTGCGGCGCGATGAATTTGATCCCATAGGCAGCGGCGAAATAGCCGAAGGCATCGTGGGTCGAGATCACGCTGCGGCGCTCGGGCGGAATTTTCGCCGCCGCCTCGCGGATATCGCGGTCCAGTGCATCGAGCTTGGCGAGATAGGCCGCCGCATTGGTCTTGTAGGTCTCGGCACCCGCCGGATCGGCGGCGATCAGCGCATCGCGGATATTGCTGACGTAAATCTTTGCATTCGGCACCGATTGCCAGGCATGTGGATCGGCGTCCGCCGGGTCGTGACTATGACCGTCCTCGATCTTGCGCGTGGCGATGCCCTTGGTGGCGACCACCGTCACCGCCTTGCTGCCGGACGATTTGACCAGACGCGGCAACCAGCCTTCAAGGCCGAGACCGTTGACGACGACGAGTTTTGCATCGGCAATCTTTTTCGCATCCGCCGGTGTCGGCGTGTAAACATGAGTGTCGCTGTTAGGACCGACCAAAGTCGTCACACTGATGCGGTCACCGCCGACGTTCTTCGCAAAGTCGCCGAGGATCGAGAATGTCGCGACCACATTGAGCGGACCACTGGATGCGTTTTGCGCACGCGCAGAACCGACCGCCGCAGCCACAGCAAAAATGATGATGCTTGCAAGCCGAAGCATGGTTGTTCCTCACGCTTCGAGATGACGGCCCGGAAAGAGCTGGCGGACAAGGCCGCTGACGCTTCCGAACAGAACCGAGACGACATACAGCGCCGCACAGACCAGAATGATCGCCGGTCCTGACGGCACCTTGGTGTGGAACGACAGCAGCAAGCCTGCAAAGCCAGACAGCGCCGCGCTCGCGATGGCGATGCCGATCATGCCGGTAATATCGCGCGACCAGAACCGCGCGATTCCCGCAGGCAGGATCATCAGGCCCACCGCCAGCAGCGTGCCAAGGGCATGGAAGCCGTTGACCAGATTGATCACCACGAGCGCGAGAAATGCGAGATGCGCGGGCGCACCTGCGCGGCTCACCGTGCGCAGAAACACCGGATCGACGCACTCGATCACCAGCGGGCGATAAATCACCGCGAGCACCAGCAACGTGATGGTGGCGTTGAATGCGATCACCAGCAGGGTCTGATCGTCCATCGCCAAAATGTTGCCGAACAGCACATGCAGCAGATCGATATTGGTGCCCTTGACCGAGACGATGGTAACGCCAAGCGCCAGCGACACCAGATAGAAGGCCGCCAATGATGCGTCCTCCTTCAGTTCGGTGCTGCGCGCAACAAGGCCCGACAGAAGTGCGACCGTAAATCCTGCGATCAAGCCGCCGAAGGTCATCGCGAACAGGTTGAGACCGGAGAGCAGAAAGCCGACCGCCGCGCCCGGCAGGATCGCATGGGCCATGGCATCGCCGACAAGGCTCATCCGCCGCAGCATCAGGAATACCCCGATCGGCGCGCCGCCCAGCGCCAGCGCGATCACACCGGCGAGTGCGCGGCGCATGAACTCGAATTCGGTGAAAGGCGCAATCAGCGCGTCATAAATCATGATCGCCTCACGCCGCCTGCGATGGCGTATCGGCGCATGGTGCTGCGCTGTCATCGAAGGCCTCGCACATGTGGCGTGCCGCGAGCAGGTTGTCCTGTGTCAGCACATCCGCCGTTTTGCCCCACGCCACCTTCGAGCGGGCCAGCAGCAGCGTCTCGGGAAAATTCACGCGCACCAGTTCCATGTCATGGAGCGCCGCCAGCACCGTGCGCTTCTCATCATGCCAGCGCCGCACCAGCGCGATCAGGTCCGCCGTGGTTTTCGCATCGATGGCGTTGAAGGGTTCATCCAGCACGATGACGCGCGCATCCTGCAGCAGCACGCGGGCAAACAACATGCGCTGCATCTGTCCGCCGGACAGCGTGCCGATGGGCCGATTTTCAAATCCGCTCAAACCGACCGCGGCCAGCGCTTCGGTGATCCGCGCCTGTTCAGCTTTGCCGAGGCCGCCGAATATGCCTCGGCGGCGCCACAGACCCGTTCCGACAAAATCGTAGACCGAAATCGGAAAGCTGCGGTCGATGTCCGCGGTCTGCGGCAGATAGGCGATATCGCGCGTGTTGAGATCGCCTAGCCCGATCACGCCCGCCAGCGGCTTGAGGATGCCGACAATGCCGCGAAACAGTGTGGACTTGCCCGCGCCGTTCGGGCCGACCACCGCCACCAGCGCACCCGGAGCGACTTCGCCGCTGAGATGATGCACGGCCGGATGCCGGTCATAGCCGAGCGTGACGTCACGGAATGTCAGTTGCGCGGACATGCTCACCTCATCGCCAGCAGCACGATGGCCCAGAGGCCCGCGCTGATCGCGGTCGCAGCCGCCAGCCGTGCGCCGAGCGTCATCCGCAGGATGGACCAATGGAGCGGTTGCGCCGGATGCGGCGAGGCCGGGTCATGGCTGTGCGTATGATGGCTGTGCCCGTGATGGTCATGGGAATGACTATGGGAGTGGCCGTGAGCGTGGGAATGCCCGTGAGCATGGGCCATGGTCAGCTTTCCAAACCGGGATGGGCGAGCGGTCCGGAAACCCCTCAAGTCAGCGAAATGTTATAATATAACATAACTCTCGTCCACGGTTCCGCAAGCCGGCCCGGCCCTATGGTTTCCCGATCAGCATCACGATGGCGGCGGCCAGAAACGGGAACGGGATCGACACCACGCAGCGGAACCAGACAAAGCGGGCCGGCATGAAGGGGATTTCCCACAAAATCACCCGCTGGGAACGCAAACAAGGCCCAGGCGACCACATAGGCGACCACCTGCGGGGTTCCGCCGCCGCTCTTGAGCGCGACCGCCCCGATGGAAAAGCCCACCACCGGCCCGCCAGGGGTCGCCGCACCGGCCACCACAGCGGTGGCAACCCCGAGCCATCCGGTGTCCGGCCCCAGCCCGCCGACAATCACCTCGGACGGGATAATCGCAGCAATGAAGCCCGAGCCAATCACACCCAATGCGATGCGCGGCACGATGTTGAGGAAGTCCATCGCGCCATTGCGGAGCGCCGAGGTCAGCACCGTCTTGTCCTGACGCCACGCAACGATGCTGACGCCGACCAGCGAGCCCCACAGCAGGATGTCGATAATCAGTGCGGTCACAGCTTGATCCTGTGACGGACACGGACATAGACAAAGCGCCCAAGCGCGCCCGCGAGGATCGGCATCGGCAGCGAGATCACGACGCGCCAGAGCGTGAAGTCCGCGCCCATGATCGGCATTTCCCACGCCACGGCGCGGCCGTAACCGATCAAGGTCCAACTCACCACCATGGCGATGGTCGCGCCGAAATCCGCGCCTACCGCAAGCAGGGCGCTGGCCACGGGATAAGCGGTGAACGGCCCGCCCGGCAGGATCGCGCCGAAGGCTGTGCCGATCAGCAAGCCCTTAAGGCCGGATTCCGGCCCGAGCGATTTCGACACCTTGTCGTGCGGCAACACCGCGGCGATCAATCCGCCGAGCAGGCAACCGGCGAGCACGCGCGGCATGATCTCGCCGAACAATGACACGTCATGAAACAGGATGGCCCACACACCGTCGATGCCGTCGCGCCGCCACACCAACGCGCCGCTGACCACAACGAGAACGGCGATCACAAATGTCGACCAGCCGAACGGCTTGCCTTTTTTGCGGGGCGCGCTTGCTTCAGTGCCCTCTCCGACATCGGAGGGTTCGGTTTTCAGGGAAGGATCGGACAAGGACGCATCTTGTTTTTGATTTTTAAGCGAAATGCCGCACCAGAGCGAGGCCGGCAAAAAGTCCTGCGATCGACAGTATCACCGATCCCAGCACATAGAACAGCGCCAGCCCCATCTCGCCGCGCTGATACAGCGTCACGGCATCCAGCGAGAATGCGGAGAATGTGGTGTAGCCGCCAAGAATGCCGGTCATGATAAACAGCCGCCACGGCTGCGAGGCTTCGCCTTTCAGCGCGAGATAGCCTGCGATAATGCCCATCACCAACGAGCCGGTGATGTTGATGACAAAGGTGCCGTAGGGAAAATTGACGCCGCAGGCGCGGGCGCATCCGACATTGATCGCATGGCGAAGCGAGGCACCGAGACCGCCGCCGATAAAAACGAGAAGATAATTCATGACCATTCGGATCGGTTGGAACGTCACCTGAAAAAAGGGGCCGCAAAATGCGGCCCCTTTGATTGAATGCGTTGATTACGCCTTCTCGAACAGGGACTCGACGTATTCCCAGTTCACGAGATGATCGAGGAACGCCTTGAGATAATCCGGACGGCGGTTGCGATAGTCGATGTAGTAGGAGTGCTCCCACACGTCGACACCGAGGATCGGCGTTGCGCCGTGAACCAGCGGGTTCTCGCCATTCGGCGTCTTCGAGACTTCGAGCTTGCCGTTCTTAACCGACAGCCATGCCCAGCCCGAACCGAACTGACCGGCGCCTGCAGCAGCAAAATCGGCCTTGAACTTTTCAAGACCGCCGAGATCCTCGTCGATCTTCTTGGCGAGCTTGGCGGGCAGCTTGTCGCCGCCGCCGTTGGGCTTCATCCAGTTCCAGAAATGGTTGTGGTTGTAGTCCTGACCGGCATTGTTGAAGATCGGCGCGTTCTTGCCGAACGATCCCTTCACGATGTCTTCAAGGGATTTGCCTTCAAACTCGGTGCCCTTGATCAGGTTATTGAGGTTGGTCACGTAAGTCTGGTGATGCTTGTCGTGGTGATATTCGAGCGTCTCCTTCGACATGTACGGCTGGAGCGCGTCATAAGCATAAGGCAGGTTCGGGAGCGTGAAGGTCATGGGTCTACTTCCGGAAATTGTGGGTGACGAGATGTCAACGCGGCGCACTATAGAAGGTTTCCCGGCAAGGGAAACAGCTATGGGGCCTCCATAGACATATAGCCCCACCCCGCCTGCGGCGGGGCAGCAATTTGCCGTGAGGATTTTCAGGCCGTTCTTTAAGGAGCCTTTTAAGCCGCCTCTCAAGCCGCTTTGGGCAGTGCACCCGCGAGTTCGTCCCTGGCCTTCGGCGGACGCACATTCATCAGCATCTGGAACGAGCCTGCGATCAGCCCGATGATGACCGCGGCCTTCCAGGCCATGTCATAGCTGCCGAGGCGATCGAAGATCAGCCCGCTTCCCCATGCGCCGATGAAAGAGCCGACCTGATGGCTGAAGAACGCGATGCCGGTCAGGGTTGCCATGTAGCGCAGGCCGAACAGTTGCGCGACCAGACCATTCACCAGCGGAATGACGCCGAGCCAGAGCGATCCCATCACCGCCGCGAAGACCAGCGTCGACGCTGGCGTAGCGGGCAGGATGAAATACACCGCGATCGCCAGCGAGCGCGCGATATAGACGCCGCCCAACAGCAACTGCTTGGGATAACGGCCTCCGAGCCAGCCGAACAGATACGACCCGAACACGTTGAACAATCCGACCAGCGCCAGCGCCGTTGCGCCGAGCGACGGATCGAGGCCGCAGATCGCAAGATAGTTCGGAAGATGTGTCGTGATGAAGACAAGCTGCAAGCCGCAGACAAAGAACGCCAGCGCCATGATCACATAGCCCGAGTGGCCAAGCGCCGACTGGAGGACCGCGCCGAGGGACTGATTCACGTCATCGGCCTTGTCGATTTCGATCTTGTCGGCGCCGCCCGCGCCGAAGGCCGACGGCAGCATGACGCAGGCGAGGCCGATGAAGCCGACCAGCGCGATCTGCCAGCCCGCGCTCGAAATTAGCGCCTGCGCCATCGGCGAGGCGATGACGAGGCCGATCGAACCGGCAGCTGAAATCGCGCCCATGGTGACGCTGCGCCTGGCGGCGGACACCGCGCGCGCCGACACCGTCATGCTCATGCTCGACGCCGTACAGGACAGCGCGACACCGACGCAGATGCCCATGCCGAGGGTCAGCGCCAGCGCCGTGGTCGCGAAGATCATGGTCACAAGACCGAGGACATAGATCAGGACGCCGACCAACATCACATAGCGGGACCCGTAGCGATCCGCGAACACGCCCACGAACGGCTGGGTGATGCCCCAGACGATGTTCTGGATGGCCGTGGCCAGGGAGAAGTCGGCGCTGGTGATCGGGGTATCGTGCAGGATCGAGGGCTGGAAAAGCCCGAAGCTCTGCCGCATACCCATCGACAGGCTCAACATCACGGATGCGCCGATCAGGATCGACCACTTCTGATAGGGACTGAGCTGGGCGGCCTGCATGAAGAAAATTCTCCTGAGATGACGTTCATCATCGCATCGGAATCGGTATTTTACCATCTGCGCGGAGAACAGAGCTGATGTGCGCGGCGGATAAACGGAATCGGCAAGCAAGAAAATGAGCATCGAGATCGATATTACGACCGGAGATTCCAGTTGGGCCGCCGCCAGGCCGCTGCTCGCGTCGGTCTGGCCGCCGGAAGCCGTCAAGGCCGCCCCCTGGGGTCACATTGTCTTCGCCCATGCCGACCTGCGGGTGATGATCGAACTGGATGGCGAGGTCGTCTGCCATGCGGGCATCTATCGCCGGACCGGCACATGGAATGGCCGCAAGGTCATCATTGGCGGGATTGGCGGCGTGGCGACACGGGAAGATTGCCGGAAACGAGGCTATGCGGGGCTGGCCCTCAGCGCCGCGATCCATACCCTGGCCGAAGAACGCGCCACCGATTTCGGCATGCTGTTCTGCGAACCGCATAACAGCGCATTTTATGAAAAACTCGGCTGGCAGAGCTTCAACGGCGCGGTCTATGCCGAGCAACCTTCCACCGGCCGCGCAAAGTTCGATGCGATGCTGCCTTACGTTTTCAGGATCAAGCGTCTGCTGCGCGAAGGCACCATCGACCTCTGTGGCCTGCCGTGGTGATTTCAACCAAATAAAAAACTGACATCCGAGGAGAGCGCCATGAGCGATGCACAGACCGATCCGCGCAGGCTGCCGAAAGACGCGCATCCCGCCGTCGCGGCATCCAACGCCGCCATGCGTGCGGCGCTCCCGTTTGACGAGCGCCAGGATTACGAAGACGCAAGCCGCGGCTTCATCGACACGCTCCCCGATGCGACCGTCACCAATGCGCAGGGCCGCGTGGTCTGGACGTTGAAGCCTTACGGCTTTCTTGCCCCGGCGGATGCACCGCCGACGGTCAATCCGAGTCTGTGGCGGCAATCGCAGCTCAACATGAACCATGGCCTGTTCGAGGTCTGCGACCGCGTCTATCAGGTGCGCGGCCTCGACATCGCCAACATGACGCTGATCGAAGGCGACACCGGCGTCATCGTTGTCGACACGCTGACGTCCACCGAAGGCGCACGCGCCGGGCTTGAACTCTACTTCAAGTATCGCGGACGCAAGCTGGTGACGGCGGTGATCTACACCCACACGCACACCGACCACTGGGGCGGCGCGCGCGGCGTGCTCAGCGACGAAGAGATCAACAGCGGCCGTGTGCCCATCATCGCGCCCAACCTGTTCATGGAATTCGCCGTCTCGGAGAACGTGATCGCTGGCAATGCCATGCTGCGCCGGGCGCAGTATCAGTTCGGGCCGTTCATTCCGCGCGGCGCGCGCGGACAGGTCGATTGCGGCCTCGGCAAATCCATGGCCGCAGGGACTGTTGCGCTGGTCGCGCCCACCGATCTTGTCATGGCGACCGGCGACACACGCATCATCGACGGCCTGGAGTTCGTATTCCAGATGGCGCCGGAGAGCGAGGCGCCCGCCGAATTTCACTTCTATCTGCCGCAGTTGAAAGTGCTCAACATGGCAGAGAACGCCTCGCACAACTTCCATAACCTGCTGCCCTTCCGTGGTTCGGAAGTCCGCAACGCGCTGGCATGGTCCGGCTATCTGAATGAAGCGCTGCAAATGTGGGGCGATGACGCCGAGATTCTGGTCGGCCAGCATCACTGGCCGGTCTGGGGCAATGCGCGTGTGCAGACGCATCTGAAGCAGCAGCGCGATCTCTATAAATTCGCGCATGACCAGACGCTGCGCATGATCAATCACGGCATGACCGCATCGGAGATCGCCGAGGCGATCCAGCTCCCCAAGAGTCTGGAGGGCGCATGGCATACGCGCGGCTACTACGGCCACATCCGCCACAACGTGAAGGCGATCTATCAGCGCACCCTCGGCTGGTACGATTCCAACCCCGCCAATCTCGATCCGCTTCCACCCGTCGCGCTTGGCAAGAAGCTCGTCGCCTATATGGGCGGCGCGGAGCGTGTGCTGGCGAAGGCGCAGGAAGACTATGCCGCCGGCGAATTCCGGATTGTCGCGGAGGTTCTCAATCACCTCGTGTTCGCCGAACCCGGCAACGAGGCCGCACGGCTGCTGCTCGCCGACACCTATGAACAGCTCGGCTATGCCAGCGAAAGCGCAACATGGCGCAACGCGTATCTGTTCGGCGCGCAGGAATTGCGTCATGGGATGCCGAAGGTGCCGAGCCGCAGTCCGATTTCCAACGACACGGTGCGCGCGCTGCACACCGGCCAGTTGTTCGAATATCTCGGCGTCCGTCTCAACGGACCGAAAGCCGAAGGCAAGACCATCGTACTGAACTGGGAGTTCACCGACACCGGCGACCGCTTCGTTCTCAATCTGGAGAACTGCGCCCTCACCCACACCAGCGGACGTCACGTCGCCAATGCCGACGCGACCATCACGCTCGACCGCAAAACCTTCAACGAATTGGTGCTGCAGACGTCGACCATGGCCGATGCCGTGGCTGCCGGACAAGCACGCGTCAGCGGACATGCCTCACGCTTCGACGAGTTGATGGCGCTGATGGATGACTTCGAGCGCATGTTCGAGATCGTCGAACCGCGTACGCGAAGCGAACAGGCCTGAAGGCGACGCCTCAACAGAGGAGCGCGTTCTCGTACCGCCGTCCATTGCCCGCTGCTGGCGGCTGAGCTAGCTTCCTTGCACAACAAGAAAAGCAAGGGAGACAATAACCATGATAAAAATCAAAACTGCCCTGACCATTGCGGGATGCGCTGCCGCAGCAATGCTGTTGCTGCACCCGGTTGCCAAAGCCGAGACCGACGCGGACGGCTTCATCCGCATCAAGCAGGGCGACGAGCAGTACAAGAATCCGTTCGGCGTCGGCGTTGAGGTGGCCACACTGTTCGGCGATCCTTCGAAGCCCGGCATTTACGTGCTGCGTATCAAGTGGCCGCCCGGCATCATGAGCAAGCCGCACAAGCATCCCGAAGACCGCCACGTCGTGGTGCTGTCAGGCACCTGGTACACCGGCACGGGCGAGACGTTCGAGCCCGCGAAAGCTGTGCCGCTCAAGACCGGCGCCTATATGATGCATCCGAATGGCAAGGTGCATTGGGACGGCACGCGCGAGGAAGGCGCGATCATCCAGATCACCGGATACGGACCGAGCGGCAATCAGTTCAGCAAGCCGGACGAACCTCAGTTCGGCAAGACCAACTGAGACACCCCGCCATCCAGTCAAAAGCCGCCTGAAAGGGCGGCTTTTTCTATGGCCGCGTGCGACGAACTCGACGCTCCGGCCGCTGGCATAATGATTGTCTCGTATACCAGTTTGCGCTAGACACCGGATGCTTCCGCTCGCGGGAGCAATTTCCCCTGTCATTTCAAGGGTCTTGCTGGTGCCACCGTCTGGTCCGGCGCGGATTTTGAGTTGATGGACACATCCGGCCCCGCAGCCGGAGCGTTAAAACCATATTTGTGGACGAGTGAGCATGGCGCGCAACATTCTGATTCTCGGAGCCTCCTACGGCTCGCTGCTTGGCACGAAGCTTCTGATGGCGGGTCACAACGTGACCCTGGTGTGCCGCAGGAACACGGCAGACCTCATCAACCGCGACGGCACTGAAGTGCGCATCAAG
>Ga0209023_10003386_pt1 | contig 19084 bp, 17 predicted proteins | sample LakOneMetagenome_FD_187468 | JGI IMG/M metagenome (GOLD analysis project Ga0209023, IMG submission 187468) | Freshwater and sediment microbial communities from Lake Erie, Canada (SPAdes) (version 2) | ecosystem: Environmental > Aquatic > Freshwater > Lentic | place: Lake Erie, Canada...
GCTTCGGCTTCATCGGCAGCAGGCCTTCGCGCTGCAGCTTCTTGCGGGCCAGCTTGCGCGCGCGGCGCACGGCTTCGGCCTTTTCACGGGCCTTCTTCTCGGACGGCTTTTCGTAATGACCGCGGAGCTTCATCTCGCGGAAGATACCCTCGCGCTGCATCTTCTTCTTCAGCGCCTTGAGGGCTTGGTCGACGTTGTTATCGCGGACGAGAACCTGCACGCGGCATCCTCTTTCAATTGATCGGAATCGGGTAAGGCAAACGGCTGGCGAAAGGCCTAGCCCTTAACCTGAAGGCGCGCATGTACCAGACAAAACCGCCAATGTCCACCTGAGAAGGGGGATCCGGGCTCGGAAATGCCAAAGAAACCCGCGGAATTCGCCCGGATTATCCAGCTCGAAGCGCTATTTTTGAGGCACCGGGGCCACTTCGGTGACATGGCCCATTTTCCGGCCCGGCCGGGGCAGGCCCTTGCCGTAAAGGTGCACGGTGGCGCCGGGGACCGTCAGCCATTGCTCGTAGCCCAGGATATCGTCGCCGATCAGGTTGGTCATGGTCACCGCGCCATGGCGGACCGGCTTGCCGAGCGGCCAGCCGGCGATCGCCCTGATGTGCTGCTCGAACTGGGAAATCGAGGCGCCGTCGAGCGTCCAGTGTCCGGAATTATGCACCCGCGGCGCGATCTCGTTGACCAGCACGGTCGGGCCGCCGCCGTTGCCGGGAACCACGAACATCTCGACCGCGAGCACGCCGACATAGTTCAGCGCGGTGGCGATCCGGTCGGCGATATCGCGCGCCTGCGCCGCCAGCGCATCGGAGATGTCGGCCGGCACGCGCGAGAACTTCAGGATGTGATCGCGATGTTCGTTTTCGGTGACGTCGTAACACTCGACATGACCATCGGCCGAGCGCGCGGCGATCACGGAGATTTCGCGCTCGAACGGCACGAAGGCCTCGAGGATCGCGGACTTGGTGCCGAGGTCTTCCCAGACCCGGGTGGGATCGTCGCCTTCGCGGATGATCGCCTGGCCCTTGCCGTCATAGCCGAAGCGGCGGGTCTTGATGACGGCGGGCAAGCCGATGCGCGCAATTGCTGTACGCAAGGTCTCGGCCGACGACACGTCGGCGTAATCGGCGGTGCCGATGCCGAGCCGCTTGACGAAGTCCTTTTCGATCAGCCGGTCCTGCGTGGTTTCCAGGATCTTCTGCGCCGGCAGCACCGGACGGCGCGCCGCCAGCACCATCGCGGTGGCGGCCGGCACGTTCTCGAATTCATAGGTGATGACGTCGACGTCGTTGGCGAACAGTTCCAGCGCCTCGACATCGGCATACTCCGCGCAGGTCGCGTGCTGCACCACGTCGAAGGCGGGTGAGTCCGGATCGGGTGAGAACACCTGGCATTTCAGCCCGAGCCGTGCTGCGGCCATCGCCAGCATCCGGCCCAACTGGCCGCCGCCGAGAATTCCGATGGTGTCGCCGGCCTTCAGCTTCACGGAATGGGAAGCCGTCACGCCGAACCCTCCGGGCGCTCTTTTACGGCGTCGGTCTGCTGCTTGCGCCATGCGGCCAGACGCACGGCCAATGCCGGGTCGTTCAGCGCCAGCACCGCGGCCGCCAGCAGCGCGGCGTTGATGGCGCCGGCCTTGCCGATCGCAAGCGTGCCGACGGGAACTCCGGCCGGCATCTGCACGATCGAGTAAAGCGAATCGACACCCGACAGCGCCTTGGATTCGACGGGAACGCCGAACACGGGGAGTTCCGTCAGCGCTGCCGCCATGCCGGGCAGGTGTGCCGCACCGCCGGCACCGGCGATGATGACCTTGAAACCCTCGGCCTTGGCGCCCTTGGCAAAAGCGAACAACCGCTCCGGGGTGCGGTGGGCCGAGACGATGCGTTTATCGCAGTCGATGCCGAGCGCGGTCAGCGTCTCGGCGGCGTAGCGCATGGTCTCCCAGTCCGACTGGCTTCCCATGATGATGGCAATGGGTGCGGTCATTTCGTCAATTCTGTTCGGGAATCCAGAAACATAGGCCGCATTATACGGGCGGCCCGGGCCTCATCCAAGGCGGTGGCAAGGGGTTGGGAATGGACTATCCTGTCTTGGTGAATCCCGGCAAGCCTTCATAAGCAAGCCTGCACAGGGAAGGCCAGGGAAAGGCCGAGCAAAGGCCGGGGGAGGCCATGGCGAAGAAGACCAAGGCGACCGCCCCGAAGGGCTCAAAACGCCCCAAACGCGCAACGGCGGGGCAAAAAGCCGCGCCGCGCCGCAAGGTCGCGCCTGCTCCCCGGCCAGCCGACGTCCTGGCCGCCCAGCGATCGACGATTCGCCGCCTGAAGGCGGAACTTGCGAAAGCGCAGGCGCGGATCGAGGAGCTGCAGGCCTCCGCCGATACCGACTTCCTGCTCGGAATTCCGAACCGGCGCGGCTTTGAACGGGAACTGCATCGCTCGATCGCCTACATGAAGCGCTACCAAGCCGGCGGCGCCCTGATCGTGCTCGACGTCGATCGCCTGAAGCCGATCAACGACGCGTTCGGACATGCCGCCGGCGATCAGGTGCTCAAGGCGATCGTCACCACGCTGTTGGGACAGGTACGCTCTTCCGATGTGATCGGCCGGCTCGGCGGCGACGAGTTCGCGCTGTTGCTGTGGCATCTCAGCGAAACCGACGCCAAGGCCAAGGCGGCCGCGCTGGAGGAGATGATCGACCGCCTCACCTTCGTGTTTCGTGGCCGCACCGTGTCCGCCGGCGCATCCGCCGGAGTCGCCATTCTCGACAGCCATTCGCAACCCGGCCGCGCGCTGGAAGCGGCCGACAGCGCGATGTATGTGCGCAAGGCGCAACGGCGGCACGAGGTGACTTGAAGGCCCAGAATCGCAGGGTGGGCAAAGCGAAGCGTGCCCACCGCAACAGTTCGCCCAAGCAAGATGGTGGGCGCGGCGCAAGGGCGCCTATGCCTACCCTACGATCCGATCCTACAGCGCACTCAGATCTTCCGGCACGTTGCCGAATTTACGCAGCAACTGCGCGTCGCCGAATTCGCCGATCATGGGATCGCCGGTGCGGCTGAATGCGACCGCACCGATGCTGCCCGGCGTGCGCGACAAGGACTCGGCGCGACGCAATGCCATCGTCGAGCTCTGACATTCCTCCGCCGTGCCCGCGACCGGTGAGCCGCTGTCGTCCTGCAGGAACGGCATTGCGACGTAATAGGTGACATCAGCCATGTTGATCTCTCCTCGCTCGCTCCGGGTTCAGGCCGCGTTGCTGCTCGTATATTTTGCCGGCACGCAGCCGGCGGCGACGGCCGCCTGCAATTCCTCCAGCTCGGTTTCCAGGTACTCGTTGGCCATGATCAGCGCCTTGATGGTCGAGCGCAGATTGCCGTCGCACATCGCAATGGCCTGATCGCAGGCCTGCTCGTAGCGGCTATTGTCGGACAGGGATGACGGGGCGGACATGGCAAACTCCCTTGCTGGCGGCAGGGACGTATGTTCCTCTTTTGTTCTTATGAAGTCAAGGAGGGCAGTGGACGATCCCGCGGGCTGGACGCACCGTTGCCTGCGCCGGCAGTGAACCAGGGCCGCCCGCAGCGCCGCGTCCTTGTGGATGTCGGGGAAAAGGAATTTGCCTGGGAGGGCGCTTCGGCTCGGCATTCCGGATTCGCCCTGACGAGCACCTCCGGTGCGCAATCACGCACCGGGGATTAGCGATCAGGCAATGATATCCGGCGTGATCTGGTCTTCGATGAAGGCGATGCGGTCGCGCAGTTGCAGCTTGCGCTTCTTCAGCCGCTGCAGCCGCAGCAGGTCAGGCGCAGGCGACTGGTGCAGCGCATCGATCGCCGCGTCGAGGTCGCGATGCTCCTGCTGCAGCCTGGCGAGTTCGTTTTCGAGCTCGCGCTCATCTTCGTCGGTCATGGTGTACGCTAGCTGGAGAGCACGATGAGGTTGTGAACGATTAGCGGAAGCAGGCGGTAAATATCGTCCCTGTGGGCCCGCTCCGCAAGCTGACCGGGTTCCATACTCACGATTGGTTACAGATAAATCCGAAAATATGAGAGGCCCGATTCCCGATACCCATCGACAGATTCGGTGGCGGGTGTACACTCCATCGTCCGGATCGAATCTGAGGTTTACCCACCGAGGAGATTTCGTATGGCACTACAGGCGCATCTTGTTGAACTTGAACGTAAACACAAGATCCTCGAAAACGAATTGCACGAAGCGCTCGTGCACCTTTCCACAGACGATTTGCAAATTGTCGAGTTGAAGCGCCGCAAGTTGATGGTCAAGGACCAGATCGAGCGGTTGAGAAGCACCGAGACGCTGCACTAATCGGCTTTCCCCGTAGTATCGAGAACGAGACTTCGTCGCAGGATGAGCGCATACGCGCTCATCCACGGCAGTCGCGTGTTTTCTCGGTCAGTTGCAGATTGCGGCTTACAGAGCTGCCAGCCCGCCGACGTGGTCGGCGATGGCGAGCGACGACGTCAATCCCGGCGACTCGATTCCGAACAGGTTGATCAACCCGGCAACGCCGTGATCGCGCGGACCCTGGATCAGGAAATCCTGGGTGGCGACCGCGGGCGGTACGATCTTCGGCCGCATCCCCGAATAACTCGGCATCAGCGCGCCGTCCGGCAGCGTCGGCCAGTAGCGCCGGATCGCCGGATAGAATTTTTCCGCGCGCGCCGGATCGACCTCGTAGTCGATATGGTCGACCCATTCGACGTCAGGTCCGAAGCGGGCCTGCCCGGCGAGGTCGAGCGTCAGATGCACGCCAAGGCCGCCCGGCTCCGGCACCGGATAGATCAGGCGTGAAAACGGCGCCCGCGCGCTGCAGGCGAAATAGTTGCCCTTGGCGAGATAGGCGGTCGGAATCATCTCGACCGGCATGCCCTCGATGCTGCGCGCCGCCGCGGGCGCGCCAAGCCCGGCCGCGTTGACCAGGAGGTCGCAGGAAAGCGTCATCGGCGCGTCGCCGCCGGCCTCGATCTCGATACGGCCTGCGTTCGCCCGCGCGCGCAGCAGCGGTGTATGGAACGCGTAGGCGGCGCCTTGCTCTTCCGCATCGCCTTTCAGCGCCAGCATGTAGGCGTGGCTGTCGATGATGCCGGTGGATGGTGACAGCAGCGCCGCGTCGCAGTTCAGCGCGGGCTCGAGCTCGCGCGCGGCTTCGCCCGAAAGCTGCTGCATGCCCTCGACGCCGTTGGCCTCGGCATGCGAGCGGATCGACTGCAGCTTCTCGGTTTCCTTGGGTGTCGTTGCCACGATCAGCTTGCCGCAATTGCGATGCGGGATACCGTGATCGGCGCAGTACCGATACAGCGCACGCCGGCCGTCGACGCACATCCGCGCCATCAGGCTGCCGGCGCGGTAGTAGATCCCGGCATGGATCACTTCGCTGTTGCGTGAGGAGGTCACGGTGCCGATGTCCTCGGCCGCCTCCAGCACGATCACCTCGCGGCCGGCGAGAGCGAGTTTGCGGGCGATCGCAAGCCCGATCACCCCCGCTCCGATGACGACGCAATCAACTCTGTCCATGTCAGCTTCAGGTCCGGGATATTGGCGCGGGATTGGGCGACGGCGGCGCCCGGTTAGTATCACTCGGCACCCCGGCATGTCCAAGCAACGCATTGGTTTGCCTTGGAATACGCCTCTGACGCGGCCCTGTTAGTGAAGCATTAATCATGTCAGGGCAATTGGCGCAATTTTTGTCACATTTTGGGGTTGCAAGGGTACGCGTTTACCCGATCCAAACCGGCCAAGTTGGACACTCCGCCCGGAAATCCGCGGGTGAGTGATGGCTGGCAAGAATTGGCAGGCAAGCGGGAAGAATTCGATTCCGGCGCAGGTTGTCGTTTGCCTGTTCGCCGTCGCTGTGCCGTGCGGGTTGGCATGGAGCGCGCCGCTGTCCGGCAGCTTCGCGCCGGCAAGCTATGTCGGCGAACTCGATCCCCACCTGATTTGGGAATTCCTGATCGGCGGCATTGTGGTCGCGTCCTTTGTCGGCGCAATCGGCCTCTGGGTGCTGAGCGCGTTGCGCAAGTCGCGGCGCGCCAAATTGCGCCGCAACGCATTCATCAACTCCGCGCTGAACAACCTCAACCAGGGCGTGATGATGTCGGACGTCGGGGGACGCATCGTCTTCTGCAACGACCGCTTTCTCGACATCTACGGTTTCACGCGGGCTGACGTCGCAAGCTGCAAGACCGGCCGTGATCTGGTCGAGCTGCGGCGCTCGCGCGGCCTGTTGAATATCTCCGTCGACGAATTCGCCAGACTTGCCCGCCGCCCCGAAGGCTTCGTCACCGAAATGCCCGGCGGAAAATCGGTGCTCTCGAAGATCTTCCGGCTGCCGAACGGCGGCACGATCGGAACCCATGAGGACTGCACCGAGCAGCGCAAGCTGTCGCGCAAGCTGGCCTCGACCACCCAGTTCCTGGAATCGGTGCTCGACAACGTTCCGGTCTGCGTTGCCGCCAAGAACATCGAGGACGGCCGCTATATCTTCGCCAACCGTGCGTTCGAACGCTTCTCGCGGTTCTCCCGCGATCACATCATCGGCAAGCGCGCCGACGAGATCTTCCGGCCTGAGACCGCGAAAAGCATCGACGTCGCGGATCAATCGGCGCTGAACGCGCCGGAGGGCTATCATCGCAGCGAGCTCACGGTCGAGCGCGGCGCGGAGAAGCGAATTCTCGCCTCCAACCGGGTGATCGCGCGCAACGAGCGCGGCGAGCCTGAATTCCTGATCGCGCTGTTCGACGACGTCACCGAACGCCGCTCGCTGTCGCGCGAACTGGAGAATTCCAAGAAGTTCCTGGAACTGGTGGTCGACAACATTCCGGTATCGCTGATCGTCGAGCGCGTCAGCGACGGGCGATACCTGCTCGCCAATCGCAGCGCCGAGACCATCCTCAACCGCCGCCGCGAAGACGCCACCGGGCTGACCGCTGCCGATATCTTCAATCCCAAGGAAGCCAAGCTGATCATCGCGCGCGACGAGGCCGCGATCAAGAAACGCGGCCTGCTCACCGAGGAACATCCGATCTCCACCAAGGACGGCCTGCGGCTGTTCCTGACCCGCCGCATGACCGTGCTCGACGATGCCGGCGACCCGCAATACCTGATCAAGACCCACGAAGACGTCACCGACCGTCGCCAGACCGAGTCGCGGATGGCGCACATGGCCTATCACGACGGACTCACCGACCTGCCGAACCGTGCCGCCTTCCTGCAGGCGCTGGCCCAGATGATCGAGGCCTGCGCCGGCACCGACGAGGAGTTCGCGGTGCTGTGCGTCGATCTCGACGGGCTGAAGGAAATCAACGACGTGTTCGGCCACGCCATGGGCGACAAGCTCCTGATCGAGGTTGCGAACCGGATCCAGGCTTCCGCCCGCGGCGGCGTGGTTGCCCGTCTCTCCGGCGACGAATTCGGCCTGATCATCGACGGCAAGCAGCCCGAGGCCGGCAAGGCGCTGGCCGAAAAGCTCGCCGAGGAGCTGGCGAACGAATTCCTGATCGACGGCAAGTCGGTCCGCACCGGGGTCACGACCGGCATCTCCGTATTCCCGCACAACGGCCTCGACGCGGCTTCGCTGCTCGCCAATGCCGGTGCGGCCTTGTTCCGTGCCAAGGCGAAATCGCGCGGCTCGATCAGCCTGTTCGAACCCGAGATGGACCAGCAGATCCGCGACCGCCGCGTGCTGCACCAGGACCTTTCGGTTGCGATCAGGAACGGCGAGCTGTCGCTGTACTACCAGCCGCAGGCCACTTCGGGCGCGACGGTCGCCGCCAGCGAGGTCATCGGCTTCGAGGCGCTGGCGCGCTGGCAGCATCCGCTGCGTGGCTTCGTGTCGCCCGCCGACTTCATTCCGCTCGCCGAGGAAAGCGGCCTGATCGTCGAGATGGGCCAGTGGATCCTGCGCGAAGCCTGCCGCGAGGCCGCCTCCTGGCCGGTGCCGCTGCAGGTCGCCGTCAACCTGTCGCCGGCGCAGTTCATGCACGGCGACGTGGTCAGCCTGGTGCATTCGATCCTGCTCGAAACCGGGCTGGCGCCCGACCGGCTCGAACTCGAAATCACCGAGGGCGTGCTGATCGAGGACTTCGATCGCGGTCTCGCGCTGTTGCGGCGGCTGAAGGCGCTCGGTGTGCGGATCTCGATGGACGACTTCGGCTCGGGCTATTCCTCGCTCAGCTACCTGCAGGCGTTCCCGTTCGACAAGATCAAGATCGATCGCGCCTTTGTCATGAATCTCGGCCGCAACCCGCAATCGGCGGCGATCGTTCGCGCCGTCATCGGTCTCGGCCACGGCCTCGAAATGTCGATCGTCGCCGAGGGTGTCGAGACCCAGGAACAGCTCGCCTTCCTCTCGCAAGAGGGCTGCGACGCCGTGCAGGGCTATCTGCTCGGCAAGCCGCTACCGATCGGACAATACGCTACGCTCGTCGGCCGAATCGATGGCGACGTCATTGCCGTGGAGCCTGCACGCAAGACGGGATAGCATTGGACCGTTGCCTTCCCTGGCGGGTCCGGTTATTTTACCGGCTCCCTGATCGAGAAAGGAGGGCTGCGCAGTGACGTTCTTCCAGCACTATCGCCAGTGTGGCCCCGTCAACGCCCTGCAAATGCGTTTGCAGGGCTGACCAGAGGCCTTTCGAAAACTCTTCCTGGTCTGCCCCCGGCAATGCAGCGCCGAACGCTGAACGTTCGCGCCCGCATTCGTGCAACTCGCCGCTTCGATCCCAACGTCCGACAGCGGCTGCGCGCCCGGGACGTCGCGATCACCGGCAAGACCAGGGAACGATCATGGCCCTCATTACCATCCGCAATCTCGGCGTGACGCTGAACGCACCGCTGTTTTCCCAGTTGAACCTTGTCATCAATGCCGGCGACCGCATCGGGCTCGTCGCCGCCAATGGACGCGGCAAATCCACGTTGCTGCGCTGCATCGCAGGCGTCATGGAGCCCAGCGAAGGCGAAATCACCCGGTCGCGAGGGCTGACCGTCGGCTATGTCGAGCAGGATGTGCCGTCGGCGCTGATGGAGACGCCATTCCATGCGGCGGTGCTGGCGACGCTGCCCGTTGAACGGCGGGCAAACGAAAGCTGGAGGGTCGATGTCGCCCTCGACACCCTGGAGGTGCCTGACGCGCTGCGAGCGAAGACGCTCAGGCAATTGAGCGGCGGCTGGCAGCGGGTCGCCATGCTTGCCCGAGTCGTGGTCACCGAGGCTGATGTCCTGCTGCTCGACGAGCCGACAAACCATCTCGACCTCGCCCGGATCGGTCACCTTGAGAACTGGCTGAACGCGCTGCCAGGCGACATGCCGGTCGTGATAGCAAGCCATGACCGCGCCTTTCTCGAAGCTACCACCAACCGCACGGTGTTCCTGCGGCCGGAACAGTCGCCCATATTTTCGCTGCCCTATGCGCGGGCACGCTTGGCCCTCAGCGAGGCCGACGCCTCGGATGAACGGCGCTACCGGCGTGATCTCAAGGCGGCCCAGCAGCTTCGCCAGCACGCGGCAAAGCTCAACAATATCGGCATCAATTCCGGCAGCGACCTGCTGTTGCAGAAGACCAAGCAATTGAAGCAGCGCGCCGAGAAACTGGAGGGGGCGGCGAAGCCCGTGCATCTGGAGCGATCCGCCGGCACGATCAAGCTCGCCAACCGCGGAACGCATGCCAAGGTCCTGATCTCACTCGACGATACCGCCGTCACGACACCGGACGGTCGGCTGCTGTTCCGGACCGGCAAGCAGTCCATCTGCAGGGAAGACAGGATCGTGCTGTTAGGGCCGAACGGTGCGGGCAAGACCCGGCTGGTGGCGCTGCTGCGGCAAGCGATCGAACAGCCGGAAACCGTCCAGGGCGGCATCAAGGCGACGCGGTCGCTGGCGCTCGGCTATTGCCGGCAGGATCTTGCCGATCTGCCCGATACCGACACGCCGATGCAGGCGATCGCTGGCCGGTTCGATGTCGGCGATCAGCAGGCGCGCGCGTTACTCGCCGGTTCCGGCCTGCCGGTGACGATGCAGGGCCGTCCCATCGGCCGGCTTTCCGGCGGACAGAAGGCGCGCCTCGGTATGCTCCTGCTGCGGCTGGCCCAACCAAATTTCTATCTGCTCGACGAGCCGACCAATCATCTGGATATCGAGGGGCAGGAAGCGCTCGAGGACGAACTGATGGAACATCAGGCAAGCTGCCTGCTGGTGTCGCATGATCGCCACTTTGTGCGCACGGTGGGAAACAGGTTCTGGCTGATCGAAAGGAAGAAACTGGTGGAGGTCGAGGGACCGGAAATCTTCTTCGCTTCCGCCGGCAATCCGGGCTGATGCCGTGGAAATATTTTTCTTTCATGCGGCCCGGTATCCACTTCGCTCGAAAACGCGATAGAGTCCCAATCAGTCACGGTTCTCTCCGGTCAAGCGTTGCGTATGGCGGACTACGATCTAGCGATCATCGGCGGCGGGTTGAATGGTGCAAGTGTCGCGCGCGATGCCGCCGGGCGCGGTTTGCGCGTGATCCTGCTGGAGCAGGGCGATCTCGGCACGGGCGCCTCCTCGGCCTCGCCACGGCTAATCCATGGCGATCTGGCGGGGCTGGAGCGGCGTCGCTTTCTTCGTGTCCACCGGGCATTGGCCGAGCGCGATATCTGGCTCAAGACTGCGCCGCATCTGGTGCGGCCGATGCGCTTTGCCATCCCCGAACACTCCGACGAACGCCCGGCCTGGCAGTTGCGGTCGTGGCTGTTGTTTTATGATCGCCTGGCCTCGCGCAACGGCCTGCCGGCTTCGGCCACGGTCGATGTGACCCATCATCCGGTCGGTAACGCGTTGAAGCGGCCGTTCGGCACGGCTTTCGAATATTCCGACTGTGTCGTCGACGATTCCCGGCTGGTAGTCCTGAACGCGGTCGATGCGGCGGCACGGGGTGCCGCGATCCGCACCGGAGCGCGCTGCACGAGGGCCGAGCGGGGCGCTACGTGGCGGCTGGTGATGATCGACCGTGGCCATCGCCAGGTCGTGACCGCCCGTGCGCTGGTCAATGCGACCGGGGCCTGGACTGCCTCGGTTGCCGAAACCGTGCTGCGGCAGCCGCCGCCGCAGGCGGCCGTCGTGCAGATCAGCCAGATCGTGGTTCGTCGGCTGTTCGACAGCGATAATGTCTATGTGTTCCAGAATAGCGACGACCGGCTGATTTTCGCCAGCCCCTATGAGCGCGACTTCACGCTGATCGGCACCGTCAGCCATGCCTTCAAGGGCGATCCCGCCATCGTGGCGATGCCGGCCGGCGATGTCGCCTATCTCTGTGAGGCGGCGAACCGCTATTTTCGTGAGAAGATCGAACCCGTCGACGTGGTACGGACGGTCTCTGGCGTGAACATGGCGCTGGATCCCGCCAGCCAGCGATCGCCGCGCGATGGCGCCATGACGCTTCACCATGGGCGGGGCAAGGCGCCGCTGATCACGATCTTCGGCGGCGACGTTACCACCTCGCGCCGGCGCGCGGAGAAAGCCGTCTCGAAGCTGACATCGTTCTATCCGATGACGGCGCGCTGGACGGCAAAGACGCCGTTGCCGGGCGGTGATTTTGCCTGGGACCGCTTCGAGAACGAGGTCGACGAGGCGCGGGCGCGCTGGCGGTTTCTCAGCGAGGATCAGGCAAGGCGTCTCGTCGGCGCCTATGGCACCAACGTCAAGGAGATCCTTGGCGAGGCCAAGGACCGCGCCGACCTCGGCCCTGCCTTCGGGGCGGACCTGACGGGCGCCGAAGTGCGCTATCTGATGGCGCAGGAATGGGCACGCTTCCCCGACGATGTCCTGTGGCGCCGTACCAAACTCGGCCTGAGCATGGCGCCGGCGGATCGCGAGGCGTTGGCGGCTTTCATGGCAACGGTGGTGTGAATTTCAGGAGACGTTCGCCTGTCGTGACCAAGCCTGGTCGCGCGCGGAAGGCCGGCGGTCGAGGCGTGCGGAGATACGCCGCGCGGCCTTGTCGCCGTGTCCGGCGCGCAACTGGGCGACGATCAGCGTGTCCTCCCACAATTCGCGCTGGGCGTGGCTGCCGCCGATTCGAGCCAGCTCCGATATCGCGGGCTCGAGCAGCCGGACCGCGCCGACATGGTCGCCATCGGCGAACGCCTTGACGCCGCGGCAGAGTTCGATTGCGGCGCGGCCCGGCGCCAGCCGACCGGCGGCTTCGCGCTCTTCCAGTTGGGTCATACGGGCTTCGAGCCCATCGCTGCCGGCCATCGCGCCGGCCAGCGCATAGTGCACGTCGGCGAAATGTGCGCCGGCCTGCGGGAAGTACTTCTCGCCATAGGCGACCATGTCGCGCCAGTGCGGCTCCAGTCCCTTTTGTCCGGCCAGCGACAGCCGCCACAGCAGCGAGACGCCGTCGGTGAAGATATTGAGCGGCGGGTAGGGCCGGTCGGCCGGCTTGATCTGCTGTTCGTAGACGGCGAGCGCGCCGTCGAGGTCGCCGGCATCGAGTGCCGAGAGCGCGCCGTGCCAGGCCAGATGACCGTGCAGGAAGCTTTTGCGGTCGTGTGCCGGCAGCCATTGCGCGAGGAACTTGCGCCCCGTTTCCATGTCGCCCTGCTCGAACATCGCATGCGAGAGGCCGTGCGCGGCATTGGCGTTGGCGGCACGAAGCTCTACCGCGCGCTCGCTCAAGGCGCGTCCTTCGCGCAGGTTTCCAGCTTCCGTATGCGACCAGCCAAGGTAGCTCGTGAACCACCAGTCCTCGCCGTAATGCGTGGCGTTGCGCGCGCAGATCGCGAGCTTGGCGGCATCGTGATCGGCGCGGCCGGAGAAGGCGTAGAGGCCGAAGGCGCCGAGCAGCAGCGCCAGCACCAGCGCATCGCGCGGATACCGTTCGAGATGCGCCTCGGCGGCATCAGTTGCAATCTTGGGCTTGCTCTCGATCACCGCGGCCATGATCTCGACATGGCTGATTTCGCGGGGCGTCGCACCCTTGGTCAGTTCGCGGGCGCGCGCGGCCATGGCGCGGGCTTCCTTGCCCTCCATGTTGAGCTGGTGCAGGCGGGCGCGCGCGATGTGCGCCAACGCGAAGCCGGGATCTTCCGCGATCGCGCGGTCGAAGGCGCCTTCGGCGCCGTGCCAGGCCGACAGCATGCAGTCGACGCCGTCGCGGTAATGCGCCGCGGCCTTGTCCGAGGCGGTCGTCAGCGGCAGGTCGTAGCGGTCCCGGTTCATGCTTATTCCATCGTCACGAGGGTTGCGGCAAATCTAGCAGAGACGTGACCGGCGGCACCTACAATATTATGGATGGCGCGGGTTGAGGCGGTTGAGCGGATACCGATCCGCCGCTAGCGTGCGGCGACGACCGAGTGGCAGGGGACATGACCGAGGACTCGCCTGATATCGAAACGCCGAAGAACGAGGTGACGGCGGCGCCCGTCAAGCCCGAGCCGCCAGCCGCGGCGACGGCCGACATGCCGCTGCTCCGCATCGAGGCGGTCAGCAAGAGCTTCGGCAATTTTCGCGCGGTGGATCGGCTGTCGCTCGACATCAGGGCCGGCGAGTTCTTTGCGCTGCTCGGCCCGAGCGGCTGCGGCAAGACCACGCTGCTGCGGATGCTGGCCGGCTTCGAGACCCCGGACGAGGGCCGCATCCTGCTCGACGGCAAGGACATCGCTCCGGTCGCGCCGCACGAGCGCCCGGTCAACATGATGTTCCAGAATTACGCACTGTTTCCCCATCTCAACGTGCGGGACAACATCGCGTTCGGGCTCAAGCGCGCCGGCATGGACCGCGCCGAGATCGCGACCCGCGTCGCCGAGATGGTCGCGTTGGTCAAGCTCGAGGGAATGGAGAAGCGCAAGCCCGATCAGCTCTCGGGCGGTCAGCGTCAACGCGTGGCGCTGGCGCGCTCGCTGGCGCGGCGACCGCAGGTGCTGTTGCTGGACGAGCCGCTGGCAGCGCTCGACAAGAAATTGCGCGAGCGCACCCAGGCCGAATTGCTGGAACTGCAGCGCCGTCTCGGCACCACCTTCGTGATCGTGACCCACGACCAGGAGGAGGCGATGACGATGGCCAATCGAATTGGCGTGATGGATGCCGGTCGGCTCGAACAGGTCGCCACCCCGCGCGAGCTCTACGAGGCGCCACGCTCGCGCTGGGTCGCCGAGTTCGTCGGCGACATCAACCTGTTCGACGGCGAGGTCACCTCGCGCGACGACCACCATCGCCTCGATATTTCGACCAAGGACGCGGGAACGCTGGTTGTAGCCGAGCCGCGCCAGCTGGTGACTAGGGATACTGTTTGTGTCGCGATCCGGCCCGAGAAGGTCAAGCTGTCCCGCCGCGCGCCGGTATCGGACGCACACACCATCAACCGGCTCGATGGAGTGATCACCGACGTCAGCTATCTCGGCGGCGTGACGGTCTACAAGGTCAGGCTCGAATCCGGCGCGATGCTGCGCTCGTCGATGGCCAACACCGCGCGGCTCGATATCGACGCCTACAGTGCCGGGCAACGCGTGGTGGCGTGGTTCACGCCCGACGATTGCGTGGTGCTGGAGCAATGAGCGCGCGCAACATCTTCGCCCGCCCGGCGCGCTATGCCGCGATTGCGCCCTATGTCTGGATGGTGCTGTTTTTCCTGGTGCCGTTCGGCTTCGTGCTCAAGATAAGCCTGTCGCAGACCGCGATCGCGCAGCCGCCTTATGTGCCGGTGTTCGACTTCACCGAAGGTTGGAGCGCCGTCAAGGCCGCGTTCGCAGCTTTGTCGCTGGATAATTTCAGGCTGCTGGTTTCGGACAATCTCTACATTGCCTCCTACCTGCGCAGCATTTTCGTCGCCGTGACCTCGACCTTGATCCTGCTTTTGATCGGCTACCCCGTCGCCTACGGCATGGCGCGATTGCCGCAGCGCTGGCAGGCGATCGCGATGATGCTGGTGATCGTGCCGTTCTGGACCTCGTTCCTGATCCGCATCTATGCCTGGATCAACATCCTGCAGCATGACGGCCTGCTCAACCAGATACTGCTCGCATTGCACCTCGTCTCGGCGCCGGTGGTGTGGCTGTCGACCGACAGCGCGATGTATCTCGGCATCGTTTATTCCTATCTGCCGTTCATGATCCTGCCGCTCTATGCGACGCTCGCCAAGCTCGATCCGGCGCTGCTGGAGGCGGCCGGCGATCTCGGTGCGTCGCCGCGATCCGCGTTCTGGCTGGTGACGTTTCCGCTGTCGTTGCCCGGCGTCGGTGCCGGCGCATTGTTGTGCTTCATTCCGATCGTCGGCGAATTCGTGATCCCGGATCTCTTGGCCGGTTCTAATTCGATGATGATCGGGCAGACCCTGTGGCTGGAATTCTTCACCAACCGCGACTGGCCGGTCGCCTCGGCGGTGGCGGTGGCATTGCTGCTGCTCCTGATCCCGCCATTGCTGCTGTACGACCGGCTGCAGCGCCGCACCATGGAAGCCGGCTGATGGCGCGCAAGGTCAACGCGATCTCGCGGTTCAACGTCACCTCGCTGGCGCTGGGGCTGGCGTTTTTGTACCTGCCGATCGTCATCCTCGTGATCTATTCGTTCAACGCCTCGCGGCTGGTGACCGTGTGGGGCGGCTGGTCGCTGCGCTGGTACACGGAGTTCTTCAGCGACCGCGCCATGCTGGATGCGGCCTGGATGAGCCTGCGCGTCGCGGCGCTGTCGGCGACGGGAGCAACATTGCTCGGCACGCTCGGCGCCGTGGCGCTGGTGCGCGGCGAACGCTTTCGCGGACGCGGGTTGTTTTCCGCGATGCTGTATTCGCCACTGGTGATGCCCGAGGTGATCTCCGGGCTCTCGCTGCTGCTGCTGTTCGTGGGCCTCGATGCCGAGCGCGGGTTCTGGACCGTTACCATCGCCCACACCACGCTGACGATGTGCTTCGTCACGGTCGTGGTGCAGTCGCGGCTGGCCTCGCTCGAGCGTAGTCTCGAGGAAGCCGCGATGGATCTCGGCTGCGATCCGGTGCAGGCGTTTCTTTCGGTGACGCTGCCGCTCATCATTCCCGCCATTGCTGCGGGCTGGATGCTGGCCTTCACGCTGTCGCTCGATGACGTGGTGATCGCGAGCTTCACCACCGGGCCGGGTTCGGCGACGTTGCCGATCCGGATCTATTCCGAAGTGCGGCTCGGCGTGAAGCCGGAGATCAACGCGATCTGCACCATGGTGATCGCGTTCATTGCCGTTGTGATCGTGGCGGCGTCGTTCGCCTCGAAGCTGTCGAGTTCGCAAGGCGAGAGCGCTGCGCCGCTGTAGACTTTATGTTTTGACGTGTTTTCTTTACGCGAACCGGTCTCCACTTCGCTCGAAAACGCTCTACGACTTCACCGCGCCTGCGGTCAGCCCGCCCACCATGTACTTCTTGAACGTGTAGTAGACCGCGGCCGGCGGCAGCGCGTAGATGAAGCCGGTGGTCATCAAGAGTTCCCATGGCGAGTCGTCGGCGGCGAGAAAGTTGCCGAGCGCGACCGGCAGCGTGATGTCGGTGTCCTTGGAGAGCAGCAGGAATGCGTAGAGATATTCGTTCCACGCCAGCAGCAGCGCGTAGGTGCCGACCGCGACCAGTGACGGCATCATCAGCGGCACATAGACCAGCCGGAACAGTTGCAGCGTGGTGGCGCCGTCCATGGTGGCGGCTTCGTCGAGTTCGACCGGCAGCCTGTCGGAAGCCTGCTTCAGCACCCAGATGGCGTAGGGCGAAGCAATCGTCACCATCGCCAGGATCAGCGACCAGTGATTGTTGAGCAGGCCGTAATTGCCCATGGTGCGGTACATCGGCACGGCGAGGAACGCGGCCGGAATGAAGTAAGTGAACAGCGCCATGTTCATCACGGCGCGGCCGCCGGGCACGCGCAGGCGCGAGATCGAAAACGCCGCAGCGGTCGCGATCATCAGCGTCAGCGCGCCTGCGGCCACCGCGATCACCACCGAATTCCAGAACTGGATCCAGAAATCGCGCAGGAAGTAATGCTCCTGGTAGAACACGATGTGGAAGTTGTGCAGCGTCGGATGCGTCGGCCACAGCTTGCCCGAGAACGCGTCCTCCTTCGGCGAGATCGCGAACAGGAACATGTGGTAGATCGGCACCATGGTCCAGATGAACACGGGAATGCCGATCAGCAGCAGCTTGGCTTCGGTGCCGACTTCGCGGAGTGATGGCAGCTTCATCGCGACAACCGTTTCATCATGAAATACATCAGCGGCAGCACGAACGGCAGCGCACAGACGATCGAGGCCATCGCCAGCGAGAGCTGGTCGAGCCGCAGGTAGCGGATGCCCAACGTGGCGAGCACGTGGGTGAGATCGGCGGGGCCGCCGCCGGTCAAGAGGTAGACGCTGTTGAAGTCGCCGAGCGTCCAGATCATCGAGAGCAGCGTGCAGGTGACGTAGAGCATCTGCATCGACGGCCAGGTGATGAAGCGGAACTTCTGCCACCAGCTCGCGCCGTCGACTTCGGCGGCCTCGAACAGATCGTGGGGAATCGCAAGCCGCCCGGTCAGCAGGATCAAGGTCCAGAACGGCAGCGACTTCCAGATGTGGACGCCGATCGCCATCGTCAGTGCCACCGTCGGGTCGTTCAGCCAGTTCGGCCCGTCCTCACCGGTCAACTTGAAGATCAGCGTGTTGATGACGCCCCATTCCGGATTGAACATGAAGCGCACCGACAGGATGGTCGGGATCGACGGCACCGCCCAGGGCAGGATGAACAGCACCGACAGCCATTTTATCCAGGGCCGCTGCTGCGCGAAGAAGCCGGACAAAAACAGCGCCACCAGCATTTTGAAATTGATGCCGATGACGAGGAAGATCAGCGTATTGACCGCGGCGCGCGCGAAGATCGGATCGTTGTAAAGCGCGACATAGCTCGCCGGATGCCGCGCCAGCCACAGGCCGTAGCCGACCGGGTAGAGCACGAAGGCGAGGAACACCAGAAGATAGGGCGTCAGCAGCAGGATGCCCCAGACCTGCGGCGTCGACAGCCGCGCCGATAGCGGCGGGCTCGGGATGTCGGATGCTGAGAGCGTGATCGCCATGTCTTTACTCTTGAAAACGATATGCCGGCCGCCCGCGGCGGCCAGCGCTATGTTTGGCTTCATCCTTCGAGACGCCCGCCTTTGGCGGGCTGCTCAGGATGAGGTCTCAGTTCCTCATGGTGAGGAGCGCGGCAGCGCCGCGCGTCTCGAACCATGTGGCCGGTTGCCTAACCCGCGACCTGCTTGAGGCGGGCGATCAGTTCGTCGACGGCCTTGTCGACCGGAACCTTCTCGCTCACCACCCGGTTCATCGCCTTGGCCCAGACGTTCTCGTTGTTCAGGATAGTGAACTTCCAGTTCTTGGTGAAGTCGAATGGCGTGGTGCCGCCGGTGAACTGGGCGTGGACGGCTTTGCGATGGCGGTCAGCCTGCCAGAACGGGCTGGCCTGGCTCGCCGTGGTCACCGGGAACCAGCGGCCGAGTGCACCCTCGATATAGGGCCGCAGATTTTCTTCCTGCATCAGGAAGGCGACGAACTGCTTGCCCTCGGCCTTGTTCTTGGCGTTGTTGAAGATCAGCCCGGTCTTGACGTCGGAACGGTACTTGATCGGGGTTCCGTCCGGCTTGTTGGGGAACGAGGCGGTGATGATGGTTTCCTCATACGCCTTCTTGCCGGCGGCGCGCTGTTCCGGCGTCAGGGCCGGATTGTTGGCGTCGTCGAGCCACTTTGCCGCGATCGAGATCGTGAAGTTGTGGGTCATCACGATGGTCTTGTTGTGGAAGGCGACGTTGTTGTCCGGATCCTTCCAGGTGGTGGAAGAGGGCGGCGTACAGCCGCGGACGTAGGTGTCGGTGTAGTCCTTCATCGCCTTGATCAGGTTTTCGCGGACCTTGGGGTCGTCGACCAGGAGTTTGCCGTCGTCGTCGACCAGCTTGACGTTATAGGCGTCCATGAAGGTGTAGAACGACTGGAACGAGTCGGTGGATTCCACGCCCATCGGCTGGCCGACGGCGTAGATGCGCTGGCCGGTGGCCTTGCGGATCGCGGGCTGCACCTTGTCACACCAGAACGACCAGTAA
>Ga0209023_10003387_pt1 | contig 19082 bp, 9 predicted proteins | sample LakOneMetagenome_FD_187468 | JGI IMG/M metagenome (GOLD analysis project Ga0209023, IMG submission 187468) | Freshwater and sediment microbial communities from Lake Erie, Canada (SPAdes) (version 2) | ecosystem: Environmental > Aquatic > Freshwater > Lentic | place: Lake Erie, Canada | collected...
CGCAAACTCCATATCCATGTTGTGCAGGATAAAAGAACCAACGCCTAAAATGATTAACAGAAATCCAAGACTTCTCATGATGTAAGTTTTAGTGAGTAATTGATTTTACGAGGCTAAATATAATAACTCTGCTGTAGTATTTACAATTATTTTACAGTTATTACTGTTCTAAATCTCTTATGCTGTCCGTATCTTTGCACCGAGATGAACCTGGAAGTGTTGCTGAAGTCTTATGCCGATGACCCCCGCTGTTTTCAAATAGCGGACAGGATCACTTTGTCCCAACCACAACAAATACATCTTTCAGGCCTGCAGGGAAGTGCGGCTCCCTTTATTGTTACCAGCATTTTTAACCACCCTTCCTGCGCACAATGCAACCATATTATCATATTGGGCGATGCGGAAGAAGCAGCTTATTTTCATAACACACTGGAGAATTTAACCAGTGCCCTTAACCTCTTTTATTTTCCTGCCTCCTTTAAAAACAAAAAAAATTACCGCCTGCTCAACAGCAGCCACGTGATGCTGCGTACTGAAGCCCTCACCAAACTGGCGGCAGGTAACAACAAAAATATTATTGTTACTTATGCTGAGGCCCTGTTTGAAAAAGTGGTGTTGTCCAAAACACTCAGCGAAAACATCATTGCCATAAAACAGGGCGATGTGCTGGATGTAAATACCGTGTTGTCAAAATTTGTTGATTATGGTTTTGAACGTACCGATTTTGTTTACGAACCCGGCCAGTTTGCCATCCGCGGCGGCATACTGGATATTTACAGTTTTGGCAATGAAAAACCTTACCGCATTGAGTTGTTTGGCAACGAGGTGGACAGTATCCGCATCTTTGACCCCGAAACACAGCTCAGTGAACGCAAATTGCTGTCGGTAAATATCATTCCGAACGTGGATACCCTTACCAAAGATGAAGGGGAAAAAATTTCGTTGTTTGAATTTTTACCCGAGAACACCGTGGTATGGACGGCCGACTGGAATTTTATAAAAGAAAAAATTGAGCAGCAGGAAGAGGATTTTGATATTTGGAATAAAGAATTTGGCAGCCGGCCCCACAACGAGGAAACTGAAGAAGGCATTCATACCAAAGAATTTACCGTTACTGATTTTGAAACAGCAGCAGCTATTGAGCAGCAGCTGTGGAAGCGTCACATCATTGAAATGGGAAGTAAACCCTACTTTGCTAAAAACTCCCAACCCTCCGCATTCAATTTTCAATTTTCCATTAAAGAACAGCCTGCCTTTAACCGCAACTTCGACCTGCTGATAAAAAATTTAAAAGAATACGAAGCCCGGAAATACAATATTTATCTTTTTGCAGATAACCCCAAACAGCTGGAACGGCTGCATGTAATTTTTACTGACCTGAAAGCCGAGATCAATATCATCCCCATCCCCACTTCTATCCATGAGGGTTTTATTGATGATGATTTAAAAGTGGTTTGTTATACCGATCACCAGATTTTCCAGCGTTATCATAAGTATAAAGTAAAACAGGCCTTCAGCAAAAACAAGGCGCTCACCTTAAAAACACTCCGCGAATTACAGCCGGGAGATTATGTTACCCATATCGATCACGGTGTGGGGGTGTACAGCGGCCTGCAAAAAATTGAAGCCAACGGCAGGTTACAGGAAGCCGTGCGCATTCAGTATAAAGATGGCGACCTGCTGTATGTAAATATTTCTTCCCTGCATAAAATAGGAAAGTACAGCGGTAAAGAAGGCAGCGTACCCAAAATGAACAAGCTGGGCAGTGATGTATGGAGCAAGCTGAAAGACAAAACCAAAAAACAGGTAAAAGATATTGCCACCGACCTGATTAAACTGTACGCCCAGCGAAAAAGCCTCCAGGGCTTTGCTCACAGCCCGGATAATTATATGCAAACCGAACTGGAAGCCAGTTTTATTTATGAAGACACCCCCGACCAGGGCAAGGCAACAGAAGATGTAAAACGTGATATGGAAAAACCATCGCCCATGGACCGGCTGGTTTGCGGTGATGTGGGTTTTGGTAAAACAGAAATTGCTGTAAGGGCTGCCTTTAAATCCTGCTGCGATGGCAAACAGGCCGCCGTATTGGTACCCACCACCATTTTAGCTTACCAGCACTATAAAACCTTTGGCGAAAGATTAAAAGATTTTCCTGTAACGGTGGATTTTATCAACCGCTTTAAATCGTCAAAAGAAAAAAAAGAAACACTGGCCAAACTGGCCGAAGGAAAGATCGATATCATTATCGGCACGCATGCATTGCTGGGCAAAGACGTAAAATTTAAAGAGCTGGGCATCATGATCATTGATGAAGAACAGAAATTTGGTGTGGCGGCAAAAGAAAAATTAAAACAGATAAGGACCACGGTGGATTCCCTTACACTAACGGCCACTCCCATCCCAAGAACTTTACAGTTCAGCCTGATGGGTGCACGTGACCTGAGCATCATCAATACACCGCCGCCCAACCGGCAGCCTATCCAGACAGAAGTGATGCTGTTTAATGAAGATGCCATTAGGGATATTATTTATTATGAAACCGAACGCGGCGGACAGGTATTCTTCATTCACAACCGGGTAAAAGGATTGGCGGAAATGAAAACGCTGATACAGGGCCTCTGCCCCGACTTAAGTATTGCCTTTGCACACGGGCAGATGGATGGCGACGAACTGGAGGATACCATCCTGGATTTTATGGATAAGAAATATGATGTGCTGGTGTGTACCAATATTGTGGAAAGCGGGGTTGATATTCCCAATGTAAACACCATCATCGTACACAATGCGCACCAGTTTGGTTTAAGTGATTTGCACCAGCTGCGTGGCCGTGTGGGCAGGAGCAATAAAAAAGCATTTTGTTATTTACTGGCACCGCCCATGAGCACATTGCCGCCCGACAGCAGGAAACGCTTAACTACGCTGGAACAATATAGTGATTTGGGCAGCGGCTTCCAGATTGCCATGAGAGACCTGGATATACGTGGCGCCGGAAATTTACTGGGAGGTGAACAAAGCGGATTTATTGCAGAGATCGGATTTGAAATGTACCAGAAAATTTTAGACGAAGCCATAAGGGAACTAAAACGCACTGAGTTTAAAGAATTGTATAAAGAAGAAATTGCGCAACAGGATGATTTTGTAAGTGACTGCAGCATTGACACCGACCTGGAAATATTGATTCCCGACAGTTACGTGGAAAGTATTACCGAGCGCCTGAGCTTATACACCCGGCTTGATAATTGTGAAAATGAAAAAGACCTGCAGGATTTTCATAAAGAGATGACTGACCGTTTTGGGCCCATACCGCCACAGGTGGAAGATTTATTTACCACGGTACGCTGCCGCAAACTGGCGGTTGAACTGGGCTTTGAAAAAATACTGCTGAAAAACGATAACCTGAAATGTTTTTTTGTAAACAACCCCGACAGCCCGTATTTTACCAGCAACACGTTTAATACAATGATTGAGTTTTTACAGAAAGAAACCAACAAGGCCAAACTGAAACAAACGGGGAAAAATTTTTTACTGGTGGTTACAGATATGAACGATATGAACAGCCTGTATGCTTTCCTGCATAAAATGCACCGCTTTATTTTTCCGGCATAATATTCCTATTTTTATCGCATGAATAAAAAGCAATACGGCCTTTTTTCCCTGCCGGTAATTGTTGCGGCACTCGGTTTTTTTGTAGACATTTTTGACCTGCTGTTGTTTGGCGTGGTTCGTAAAAGCAGTTTTGCTAAACTGGGTTTATCACAGGCGGAAATATTGTCTAAAGGCGAGCTGACCATAAGCATACAACTTATTGGTATGGTGGTGGGCGGCATCATCTGGGGCATTATCGGCGATAAATTTGGAAGACTGAAGGTATTATTCGGCTCCATACTTTTATATTCAATAGCCAATATTGCCAATGGATTTGTACAGGATGTCAATCTCTATATCATCGTTCGTTTTTTTGCAGGCGTTGGCCTTGCAGGAGAACTGGGTGCAGGCATTACACTCACTTCAGAAATTTTACCCAAAGAAAAAAGAGGGCTGGCCGGTACCGTCATTGCCACCTGCGGGGTAATGGGCGGCATCAGTGCCGCACTGCTGTCAAAAATTATTACCGACTGGCGCACACTTTATTTCATTGGTGGTGGCATGGGGCTGGTGCTGCTGGCCTTAAGGGTATCAGTTTCAGAAAGTACGATGTTTGCTTCTTTGGAGAAAACAACTGTACAACGTGGAAATTATTTACAGTTCTTCAATAATAAAGAACGGTTTTTCCGCTATGCCAAAGGCATGCTGATTGGTATGCCGGTTTGGTACTGCATTGGCATATTGGTATTTTTTGCTGATGAATTTGCAAAGCAGATGGGCATCAGCGGCATTACCCCCGGCAATGCCATACTTTACCAGTATATTGGCCTGGGCTTTGGTGATGTTGTGGCCGGGCTGCTAAGCCACAGGTTAAAAAGCAGGAAAAAAGCATTGTATTTTTTCTATGCTGTTTTTATTTTTTTTATAATTCTATTTTTTACACAACATAACAGTTCTACGGCCTGGTTTTATTTTATTTGTTCGGGACTGGGCTTTGGTTCGGGCATTTCTGTTTTATACATCATTACCAGTGCAGAACAGTTTGGCACCAACTTAAGGGCGTCAGCAGCAACTTCCATCACTAATTTTGTAAGAGGTTTTACGCCATTACTGTTATTGATCTTTAAATCCATTAGAGATTATACCGGTTACCTCAGGGGTGCCTGGCTGGTGGGCATTGGTGTAATGCTCATATCCATTACGGCATTGTATTTTACCAAAGAAAGTTTTGGAAAGGATTTAGACTTTGTGGAAACCTGATACTACTCTTTCTTTACCACTATTTTTTCGTTGGCGTCTGCCATTACCTGCTTTTTTAAGTCGAGCAGCCGGGCATAATCTGCCGCCTTAACGGTTCTTTCTTTTACCTGTATCACTGCCATACAGGTCAGCTTGTGTGCAACGGCATTCCATGTATACGTGCTGGTGTAAGATGCAAAAGGATAGTTTACGATTTTGTTTTTGGGCAGGCTTTCTGTTGTAAAACCGGCAGGCAATATATATACCGTGGTATCGGTTTGCTGGTAAGGGCATTCAAAAAAATAATCCCTTGTTCTTTTTTCGGTTTCAGGGATATCTGCATCAAAAAAATGATACAGCCTGGGTTCTAAGAATAATTTATTGCCGGCTTTAAAGGAAGCAATGTTTTCATACTCCATTTTTGCATTTACCTGGTAAGGCCTTGCTGTTTTGTCTGAATTACTCAGCGCCAGTACATCGGGCTGTTTCCATTCCGTGTAGTTGATAAAATACTTGCGCTTGTCATCTTCCTTCATATCATGAAAACGCATCAGCAGGTTATCCCTCTCCTCTCCGGTGGAAGTGTATATGGCATTTACCTGTGCATTGCCTTCTTCATTTACAGTAATTATTGTGGAAAACGCAGTGGTGTTATTTTGAAAACTGCTTACCGGTGTTTTAACCAGTACCCCGCCATTATCTGTAATCATCATGCCTTTACGGTTTTCGGTAAAAGGGCCCAGTTCTGCAAAGGGCAGCGTGGTGCTGGTACACTCCAGCCATATACTGTCTTTTGGCTGGGGCACACAAAGTATGGCATGATTAAAATAATGAGCCGGAAAATCGTCGTATACATTCCGGGGGGCCATACCGCCCTGTATGATTACCACATTTGCTTTTACACCCACTGCATCTAAGGCTGATTTTAAATAATTGCTCAATGCTTTGCAATCGCCATATTTTTTTTCATCAACAAAACTTGCAGGAAAAGGCCGCAACCCGCCAATGCCAAGCTGTATACTTACATAACGCATATTGTTTTGAAGGTAGTTATACAAAATGGCCGCTTTTTCCTTATCCGTTTTGGCATCTTTCACCAGCAGATTATAAAAAACTTTCCTTTCTTCTTTCAATTCAGTTGTTTTTTGGTATACCCTGTTATACCAGTCGCCAAAATTTTTCCAGCTGGTCATATCGCCGTCGTAATCATCCAGCTGGAATTTAGTGGGCCCTAATAAAACCACCGGCAGATAGTTATCAGAGGAACCCGAATGACTTTCGGGTTTAAAAGCGGTAAGGTGCTGTACCTGCCAGTGATACAGGTCCTTGTCGTCATGCTTAGTTACCACCGGCTCATAATTACAGTTTAATAGCTTATAGCGCAGGGAAAGGCTGGAAGGGACTTCCACATCAAACACCGCTTTTTGTACAGACTGGTTTGAAAGCTGGAAAAAATTACCCGGGTACACAAACAGCCCTTTATATTTTCTTGTATAATTCATTTCCACTGTAATGGGGTAAGAAGGGGCATTTACATGAAAGTGAGTTATTTTTCCATCTGCCACCAGGCCGCTGCCATAGCCTTCTGTGGCCATTTCCTTTTTTGAATAGGTGTTGGTCCTGTTACCGAATGCATCATATACTTTTATTTCAGCATCGTCTAAATAATCAAACTTGTCAGAATATTCTTCAAAACTCAAATACTCTTTACCCTGCTCATTTAATATGGTGTACACTTCATGTACTTCATATTTTGCCGAGTTAATATCCTTAACAGTAAACTTGATGTATTCTTCCCGGGTCACCACGTCGGCATTTTTTTTCATGGAGTCGGGCAATGTGAGCGAAGAATAAATATTGGTTTGTGCAAAGGCAGATGTGGTAATGATGAGAACCGGAAAAAATAAGAGGAGTTGCTTCATACGGGATTGCTGTTGGTATACCACTGTAAATATATTAAGTTTTGGCCGATCACCTGATCAGCATCACCGCAACTTTTTTATTAATGATATTTCCTTTGTAGTCCACCCCGCCTGCCAGTACAATATAAGTGCCTGCATTTTGTTTTTGTCCCTGCCAGGTACCATCCCAGCCCTTAGTATAATCGGTGGTGTAAAATACCAGCTGCCCCCAGCGGTTGTATATTTTAAGGTAACTGAATTGCTGTATGCCCACAGGGATACCTTTAAAAATATCATTCACGCCATCACCATTTGGGGTAAAGGCATTGGGGAGGTAAATATCCGGGCCCTTATAAATTTTTACTGTTACATTATCATAGCTCTCGCAGCCTTCCGGTGTAAATGCTTTCAGCATAAAAATTTGTGTGGCATTTAAAATGGTAACAGGGTTGGCGCTGGTGGCATCGTTTAAAAGATTGGCCGGGCTCCAGGTATAACTCAATCCGCCGCTGGCATGTAACTGTACCGGCTGGCCGGCAGCAGCAATGGTATCGTTGCCTGCAAAAGCATTGGTGCCGTAAATAGTAATGTCTTTTTGTAAAGAATCGGCATAACAGCCTGTGGCAGCTGTGGCAAACAATTTTACTTTGTAATTACCATTGGTGGTATACGTATGCTGTGCATTTTGTGTGGTACTGCTGCCACCGTCACCAAAAATCCATTTCCATTGGGTAACGGTTCCTGAAATATCTGCAGCTGAAAAACTAACCGGCGAGTTTTTACAGGCGTCTTTAAAATTCATTACCACACTGGGTACAGGGTTTACATAAAATGTTTTGTAGACTGTATCGCTGGTACATCCCAGGGCACTGGCAGCCACCAGCCCTGCGGTTTGATTGCCTGCTGTGAATATTTTACTGGCATTTTGTTGTGTACTCCATGCTGCATTGTTATATATCCACGACCATTTTGTAATGCTGCTGCCATTTACTAAAGACGAATCGCTGAACTGCACATTCAATCCTTCACAAACAGGATTACTGATTCCAAATTTTGCCAAAGGCTTTGGATTAATAACAACCGTTTTCTTAAGTGTGTCTGAAGTACAGCCTTTACTGTTCTTCACCACCAGTTTAATGATATCTGTGCCTGCGTTAGCATATGTGGTGGTAACGTTATTTTGAGTTGAGATTATACCACCATTTACATTCCACCACCATTGGTTTACCGGTACACCACCGGCAGTATAAGAAGAATCGGTAAATGTTACAGTTGCCGACTGGCAAATGTCGGTATACCTGAAATAGGCAACCGGCTTATCTACCACGTAAACATCTTTTGTAATAGTGCTTACGCAACCTGCAGTACCGTTGGCCCCGGCAGTTAAACTAACAGTGTGGTGCCCGGGAGCATTAAAATAATGAACAGCATTGGCGGTATTCTGGGCGCCGGTACTGTCGCTGAATGTCCAGGTCCATTTATTTACAGGATCACCATTAGGAATACTGTTGTCGGTAAAATAGGCTGGTGCCCCTATACAAACAGAATCGGTAAAAATAAAACCGGCATTGGGCACACTGTAAATATGAACCAGTTTAGAGAGTGTATCTGATTCACAGCCTTCCAGTGTTTTTACAGCAAGCTTAATATTTTTATCTCCCGGGGTTGTAAAATTTTTTGAAGGGTTTTGGAGGGAGGAACTGGTGGCATCTCCAAAATCCCAGTACCAGTTATTGATGGTGCCCACAACTGTTGTAGAAGTATCTGTAAACACCACAGGATTGACAACGCAGTTATCATTTATGGTAAAGCCGGCAATGGGTTTGGTACCCACCCTGAGGGTTTGTGTATTGGTGGCTTCGCAGCCATCTGCACCAATCACCCTTTGTTTTACGGTATAATCGCCGCCGGCAATATACGTATGTACAGGGTTAAGGTTTACAGAATCCAGCGGGCTGCCGTCTCCAAAGTCCCAGTAAAATTTTGCAACAGTGGTAAAGGAAACGGTACTGTCGTGAAAAATTATCGGCTCATTAACACACCGCTTTTGGCCGGTTGAAAAAGTAAAAGCAGGGTTCAGTGCAATTTTAAAACGCTGTAAATTATTAGCGCCCCCGGTACTGCCGGTAAAGCCCCAATACACTAAAGGGTTACCGAAAAAAATATCAGTCACAAAATCTTTAACAGCGCTCACTCTTAATACACCGTCAATATAGGCCGAAAACGTTTTGGTGGCGGCATCCCATTTTATCCGCAGGGCATGCCATTGGCCATCTTCAATATTATCAACACCACTGATGGCCTGCACCGGTCCGGCAAGATTATTTGCTGAAGTATGATTGATATCGCCGTTTAACTGTATGGCAATATGGTCGAAAGCGGGATCGTTATTACCGGCATTTTGCCAGGTATCAATGGTGACCCCAACAGCTGGTGTTACACCTTCATAACCCAGTCCGCCGCCGGAACTGCCCACACTGGTGCTGATGGGCTGCAATACAAAAACTATCCCGTCGGCCCCGGCATCATTACTTCCTAAAAACACGTCAAACTTAAAATCAAAAGACTGGGTAAGGTTTATTTTATTGTTATTCCAGACAGAACCGCTTTGGGTATTAACTGCCTGGGTAAGGGTATACAGGTTACAGGCATCCTGTGTGGCACTGCCATTAAGGGTGTACTGGGCAGTTGCACGTTGCATTAAAAGTACCAGGATAAGGAAACAAAACCTTTTGAGCATAATCACAATATTCAGCTATAAAATTACTTTTAATTGTTGGAATGGCTGTACCCATAATGCCAAGGGCTGCCTTTTAAGACAGCCCTTTAAAAATATGATGTTCTGTTTACCAGGCTTTTTTAGCCACTCCGTCGGCCACAGCTTTTAAAGCTGCTGCTTCACCAAGCATAGTGGTCATTTTATTTCCTTTACCATCGTTGCCCTGGGCCATATAGCCCCCGCGGGATGTTTTGGTTATAACAGCATCCTGCATGGGAACGTTTTTTTCTTTCGTTTTCATGCAATAGGCAGTAATCATGTTGCTCATTTTTGTTGAATTTATAGTTAGTAAAATGGGTTGAAGCATTATACTTCGGGGCTCAAGCTACTTAAAATGGGGCATTTGCCCAAAACGGTCATGTTGAAAACAGGGGATATTGTACGGACAATGGCAGTTGTAAAGCAGGTTTTTAAACCTGGATATGCCCGTTTACCAAATGATTTTAAAACTAAAAAACTGCTTTGTTACCGCCGGAATCCCTTTGCTGCGTGGGTTTTGTGAACACTGCCGGCCACTATACCGGGTAAGACATTAAAAGTAATGGGAGCCCGGAGCCCCCATTAAATATTGATAAAATATGTTAGTAAATTGTAGTTTATTGCCTGTTGTTACACGTCAATTTTTGCATATTTGGCGTTGGCTTCTATAAATTCACGACGCGGCGGTACTTCATCACCCATCAGCATGCTGAAAATGCGGTCGGCTTCAGCAGCACTTTCAATGGTAACCTGTTTCAAAGTTCTTGTAGCCGGGTTCATGGTGGTTTCCCAAAGCTGCTCTGCATTCATTTCACCCAAACCTTTATACCGCTGCGTGGTTACACTTTCATCTTTACCCTGTCCAAAAAGTTGTATCAGGCCCTTGCGCTCCTCATCATTCCAGGCATATTCCTGTTCTTTGCCTTTTTTAACCAGGTAAAGGGGCGGCTGAGCTATATACACATTACCCTGCTCCACCAGCTCTTTCATATACCTGAAAATAAAGGTAAGGATCAATGTGGCGATATGGCTGCCATCCACATCGGCATCCGTCATAATAATTAATTTATGATAGCGCAGTTTGGAAACATCCAGTGCTTTAGGGTCTTCTGGTGTACCAATCTTTACGCCCAGTGCCGTGAACATATTGCGTATTTCCTCGTTGTCGTAGATCTTATGCTCCATGGCTTTTTCAACATTCAATATCTTACCGCGTAAGGGTAATATTGCCTGGTAGCTCCTGTCGCGGCCCTGCTTGGCAGTACCACCGGCCGAATCTCCTTCCACTAAAAACAACTCACATTTTCCGGGGTCCTTATCACTGCAGTCGGCCAGTTTACCCGGCAAACCGCCACCGGTTAACACGCTCTTGCGCTGTACCATCTCCCTGGCTTTACGTGCTGCCGCCCTTGCCTGCGCTGCCAGTATTACTTTTTGAATGATGGTTTTTGCCTCCCGTGGATTTTCTTCCAGGAAAGCTTCCAGCACGCGGCTGAGTGTTGAATCCACCACACCCATTACCTCGCTGTTGCCGAGTTTTGTTTTTGTTTGTCCTTCAAACTGCGGTTCCGGAACTTTTACAGAGATAATAGCAGATAACCCTTCCCTGAAATCATCACCTTCAATCTCCACTTTGGCTTTTGCAAACATATCCTGCTTTTCGCCATAGCTTTTAAATACCCTGGTTATGCTACGGCGGAAACCTGCCACATGGGTCCCCCCTTCAATGGTATTGATATTATTCACATAACTGAAAATATGCTCCTGGTAACCCGCATTATACATCATGGCCACTTCCACCATTACATTACTGGTTGCATCCAGGCCTTCGCAATACACTGCCTGCGGAATCAGGGGCAGCCGGTTGGCATTTTTATCAATCAACTGTACAAATTCCACAATACCGCCTTCGCTGTAAAAAGTTTTGGTATATGGGGTGCCATCTTCTGCCCTTTCCCTTAAATCATTAAGGATGATGGTGATCTTACGGTTTAAAAAAGCCAGTTCCCTGAGGCGGCTTTCTAAAATATCTTTATTATAAATGCCGGATGTAAAAATGGTAAGGTCGGGCCAGAACTGCACTTTGGTGCCATGTATATCAGAGCTGCCGATTTCCCTTACCGGGTATTGGGGAATACCTGTAGCATATTCCTGTTCAAATATTTTACCGTCGCGTGTTACGGTAACATGCAGCTTGCTGCTGAGTGCATTTACGCAGCTTACGCCCACACCATGCAAACCACCAGACACTTTATAAGAGTCTTTATCAAACTTACCCCCGGCGTGTAATACCGTCATCACCACTTCCAGCGCACTGCGCTTTTCTTTGGTATGCATGGCAGTGGGGATACCACGGCCATCATCTTCCACGGTAATGGAATTATCTTCGTTAATGGTAACAGTAATATTTTTACAATGGCCGGCTAATGCTTCATCAATAGAATTATCCACCACTTCATATACCAGGTGGTGCAATCCTTTTACGCCAATATCACCAATATACATGGCGGGGCGTTTACGAACTGCCTCCAGGCCCTCTAAAACCTGTATGCTGTCGGCGCCGTAATTGGCCTTTTGCGCCGCTGTTCTTTCAATTGTTTCTGTACTCATAAACCCGTTAAAAACGCTTTAATTTTAGTGAAAATTGATTACCGGCAAATATACTGAAAATAAGGGGCTTTAAAGGGATTTACTTACTCCCGAAAGGGGCTTTTTTCATATAGTTTTCCACAGCAAAAAAAATGGCGAATTCCGGAAATTTAACAAAGTCATGACGCCCCGGCACAGCCCTTAAAAAATAAGGCCGTATCTTTGCCGTTGCAACAATGAATCAGCATTTAGACATATTACAACTGGCCTATAAACAGCCCCTGATGCAGGACCAGATGGCAGTGCTGCTGCATACCGAAAAGCAGATACCGGGCAGCGTAACCTATTCTATCAAGCGGTATGCAAAAAACCCGCAATGGAATATTGATGATATGGGTATGTTTATTTATCATACCGAAAAAAATAACCCTGCCGGAAATTACCTGGAACTTAAGTTTTGTGTAAGCGGTAATGTGTATTGCCGTGAAAAAAAAGTGGAATGTGATTATTGCAAATTTAATTCCAGTAAAACCTGCGTGGAGAAAGTGGATAGTGTGGATGTATTGAGTTTTAGCTTTTCCCCTTCTTATTTAAAACAGTTTACCAGTGGCAAAAAAACCACCACGCTGTCTGATGATGTGCTTTCCTTTAAGCACGGTTCATCGTTCAGCAAAACATTACCCCTGTGCGGTAAAACCCGGATGGCCATTGAAGCGCTGCTGAACCATTCGTATACAGACAGTTTAGAAAATATTTTTTTAAATGCCCAGACTCAGATACTGCTTTTATACAGCATGGATTGTATGATGGGCGACCCTGAAGAAAAATTCAGCTGTAAGTTTTTGGCTAACGAAGCCGACAGGGAAAAGATCACCAAAGCAAGGGAAATATTACTGCAGCATATTGGCGAACCGCTTACCATTAAAGCACTGAGCCGCAAAGTGGCTATAAACGAATGTTATCTTAAAAAAGGATTTAAAGAATTATTTGGCACCACTATTTTTGATTTTTATCAAACCCAGAGGATGGAGCACGCCAAGTATTTACTGTATGATAAAGGCTTAAGTGTAACCGATGTTTCTTCATCACTGGGCTATTCGTCCATCTCTCATTTCAGCACTGCATTTAAAAAGCATACAGGCATTAAACCCTGTGAACTGCTCATGCGCTGATTTCATTTTGCAAAAAAGCATTCTTCATCCTGCAAATAATTAATGCACACTGTTATTCAGTTACAGTTGCTGATGCCCGTCAGCAGCTGTTTTGATTTTTATCATGTATTCTGTCACTGAAATGTAAAAGAATACTGATTGATATCCTGTTTCTGCCAAATGACAATTCTGTGATAAACCTGTTATGATCCAAAAATAGCTTTGCGGTATAAATTTATTCGAAATGAAAAAAATATACCTGTTTACTGCTGCCTTGTTTTCAATATCAGTAATCGCTGCGCAAAACAAAATGGCTGCTGATACCTCATGGTATTCAAAAAGTCTTTCTGAAGTTATTGTAACCGGCCAGTATAAACCGCAAACCATTAAAAATTCGGTATACCAGGTACGGGTCATCAACAGCGAACGTATCCGTATCAGCGGCGCTTCCAGCATACAGCAGGTGCTGAATACTCAACTGGGCTTCCGCTTCAGCAATGACAATACCCTGGGCACCAGCGATGTTAAACTGATGGGCATGAGCGGCCGTAATGTAAAAATTTTACTGGATGGCGTACCCATGCTTGACCGTGGCGACACCAGGGAAAGCTTAAATCAAATTGACGTAAACAGTATTGAACGCATTGAAATTGTGGAAGGCCCCATGTCGGTAAGTTATGGTTCTGATGCACTGGCAGGCGTGATCAATATCATCACTAAAAAAAATTCGCCCTATAATATCAGTGTAAATGCAAAGGTACAGGAAGAAACTGCCGGCAGCGAATACCAGCCTTTTAATTATAAAGGCCTGCATACACAAAATATAGGGGTAAGCGGGCGCAAGAATAAATGGAATGCTTCATTAGGAGCCACACACAATGATTTTGATGGCTTTGGCGGGGATGATTACGGAAGGGGTAAAACATGGAAACCCAAAGAGCAGTGGATGGGTAATGCAAAAATCGGTTACAGCAAAGCGGGGTTTAATATTTACTACCGTATTGACGGGCTGGATGAAACCATTACCGTACGCAACCCTATCAACTATAATACTTACAAAGCCATTGACCAGCGTTATATTACCCACCGCCTGTTACACCAGGTACAGGGCAGTTACAACTTCAATACCAAATTACAGCTGTCATCAATAATAGGCTACACTGATTACAGCCGCCGTACCAAAACCACAAGGCATGATTTTGAGAAAAATACAGACGAATTGACCACAGGTGATGGTGAACAGGATATTTCCAAATTCAACAGTTTTACTTTCCGTAATACATTGTTCTGGCAGCTGTCTTCCAAAGTTTCTTTACAACCCGGGATTGATATCAACAATGATAAAGCCAGCGGCGAAAGGATACAGGGCAGCCCTGTAATTACAGATGTTGCTGTATTTGCCTCTGCAGAAATAAAACCAACAGATAAGATCAATATACGGCCGGGTGTACGCTTTATAAAAAACTCCGTTTATACTGCACCTCCTGTCATTCCTTCTATCAATACAAAATTTGTTTTAAATAAACAGCTTGATGTACGTTTTGCCTATGCCTATGGTTTCCGTTCACCGGCATTAAGGGAATTGTATTTTTATTTTGTAGACGTAAATCACAATATTGTTGGCAATCCCAACCTTAAAGCAGAAAATTCCAATAATTTCTCCACTTCTTTAAACTGGACTGCCATACCCAAAAACAACATTATATACAATGCTTCATTAACCGGCTTTTACAATGTGTTTAACAACCAGATAGATTTTGCACTGTCTGCATCCGGCAGTAACCAGTACACTTATTTTAATGTAAACAAAGCCAAAACCACTGGTGCTAATTTTGAAAACAGGATAACATGGAAACAGTTTGATGCTGCTTTTGGCCTTTCTTACATTGGTTATTACAGGAAGCAGTATGATGATAAAGATTATACCAGGCTGGATAATAAAGATTTTTTATGGAGCCCCGAGGTAAATGCAGTGATCAGTTATAATGCCGGTGCTTTAAAAACAAAATTTAACCTGCTGTACAAATACACTGGCAAAAAGCCACAGTATGTATATGGTACCAACAGCAGCAGCCAGCCTGTTTTATACATAGCCAATATTTCATCGTTTAACTGGGCAGATGCCACAGCCACCACGGTGGTTAATAAGTTCGTAACTGTAACCGGTGGTGTAAAAAACATCTTCAACATAAACAATATCAATAACACTGCCACCAGTTCCGGCAGCATTCACAGCGGTGCGGGCCCTGTACCGGTTAGCTATGGCCGGAGTTATTTTATCGGCTTGAATTTTCAATGGAATAAAAAATAAAACAGTCATTCTATAAATATTACTATAATGAAACACTTTCAAAAAATAATGATTACCGCTGCAGCAGCATTGGTGTTTACTGCATGTAAAAAGGATATTGATCCTGTATTTCCACCCACCACAGATGCAGAAGTACAATTGAATGGTATTGCTGCTGCCGAACCCGGCAGTGCCGCAGGTAATTCCGTTTACCTGGATTTATCTGCTGCCAAACAGAAAACTGTACTCCGTTCCAGCTGGGACCTGGGCTTTTATTGCGGTACAGATTTCAGGGTTATATTAAACAGTACCGCAGTGGCCGGTGCCAAAGTACTGGCAACAAATGATATTAACAGTGTGGGTGCTGCAGATACTATTGGCTTAACATTAAGTACCAGCCAAACCAATCCCCTGCCGGAGCAAATGGTATATTTTGATGATATCAGCGGTGATATTACTAAAACAGTTATACCCGCAGTATCAGCCACCGACGCTGATAACAAAGTGATCATTATTAACCGGGGTACCGGTGGTGGTATTACCCCGAGGCCATGGATAAAAATAAGGATACTGCGTAATGGCAGCAATGGATATACCCTGCAATATGCACGCATTACAGAAACCACTTTTAAAACCCTGCAGGTGGCGAAAGACCCGGTATACCAGTTCAGGCAGGTTTCATTTGATAATGGCATTGCTGACAACCAGCCTGAAAAAGATAAATGGGATATTGTTTGGACCTACTCCCTGTACCAGGCCAATTTTGGTGCCGGCCTGGTGCCCTATAATTTTTCTGATTTGATTGCGGTAAATGATATGGCCGGTGTAACCGTAGCCCAAAAAGTTTATGCAGACGCTGCCACTGCCCTTGCGGCGTATAATAATTTTAATACCGACAGTGTGAGCAGCACCACGCTGATTAGCGGTAAATGGGCGATCGCCGGCAGCTGGCGCAGCACCCAACCGGCAACCGGGGCCAGGCAGGACAGGTTTTATGTAATAAAAGATGCCGCCGGTAATTTTTATAAACTCAAATGCATAGCAATGGGTGTGGGCACAGATGGTGGTACTAGGGGCAAACCCGAATTTAAATACGCTTTAATAAAATAGAACATTTGTACGTCCGGTTTGTTTAATAATAGTGACGGCAACTTAACCCCCGCTTAACTTCAATCTCCTTAAAATTAAAAGGCCCCCCAACAAGTTGGGGGGCCTTTTTGCTCAAAACTTATAAAGAATTGCGCTTCATTTTCAGGGGATAAAATTTGATACTTTAAATGATAAATTAACGGGTGATCAAAAAAGCGCCTGCGTTATTATAAAAAGTGACGGGAGTAGGAATACTCCCGTCTTTACCCTAATAAAACCCTAAACCAGCAAAAAAGGTAAACGCATTACTTTTAATAACCACTTTTATTTCAAAGGAATTGGAGGATATTTTTAATAAAAACGGGACTTTCAGTAACATTATTTTGGTAACCCAATATATTTTAGGAAAGTGCTCAATTCCTTATTTACCAATATTATGCCAATGCCTTTAAATGTGGATAACTAATGATGAAAATCAACACCAGCAAGGGTTTCAGGGGATTTTACTAAAATTTATACGGGCGCAATTAAAATTTTAACGTAGTTATACCAAAGCCATACTGCAGTGGTAATACGGAGTTTTAACAGGGGCAACCGCTTTTTTACCTTTGCTGTTACAGCAGGCTAAAATCATGAGGACAGCACCATGTATTTTCCTACCTTTGCAAACTTATTTAAACCCGTTTTTCAGCAAATTTTATGAGTACGAGGTACAAAGAATATCAGCAGCTCAACCTGCCTTCAATAGGTGAAGAAATTTTAGCCCGTTGGAAAGCGGCACAGGCTTTTGAAAAAAGCGTAAGCTTAAGGGAAGGCAGCAAGCCCTTTGTTTTTTATGAAGGCCCTCCAAGCGCCAACGGCATGCCCGGCATTCATCATGTCATCAGCCGCACGCTGAAGGACCTGGTTTGCCGCTATAAAACCATGCAGGGCTTCCAGGTAAAACGCAAGGGCGGATGGGATACCCATGGCCTGCCCATTGAACTGGGCGTGGAAAAAGAACTGGGTATTACCAAAGAAGATATTGGTAAAAAAATTACGGTTGAGGAATACAACCAAAAATGCCGTGAAGCAGTTTTAAGGTATAAGGACAAGTGGGATGAAATAACTGAAAAATCGGGTTACTGGGTTGACCTGAACAATCCCTATATCACTTTTGAGAACAATTATATCGAAACTTTATGGTGGTGTTTGAGTGAGTTATATAAAAAAGGGTATTTGTATGAAAGTGTAAGCATACAACCCTACTCTCCGGCCGCTGGTACAGGCTTATCAAGCCATGAACTGAACCAGCCCGGAACCTATAAGGATGTAAAGGATACTTCTGTGGTTGCCATGTTTAAAGCAATTAAGAATGAAAAATTAAAAACTAATAATGTTGATGGCGATATTTTCTTAATGGCCTGGACAACTACACCATGGACATTACCCTCCAACCTGGGACTAACTGCCGGGCCAAATATTGATTATGTGTTAATACAAACATTCAATCCTTATACCCACCTCCCGGTTAATGTCATCCTTGCAAAAAACCTTGTAGCAAAATATTTTAAGGCAGAGGGAGAAAATGGTGATTTTGACAATTATGCTGCGGCAGTAAAATTAATCCCCTGGAAAATTATTTATACATATAAAGGAAGCGAACTGGAAGGTGTCCAGTATGAACAACTCCTCCCTTCTGAAGCCAATACTTTAGAAAAGATACAGGAAATTACTCCCGGCGCAGCACCATTCCGTGTTATCCTTGGTGATTTTGTTACCACCGAAGACGGTACCGGCATTGTACACACGGCCCCTGCATTTGGTGCAGATGACTTCAGGGTGGGAAAGAAAAACAACCTTGGCATTTTAACGCTGGTTGACAAGCAGGGCAAATTTGTGGAGGGCATGGGCGAATTCAGCGGCCGCTATGTAAAAAATTACAAGGACGAGAAGGATTATGTGGATGTGAACGTAGACATCGCTGTAAAATTAAAATTAGAGAACCGGGCTTTTAAAGTAGAAAAATACGAACACAATTACCCGCATTGCTGGCGTACCGACAAACCCATTATTTATTATCCCCTGGATGCATGGTTTATTAAAACCACGGCTGTAAAAGACCGCATGGTGGAACTGAATAAAACCATCAACTGGAAACCAGCAGCCACAGGAACCGGCCGTTTTGGTAACTGGCTGGAAAATATGGTGGACTGGAACCTTAGCCGCTCCAGGTTCTGGGGAACACCACTGCCCATCTGGAAAACAGAAGACGGCGAAGAACAAAAATGTATTGGCAGTATTGAAGAACTGAATAAAGAAATAAGAAATGCGGCAGCAGTTTTAGGTGGCGATACCAACAAACATTATTTACACGGAGGTATCTTAGATCTGCATAAACCCTATGTAGATGATATTACCCTTGTTACGGCATCCGGCAAACCCATGAAGCGTGTACCGGACCTGATTGATGTTTGGTTTGACAGTGGCGCCATGCC
>Ga0209023_10003388_pt1 | contig 19075 bp, 11 predicted proteins | sample LakOneMetagenome_FD_187468 | JGI IMG/M metagenome (GOLD analysis project Ga0209023, IMG submission 187468) | Freshwater and sediment microbial communities from Lake Erie, Canada (SPAdes) (version 2) | ecosystem: Environmental > Aquatic > Freshwater > Lentic | place: Lake Erie, Canada...
CAGGACCTCAACACCCTCGGGGTGGAGCTGTGGAACATGTACGGCCCCACCGAGACCACCATCTGGTCGGCCGCGGCGCGGGTCACAGGCGCCACCCCGGACGTGAGCGGCGCCATAGCGGCCACACAGCTGTACGTGCTGGACGCAGGACTGCGGCCCGTGGCCGCCAACGTACCGGGCGAGCTGTACCTGGGCGGCGTGGGCCTGGCCCGCGGCTACGCAGGGCGCGCAGCGCTGACGGCAGAGCGCTTCGTGGCCGACCCCTTCGACGAGACGGCCAGCGGAGCCCGGCTGTACCGCACGGGCGACCTCGTGCGCTGGCGCGCCAACGGACGCTTGGAGTTCCTCGGGCGGCTGGACCACCAGGTGAAGATCCGGGGATTCCGCATCGAGCTGGGAGAGATCGAGGCGCAATTGCTGGCGCAGCCCGGGGTGCGGGAAGCGGTGGTGGTAGCGCAGGAGACAGGGACGGGGGCCCGGCTGCTTGCCTACATCGCGGCCCGTGAAGGCGCAGCCATTGACGTGGGCGAACTGCGCGAACAGCTGGGCCAAAGCCTGCCCGAGTACATGGTGCCCTCGGCGATCGTGCGGCTGGAGAAGCTGCCGCTCAACGGCAACGGCAAGGTGGACAGGAAGGCGCTGCCGCAGGTGGAGGCGCAGGGAGAGCGGGAGTACGAGGCGCCGCGTGGGGAGGTGGAGGAGGCGCTGGCGGGAATCTGGGCGGAGGTGCTGGGGGTGGAGCGCGTGGGCCGGGGGGACAACTTCTTTGAGCTCGGTGGCCATTCCTTGCTGGCCATCCAACTGATGGAGCGGATGCGCGCCCAGGGCTGGCACGCGCAAATACGGTCGCTGTTCCAGGCCCCGAGGCTGCAGGCGTTTGCATCGACCCTGGAGCGCGCCGGCGATGACGCCGGCACAGATCCCGCGCGCGACGACCGATCCGGCATTCCTGCGGGTTGCGAGGCCATCCGGTCCGACATGCTGGACCTGGTCACCCTCGATGCCGAGCAGATCCTGCGCATCACGACCTCGGTGCAGGGCGGTGCCGCCAACATTCAGGACATCTATCCGCTGGGCCCCTTGCAGGAAGGCATTCTGTTCCATCACCTGCTGCAGACGCAGGGCGATGTCTACATCCTGCACAGCGCCATGAGCTTCGATACGGAAGCCGGCCTTCGCAGCTTCATCGAGACGGTCGGCCGCACGATAGCGCGCCATGACATCCTGCGCACTGCGGTGCTGTGGGAGGGGCTGCCGGCCCCGGTGCAGGTGGTGCTGCGGCAGGCGCCGCTGGCGCTCGAATGGCTGCCGGCGCTGGAAGGCACCGATGCCGCAGAGCGGCTGAGCGCGCATGTCCGTTCCAGAGACTTCAGGATCGATGTGCGCCAGGCGCCGTTGATGCGGGCCGTCGCCGCGCACGATCCGGTGCATGGCCGCTGGTTGCTGCAGCTTCCTTGCCACCACTTGGTGCTGGACCACACGACCCTGGAGCTGCTGGTGGAAGAGGCCGCAGTGATCCGGGACGGCCGCGAGGACACGTTGCCCAGGCCCGTTCCGTTCCGCCGATTTTTCGCGCAGGCGCGCCGGGGCCTCAGCCAGGCCGAGCACGAAGCCTTCTTCTCGGCGATGCTGGGCGATGTCGATGAGCCTACTGCACCCTTCGGCCTGCTGAACGTGCAGGGCGACGGTTCGCGCATCCGGGAGGCGCGGGTCACTCTGGATGCGGGCCTTGCCCACAGTCTTCGCCAGCAATCGCGCCAGCATGGGGTAGGCACCGCCACCTTGTTCCACCTGGCCTGGGCGATGGTGCTGGCCCGGATCACGGGCCAGCGCGATGTCGTCTTCGGCACGGTGCTGTTCGGCCGCCTGCAGGGCGGCGCGGGCGCCGAGCGCGCGCTGGGCGTGTTCATCAACACCTTGCCCGTGCGCATCAGCGTGGAAGCGCAGCAGGCAAGGCCTGGTGTCCTGCGGACACACGCGCTGCTGAGTGAACTGTTGGGCCATGAGCATGCAAGTCTGGCGTTGGCGCAGCGCTGCAGCGCCTTGCCGGGCGGCACGCCGCTGTTTTCCACCCTGCTCAACTACCGCCGCGGCAGCGCCCCGGCCGGATCATCCGCCGGGCGGGGAAGCGCCTGGGACGGCATGACGGTACTGGAGAGCGAGGAGAGGACCAACTATCCGATCACCCTGTCGGTGGACGACCTGGAGGTGGGCTTCGAGGTGGCGGTACAGGCGGTTGCGGCCGTCGACGTGGATCGGCTGGCGGGCATGCTCTTCGCCGCGCTTCAGGGACTGGCCGACGAACTGGCCCATGGGCCCGCCAAGCTGTTGTGCGATATCGACCTGCTGTCAGAGCAAGAGAAGAGCCAGCTCAAGCAATGGAGCGAGAACACCCAGCGCTACCCCGGAGCGCAGCCAGTACAGCACCTGATCGAGCAGCAGGTAGCCAGAACGCCCGAGGCGATTGCGCTGGTCTTTGGCCAGGAGCAACTGAGCTACAGCGAGCTCAACACCCGAGCCAACCGCCTGGCCCACCACTTGGTGCGCCAGGGCGTGGGCGCCGAAGTGCGCGTGGGCATCGCGCTGGAGCGTTCGGTGGAGATGGTGGTGGGCCTGCTGGCCATCCTCAAGGCCGGCGGCGCCTACGTGCCGCTGGACCCCGACTACCCGGCGGACCGGCTGGCCTACATGGTGCAAGACAGCGCCATTGCACTGGTGCTCACGCACAGCCACCTGGACTTCGATGCCTGCGGCGTGCCCTTGATCGCACTCGACACCCTCGTGCTCGATGGCGAGCCCGCCCACAACCCCGAAGTGCCCCTGCACGGCGAGAACCTCGCCTACGTGATCTACACCTCCGGCTCCACCGGCCGCCCCAAGGGCGCGGCCAACCGCCACCGCTCGCTGTACAACCGACTGGCCTGGATGCAGGACGCCTACGGACTTGGAGCTGCGGACACCGTGCTGCAAAAGACCCCCTTCAGCTTCGACGTCTCGGTGTGGGAATTCTTCTGGCCCCTGATGCAAGGGGCCCGACTGGCCGTGGCAGGCCCTGGCGATCACCGCGACCCGGCGCGCCTGGTGGCGCTCATCCGCCAGCACCAGGTCAGCACCCTGCACTTCGTGCCCTCGATGCTGCAGGCCTTCCTCGCGCACGAAGACATCGAAAGCTGTACCAGCGTGCGGCGCATCGTGTGCAGCGGCGAAGCGCTGCCAGCGGAAGTGCAGAACAAAGTCTTCGAGCGCCTGCCGCAGGCAGGCCTGTACAACCTGTACGGCCCCACCGAAGCGGCCATCGACGTCACGCACTGGAGCTGCAGGCCCGACGGCCTGAACCACGTGGCGATCGGCCAGCCCATCGCAGACACCCAGACCCGGGTGCTGGACGCCCAGATGCAGCCCGTGCCCGCAGGCACGCCAGGGGAACTCTATCTGGGAGGCATCGGTTTGGCCCGCGGCTACCTGAACCGGGCAGGGCTCACCGCAGAACGCTTCGTGGCCGACCCCTTCGACAGGGCGGGCAGCGGGGCGCGGCTGTACCGCACCGGGGACCTGGTGCGCTGGCGCAGGGATGGACAGCTGGAGTACCTGGGGCGGCTGGACCACCAGGTGAAGATCCGCGGGCTGCGCATCGAGCTGGGAGAGATCGAGGCGCAGTTGCTGGCGCAGCCTGGCGTGCGGGAGGCGGTGGTGGTGGCGCAGGAGGGCCCGGCAGGGACGCGGCTGGTGGGCTATGTTGCAGGTGGTGACCTCAATGCGGACAAGCTCAAAGAGCAACTGGCAAAACAACTGCCGGAGTACATGGTGCCGGGGACGCTTGTGCGGTTGGAGAAGCTGCCGCTGAACGCCAACGGGAAGGTGGACCGCAAGGCGCTGCCGCCGGTGGATGCGGCAGCGGGGCGGGAGTACGAGGCGCCGCAGGGCCCGGTGGAGGAGGCGCTGGCGGAGATCTGGGGAGAGGTGCTGGGGGTGCAGGGGGTGGGGCGCAGGGACAACTTCTTTGAACTCGGCGGACATTCGCTGTTGCTGGTGAAACTGCTCACGCTGCTGCAAAAACATTTCGGCCGCAGGCCGCTCGGCCTGGCCGACATCTTCAATGTCCCCGTATTGCATGCGCAAGCGCAAAGGATCTCGAGCGGGTCATCGGACGATGTCGAGGTGGTGCACCTGCACCGGGGGGTGGCCAAAGGCTCGGGTGTTCCTCTGTACTGCCTGCCAGGAACCTATGGCAACTCCACCGAGTATGCCGATCTGGCGGCGCAGATCGGAATGGACCGACCGGTCCTCGGATTCGTCTGCCACACCCTCGGAGAGCACCGGTGGACCCGAAAGAGTATTCCCGAGATAGCGCAGGCCTGCGCGCGGTTCATTCTGGACAACACGCCGGGCAATGCCTGCGCACTGCTTGGCTGGAGCTTTGGAGGCGATCTGGCCTACGAGACAGCCCGCCAGCTGGCGGGCAAGGTGGATGTGCATTTTGTCGGGATTGTCGACGTATCCGACCGCAAGCAGATCATGGCGCTTGCGGCCGCCGGCACGGTGGAGGCAGCGCCGTTCGCATCCCATCCCCATGTCGACGACTGGATCGAACGCTCGGCCATGAAGGACCACTGGCATCGGCTTCTGGCAGACATGAGTCCTGCAGAGCGGAACATTGCCAAGGACTTCTGGGCCCATGGGCTCAAAGAGCTGCCCAGCGACGGGCCTGGCATCGATTCGAAAGAGTACGACATGTGGGTGGTGGCGCGCCTGGCCTGGATGAAGCGCCGCTACAGCCACCGGGGGCAGTTGAAAAAAACCTTGCACGTGTGGACCGCTGAAGCGACATCCAGGGACGACCGTTTGATACTTCGGCCATGGTCCTCGTTTGCCGAGGTGCAGGCAGAGAAAATGATTGCGGGCACTACGCACAAGAGCATTCTCAGCCATCCGGATTTCGTGGGAGGACTGCGCAAGGCGCTGCAGGCGGCAGACACACCGGCAGCTACTCGCGCCGTGCAGACGCCTTGCGGGACATGCGCTTGACCCACCAGATGACCACGCCCGTCACGCTCAGGATGGCCACGACGACACCCACGATGCCGACGGCTATCCGGTAGGTGATGCCAAAGACCTGCCCCGTGTGAAGGAAGCGCAGCCAAGTGCTCAGCGTGTCGCCAGACGCTGCACGTCCTTCCTGCTGCGCTTTGAGCAGTTGCCCGGTGTCTCCATCGATCCACAGCTCCGTGCCCCCACCCTCGTCCCTGATGTCCAGGCTGGTGCGGGCGCGGTACATGTACGCGCCTTGGGCGGGGCGATACCAGAGGCTGTCTTCTGCCTCCACTTCAAAGCCTTGTTGCTGCGCCAGCGACTGCAGGGCCTTTTGCGCCATGCCGTGCGCCTGACGCCAGTCCAGTGCCGGGGTCCAGCGAGGTTCCGGCAGGCGAGGGGGGCGTTCGTTCCTGAATTCGAAGGCCAATGACATGACGGGCTGGTAGACAATTTCCTTGAGATTCAGCATGACGCTGGACCAGGCGAAGACCAGCAGCACGATCCACAGCCACAGGCCGGCGGCACGGTGAACATCCAGATTCAGGCGGTAGGCCGATGCCCCGCGCTTGATCTGCCATGCGGGCCGCCATTTTTGAAGGAAGGGCCGGCCCCGCGGAAAGGTGAGGCACAGGCCGATGAAGCAGTCAATGGTCCAGATGAGGGCGATCACCCCCATGAGCAGCTTGCCCCAGGGGTGGGGCAACGCCAGCGCCTCATGCAGTCTCCAGACAAAGGGGATGATGTTCTCCCTGTTGAAACGGCCTGCGGTGAACAGCTCGCCCCATCGGCGTTGTCCGAGTACCTCGCCCGAATAGGGGTTCACAAAAATCTGGTCGTGCTCCAGCGGATACGCCTGTCCGCTCGACGGATCCGTCCGGGGCATCAGATAGAACATCACCGACTTTCCGGCGGACGGAAAGCTCATGTGGTCGGCCCGGGCTTCGGGATGCAGCCGCTGCAGCTGCTCGCGCAGGACGAAGGGATCGAGCATGTCGCCCTCCGCGCGTCCGCCGGGTGGGGCCACCGAAAAAAGCGCTGGATTGAGTGTGGCTTCCAGCTCGTTCTTGAATGCAAGAAGGGTGCCGGTCAGCCCCGCCACCGCCAGGAAAAGTGCGGTGGCGAGGCCTGCCCAGCGGTGCAGGTGCACCGTGAGAGATCGCATCTGGGGATGCCTACCACCGATAGGTTGCACCAGCGGTGATCGTGCGTGGTGCTCCGTAGTCGCAACCAGTGACCCCGGTGTAGCAAACGGATGGGATGTAGCGCTTGTCGCTCAGGTTCGCCACATTGACGGTATAGCGCCAGGGGCCGTTGTCGTAGGACAGCTGTGCGTCGAAGAGCGTGTAGCCGGGAACGCCCAGGCTGGCACTTGCGGTGCTGCCGGGCTTTGACGAGACGTAGCGGGCACCGCCTCCGACGATCCAACCTGGCAGCCCCCAGGCTCCGAGGTTGTAGTCAGCCCAGATCGATGCGACGTGAAACGGTGCTGCGAAGAAGCGGGCTCCGATTTCGGCCGGGTTGTTGCTGTGGGTGGTGCGCGCATCGTTGTAGGTGTAGGCGGCGATCAGGCTGAGGTGGCGGCCGACCTTGGTCTTGGCCTCCAGCTCGAGACCTCTTGAGCGCACTTCGCCCGTTTGCACGGAGAAGGTTGCATCCACAGGGTCCGGTGTCAATACGTTCTTGCGTGTCAGCTGGTAGACGGCCGCCGAGAGCATGGTGTCGCTTCCTGAGGGTTGGTAGCGGACGCCGACTTCGTACTGCTCGCCCTTGTCCGGGTCGAATGTTCTCCCGAGGCGGTCCGTGCCGCCCGTGGGGTTGAACGACTGGCTGAAACTCGCGTAAGGCGCCAGACCGTTGTCCGCGAGATAGACCACGCCGGCGCGCCCGGTGAATGCGCTGTCCTTGCTGTAGGTCCGGCTGGTGTTGAGAATGTCCTCATTCCTGAACGAGTCGTAGCGCCCGCCGATCAGTGCCACCCATTTGTTGTCGATCTTGATCTGATCCTGAACGTAAATGCCGACCTGACGGCGGTTGTCTTCGATAAGGCGCCATGGGCTCGTCGTGAAGCCTGTTCCATAGACAGGCGCGAACACGTTGATGGCCGCCAGGGTGCCGCGCTGGCGTTCACTCTGGTGGTCGGACTTTGTGTAGTCGATGCCGGCCAGCAGCGTATGTTTGACGGGGCCCGTTCCGATATCGAACTGCACATTGGTGTCGCTGGTCAGGACGGATGTGTCGTCGTTCTGGGCACGGGATTGCCGTCCGATCTGGCGCCGCGTGGCGCCATCCGTCCAGCCGGACAGGAGGAAATACTGTGCGTCCAGCTTCGAGTCGAATTTGCGCAGCCTGTGATTGAGCTTCACGCCGTCCGCCAGCGAATGCTCGAACACATAGCCGATGGTGCTGGTCGTGGTGTTGAACCTGTTGTGCCCCGGCTCTCCGAGGTACCGGCTGCGTGGAATGACGCCGTTCGGATTGGGCAGCAGCGTACCGTTTGCCGGCAGGGTTCCTGCATCTGACTGCTTGGATTCCTGATGGCTCGCCAGCAGTGTCAGGGACGTTGCCGCAGAGGGGCGCCAGGTGAGTGCAGGTGCCACATACACCCGGTCATTGCGGCCGTAGTCGATGAACGTGTCGCTCTTGCGGGCGAGAGCGGTCAGGCGGTAGGACCAGACACCTTCCGCGTCCAGCGGTCCGGTCAGGTCCGCGGACAGCTGGCGGCGGTTGTCGTTGCCGATTTCGGCGCTGACTTCATGGTACGGCTCCGTTTGAGGGCGTTTGGTGACGGAATTGATCACGCCACCCGGTGCTGCTGCACCATAAAGAATCGACGATGGGCCTTTGAGGAGCTCGACGCGTTCGATCCCGTAGGGCTCCTGCTTGCCGTTGTAGATGTTGGCCATGTAGCGCATGCCATCTCGGTAGAAGCTGCCGAACTGCGTGTCGGCCTGGAAACCCCGGATGAAGAAAGTGTCGCCCACGCTGGGATTGATGGCCGCTGCACCTGCAGCAATGCCAGACGTGTATCCCAAGGCATCCTGCAATGTCTGGGCGTGCTGGGCCCGCATCTGTTCGCTGGTCACCACGGAGATCGATTGCGGGGTCTCGACGATGGGAGTGTCTGTCTTGGTCCCTGTCCCGCTGCGCTTGGCCACATAGCCGGCCACCGGCCCTGTCGCAGATTCCCCACCGCCGCTGGCCGTCACCAGAACCGTCGGCAAGGCCGCTCCGCCTTTTTCCGAGGCCCGCTGGATGGCGAATCCGCCGTTTGCCGTGCGGATCGCTTCCAGGCGTGCATCGGCGAGCATTCGGCCCAGAGCCTGTTCCACGGTGAGGCGGCCCGAGATGTCACGCGATGTGGTGTTCGTCAGCAGCGCCGCTCCGGCAATGATTTGTGCTCCAGTCTGTCTTGAGAGCTCATTGAGCGCCGTTGCCAAAGGCTGTGCAGGGATCCGGATGTCGAAGGCCTCAGTGGAGACGAGCTGCTCGGTGCCTTGGGCTGCCGCAGGACTTGCCCCGGTGGTGGCCAGCACGGGCCCAAAGATGGCGGCCAGTGTGGCCGCCAGCAGGCGTTGACGTGGACGAGTACGCATGAGATCAAACTCCAGAGAAAAGGAATGGGACTTATTCTTGATGCGGGACGTTTGAGTGCGTCCAGGCACCTTCCTTTTCCTTAGACGTTCGTGAACAAAAAACCAAGACAGTTTTTTTACGCAGGACTCAACGGGCGCTCAAGGTCACGCTGCCATCGGGGTGGGTGTGGGCCGCCACCGGCAGGGTGAGCGGGAGCGCGTCTACCAGGCCGGCCGACCCGTTGGTCCGGAAGCGCCCGGTCAGCCGCAGGGCATTCACGCGCGGGTCCGGCGATTGGATGGGGTGCTGGCGGTAGGCGTTGATAGTTTCCAGGGCCTCACCGAGCGGGGTGGCCTCGAAGACCAGCCAGCCTTCGCGCCATGGGGAGAGCGATGCCGCGTCGACGCGGCGCACCGGGCCGGCTACGCCGTCGGTCAGGCTCAGTGCTTCGCCGGCGCGCAGGTCGATGGCTGCCGCTGGCGAGGGGGGCGATGCCGCGTCTTCCGGGTGGGGTTTGGCCGTGACCCGGATCTTTCCCCGCTCGACGCCGATCGCCACCGAACTGCCCCGGTCGCGCACAGTGAACGCGGTGCCCACCACGTGGATGATGGCATCGCGCAGGTGGACTTCGAAAGGCCGATGGGGGTCCGATGCCACGTCGAACCGTGCTTCTCCGCCCCGAAAATCGACGACGCGGCTGTGTCGATAGAGGCGGACCGCCACAGCCGTTTGCGGGCTGAAATCAAGCCGGCTGCTGGGCGATCCATCGGGGATGTGCACCGTCATGAGCTGCGCCGTGCGGGTGCTGTACGTGGACGCGAACGTCGGCTGCTGCAAATGCCATTGCAGGGTTTTTCCGCCAAGCACGCCGATCCCCAAAAGGCCTGCCACGGAAAGCAGCAGGTTTCTGCGCCGCTGGCTGTAGGCACCAGCGGATGGGCGGTCGGGTTCTGCAAAGCGATCGCGCAGCTCCGGGCCGATGCTGCCCAGCGCATCCCAGCATTGCTGAGCCTCGATGGCGGCCAGCTCGTGCTGGGGCGATGCAGCCCTCCATTCTCGCAACATGCTGCTTGCAGCTGCAGCCGCCGGGGGGCTGGCGCCCTCGCGTTGGACGATCCAGGTGAGCGCTTGCTCGACCAGCTTGTTGCTTCGTGGCGGGGCCATGGCGGTGAGATTCAGCAGTTCTCTTCCGCCAGGGATGAGACGAAGGAGGGGCGCAGGGAGGGTTGCTGGGGCTCGATGAGGTGGGTGCGCAGCTCGGCCAGGGTCTTGGCGCAGTCCAGCACCGCACGTACCAGGTGCTTGGCGACCGCCATTTCCGTGATGCCCAGGCGTGCTGCAATCTCCGCGTGCGTGTAGCCGTAAGCCTTGAACAGCAGGAACACTTCGCGCCGGCGGGGTGGCAGCTTTTCGATGGTCTGCACCACGCGTTCCAACACCTGTCTTTGAGCCATGATGTACTCGCTGGAGGGTGCGGCCACGGCAGCGTCGATGTGGCTGCGTTCCCGGCCCCACTCCTGGACCACCTGGCGATGGCGCGCTGCATCAATGCAGAGATTGCGGGCCGCGCGGAACAGAAGGGCACGCGGCGAACCGATTGTCGACCCCGAGTTGTCGGCTTCGGGCGGCAAGGCCTTCAACGCAAGCGCGTGGGCATAGACACGCTCAAAGCTCGACTGTGCGATGTCGGCGGCGTGTTCGGCGTCTCGCAGTTCCCGCGTCAGGTGTCTGCGCAGGTCCTTGTAGTGCTTGACCAATTCCTCAACCAAGTCGTGCATGCAGCGTGTCCTCCGACGACTTCGAAAGAGGGAGATACTGTCCCGCACCCCGTCCCCAAGTCATGAATGAGAATTGTTCTCACCCGTTATCTTACGACACAAACGCTGCGCTTTCACGACGAACCGCTATCCCCGCCCCGGCGCCCTCAACCCGCGCAGACGACCTTGAGTCCGGCCGCGATGATTTCTGCGATGTGGTCGATGTCCTGTTCGGTGACGATCAGTGGGGGCAGCAGGCGCACCACGCTGCCGTGGCGGCCGCCCAGCTCCAGGATCAGGCCGCGTTGCAGGCATGCCTGCTGCAGCCGGGACGCCAGCGCTGGCGCGGCAGCAGGTTCACCCAGGGCGTTGCGCGCCTGACCGGCATCGACGATCTCGGCGCCGATCATGAGCCCGCGACCCCGCACGTCGCCGATGCAGGGGTACTCAGCCTGCAGCTGCCTGAGGTGCCCCATGAGGCGCTTGCCCATCTGCTCGGCGCGCTCGGCCAGTCCTTCCGCGCGGATGTACTTCAGGGTGGCCGAGCCCGCGGCCATCGCGAGCTGGTTGCCCCGGAAGGTGCCGGCATGCGTGCCCGGCTTCCACTGGTCGAGTTCGCCGCGGTACACCACCACCGACAGGGGCAGGCTGCCGCCGATGGCCTTCGACAGGATCAGCACGTCCGGCGTGATGCCGGAGTGCTCGAACGCAAACATTTTCCCGGTGCGACCGAAGCCGGTTTGCACCTCGTCGATCAGCAGGGGCACTCCGGCGCGGCGGGAGATGGCGCGCACTCCGCGGGTCCATGCGTCCGGTGCGGGAATGACGCCGCCTTCACCCTGAACGATTTCCATGACGATGCCCGCCGGCGCTGGCACGCCGCTTTCCGGGTCTGCCAGCATCGACTCGATGTAGTGCAGGCTTGCCGCGACGGTGGCGTTGGAGTCGAGGCCGAAAGGGCTGCGGTATTCGTAGGGATAGGGGAGAAACTGGACGCCGGAGACCAGGCCGCCCAGCGCGCTTTTAGGCCCCAGGTTGCCCATGAGGTTGAGTGTTCCCTGGGTCATGCCGTGGTAGGCGCCATGAAAGCTCAGGATGGTCTGGCGGCCGGTTGCGATCTTGGTGAGCTTGAGCGCCGCTTCGATGGCGTCGGCCCCGGTGGGTCCGCAAAACTGAATCCGCGCGTCCCGAGCGAACTCTGCCGGAAGCATGTTGAAGAGCGTCTCGACGAACTCGTCCTTGACCGGGGTTGTGAGGTCCAGCGTGTGCAGAGGGACGCCGTCCCGCAGCACTTGCTGGATGGCCTGGACGACCACCGGATGGTTGTGCCCCAGCGCCAGTGTTCCGGCTCCCGCCAGGCAGTCAATGAAGACACGGCCTTCCACATCCTCGACGTAGATTCCACGCCCGCGTTTGAGCGCGATGGGCAGGCGGCGGGGATAGCTGCGTGCGTTGGATTCCCGTTCGTTTTGCCGCTCCAGCAGTGGATTCGACGTGAATTCGTAGGGTTGCCGCAGGGCATCGTGTCGCCGACCGAATGATTCCTCTGTATCAAAAACACGGATGGCGGGCGAGGTCAGGACGCTGGACATGAGAACTCCGTTCACGGCATTGGGTATGAAGCTATGACGGTCCTGCGCCGCGACTGTTTACCGGTTCCTCCTGTTCGGGTTGTCTTGGTGCACCGCGGGCAAGCACAGCTGCAAGTGCCGGCCTAAACATTTCGCAGGCAGACGCGTCACTGTGGTTGTACTGGTTCATATCGGGGTGTTCGTGCTTGTCTTCCTTATCAGACGATCGCGCTGGCTGTTGCTAGCGGCATCCGTTGCGAGTATTGCCTCTGGCATTTGTGGTGTCTTGCTCGTCGCGCAGATCAATGCTGCCCTGACGGCCAGCGAGGACGTGCGCGCGCAGCTTCCATGGCACTTCGGCGTTCTGGTTCTGGGGGCGCTCGTCTCCGGAATCGGCTCGAAGGTACTTTTTGAGCAGCTTCGCGTGCGCGCTATGTCGGAGCTTCGGCAATATGTCTCGGACCGCGTGATGGACGCACCCATCCGCGTGCTGGAACAGGTGGGCGCTGCCCGCATCCAGTCGACGCTGGCAGACCACGTCACCGACGTCGCACGCTTTTTCGTCAGCATGCCCAACATACTGACCAACGGGGTGGTGGTGGCAGGCTGCCTGGTCTACCTCGCGGTACTGTCGGCCCAGGTTTTCCTGGTAGCCGCCGGTGTCATCGTGCTGGGCTCGGCGGGATATCTGGTGGCCCAGCGCTTGGCGGGGCGGCACCTGTTGGCGGCCTCCACGGAACAAGACCGGCTGTTCGGGCATTTCCGATCGCTGACGGACGGCGCCAAGGAACTGCGCCAGAACCGCAGCAAAAGGCATCTGTTCGCCTCCAGCGTGTTGGCCACATCCATCGAAAATGTGCGCAGGCACCGGTTGCGCGGCATCGTCATCTTCGAAGCGGCCGCGGGTTGGGGGCACTTCCTGATCTACGCTTTCATCGGGCTGGTGTTGTTTGTGCTGGTGGGCGACATTCCCGACCGGGCCCGCGTCATGACAGGATTCGCGCTGGTATTCGTCTACATGGTGACGCCGCTGCAAAGCCTGCTGGACTGGCTGCCGGAGGCGAATCTGGCTAGGGTCTCCTCGTCTCGCATTGCCGAGGTGACGCAGCGCATCGTGACGCCCGAGGCGGCTGCGAGCGATCTGGCGCCGGAAGGTTTTCTCTCCATCGAGCTCAAAGGGCTGCGGCATCGCTACTACCATGAACAGAGCGGAGAGTTTTTCGAGCTGGGGCCGATCGATCTGCGCTTTGTTCCTGGCGAGGTCGTGTTCCTGGTGGGCGGCAACGGCAGCGGCAAGACAACGCTTGCCAAGCTGATTGTGGGACTCTATGCGCCGGAGGCTGGCGAGTTGCTCCTGGATGGGGTGCCGGTCGGCGATGCCGGCCGCGACCAGTTCCGGCAGCTGTTCTCTACCGTTTTCTCGGACTTCCACCTGTTCGACGATCTGCTGGAGACGGGGCGCCCGGACCTGGACGCCGAAGGCAATCGCCTGCTTGAGAAGCTGCATTTGCATCGCAAGGTGCGGGTGCAGGACGGTGCATTCACGACCAAAGAGCTTTCCCAGGGGCAGCGCAAGCGGCTTGCTTTGGTGGCTGCCTGCTTGGAAAACCGTCCATTCGTCGTTTTCGACGAGTGGGCTGCCGATCAGGACCCTACGTTCAAGCACTTTTTCTACCGGCAAGTGCTGCCCGATCTGCAGGCCATGGGCAAGACGGTGCTGGTGATTTCCCATGACGACCGCTACTTCGACGCGGGGGACCGTGTGGTCCGATTGGAGAGCGGGAAAATTCTGCCTGAGGAGCGCTGCAACGTGAACCCGAAAGTGGCCGACCGACACACACAAGCGGCATAAGCGACGCACGAACTGTCCTCTTTCTACCGTGTATTTGTATTTCAGATAATTGACGGATATCCGAAATTCGAGTGTTTTTTATTAGTCTGATTTACTGGTCCTCACTGTGCAGGCGATATCACATCCGCCGGTCAGTGCTGGTCAACTGGGGGCGATGCTGCAGGCTACGCATAGGGCTCAAGGGCTGACCCAATCGGCACTGGCTTGCTGTATTGGCTTGAGCCAGTCGCGGGTCTCTCATCTGGAGCTTTACGCACATGAATTGAGCGTAGAGCAGCTCCTTGCATTGTGAGCAGCGCTGGGCCTGGAGTTGGCCGTTGCAACTCGGGTGGCGCTACTGTGTCGTCCACTCCGACCACGGATTGGTGACATGGGGCGTCGATCGCACAGCCGCAGCCTTGCCATCTGGACCAATTAAGTCCGCATGGGTCGGCGGACGACTCTCGTTCGCGGAGAGATGGAACTGCAGTACGACGCGGATTGGCTATCTGCCGATATTGGTCGGCCGCTGTGGTTGTCGCTGCCGTTCAATCTGCAGAATCTGCCGGTCAAGGGCGAGAAGGTCGCCAACTACTTTGACAGCCTGCTTCTGGACAGCGACGCGAACCGTCGTCGCGTGGTTGAGCGATTCACGACGGGTTCGACCGAACCGATTGATTTTCTGAAGGCCATCGAGGCGCGATTGCGTGGGCGCTTTCCAGATCCTGGATGAGGACGAGGTGTCCACCGACTTCGATCGCATAGAGGGCGCGCCCCTGTCCGAGGAGGATATCGAGCGACAATTGATCGAAACCGTTTCGTCGCAGGCCTTCGCTGCAGCCTAGACCCGGATGCGGACTTCCGCATCTCGCTCGCCATTGCGCAAGTGCGAAAAGGAGGGCGGTCCAGGGCTCAAGGCGCTGTTCGCCACGCTGCGGCAGTCGTTGAACGACGAGGCCGACATGACAACGTTGATGGCGGCAGCAGGTACTGTTTTGGTTGCTGACAGAGCCCGATGGCCATGCAAAGAACTTCAGCATCCCGCTTCTGCCGCGCAGCCGCTTCCAGTTGACCCGGCTGTCCGACGTGATGTCGGCCTCTCCGGTATTGGGCGGTGGCCCCAACCAGTGGTCGCTGTACGAGGTCAAACTGTCAATGGCTTTGCTCGGCAAGAATTGGCACTACGATATGCAAGGCATTCAGAGAAGGCATTTCAGCAGCACCGCGCAGAAGGTCGGCTATGTTTCGATGGCCGAGCCGATCATCGAAAAAATCCTTGCCCAGACCCCAACCGTCATCGCCGAAGTGCAAGCCGAACTGCCACAGGACTCTCTCACCGCGTGTTCGCGATGTCATCCAGGGCGGGCTTGAGCACACAGCGCGAACACTGGGTGGGATGCCGACATAAGGCGGGAAGGGAGGCGTCGTTCCTAGGCCGCTGGAGCACGTTACGATAGACCCTCTGATCGACGATGAGGCCGACGGGTGTCGATTCCGCGCGAATCGCTCCATCTCCGCTCCAGCAAAAAAGTTCGAACTTCTTACGGTAAAAGTGACGGTAACACCCTATGCTGATCACAGCCAATCCCTTTAACCACGCGGGTTTCAGAGACCTTGTTGATGATCGAGTGGGAATAAGCTGAGACGCATTCGAAGGTTGTGACGCCGCCCGTCACGCAGGGTCAAGCCATCGACCTTCGAAGTCACTCAATATAACTGGTTATTCATACAGTATTGGCGCAAAATTTCAGCTCTGACTGAATTTTGGAATTGCCATGCTGCAGCGCCACGATCTCTACTTTTTGCTGTACCCGCCCGCCCATCTGGCGGCGATGCTCGCCCAGTTGATGCACCGAATGGGCCTTTTGCCGTGGGCTGACTACGGCAAGCCCATGGCCGAGGAGAGGTTGCACATCACCGTGCAGAAGTTGGGACAGTTCGACGGGGGTGTCCCGGGTGATGAGCTGGATCGCTTGGTCGCCGTGGGTAACGCACTGGCCGCCGAGCCGTTCGATATTTCATTCAACCTGCTCCAGGCATTCCACCGCGGCGGCGGCAAGGGCATGGCGCAATTGGCTGGGTCTGCGGCGGGGTTGCGGGGCGTTCGCAATTTTGAGCACTGCCTCGCTGCCACGATGCGCCGCATGGGTTGCGCCGACAGCCAGATTCGCCGCAGCTTCAATCCGCACATCACTCTCAACTACGGTTACGACCGCACCGTCCGTAGCGCCATAGCGCCTGTCGCTTGGCGTGTCACGCAGTTCGCGCTGGTGGACAGCCTTTACGGCAAGGGCCAGCACGATGTGGTGGCGCGGTGGCCGCTGGTGTCGCGCCAGCATGTATTGGGCGATTGGTAACGATGGGCACGTGGCGAAGAAGCCGGGCTCCGAGCCGGGACCTGGCCTGGCTCCGCCTCGTCAGTGCACCTCGCCGCGGTGCCAGTTCCAGGCGTGCTGCAAGATGACGTCGATGTCTGCGAACTCTGGCACCCAGCCCAGTTCGTGGCGCGCGAGCGCGGCATTGGCGACCAGCACAGACGGGTCGCCCGTGCGGCTTGGGTCGTCCCGGACTTCGATCAGACGGCCTGTGACGCGGCGCGCAGCCTCGATCACTTGCGTGACCGAGTGGCCGCCGCCGTTGCCCAGGTTGTAGGTGGAGCTGGCAGCCCCGGCGTTGAGCGCTTGCAGTGCCAGAAGGTGGGCGGCGCACAGATCCTGCACGTGCACGTAGTCACGCACCGCTGACCCGTCGGGGGTTTCAAAGTCGGTGCCGAAGCGGGCGATGATGCGGCGCTGCCCGGCAGCCACCTGCAACACCAGCGGGATCAGGTGGGTCTCGGGCTCGTGCCGCTCGCCGAGCGACCCGTCTGGATGTGCGCCCGCCGCATTGAAGTACCTGAAGACCACAGACCGCAAGCCATGGGCCACGCCGTAGTCGTGCAGCGCGTTCTCGACCGCGAGCTTGGTGTTGCCATACGGGTTGATCGGCACGGTGGGGTGCCCTTCCAGAATGGGCACGTCGATGGGGTTGCCATACACCGCTGCGGTGGAGGAAAAGATCAGCTGTCCCACTCCGCAACCGATCATGGCATCGAGCAGCGACAGGGTCTGGACCAGGTTGTTGTGCCAGTAGAACGCTGCACGCGTGCTCGACTCGCCCACCAGGCTGGCCGCAGCGAAGTGCATGACGCATTGCGGCGAAAACTCGCGCAGCACGTTGGTCATGAACACCTTGTCACCGATATCGCCCACACGCAGCGCCACGCCCGCGGCAAGCGCGTTGGAATGGCCGGTGGAGAGGTTGTCGACCACCACCGGGAAGTACCCTCGATCCCGCAGCATGGCGACCATGTGGGAGCCGATGTAGCCCGCGCCTCCGCACACGATGACGGCGGGCGCTCTCATGCCAGCCCTTCGGTGGCGGGCGTGGTGCGGGCAGGCTCGGCAGCGTCCTCGACGTCTTGCAGGTACCTCTGGAGGGCGTCTTCCAGCGTGGGCATGATGCTGCCGCGCTCGCTGGTGAGGGCCGAGAACCGGGGGCGTTGGGCTTGTTGATGCAGCGCGTCGTCGTGCACCGCGCGGATCAGCCCTTCATCGAGGCCGGCTGCATTGGCCGCCATGCTGGCAAGGCCGGCCCAGCTCACAGCGCCTGCGTTTGCCAGGTGCCACACGCCGCTTTCCGCATCGATGAGCAGCTCCAGCGCAGCGTGGACCAGGTCCGGCACATACGTGGGGGAGACCACCTGGTCCCGCGCAGCCACCCAGGGCTCGTCGCGGCGCAGGGCGTTCAGCCCGCCGGTGATGAAGTTGTGCGCATCCCACGGCCCAAAAAACGCTGCAGTCCGGATGACCAGTGCGCCTGGCAGAGCATGCAGCATGCGGTGCTCGCTTTCATGCTTTGCGCGGCCATAGGCATTCAAGGGGCGTGCAGCGGCCGACTCTGCGTACGGTGCCTGCTGTGCGCCATCGAACACCAGGTCGCTCGAAAAGCCCGCAAGCTGCACGCCGTGCTTTGCACACAGGCGTGCCAAGGTCTGGGGGCCGAGGACGTTGTCGCGCCACTGCTCGCGGGTCTGCACTTCGGCCGCGTCTACCCGCACAAAACCGGCCGCGTTCACGACGGCCCAGGGTTGCCAGCGTGCCAAGGCATTGGCCACCGAGGCTTCGTCCGCAATATCCATCTCGGCCCGGGTGAGCAGGTGGTGCGGTATGCCGCGGCGGGTGCATATCCTGGCAAACGCCTGGCCGAGTGTTCCTGTGGCGCCCGTGATCAGCACAGGCCGTCCCGACACGGCAACCGCTTGCAGCGTGCCGACAGGCCCGTAGGTCAGGCGCTCTTCGCGCTGCCACCACCCCGCACTGGGGATTACCGGATGCTTGGAGCCGGTGCCCGACGAGAGCTGCCGGGCAAGGCGTCCCAAAGCCGTGATGCGCGGTGGCTCGGACCTCACGTCCCACAGGCCGGGTTCGTAGTGGCCGTCCCACCGGGTGACCAGGCTGTTCCAGTCGAAGGTGCCGTGGCTTGCCCAGCAGGTCACTGCGCGCACGTCATGGCCTTCTTCCTGCACGGTGCAGGCAGCGCTGAAGGCCTGCTGCAGCCAGCGCAGTTGGTCCTCGCGCGAGCAGCCCAGATGGACTTCAGACAGCGCGACGGCGCCGCCATAGCGCTCGGACGTTTCCCTAAGGCGGTCCGCCAACCCGCCCGCCAACGCACCGTTCACGCGTATGGCCTCGACGTCCGCGTAGCGGTGCAGTGCATTTCCACCCACGCATGTGGAGGGGTATAGCCAGAGCCGCTCATCCAGATGCCGTTCGCTGGTCAGGTAGCAATTGATGCCCAGAATGTCCGGGGCGCAGGGGTCGGCGTGGAGTGCGTCGAGCTCTTCCTCGCTGGCGCCTGCCGTGCGCAGGTACTGCCACATGGGGTGCTCGCGCCCCACGCGTCCACTCAGCAGATCGAAGGTCAGCCAACGCCGCAGGTTCTCAAAATCGGCCTGGTACTGGAGCTTGGGGGAGCTCGTCACAAAGCCCAGGTCCTCGGTCTGGATGAGCTGGGCATCAGGCTGGTGTCGGCGTATGGCGCGCATCGCCAGCACCGTGGCGTGCACCTGATTCAACAGCGCCCGCACAAAGCTGGCGTCGTCCGCGCGATGCGGGTACCACATGCCGTAGAGCGCGCTGAACCGAGCGGTGGTAAGGGGCTCGTTGACGGGCGTCCAGGCACGTACGTGCGGATAGCGGGCAGCCACAGCATCCGCATAGGCCGCCAGCAAGCTGGGGAACGCCGGGTCCAGCAGGTTCGTCCAGGCGGGG
>Ga0209023_10003389_pt1 | contig 19073 bp, 17 predicted proteins | sample LakOneMetagenome_FD_187468 | JGI IMG/M metagenome (GOLD analysis project Ga0209023, IMG submission 187468) | Freshwater and sediment microbial communities from Lake Erie, Canada (SPAdes) (version 2) | ecosystem: Environmental > Aquatic > Freshwater > Lentic | place: Lake Erie, Canada...
AGGTCGATCTGCACGCCGGAAATGGCGTTGCGCACCTGTTCAGCTTGGCCGACGAGGTTGTCGCGCTGAACGGCGATGTCCTGGAGCAGGGCGCGGATGCGCACTTCGTTGTCGCTGTAGGCGCGTTCGAGCGAGGAGACTTCGTTGGCGACCAGCGCTTCCAGTTCACCGGCGCGTGCGATGGCGCGCTCGACGCCGTCGCCCATGGCGGCGACTTCACGGCGGATCGCCTGACCGACGCTGACAATGGCGCCGTTGGCGACGTGCTCGGGTTCGGAGAAGCGAACGGCCATCTGCGCCATGGACTGAGCGATCATGCTCATCTCCTGGCTGCGCCAGGCCATGCCGGCGACGAAGTAGAACAGCAGCAGCGGTGCAATGAGAACAGCGAGAAGGCCGACCATCGCCAGCGCGCCTGCGCTGCCCTGGCCAATCAGGGTTTCAAGCGCGGGCAGAAAGGCAAAAGCGATGAAGCCGACGCCGGCGATCCAGAGGCCGGAGAAGAGCGTGGCGACGGTATAGGCGTTGCGGCGCGGGCGGCCCTTCTGGATGGCCTGAAGGATGTTGCCGATGGTCTCGCGGTCGTCGTTCGCGGGGAGGCGGTCGAAGTTCGCACCGCCGAAATCCGGCTGTCGCAGGTCAGCGCCACGGCTGGCGGCGCCGAGCGATGGTTCGTTGTGCAGGGAATTATCCCGTCCGCTGTCGGACTGAGGCAGGTCGCCGATATTCAGAGCTTCCTCGATTGCCGAGAGAGCGACTTCGGTTGGATCCTTGACCTTCGGATTCTTTGCCATGTGTCCCGCACGCCTTTACTTTTTTCGCATTCGCAGATGGCTGCCGGCTTGAGCCGCGCGCCGTCGAATGTTGCCCCGATACCGTCGGCCGACAGTCAGTGATGTCGCCGATTTGTCCCGCCGGTTCTCCCGCACTTCCACAAACATCCTATTGGCTCGGTCGGTCGAATGAAATGGCAGGAGTTAATTCATTTTTAATCATCGTTAACGCGGCGAGGGTTAACGCTTTCAGAAATCAACAGTTTTCAAAAGCACTTTGGTATTTCTAGGCGTCGGCACGGCAAAAACATGGCTAAATGGTGGCAAATAGCTGATACGTTTCGTTAACCATTCATGTGATTGCCTGCGGTATTCCGAGCCGGTCGATCCGGTGCCCTCACGCAATCCCGGATGGGTCATGTCACTCAATTTGGAGCATTTGAACTGGATGCCCTCGCCATCGCTGGTCCCGGAAGACTCCGCCATTGATGTCCAGCATCTGGGGCGCATGACGCTCGGGGAGGCCGCGCTTGAGGCTGAAGTTCTCGCGCTTTTCTCGGCCCAGAGCGGCGAACTGATCGCCCGGCTCAAGACCATGCCTGTGGATGCAGGCGCATTGGCGCACACGCTCAAGGGCTCTGCGCGAGCGATCGGCGCTTTTCGCGTGGCTGAGGCGGCCCTTGGGCTAGAGGCCGCCATGAAGACCGACGGCGATCTTGCAGGCGCGATGACGCGGCTTCAGGAAACCGTCGAGGAAGCCCGGGAGACCATCGGGCGGATGCTGAACCGGTCCTGATTTGGCCTTGTTGTTCGCCGCTTTTACCCCCAGTGGTGCTGGCGTCCTAGGAACTGACCCGTTATAGGACTGCTCAATCTGAATTATCCGGGCAGCTCGACAATCATGGTCAAAATCAACTTCACCGATCACGCAGGCACCACCCGTTCCGTGGACGTGGAGGCCGGCGCGACCGTCATGGAAGCGGCGATCCGCAATGCGATTCCCGGAATCGAGGCTGAATGCGGCGGCGCATGCGCCTGTGCGACCTGCCATGTCTATGTCGATGAAGCCTGGCGCGAGAAGGTCGGCTCCCCGACGCCGATGGAAGAGGACATGCTCGACTTCGGTTACGACGTGCGTCCGAACTCCCGCCTGTCGTGCCAAATCAAGGTGACCGGCGAACTCGACGGACTTGTGGTGTCGACGCCCGAACGTCAGGCGTAACCTCATCGTTCTCCGGCGCGGCTGACTCATCCTTAAGCCGCGCAGTTTCTTTTCCGGCAACACTCCACTCGATCAGGGCCGTCGCGGCTCCGACGACGAAGGCCGTGGCGACGATGTGCCCGTCCGCGCCCGTCAGCCATGCAACAATTCCGAAGATCCAGATCGCAGCGGTGAGCCGGAGCGCGATGGCGAGCGACGATGGCAGGCCGCGCATGGCGGTGACCTCAGAAGGGCACCGAGGCACGGGCGCGGTAGGTCCAGAGCGCCACACCGTTGCTGCTGCCGATGCCGCCACGTTCGGCCCCGACAGAAATCTGCGCACCATTGCCGAGCTTCGCATTCACGCCACCCGCAGCGCGCGCTGACCAGCCATCGAGAACAAGGGCTGATACGGTTGCGAGGCTCGCAGCCTGAACGGATGCCGTATCGCCGTTGAAGTAATAGTCGCCGTACAATCCGACATACGGCGCGAGCGCGACCGAAGACCACATCATCGGATAGGCGAGCTTCAATCCACCGCTGGCGCGGCCGGTGGAGAAATCGCGCGCAGACTGAAGCGTGCCCAATGTGTCGGTGTAGGCGTTCTCGTGTTCCCACAGCGCATAGATGCGTGCGGACGGTTCGATCTGAAAGCCGTAGCTTTCATACGTGCCGGTCAGCCCACCCGACACCAGCCAGCGATTGCCGTTGAATGACCCGGCGGCGGTGCCCGCAGTGCCGTCATAGCCGATGCCGGAATAACCGACGGCTGCGTCGAAGCGGATTTTCTGCGTGATCTTCCAGCCGAAATAGCCGCCTGCGGTCCAGCCGTCGCCCTTGAGGCGTCCCTGCAACTGATCCGAGCGATAGTCGAATGTCTCGTAGCCGCCGAACGCGCCGATCAGAAAGCTAGGCGCGAGCTTGCGGGTGAGGCCCGCAACCACGTTGATCTGGTTGCCATAGAGCGTCGATGTGCCGATGCCGCTATTGCCCCAGCGGTCGAGCGTGACGCCCTTCACTTCGGCCCAGCCGAGCCATTCTTTCTGCTCGGTGAAGCGCGGCCGCGCTTTAGTGGGTGCCGCATAGGCGAGGGCGCCGAACGCATCGTTCACGCGGGATTTGTCCGAGGCTGTGCCGAACGGCGCGGCGGAGTTCATCTTTGAAGATGTTCGCGGATCATCGCCGCTGCTGTCCGCCGCGAAGTTGAAGCGGATGCCGGACATGTTCGGAGCGACAAGCGAGCCGCCGCCATCGCTGAAACCTTCCGAGATCGCATTGTCGATGGCGCCCGAGATCGCCTGTCCCGAGAACTGGCTGACCATCGGCGTGGCCATGGCCTGCAGCGCGCGCAGCTTGAGACTGTCCGCGGGAATGTTGACCGACTGCACCAGCGGCGATGACGTGCCGCTGGTAAAGCCGGGACTGCCGCTGAAGTTCGCGGTGATCGTATGACTGCCAAGCGCGAGCGCTGAGGTGGTGAGCGTGGCGACGCCTGCGGACACGCTTGCAGTGCCGAGCGTTGTCGCGCCGTCCATGAAGGTCACGGTGCCGCCGGTCGGTGCTCCGGCGCCACTGGTCACAGTCGCGGTGAATGTCACCGGCTTGCCGACGTCACTGGGGTTTTGCGACGACGCCAGCGTGGTCGTGGTGGTGGAGAGGCTGATGGTTTGGGTCAGGGTGCTGGATGTCGATCCGGCATTGTTGCTGTCGCCGCTATAGACGGCAGAGATGGAATGCGGACCCGGCGTGAGGGTGGATGTTGTGAAGGTAGCGATCCCGGATGCTGCCGTGACAGAACCGAGCAACGTCGCGCTGTCGAAGAATTGCACCGTGCCGGTGGGATTGATGCCGGTCACAGTCGCGGTGAAAGTCACCGATTGTCCGAACGGACTCGGATTGGCGCTTGAGCCGAGTGTGGTGCCGGATGTCGCCTGATTGACGGTGAATGAAGGGGCGGTCGTTGCGGTGGCGTAGTTCGTGTCGCCGCTGTAATTCATGCTCACGGTGAAATTTCCGGCGGTCGCATAGGTATGCGTCGTGCTGGCTGTACCGCTACTGAGCGTGAGGACGGTGTTGGATGAGCCGTCACCGAAATTGATTGTCGCCGTGCCTGTCGGGGTTGGCACACCCGATGCGCCGGTGACCGTGACCGAGAACGTCGAGGCCTGGCCTGCAACGCCGGGCGAGGGCGAAATGTTGAGGCCCGGCGAACTCGTTGCCTTGTTGACGGTCTGCGTCAGACTCCCCGAACTGGCGACATAGTTTGTGCTGTCGCCGCTGTAGTTCGCGGTCACGCTCTTGCTGCCGGCCGTCGCATAGGTGTGGCTTGTGGTTGCAGTGCCACCGCTCAGCGTCACCGTCGACGAGTTGCCATCGCCGAAGTCGATGGTCACGGTGCCGTTCGGCGTGCCGTTGGAGGCCGTGCCCGTCAGCGTTGTGGTGAAAGAGACCGACTGCCCGGCGATGCTCGGGCTCGGTGTCGCCTGAATTTCGGTGAGGCTGGCATTGGCGGGCCCCGGCGTGCAGGTGACGGTGATCCAGTTCGACGCGCCGCCTGCGCCGCCATTATAGATATAGGCGATGATGGAGGACTCGTTGCCCGCTGCAGTGAGTGTAACGGTGGAGAAATTTGGAGGATTGGTTCTCTGCACGCTCCTCTGGCTGCCGTCCGTGAACACCAGATAGACAAGGTTCAGCGAGCCGTCGTTGGTGCGGGCGGTTGCGGTCAGCACGTCGCTTGGGGCGAAACGCTTGCCGGTGATGCTGTGCGAGGCCATCGGGGTTGAAGTGGACGCGGAGACGTCGAGTTCGCCGTTGTTGACGGCGTCGCAGCCAGCGGACGCCCATGCGCTCGACGTGGCGGATACTGCCAGAACGCCACCCGTCAACAGCGCGAACGCGGCTCGTTTGATCGCCGCAACTCGTCCAACGCCCGCCATTCCCCACCTGTCGCCTAGCTCTGCCGCCAACCGGGCGGCCGAGGTCCCCGCGGACGTGTGGCAGATCGGCGGGGAGCCGTCGTCTCATTGCGCGCAAACCGCCCTGAATGGCGCAGGAAAAAGCCGAATCTTTTCAGACTCGTGGCACTTGGGTCACAACGGATAAGGGGGCGGTGATGCGAGGAAAATTTTTAGGTGATGAAAGGATCGCTGAAACAGTCAAGCGAGCATTCATTCGTCATGAAAACTATCGGCAAGCCCGCCCTGAAGCGGAGCTTGCAGCCTTCATGAGCAATGTCGCATTCTGACGGGATACCGTCTTCTCATTCCGCGCAGGGCCGGGAGTTTTTGTCGCGGAGACCGGCGCGAGCTATGCGTCGAGCGCGGCCATCCGCACATCGCCCGGTGTCATGCCGAAGGCCGAGCGAAATACGCGGTAGAATGTTGCGACGCTGTCGAAGCCGCAGGCAAAGGCGATGTCCGCCACTGAGCGCGTCGGCATGGTTTCGAGCCGCTGCCGCGCTTCCTTGAGACGCATCGCAGTCAGCGTGCGCGCAAACGAAAAGCCCGTCGGCTCGAACAGGACATGGACCTGACGCAGCGAGATCGCGAGCTCGGCGGCGACCATCGCGGGTGTCAGATCGGGGCGATGCAGATCGCGCTTCATGATCGCGCGCGCGGCGTGGAGATATCCCGCGCGCAAGGCGGCTCGGCTTTCGGGACGTCCAGGAGAGAGACGCTGGCGGGCCAGCAGCGCGAGCCGAGCGATATGCGAAATGTCGTCTTCGGCAGCGGCGACGGGGTCGTGCGGGTCCGACAGCGCGGCGAACATCGCCGCGATCAATCGCGTGATTTTCGTATTGTACGCGAGTGTGCCGGGCGCCAGATCGTGCGCGCGTGCGTCCAGCAGGATATTGCTGCTGAGCGGAATCTTCAGCGTACGGAAATGAAAACCGTCGGCGCGTTCCGGTGTGCCCATGAATGGCTGCTCGGAGTGGCTGACGGTGAAGTCGCCTTCGCGAATGCGATGAATCCGGCCGCGTCCGAGATCCACATAGCCCGGTCCACGGATCTGATATCCGATGCTCAGGCTATTGCTTGCCACACGGGCGATGTCGGCGGGTGTGCGGCCGACGCGGTAGGACGAGGCCGTCATCTCGGCGAGAACCGCATTGCCGATCGGGATCGCGGAAAAGCGTCCGTGGAAATCGGCGCGGCGCTCGCGCTCCAGTTCGATGGTGACGCCGAACAAACTCTTGCCGCGCACTTCGCACCAGTGATCGAAGCGGTCCTGCGGACGCAGGTCGTCGGTGGAGAAGCTGATCATGAATTATCCCGAAGCGCCGCGGCCCTGATATCACCGGGCGTGGTGCCGTGGGCACTCCGGAACACGCGGTAGAACGTCGCGAGGCTGTCGAAGCCGCAGGCGTGGGCGATGTCCGTCACCGTAAGCGCCGGAGCCGATCGCAGCAGCCGACAGGCTTCCGCAAGCCGCATGGCGATCAGCGTGCGCGAAAAGCTTTCACCGGTCGGCTCGAACAGGATGTGCAGTTGCCGCACTGAAATTCCCAGCGATGCGGCGACGCTCGCAGGCGAGAGACCGGGCTTGTGCAGATCGCGCGCAAGAATGTCGCGCGCCGCCTGCAGAAATCCGAACCGGAGCGCGGCGCGGGTGCTGGTCGAACTGGCCGGTACGCTGCCCCGCGCCAGCAGCGCCAGTTGCGCGAGATGACTGATGGCAGCGTCGCAGTCGGCTTCGGGATTTTTGGCGGCTTCTGCAGTGAGCGCCGCGAAGGACGCCGAGATCACCATCGACAGGCGTGGATCGTCGTGCAGCGGCGACGGCGCAAGATGCAACGCGCTGCGTGTGGGGATATCGCGGCCGGCCAGCGGAATTTTCAGGACGCGCAGGTCGAAGCCATGGGCCGTGGCCGGGCGAGTGAGATACGGCACGTCCGTATGGCTGATGGCGAGATCGCCGGGCCGCACCACGAACTCACTGCCGTTCTGGGTGTTGAACCAGCTTGCGCCGCCGGTCTGCTGGTAGATGCACAGGCTGCCGCTCGATGTGCGGGAGATGTCGCCTGCGCTGCGCGACACGCTGTAGGGGGATGCCTGCATCTGGCTCAGGGTTGCGCCACCAATGGGTAGCGCTGCAAACTGGCCCCGGAAATGCTGCCGCTCATCCTTCTGGAGCGAGATCGTCACGCCAAACAGGTTCCGGGCGCGGACTTCGCACCAATAGTCGAACCGCTCATGCGGGCGCAGGTCGTCGGTCGAAAAGGTGAGCATGACGGAAACTGTCCGTTCGACTCGGAATTCCAGCAGGAGCTTTAGAGGGAGACCGTTGCCGCGGCAACACCCCTCACGGCAAGGTGAGCTTTTACGAGCGAAGCATCCACGGCTGGAATCGTTCGATGATCTCGGGCGTCAGCGGTGTCGGCTTGCGTGTCGCAGCGTCCACCAGAACGGTGACGGCTTCGGCGGAGGCGGTGCAGACATCGCCTGCGAACACAACCTGCTCGAACGTCGCCGAGGTGCGGCCAAGCCGGGTCACGCCGATGCCGAGTTCGAAGCTGCCGGGCCAGTGCATCTCGGCGCGGAAGTCGATGGCCAGATGCACCAGCATCCAGCTCAGGCCCTTCGGCATCAGGCCGCGGTCGCCGCTGCGCAGCAGGGTGACGCGCGCCGTCTCGAAATAGGTGGAATACACCCCGTTATTGACATGCTTGTTCGGGTCGAGGTCGCCATAGCGAACATTGTCGGCCAGGCGAAACGGGTAGTTCTCGAGCTTGAACTGGCGCTTGGGGCGGGTCGGTGCATCCACGTCTTCTGTCTCCGGTTGACGCCCTGCATAGCGGGAAATGTTGCCGCCTCACAAGGCGCGGGAGGGCTGACGGGGCGGAATATGGCTTCCCCCAAGGGGCTGACTTCGTTAGACAATGCCTTGAAAAGCGGCATACCCGCTTCCCGCCCGCTTCAGTCTTTCCAATCAAAGCCGGAACGCCCATGACCGATACGATCAAAACCGACGTCCTGATTATTGGTGCTGGCCCCTGTGGCCTGTTCGCCGTGTTTGAACTCGGTCTGCTCGACATGAAGGTGCATCTGGTCGACATCCTCGACAAGCTCGGCGGCCAGTGCGCGGAGCTTTATCCCGAGAAGCCGATCTATGACATTCCGGCAATTCCGATCGTGACCGGGCAGGGCCTCACCGATGCGCTGATGGAGCAGATCAAGCCGTTCAACCCCACCTTCCATCTCAACGAGATGATCGAGAGCATCGAGAAGATCGGCGATCCGCTGTTTCGCGTGACAACGGATGCGGGCAAGGTATTCGAAACCAAGGTCGTGGTGATCGCCGCCGGCGGCGGCTCGTTCCAGCCGAAGCGTCCGCCGGTGCCGGGCATCGAGGCTTACGAAGGCACGTCCGTCTTTTATGCCGTGCGCAAGATGGAGCAGTTCCGCGACAAGAACCTGCTGATCGTCGGCGGCGGCGATTCCGCGCTGGACTGGGTTCTCAACCTTCAGCCGATTGCCAAGCGCGTCACGCTGCTGCATCGCCGTGACGATTTCCGTGCCGCGCCTCACAGCGTCGACCAAATGCGCGCGCTGGTTGCAGCGGGCAAGATGGATATGAAGCTCGGACAGGTCACTGCACTGGAAGGCGAGAACGGCGTGCTGTCCGGCGCGGTGGTGAAGGGCAACGACAACCAGACTTTCAAGGTCGATTGCAACACCATGCTGCCGTTCTTCGGACTGACCATGAAGCTCGGTCCGGTGGCGAACTGGGGCATCAACCTCGAGAGCAATCTGATTCCGGTCGATACCGAAGCGTTCGAGACCAACGTGCCTGGCATCTTCGCCATCGGTGACATCAACACCTATCCGGGCAAGCTGAAGCTCATTCTCTCCGGCTTCCATGAAGGCGCGCTGATGGCACAGAAGGCCAGCCGCTATGTCTTCCCGGAGAAGCGGGTCGTGTTCCAGTACACGACGTCATCGTCGAGCCTGCAGAAGAAGCTCGGCGTGAACTGACGCACGCTCGTTCTGGAATTGACATCGTTGTTCACTGGCGCGCCGATGGAGTTTTCCATCGGCGTTTGTTCGTGTGCATGGAATTTTCCGCCGGTGCTTGACCCAGCTTGCACAAGCACGCATCCGCTCGTTTCTGACTAAGCGACGGAGCGGCTCGCGCCTGTGTGGCCTAGCGGCCACAAATTTTTCGCGAGCGAGCCGACCCCGGCATATGCCGGATGTTCGCGATCTGCCGGATCGCGACAATGCCTCATGAGATTCTGCGCGCCGTCGCGTTGAAATTGGGGGCTAATGCAATGAACAAGAAGTTTGCCGCTGTGGCGGGAACGTTGGCGGCCTGTGCCGCTGTTCCGGCCTCGGCCGCCGATCTGCCGCGTGCTGTGTACAAGGCTCCGCCAGCGGCGGTGACCGTCTACAACTGGACCGGTTTCCATGTCGGCGGCGGCGGTGGATACGGTGCGTTCACAAACACGGAGCTACCCAGCACCACAAACAACATTTTTCCCCACGCGGCCACGACAGCCGGCGGCAAAGGCGGATTTGCAACGATCGCCGCCGGTTACGATCTGCAATTCGCCAGCCGCTGGGTGGCGGGCGTTTTCGCCGACTACGACTTCAGCGACATCAAGGGTGAGAGCATCCGCTTCGGAGAGGGTGTCACCGCGCGCAAGTTGACATCGAGCTGGGCGGCGGGCGGCCGTGTTGGGTATCTCGTTTCGCCAGGCTCCCTTCTCTATGCGTCAGCCGGCTATTCGCAAGCCGAGTTTGAGAACACGCGGAAGGGCTTCCGTGGCGGGCCATGGGGGTCGGAAACCGGCTCAAGACACGATGGCTGGTTTGTCGGAGCCGGCATCGAAGCCTTGCTGGGATCGAATTGGTTTGGCCGGGTTGAATATCGATACGCTGAATACGATACGCAGCGGAGCAGCGTCTTGAGCGATGTCGGCGTATTGCGGAGCTACAACGACTCGACGCCAGCTATCCAGACGGTGCGCGCGGGCATTCTCTACAAGTTCGGTGGGCCGGGACCGGGATCTGCGCCTGTCCATGCTGCGCCTGTGCTTTCTCCCGCCTTTAGCTGGACAGGCCTCTATCTCGGCGCGGGCGGCGGATATGGCGCCTACACGTCGGAAAACAACTTCCAGTTCAGCAGTCCTCCATTTGCGCCGCCGCTGAACACGCTCGACAGCGGAGGAAAGGGCGGGCTTGCGACAGTCGTGGTCGGGTACGACATGCAGTTCGCGGATCGTTTTGTTGCGGGTATTTTCGCCGACTACGATTTCGCCGGTCTTGAGGGGACTTACACCCAATATTCGCCAAGCCTCGACCAGTTCTCTGTCGGTACGCTCAAGCAAACATCCGCATGGGCGGTCGGCGGCCGGGCGGGCATTCTGGTGACGCCGGCGACACTGTTGTACGGGACGGGCGGATACACCCAGGCCGACTTCGATTCCGTGGCCATGGTGAAGAGCACCGTCAATGCTCCGAACTTCAACCCGGTTCAGCCCGGAGCGACATTCAAGGGCTGGTTTGCAGGCGCAGGCGCGGAAACGCAGTTGGCGGCCAACTGGTCCGCGCGGCTGGAATATCGCTATGCGGAGTACGATACGGAGCGGCTGCTTGTTCCAATGCTACCGACCGCGCTCGTGGATGCCGCTGAACTCAAGCCCACGATCCAGACCGTGCGTGCGACCATCAACTACAAGTTCGGCCTGGGCCGTGGGGTGACGGCGAAGGACTAGCGTGCCTGTTGCACCGGCGCGATGGGTTCGCCCGTCACCGGGGCTTCGGAGAGGCCGAGCCCGAGCACGCTCATGGCAGCGGGAAGTGCCGCGTCCGCCATCGCGGCGTGGCCTTCCGCGGTCGGATGGATCGCGCCGCCATACACCGCGGACAACACGCCCCATGTCGCGTCATGAATATCGCCGGGCTGGTTGGTCGGCGCTTTCTGCGCCTGCGGATAGGTCATCGCGGTGAAGTAGCTGTCGTTGGCGTCGCGCACCCAGCGCGCGCGCGGCGAGTAGGCGCGGAAATCGCTGGCGCCTGCGCCGCAGACCAGCGGACTGTTCGCGGCGTTGACAATGTCATTGACGAAGCTTTCGCCGGTCGCCGAAAAACATTCGCGGTCGAACGCCGGGTCGCTTTCGGAGCGCGCACAAAATCCATGATTGGAGAATGCGGCCTGATGCTGGTCGACGAAGGTCATGCGGTCGCGGGCCTGATCGCCGCACAGCACGCCGCCGCTGCATTGCGCGAGGCGCTTGATCTGCGGCAGGAATTCGCTCTGCACGAAATTGGCCACGTCGGCGAGCCGCTGCGGATCGGCATTGAAGGCGGGATGAATGTCGAAGCCGCCGCGCCCGCCGGGGCATGGCGCGCCGTTCACGAGCGCCGGATTCCCGTATGAGACATAGACCACGCGCGCAAGATCGCCGCCGACAAACGGCTTCAGGGCCTGACGCAGCTTGCTGAAGTCGCGCGGCAAGTCCTTTTGCAAGGTGGCCCGCGCCTCATCGACTGAACTCAGCACGCCGGAGCGCCGCGACAGCGCGCGCTCGGTCTGCCGCTCGACAATGACATCGGCGACAAGGCCGGAGAAGTCGACATCGTTGGCGCCGATAGATAGCAGGATGAGATCGAGCTGCCGCTCGGGCTGGCGCTTTGTCGCTGCGGACAGTGCTTCGCGCAGTTCGGCAATTTGCGCGTTCACAGTGCCCTGACAGGTCAGACTGTTTTTGCCGACCACGCATTCGCGCGCACGCTGCGCGCCGAACATGCCTTCGGCGATGGTGGCGCCGGTGCAGGCCAGCGGCAGATAGGTCACCGCGATCTGCGGGTTCTGTGCGGCGAGCGCGATCGCCATGCGGGTCTGGTAGCTGTAGAGCGAGCGGTGGCACGCCGGATTGAACCATTGCGCGCCGGCCCGCTGCCAGTTCTGCAGGCTCGATCCGTCGGATGTGTCGCAGGCGCGCGCCCCCTTGAAGCCGGAACGACCGGGACGGAAATACATTCCGGCAGGCCCGCCGAGATAGGAGCGGAAGCAGAAGCCGTCATCGGAGAGCGCGACCGGTTTGTCGGGATTGCCTTCGCCCGATGCGATGGAATCGCCGAGGCCCGCGATAAAAACATCGCGCACCGCGATCTGCGTGGTCACGCGCAGCGGTGCATCCGATCCGCTCGAGACATCGACGGTGACGGGTGTGGGGCGGCCATAGCGGACGCGCAGGTTGATCGCCTCGGCGCAGTCGAGCGTCGACTGCCGCGGCGGGTCGCCGTCCTCGAACGTCCATGCGCAGGTCGCGCCGACCGGAACAGCGCCGGTCAGGCGCACGGTGATCGGATGGTCGAGCGGGGTGAGATAGCTTTCCTTCACGCCATCGCGGGTGCACGGTTCGCTGACACGTCCGGACTGATCGATGCACAGGCGGGAGAGCGTGTTGCGCGCCCAGCCGCGTCCGTCGCTCTGCGCGGCCAGTGCCTGTTCGGCGGCGAGGATGCTGCGGCCGCTGAGGGCATTCACCTGAAGCGCGAAATCGCGCTCCTCGCGAAACAGGCGGAAGCGGTTGCGGACTTCCCATGAAATCTGCATATCCGTCGCGGGCTGCACGGCGGGGGGTGGCACGATCTGCGTTTGCGCATCCGCGTGATGTGCAGCTGCAATCAGCAACACCGCAGTCAGGAGGTTTGCCTTGAGCAAGGGACGGAGAACGCGCGAGTAGATCATGCTGGTTTTGAAGCCGATGGATAAGGCCAAAATGTGGGGCGGGCAGGGAACGTAGAGCACGTTCCGGGCGTCCCACAAGCCACATCTTTGTGCGCGGACTTACTCCGCGGCCTGCTTCGGAGGCTGCTGCTGTTGCGACGATTGTGCGACAGCAGGCGCGGGCTGCAGCTTCCGGCTCTGCTGCCAGGGCTGGATCACGCTGAGCCACAGTTCGCGGACACCCATGATGGTGATCGAGGTGGCGAACGGGATCAGGAAGTACAGGATGCGGAACACCAGCAACGATGCCAGCAATTGTTCCTTGCCGAGCATCGGCAGGCCGACCAGCATGGCCGCATCGAACACGCCGAGGCTGCCCGGTGCATGGCTGGCGAAGCCGAGCAAGGTGGCGAGAATGAAGACCACCGAGAGCGTGACGAAATCGAGATCAGGGCTGGACGGCGCGAGCAGGTACATCGCAAGCGCACAGAAGCCGAGATCGATCACGCCGATCACGATCTGCAGCACGGTCAGAGGTGCGGATGGCAGATGGACTTTCCAGCCATCCTTGCCGAGTTGGCGGCGGCCTTTTCCGGTGGCGATCCAGGAGAGATAGATGGCGATGCCTGCCAGCAGGCCGACGCCGATCAGCCGGTTGATGCTTTCGGGCAGAAGGTCGATCGATGCGGCGGCGGCCGGATGCCAGATCATGCCGATGCCGAGCACGAAGGTATTGCCGAGCCAGAAGGTCAGGCCGGAGATGAAACAGATTTTCGCGACATCGATCGCGTTCAGGCCCCAGTCGGAATAGATGCGAAAGCGGATCGCGCCGCCGGTGAACACCGTGGCGCCGATATTGTGGCCGATGGTGTAGCTGGTGAAGCTCGACAGCGCGGCGATGCGATAGGGCACATGCATCTTGCCGATCGTGCGCAGCGCGAACAGGTCATAGAATGTCAGGGTGAAGAACGCGCACAGCACGCACAGCGCCGCGAGCGCGATCTGGCCCTGCGATTTCTCGGCAAGCGCCGTCAAAACGATCGCCGTGTCCACGCCTTTGAGGGTGCGGAACAGATGCAGGATCGCAATGGTCACGATTATCAGGCTGGCGAGGATCCCGACCCGTTTCCAGCCAATTCGTTCCCTGAAAACACGCCCGAGCGTGCTCAACACTTGTTGCATTCGTCCTCCCGGCAGGGCGCGAAATATATAAGAGCCGATTGAGGCGACAGTGAGCAAGCGGCTGCGGCGGTACTCATACGCGAAATCCGGCGGGTGGAAAATAGGGCGGTTGTGCAACGCGAATGGCGGTTAATGCTGGAAAATCAGCGCCAAGGGACCGTCATCTGCGCTTCATAATGCACGGGCGTCTTCGCTGACGCCGCATGCTTTATGTGGGGAATGAACGCAGTGTCCGAAAGGCCGAACGAGGGGTTTCGTTTTATCGGCCAGTCTCGATCCAGATATCGGATATTCCGGATCAATCGAGACAAAACGCCGCGGCAGCCTCGCGGCGCAAGGATCACGACCGGCGCAGGGCGAACTGTGCGCCGCAAAGCGCCATCACCGCCCCGAGGCACAGCGCGACAAAACCGGCCAGTGCGCCGGAAAGGGTCGGGATCGGGCTCGGCGCGGACGCAGCCTGGCCCGCAGCCGCGAGCATGACCACGCCGACCGCGATCAGGAATTGACGCAGGCGCAGCGAGATGCGGCCCGAGACCGCACTGTTCATCAGCGATGCCGAAATGAAGCCCGCGAGAAACGCCACTCCGCCGACCAGCCACCATGCGAGCGCGGCGCGCGCCGGGATCAATTCCGGAACGTCCGTGCGCCACAGGTCGCCGAGATTGAGGTTGAAACGCTGGATGATGATGTGGATGCCAAGCGCCAGCAGCACGCCGAACAGGATCGATCCGGCAAGGACGATGTGGCGGGAGAAGTGAGCCGGTTTTGCCATGGTGACGCTGTTCGCTGGCGAGAATCGTGCAGCCGTTTCTGGCTGCATCCGTATCTTGTAGGGTAAGGTGCTGTTACGGCGCAAGCATGCGCCGGCTGAAGGGTATATGATGCTGTCGGGACTGCTCTCATCGTTGCGCCAACCGCCCGCCACGGGATCGGCAACCGGCAATGGCACGCATTACCTGTTCAAGTCATCGCTTGCGGGCGGAGCTAAACAGCTCACGCTCACAGATGCAGGCTTGAGCGTGCAGGCGACCAAGGTGGCACTGTGGCCGCTGGATACGATTGCCGCGATCAGGCTGTCGTATCGTCCCGCCTCGATGCAGGCGTGGCGGTTTCGTGCAGATATCGCAACGCAGAGCGGTCAGGGCATCGCGGTGTATTCGACGACCTGGCACTCGATCTCGCAGATGGCGCGGCAGGACGACGGCTACCGTGCGTTTATTGTGGAGTTGCATCGCCGCCTCGCGCAGATTGACAGCCGCGCGCGTCTCATCGCCGGGATCAATCCGGTGCTGTACATGGCAGGACTTGTGGTGATGGCGCTGATCGGTATTTCGATTGTGGGGCTGTTTGTACGCGCGCTGATCACAGCCGAATTTGCGGGGGCATTATTTCTGGCAGGTTTTGGCGGCTGGTTTATCTGGCAGATCGGCGGCTTCATGCGCCGCAACCGGCCGCGCAGCTATACATTCGACACGCTGCCGAAGGACGTGTTGCCGTAAGTGAGGTGGAGAGGTCAGCTCGGCCGGGCGTCGTTGGCCGGCCCGGCCAAACCTTACCGCCCGATGATGGGGATCACTGGCGGCGCGCGGACCATAGCTGACGAGGCTGCTTCAGAGAAGTCAGCGGAAAACAAAATCGCGTTAGTGCCGCACCACGAGCACTGAGCATTTTGCATAGCGGACGACATGACCGGCGTTCGAGCCGAGAAAATAACTCTGCATCGACGGCCGATGTGAAGTCATCACAATCAGGTCGGCGCCGATGTCGGCGGCTTCTTCCAGTACCTCATGATAGATGCCGCCTTGCCGCACCACGATCGAGATGCGCCGGCTTTCGATGCCGGATTCGCGCGCGACAATGGCCAGCGCTTCTTCCGCCGATTGCCGCTGCTGGGTGTCGAAATCAGGCGGCACATATTCCGCCAGCATGACCGGTGTTATCGGCATCACATTCACCAGCCGCACCGTGCCGTCTGAGGACTTGGACAACGAGGCCGCCGTCTCGATGGCGGGCTTGGCCAGATCGGTGTCGGCGAGGTCGATGGGGACAAGGATGGACTGGAACATCGGTCTCTCCACGTGACACAGATTTTTGACGCGTTTTCTTCACGCGAACCGGAATCCGCTTCGCTTGAAAACGCTATGGTCGCTTACGATGAAGTCCCGGATGGCAAGATGCAAGATCGCCCGATTGTCGCAGGCTTTATGCTCCGCCGGATGCCTCGCGCAGCAGTTTCGGACTGGCGAAGCGTTCGAGCTGACCGCCGCGAAAGCCGATGTCGTCCCAGTCGTCGATCTTGAAATCGATCACCACGACGCCGGAGGTCGGCAGGTTGGCATCCAGCGCGCGCCGTCCCGCCGCATCGCCGCCTGCGATCAATGCCAGCGCCAGTTCATGCAGGCCGGGATTGTGCGCGATAATCATCAGGCATTTCGGGTCGGCCTTTGCCGTGCTGTGAACGGCGCGCAGCAATTCCGACGGATCGGCGCTGTATAGTTCGGGCAGATGGCGTGCGCTGACCGTTGGCATCGCGGCACGAACCAGCTCCCAGGTTTCCTGCGCGCGCGTTGCGGTGGAGACCAGCGCGAGATCAGGACGATAGTTTTCAGCCGCGAGCCAGCGGCCGATTTCCGCACCGTCATCATGGCCGCGCTCGTCAAGACGGCGATCCCGATCCTTGCCGGAGGGGGCGTCCCGCTCGGTCTTGGCATGGCGGAGCAGGATCAGACGGCGCATATCATCATCTCGTTCGGGAAAACATTGTTCACCGGGGCATGGGTCCACTAGGGCGCGGCCCGGAATAGTGTACAAGTTTACGCAGAACATGTGACGGGCGCGAGTGCCGTTACACCCAGAAAACAAATGTGTCACGGCCTGCGGTTTCCGGAACATGAATATAGACGAATCCTCTGAAAATCCGTCGGACGCGCCGATCCGTCAGGGGCTGACCTTCGATCTCGATGTCGATGTCTGCGTGATCGGAGGAGGGCTCGCGGGCCTCACCGCAGCGCTTGAACTGGCGCGGCGCGGCTCCAGCGTGGTGGTGCTCGAAGGCCGCAGCATCGGCTGGAATGCCTCGGGCCATAATCTTGGAACCGTGATGCCGGGATATGGCGTGCCCGCGTCAGACCTGATCGAGCGGGTCGGTTTCGAGGATGCGCGCGCGTTGTGGACGCTGGCGCAGGACGGCGCCGACTATGTGCGCAAGACCGCAGCATCGATGCCCGGCATCGCGCTGACCGCGGGCGCGCTGGAAGTCTCGCCTGTCGATGCCGGTGACGAACTCATCAGCCAGTTGCAAACCATGGGGGAGGATTTCGGCACGGAGATCGAAGGCTGGCAGTCTGAGCGCGTGCGCGAGGTGTTGAAGACGGATCGTTACTTCCATGCGATTCATTTTCCCAAAGCGTTCCAGATCGACGCCCGCACATATGTGCGGGGTCTTGCTGCGCTCGCGGAGAGCGCGGGCGTGCGGATCTTCGAGGATACGCCGGTGGTCAGCATCGATCCCGCCGGTATCCGCAAGCGCGTGTTCACGCCGTCGGCGAAACTGCGTTGTACGTCTGTCGTGCTTGCGGGCAACGCGCACCTTGGCGCGCCCGCCCAGCGCCTGACCGCGACGTTGCTGCCGACATGGCGTTATGCCGCGCTGACTGAACCGCTCGGCACGCAGCTCACGCATACCGTGGCTTTTCGCGGATCGGTGATCGACAGCCATGGCATCGATCATTTCCGCGTTGTCGATGGCGACCGCTTGCTGTGGTCCAGCCCGGAGACGACATGGCAGGGCGATCCGAAGCGTTATGTGAAGCGCATTCAAGCCCGCATTGCCGCGACTTTCCCGGAGTTGGGACTGGTGCCTGTTGCGGAGAGCTGGAGCGGTATGTTCGGCCAGACCGTGCATGGCATGCCGCAGATCGGCGAGATTCAGCCGGGCCTCTGGGTGCTGAGCGGCTTTGGACGTCAGGGGCTGAACACGACGGCGATGGGCGGTCAGCTTGTTGCCAGCAGTATCCTTGCCGGCGACGATCGCTGGCGGCTGTTCTCACCGTTCGAACTGGTCTGGGCCGGGGGACCGGCGGGGCGCGTCGCAGGGCAGGCCATCAACATCTGGTCACGCGGTCATTCCGCCGCGGCTGGCGCGCTATCGCGGTATCGGGAGCGCGCACGCGTGCGCGAACTGGCCCGTGAGGATGCCCGCGAGGCGCGGATCGCTTCCGCCAGGGCGCAGGCCACGATTGCCCGGCAGCATGCCTCGGCGGCGATACATGAAGAACGGAGCGGGCCGGGAGCTTAGTGGGAAATAACCCCTCCGCGGCGGGGTTATTGGAACAGGAGTCCAGCGGATCTGCTCGCGCGAACGTGAGCCGGTTTGGAACGGTGACGGCGTAACTTTTCCGGGCAGGGACCGTAGATCGTGATGGACAGCCTGTTTTCCGATGTACACGGAGCTTTGACGATGATCGACCGCCGTATCCTGCTCGCATCCGCGACCACTCTTGCCGCGTTTTCGGCCTTCCGCTGGCTTGGCTTTGGCAGCGCCAGCGCCGGTGAGAAGTCCACCGAGAAGTTCGAGATCGAGAAGACCCCGGAGGAATGGAAGAAGCAGCTTTCGCCTGCACAGTATAATGTGCTGCGCGAGGCCGGAACCGAGCGGCCCTTCACCAGCCCCTTAAATAAGGAAAAGCGCAAGGGGACGTTCGCCTGCGCCGGTTGCGACCTGCCGCTGTTCGCCTCGGAGACGAAGTTCGAGAGCGGCACCGGCTGGCCGAGCTTCTATCAGGCGCTGCCCAATTCCATTGTCGAGAAAACCGACCGCACCTTTATGATGGTGCGCACCGAGACCCTGTGCCGGCGCTGCGGCGGTCATCTTGGCCATGTGTTCGATGACGGGCCGAAGCCGACCGGCCTGCGCTATTGCATGAACGGGCTGGCCCTGAGCTTCAAGCCTGCGGAGGGCGGGGCGACCTGAGCGATCCGGCAATTCTTGCCCCGCTAGGCAATTGTGCCCCGGTCATCAGACCGGGGCTTTTCATTTAAAGCGTTGATTTTACGCAGAAAAGACGGTTGGCACGGCGTTTGCGATCTCCTCTTCGAATACGGCCATGAATTCGGCCACGGCTATGGACACACGGGCGGGCCGCCCCGGATCGAAGTTGGAGAAAATGTAATGGGTCTCTTTGGCGCACTCACCACGTCCGTCGCAGGTCTTCGCGCTCAGTCTTACGCGCTCG
>Ga0209023_10003390_pt1 | contig 19069 bp, 16 predicted proteins | sample LakOneMetagenome_FD_187468 | JGI IMG/M metagenome (GOLD analysis project Ga0209023, IMG submission 187468) | Freshwater and sediment microbial communities from Lake Erie, Canada (SPAdes) (version 2) | ecosystem: Environmental > Aquatic > Freshwater > Lentic | place: Lake Erie, Canada...
GAGCGTGCGCGCTGCCAGCAGCCCGAACGGCAGCGCGATCAACGCCGCGAGCGCGGTGCCGAGCGTGGCGATGCGCAACGTTGTCCACAAAGCGCGGCCCACGCCTGCGAGATAGCGCCGCTCAGTCGCACGCTGGTCATCGACACGCAGCACCGTGCCGTCCTGATCGCGAATCTGCGCGTTGGTATCACCAAACCAGACACGCAGGAAGCTTGGTTCCGACATTTCGGCGACAGTCTGCTTGAGGTTCTGCCACGGCTTCCGGCCGAGGCCAATCTCATCTTCCGCCGCCAGCGTCCATAGACTCACCAGCACCAGTAGGCCAAAGGCAGCGAGCAACAGCCACAGTACAGAAAGACGTGCCGACAGCGGGCCGATTTTGACCGGCGCAGCAGCACGCGGCGAGTTGGTCGCCGCGAACTCGAACGGCCGTACGGGTGAGTCTTCCGAACTCACTTGGCCTGCAATTGCCCGCTGGCGAGGCCGGCATCACGAATCGGCCGGTAGTAGTTGTTGTCCTTAGCCACGAATCCGGTGTAGCGCGGTGGCAGCAGGTTCGGTGACTTCGCGAGTTCAGGCCCCACTTTTTCCAGCGCCGCCCGCAGCTTCGCAACAAACGCGGCATCTTTTGCCAGCGTTGCGCTCACGGCAACCGCATCGTTCGGCAACGGGTCCGACGTCCAGAAAATCACGCTGTCCTGCGCCTTGATCAGACCGTCGGCGATCATCGCATCGCGATTGCGGTTGTAGTCGGCACCGGCATCCAGCTCACCGCGCGTGACCTGCAGCTCGATGGTCTGGTGCTTGGTGTTGATGACCTTGCCCAGATACGTGTTGATATCGATGCCGTTCTTCTGGAAGTGATAGTTCGGAATCAGATAACCCGAGGTCGAACCCTTGTCGCCGAACGCAAAGGTTTTACCCTTGAGATCAGCGATGGACTTGATGCCGGATTTCGGATGCGTGATCATGAGGGCGAAATATTCCGGCTTGCCGTCGTACAGGATCGTCGACACCGCTTGCGCGCCCGCGACGTGGTTCGCGAGCACGTAGCCCCACGGGCCCATAAGCGCGATGTCGGTCTCGCCCGCCGCCAGCGACTTGGCGAGCCCCTCCCACGTGTCAACGGTGTACAGCTTGACCTCGCGCCCCAACTGCTTGCCGATGTATTCGGCGAGCGGGCGATAGGTCGCGTCATTTTTTTCCTTGTCGGGCTGGTAGAGCCCGACGCCAAAGCGGAGCACATCGGCCCCGGCCTGGAGCGGAACGGCGAAAAGAACCGCAAGACTCAACAATACGGCAAGACCGGGGAACGAATACTTCAAAACTGGCGATCCTGAAAAAGCGGGCGAGATTAGCGACGCAGTGTACGGGCAGAAACGCGAATCGCGCCGCCGCTACGAGTGGCGAGCGCAGGACAAACCGGCAGCACCACGCCACACTGCTCTGTCGGTAAATTGCATGATGCCCTTACACGCTGTCGCTGGCCTCGATCGCGGCGGCGTGGACCGTTCAGCTTTTCGATGAAACGCTTATTTAATAAGGGCTACAGCGCATTTTTTATGCTTATCGACTTTTCCAATTTTTGTCCTTTAGCCCTTATTCAGTAAGGCTTTCGGGAAAAAGTCAAATCTGGACGCCCTTGCGGTCCACCAGCCGCAGGCGTGTCCCCCCGTTTTAGCTGCGGGCCGTTGCGTTGAGTTGCCGCAGCGCCTCGACACATTCCAGGACGATCCTCCGCACGCGATCGATTTCGATCTGCTGATGCGGCCCATCGCCGGTTTCGATCTGTTGCCGGGCGGCCGCTTCCAGACGTTCAATTACCGCGTTGAAAAGAACACCCCAACGTTCCGCTGTAACGTCTGCGGGCTCGGACGTCGTGCCCGCGCTGGCGACGGGAGCAAGGCTGGAACCGGCACAATTCACGGTCGTCGTATTGGCGCACCGCAGCTCGTCAATATGGTTGGTGCCGGTTTCTGTGAGATCGTGATTCTTGGGGTCTGTCATTGATTTCTTCGAGCAGGACGACAAGATTGCGACGTCCCTCGCGGTATCGGCAGCGACCGACCGCGCGATGCGGCGAACACTACCCACGTCCGCGACCAGGTGCATGGATGCCGCGCGCGACCAACGCGGCGTGGCGCCGATGGCTTGCGTAATCATCCTGACCAGTGGTTTCATGCAATCGTCCTGTCTGAACGGTTAATCGTCGAGGGCAATGTAATCGCCACCTGCGTTCCCGTTTGTGTAAAAAGACATGATTCGGGTGGCACCCGTCCCATCGTGCAGCAGAAAGGCAGTGCCATGACAGAAATCCCCTGTAACCAGTGCCCGCTCAGGCCCCTGGCGCTGTTCTCAGCCAACAGCGCCGAAGAAATCAGCCTGGTTCAGTCCCTGAAAAAGCGCTCACATCGCCTCGGCGCTGGCGAGACGCTTATTCATGAGGGCCAGACTGACGCCCCGCTCTATACGCTGCTCAGCGGATGGGCCTTCCGCTTCAAGACGCTGAGCGATGGGCGTCGACAGATCCTGAATTTTCTTTTGGCTGGCGACTTCATCGGCGTCCAGCAAAAGATGGGCGACGCGGCAGCCCACGGAGTAGTTACCCTGACCGATTCCGTGTTCTGTGTGTTCCAGCGCGACTCGCTGTGGGAGCTGCACCGACAGTCACCGGCCATGGGCTTCAACATCACCTGGCTGACGGCGCACGAAGAATCGCTGGTAGACGATACCCTGCTCTCGGTCGGACGCCGCAGCGCTGAAGAGCGCATCGCAACGCTGCTGATCCTGCTGTTCAAGCGTGCCGCCGCGCTGCAGCCGGACGGTGGCGCGGGAGGCGTGCCATTTCCGCTGACGCAGCAGCATGTGGCTGACGGCCTCGGCCTGTCATTGGTGCACACCAACAAGACGCTGCGCAAACTGGAGCGGCGCGGCCTGCACAGTCTGGTGGATGGCCGTCTGTACATGCGCGATGTGAAGACACTCGCGCGCCTCGCCGACCTCTACGGCGACGGCCGGCCCCCCGAACGGCCACTGGTGTGATTCACCCATACAAAAAAAGCCACCGCAAGGGTGGCTTTATCTGTTGGCGGAGACGAAGGGATTCGAACCCTTGATGCAGCTCATCACCGCATACTCCCTTAGCAGGGGAGCACCTTCGGCCTCTCGGTCACGTCTCCGTTAACCAGCAATTGTAGCGGGTTTGCTACGCTGGCAACCCTGCCCGGCGATGGCGCTTTTCGGTACGCCGATGCGTCCATACTAAATGGGCGCACGATTCGCGGTCGCCTGAAGTCTATTCTGCGTGCCACGCGAGCGTTGCCGCAATTTTGTGGGGATATGTCATGGCTCACTTTGTCGATGTTCCGCCCGGTCGTCCCATGGATCCGGTGCGCGACCGCTCCAGCGGTGTGCGTCTTGGCAGTGTCAATGAATCCCTGACCATTGGCGTGTGGGGCGTTAGCGCCAACGCCGACATCGTAGCGCGCGCGCCTGCTGGCGGCGGTCAGAACAGCCTCAACATTCTGGTGACCAACACCGGGGTGGTGCAAAACGGTTGTCGAAAATTCTTCATTCGCGGCCTGGTTGACGGCTGCACATTGACCGCCGTTGACGGCGGCGCCAACGTGACAGCGGCACTTCCTGTGACCAGTCGTCGCAGCTTCAGCTGGAACGACGCCACCCCATCAACGGTTGCACCCGCTATCAGGCTGCTGGCGCACGGCAGTTTGCAGCGATTTCCACCGATGCCCGAGGCAACGTGGAGAACTGCCATTGAAAACACACTGCGCACCATCAACAGCAATGTGATTGGCCGCGTGGTGCTTGCCCATGCGGCGCGCAGCAACATCATCATTACGCCGTACATCGACACGTCGTTTGCCAACGCCGACGCAGGCATCTCGTTCACGGCGCAGGATCATGCTCGCGATGTGGCAGGCGCCGGTGCGGGTGGGGCGCTGGCGCACGAGATGACGCATCGTATCGTGCTCACCGCTACCGGAACATGGGAAGACGTCAACGCATCGTTCAACGAACCCGTGGGTTATCAGTTTGACGGCACCGATTTTGTAAGCGTACTGGTGCAAAACATGTTCGGCTCAGCAGAGGGACGTCGCATTCGCCGCAAGGATCACGGCTCTGGCGTGATCCACGCGGTGGATCAGGCTGATGCTCAGGGCTTCGCCTTCGATTTTCGTGGTCGGATCGGTTACTTTCGCGACCACGCGACGCCATTTTTCACAGCGCTGCAGGCCGTGAACGTGACGTGGAACCCGCTGAAATGGCTCGACGCGAATCAGTCCAGCATGTAGCGGGCGAATCCGCGCATGAGTTACTAGGCGGCAACCTTATCCAGCTCAAACGCCTTGTGCAGGGCGCGCACGGCGAGTTCCATGTACTTGTCGTCGATCACCACGGAAATCTTGATTTCGCTGGTGGAGATCATCTGGATATTGATGCGCTCGTTCGACAAGGTTTCGAACATCAGGGCGGCAATACCCACGTGCGAGCGCATGCCGATGCCGACAACGGAGACTTTGGCGCATTTGGCGTCGCCGATCACTTCTTTCGCGTGAATGACGTCCTGCACTTCGTTCTTGAGCACGTCGAGCGTCTTCTGCAGCTCGTTCCTGTGCACAGTGAATGAGAAATCCGTGGTCCCGCCCACGCCGGCGTTCTGGATAATCATGTCGACGTCGATGTTGGCCTTGGCCACCGGGCCGAGGATAGCAAACGCGATGCCGGGCTTGTCGGGCACGCCGAGGACGGACACCTTCGCTTCGTCGCGGTTGAAGGCTATGCCGGAGATGATGGCTTGTTCCACTTTTTCGTCTTCCTCAAAACTGATTAGCGTTCCCGAGCTGGCTTCTTCGGCGATCGGAATCATCGGATCGGTGAAGCTGGAGAGCACGCGGGTCGGGACTTTGTATTTGCCGGCAAATTCGACCGAGCGGATTTGCAGAATTTTCGAGCCGAGAGACGCCATTTCGAGCATCTCTTCGAAGGTCACGGTTTTCAATGGCCGCGCATCAGGTTCAACACGCGGGTCCGTGGTGTAGACCGCATCCACGTCGGTGTAGATCAGGCACTCATCCGCCTTCATCGCTGCGGCAACGGCCACTGCCTGAGTGTCCGAGCCACCCCGGCCGAGTGTCGTGATGTGACCATCATCGGTCACACCCTGGAAGCCAGTAATGACGACAACCTTGCCCTGTGCCAGATCGGCACGGACACGCACGTCGTCAATGCTGGTGATGCGTGCTTTGGTGTACGAATTGTCGGTACGGATCGGCACCTGCCAGCCGCAATAGCTGACGGCATCAATCCCTTCGGCCTGCAAGGCAATGCAGAGCAAACCAACCGAGACTTGTTCGCCAGTGGACGCGATCATGTCGAGCTCGCGCGGGCTCGGATTGGCATCGACCTCCTTGGCCAGCGCCAGCAGACGATTGGTTTCGCCCGACATGGCGGACGGTACGACCACCATCTGGTAGCCCGCACGGTGCCATTTGGCGACGCGTTTGGCGACGTTTCGGATGCGCTCGACCGAGCCCATCGACGTGCCGCCGTATTTATGAACGACTAGGGACATGTTTTTCTCTGTAACAGTTCGTGGGGTGAGCAACGGATTGCCCACGCGGCTGGCGTATTTGCGGTGACCTGGCGTAAGGCAAACGGGTTACCCTCAATACGTCAGGTCACGATTCAAATTCGCTTGAACACCAGCGTGCTGTTGGTGCCGCCAAAGCCGAAGCTATTGGACATGACCGTGTTGACTTTGACCTGACGTGCCGTGTTGGGTACGAGGTCCAGATCAACCGCCGGGTCCTGCTTGTGCAGGTTGATGGTCGGCGGAATCACGCCGTGATGCAGCGCGAGAATGGTGAAGACGGCCTCGATGCCGGCAGCGGCGCCGAGCAGATGACCGGTCATGGATTTGGTGGAGCTGACCATGAGCTTTTTCGTGTGGTCGCCGAACGCGGCCTTGACCGCCGTGGCTTCGGCGATATCGCCGAGCGGCGTTGACGTGCCGTGCGCGTTGACGTACTCAATGTCGGACGGATTCAGGCTCGCATTGCGCAGCGCATTCAACATGCAACGACGAGCACCGTCGCCGTCTTCGCGCGGTGCCGTCACATGATAAGCATCGCCAGAAACACCGTAGCCGACCAGCTCGCAATAAATCTTCGCGCCACGCGCCTTCGCGTGTTCCAGCTCCTCAATCACGAGTACACCCGAGCCTTCGCCAAGCACGAAGCCATCGCGATCCACATCCCACGGACGGCTGGCGCCGGCCGGATCGTCGTTGCGCGTCGAGATCGCGCGGGCGGCATTGAAGCCACCGATGCCAAGTTCGCACACTGCCGCTTCGGATCCGCCAACAACCATCACGTCGGCGTCGCCGTACTCAATCTTCCTCATGCTTTCGCCGATGGAATGATTCGCGGTGCTGCAGGCAGTCACAACGGCGAGGTTCGGCCCCTGAAAGCCGTACTCAATCGAAATCAGCCCCGAGATCATGTTGATGATCGAGCCGGGGATGAAAAACGGTGAAATCTTGCGCGGGCCACCGGCCAGGAAGGCCGCATAGGTTTCCTGAATCAGCGGCAGGCCGCCAATGCCGGAACCAATCGACAGGCCGTAGCGATCCGGATTGGCCGGATTGGCCGCGATACCTGCGTCGGCCAGCGCCTCCTTTGCGGCTGCAATGCCGTAATGGATGAAGGTGTCATAGCGACGCGCTTCCTTGCCGGACATGTACTGCGCCGGATCGAAGCCTTTGACCTCGCCCGCGATGTGCGTGTTGAACGGCGTGGAGTCAAAACGCGTGATCGGACCAATGCCGGAGCGGCCGTTGGTGATCGAGTCCCAGGCGGCGGCAACACCGATGCCTACAGGACTGACGATGCCCAAACCGGTCACAACGACGCGGCGCTGTCTTGCTGTCATGTTCGAATACTTCTCAGAAAAACAAAAAAGGCGGCACCGTGGCCGCCTTTGTTGGGTTGCTCAAAGGCGGAACTTCGAGACTTACTTCTTGTGCGAGGTGACGTAGTCAATCGCGAGTTGAACCGTCGTAATCTTTTCGGCTTCTTCGTCCGGAATTTCGGTCCCGAACTCTTCTTCAAGCGCCATAACCAGCTCAACGGTGTCGAGCGAATCAGCACCGAGGTCGTCAACAAATGACGATTCGTTCTTGATGTCCCCTTCTGCGACGCCCAGTTGGTCGGCGACAATTTTTCTTACACGGGCTTCGATATCACTCATAGCAAATCCTTAATGGATCCTTCAGATGAAACGCGGCAAAAAGCCGCATTCCCAAATTTTAACAAAGGAATTGCGGCACCACGGTGACGGCATGCGCCGAAAACATATGTCGCAACACCGCTTAACTTCCGCGAAATCACGCGAAATACATCCCACCATTCACGTGCAGCGTCGTTCCGGTGACATATCCGGCACCGTCGTCACACAAAAATTTAACCGCATTCGCTATGTCGTCAGGTGTTCCAAGACGCCCAGCCGGGATCATTTCGACCAGTTTCGTACGTTGCGCTTCAGGCAAAGCCTGTGTCATGTCGGTGTCGATGAACCCGGGTGCCACCAGATTTACGGTGATTCCGCGTGAACCCAGTTCAGCCGCGAGCGACTTGGTCATGCCGATCAAACCGGCTTTCGCGGCTGCGTAATTCACCTGGCCGGCGTTGCCCATTGAGCCCACGACCGAGCCGATATTCACCACGCGTCCAAAGCGCGCCTTCATCATGGCACGACTCACGGCCCGCGTCAGGCGGAACACGCTCTTGAGATTGGTGTCGAGCACTGCATCCCAATCGTCGTCCTTCATGCGCATGAGCAGCGTGTCGCGCGTGATTCCGGCGTTGTTGACGAGGATTGCTACGGCTCCCTCCTTCGCTTCGATGTCCTTGAGCGCCGCGTCAATTGCAGCGCCATCGGTGACGTTCAATACGATACCGCGACCGCCATAGGGCGCGAGTGCGGCGTTGATCCTGTCAGCCCCGTCTTGCGTAGTGGCCGTGCCAACGACTTTGGCTCCGGCTTCGGCAAGGGTTCTGGCAATGGCAGCGCCGATGCCACGGGTCGCGCCGGTAACTAGAGTAGTTTTGTCTTTCATGGCTGCAAGTGTATTTCACGGTTGCGGCACCCAAAAGTGTCTCGTCGACGTCACCGCTGCTGAACGCGCTGACACGCGGCCGTCCTCCGGATTGCCAAGAAAGGTGGACTGCGGCCTGTATTCTTTGTTGGTTGGACTTCCAACTGGAGCGCGGCCTAAAGCGGCGTCTCGCTGACGACGGCAAAATCGCCCAGCGTATTGGGCTGCAGCGTCAGCACCCGCCAACGTCCACTGCTGCCCGGATCGATCAGGTGCAGCGACACAATCCGCAACCGGTGTGACAGCGTCTGCTGATCGTCACCGAACACCAGCACGTTGGACCCGCTCTTGAAGACGGACATCGACTGCCCGTCATCGGTCGTCTCGAAGCTTCGCGCCGAACCTATTTCGAGCCCGTCAATGCCGGGATTTCCGATCAGGCCCAGACCGAGGCCGCGCGCCGCGGCGTAGTCGGTGGGCGAAAAAATCGCCTGCGTGATATCGGTGTAGCGCAATGCGCTCATCGCCGTCTTCACGGCCGGGTTGCGCTGCAGGCTGTTGAAGAACTGCTGCACATTGGCCTCAGCGCCGTCAAGGGTGACCAGGTTGATGTCCTGGGTCGGCTTCAGCATTACCATGCACTTGCCCTGCAGCGTCTGCAGGATGAACGGCAAACTGCCGGGCCGCCGCGCCTGTGCGCCCGGCGCATAGTGCAACACCTCGGCCATCTGCGCCCGCGTGTCCTTGCTGCAATAGAGTGCGCCGCGCCCGGCGCTGATCTGCGGCTGCCCCAAGCCTGCTGGAATCACGCCGCTGAAACGATTGCTGTCAGTTGCTGCATCGCGCACCGTGAGCGCGGCCTCCACGACCCGTGCACCGGAAATAGTCCCGCCGTAGACCGGCGGCAGATAGCGCCGCGGGAAGCTGCGCATGAGCACGTTGCCCACCGAGACCGGGTAATCCATCGGAGCATGGCGCCATTCGGCACGCGTTGCCTGATACACCGCCCTCGCCAGTCGTTGTTGCGCGTCAGACCAGATCATCAACCGCCTTATCCGCCGTTACCGAAGCGACGTGGCAAGCGTAGTGCAGCGCTGCGTCGCCTGCAACCATCGGTTTTTTGCCAAGTCGGCAAAATCAGGGGCATACAGCTTTTCAGTCAAACCGTTCCTGCATAGGGGCTCAAATGCAAAATGTGCCTAAGTCGACTTTATCCGTTTTGCGGCCTGAGCCCTTTGCAAATAAGGACTATGGCTAAGAAGTCAATTAAGGAAAGCGTCGCAGAAAATGTCCTCTCGCGCCTTCACATAAGACAGCCCTAACTGGACAAAGGACCTCAGTCCGCCCGGGCGCCGGATGCCTTGACCACGCGCTGCCATTTGGCAATGTCGTTGCGCACCAGCGCCGAGTAGGCATCTGGCGTGTTGCCGACGACGTCAAAGCCGAGCTGGGCAACCCGCTCGCGAATGTCGGGCAGCGTCAGAACAGCGACCACGTCAGCGTGCCATTTGGAAATCACCTCCTTCGGTGTGCCAGTCGGCGCAAACAGGCCGAACCACGCGAGCGATTCATAGCCGGGCACGGTGTCTCCGACGGGCGGCAGGTCTGGCGTCGCGGCAAACCGCGTGGCAGTGGTGACCCCCAGCGCACGAACCTTGCCGGATTTGATGTGCGGCAGGATCGGCGGCAAATTGCCAATCATCAGTTGAACCTGCCCCGCGATCACGTCGGTAATGGCGGGACTCGAACCCTTATACGGCACATGCGTCATCTCGATACCGGCGAAGGTCTTGAGCATTTCGCCATTCAGATGCGCCGATGAGCCGTTGCCGCCGGAAGCAAACGAATATTTGCCGGGCTCTTTCTTGGCCAGTGCGATGAATTCGGCGACCGTCTTCGCGGGTACCCCAGGATTGACCACAAACACATTCGGCGCCGACGCCACCAGCGTGATCGGCGCGAAATCGCGCACCACATCGTAGGAGAGCCTGGGATAAAGCGCCTGATTGATCGCGTGCGAACCGGCGTTGCCCATGATCACGGTGTAACCATCTGCCGGTGAATGCGCTGCCGCTTCAGTACCCACGACGCCACCCGCACCTGGCCGGTTCTCGATGATCACCGGCTGGCCCCACCGCTCGGTGAGCTTCTGCCCGATGGAGCGCGCGAGGATGTCCGAGCCGTCGCCGGGCGTGCTGGGAACAATAATCTTGACCGGTTTCGCGGGAAATGGCTGCGCGTTCACGGCCACCGCGGCCACCAATGCCAGCACCGCACCAATCCACTGTTTCATTTCCGGCCTCCTGATTGTTCGTATCCACCTGTTGCAGCCATTATGCTGAGCTCATGAAGATCCGCTCGCTCTCGTTTCACGTTTTGCATGTCAGCGCGAAAACCAACTGGTCATTCATTCGCATCGAAACGGATAGCGGGCTCGCGGGCTGGGGCGAATGTTCGCTTAACGGTTGGGAGCCTCTGCAACGCGAATATGCCGCGCAGCTTGCTGTGGCCGTTGCCGGCACACAGATTGATTCGTTGGCCAACGTCGCGACGCGATGCCGACTGCACCTGCATTCGCCCGGCGGCCTGATCGAACACTCCATCAAGAGCGCCAGCGAACAGGCGCTGCTGGACCTGCTGGCGCAGAACGAAGGCGTGCCAGTGTGGCGGTTGTTTGGCGACGCACGGCGTTCGAGCGTTGAGATCTACGCCAACATCAATCGCGCGACACAACCGCGTAACCCCGAAGGCTTCGCGACGAGCGCGAAAGCGGCAGTCGCTGCGGGGTTTGCGGCAATCAAGCTTGCGCCTTTCGATGGCGTGTTGCCAGCGATTGCAGAAACCGACGCAGCGAGCGCGCTGATTGATGCCGCCCTCGCCCGCGTCCGCGCCGTGCGTGAAGCCGTTGGATTTGATGTGAAAGTCATGGTCGACTGCCACTGGAGGCTCACGCCGAAAACGGCGCGCCGCGTGCTCGACGAACTGCGCGACGTGAACCTGCACTGGCTCGAATGCCCGATCAGCGAACAGGCGCAATGGCATGCCGACATCCGCGCGATTCGCGAGTACGCCAACGCGCGGAACATCCGCCTGGCGGGTGCCGAAATGCAAGCGGAGGTCGAAGGATTCCGTCCATTCATCGAGGCAGGTCTGTACGACACGATCATGCCGGACGTGAAGTATTGCGGCGGCGTCAGCGCGCTGTTGCGTATCGCCGAACTGGCAGCAAAGCACGACGTGCAAACCGCACCGCACAACCCCACCGGCCCGATCTGCAATATCGCGAGCCTGCATGCATGCATTGGCGGTGCGGCTTGCGCTTTTCTCGAGCTTCAGGTGGGCGAGAGCGAGCTGTTCACCTCCTCCGTTGGGGGCGACAAGCCGACGTTTGCGCAGGGCCGTTACTCCGCGCCGACCTCGCCCGGACTCGGCATGGAACTCAATGCAACGGTACTTGCCGCGCATCCGTATGAGCCGGTGAGCGGCGGACTGGATGCCTCGCTCGGCTAGTGGCGGCGGGCTCCCGCTCGCTGGCTACCACCTCACCTCGCTGGTGCGCGTCGTTGCTGCGATTGCGCGCGGAAATCGCGACCAAAATTCCGCATGCCGGGCTGAACGCATGTCGATAAATTGACGCGGGCTGACGTAGCGAACGCGAAGCCTCCTCCAAAGGACTCTACCCACCGCAACTCAGACATTGCAAAGAAAATTTTTTCGATGTGTCTTACTTTTTCCGGGAATCACGTAAAGCCAGATGGGCAGAACTGCGCACCGCGCCCTCTGTATCGATCCAACCGGACAAGGAACACACATGCTTTCGACAAAACACGCCATGTTCGCCGCGACTGCGGTGGCATTGACCCTTGCTGTAGCCCCGGTGGCCACCGCACAAACCGCCACGCCAAATATCGATCAACGGCAAGCCAATCAAGCCGCGCGCATTGCCCAAGGCGAAAAGTCGGGTGCGCTATCCGAACGTGAAGCCGCACGCATGAAAGCCGGTCAAGCCAAGGTGGACGGCATGAAGACCGCCGCGGCGGCCGACGGCAAGGTCACGCGTGCGGAGCGCCGTGCGATTCAGCGCGAACAGAACAAACAAAGCCGCCGAATTGCCCGGCAGAAGCATGACGGAAACAAGCGCTGAACAGTTACAGCTTGGTTCGCGCCCGGCGCATGGGCGCGCCGGGAGCCAGTAGATTGAAGCGGTCGTGATCCAGCTTTGACACGGCCCCCAGCAGGATCACTTATCTCTCCATCGACGCAGGCAGCGACGCTGGCAGCGCCATTGCGCTGCACCCGGATGGCATGATCGTGCTCACGTCAAATAGTCGCAGCGGAACCGATGATCACCTCCGGATCGCCCGCCTCAACCGCGCCGTTGCGATTGACAAGTTGTGCGGCTGACATCAACGGTGATGGAAAAGTGCTCGCAGCCATGAGGATGCCAACCAACGCACGAGATTACGTCACTGGTGTTCTCGACGTTTTGTTTGTAAATCAGACTCAACAACTGCGGGTGCGTCGCCGGCAAATGGCCGTGCAAGAAATCCGAGCGCTACAGCCGCCTCGCCGGCCATCAGAAGGTACTCGAGCTGGGCAATGGACTGGCGCAAGGCCGCCGTCGTCGATGCCACCGGCTCACTCGCGGCCGGGCCAGTAGACGCCACATCAGTGTCCACAACGGGCATTTCTGCTGTCAACAAATCGACTGCCGCGAGCAAGGCCTGCCACCGGGCGGGCGTTATGAGACGAAGCGGGTTTCCCGCGGGCGCGTCGGGCCGCGTACGGCACAGCGGTTGCGCGGCATGAGAAGGTGTTGGATACAGTGGATCAGACATGGCAAGCCCTCGCATTGCGTTACGCGATTCCAATCTGGAATCGGACATGGCCGCTGGCGCCCCGTAAACCGGGCTCTGCTAGTCCTTCATCATGGTGTACAGGAAAAGCCTCGCTTTTTCCCAATCACGCCCCACCGTGCGCACGGTAACGCCCAGCGCTTCAGCGATTTCGCTATCGGTGAGACCGGCAAAATAGCGCATTTCCACCACGGCGGCCATACGCGGATCAACCGCCTCCAGTTTGCCAAGCGCATCGTGGACGTGCAGTGCTTCTTCCGATTCCCGATCCGCAGCGGATTCGGCAATCTGGGTGTTGAGCGTAAGGTCAAATTTGCCACCACCTCGCCGCTCGGCATTCGCCTCGCGGATCAGATCAACGATGACTGATCGCATCACCTTCGACGCATAGGCAAGAAAGTGCCCGCGCCCGCTGACATCGACCGACTTCGCCTGTACAAAGCGCAGATAGCTGTCGTGCACCAGCGCCGTGGTGTCGAGCGACACGCGGTCGCCGCCGTGTCGCAGTCGGCTGTGCGCGATACGCCGGAGTTCGGGGTAGAGCGCAGCATAGACGTGATCCGCGGCACCGGGTTCACCGGCTCGGGCCCGAGATAGCAGTTGGGTAATTTCACTCATCGGCTGCGCCCACCGGTCAACAGGTTGACGATTGCAATTGGCTTCATTGCTGCGCTGGCCCCCCGTTGAGCAATTGGCGCCCCCACGCCAGCGACCGGCTACCCGTGAAGTAGTGCTTCTCCATGGTATCCACGGCTGCACGCAGCAACGGCTTGGCGGCCTCGCCGCCGCGGCGCAGCTCGGCCTCACCTAGCAACAGCTGCAGATCAGTACGGTAGTTGATTGGCAACTCGTATGGTGAATCGGCGCGCAGCCACCCGGCGCAGGCGTTTCGCACGGTTTCCCAGTCACGGCGCGCTGCAGCGGCGCGCGCCCGCCTGATGTCGCCCGTTAATCGGGCCAGTGGCGTAGCTCCGTCGTCGCCGCGCGCCTCCGGGGCTGGCGATGAGTCCGCCGTCGGGGATATGGTCGCTGGCGCCGCTGCGACGGCGCTGTCGTCTGGCGGCGTCGATGCGTTCCGCACGGTTCGTCTCGCAGCAAGTTCAGCGCTAACCCGGGCAAACGACATCGCAGTTGCCGTCGGCAACCCCTTTTCGTCGCGGATCTTCCGGGCTGTTGCCAGCGCCGCGTCAGCAATATCAAATTCGCGCGCCGCCACCGCGTTGGCGGCGAGGCTCACTGCGTCCGCTGCAACCAGATTGCCGTTGCGGGCATCTCGCTCGGTCAGCGCACGCTGCGAATACTGCAACGCCTGACGGGAATCACCGCGTGCCCCGGCGATCGTCGCAAGTGCACCGCTGATGCCTGATCGCAGGTTGGCGGCGGCGGCATCCCGCCCGTCGACCGCGAGATGCGCCGTTTCGAGCGAGCGCTGGGCTGCATCCATGTCGCCGCGACCTGCGCGCAGCAATAACAGGCCCCGCCCAAAAACCGTCGCCTCCGCCGGATAGCGGTGGTACGGACGCAGGAGCTCAACGGCGCGAGCCAAGGACCGCTCGGCTTCGGTCAATCGCAACAGCTGTCGCTGGGTCATGCCGACGCCGGCCAGCGCCTGCGCAAACTCCAGACTATCGTCGCCATAGAGCTGCGCGTAGAGCGTCGCAGATCGCTGCAGCGCGGCAAGCCCCGCCTCGTAGTTGCCCGATTCGCGTTCTGCGAGCGCGAGCGCCGTCTCCGCGTCAGCCATAAGCCTTTGTTGGCCCGGATGCTGGCTCAAGATTCGCAGGGCTTCGCGTGCGGCGGCCAGTTTTTCCTGGGGCCGCGCGCGATCCGCTGTGCGAGCCTCAATCACCCAGGCGCGTGCAAGTGCCGGCCCTCCGGGCGCCCGGGCGAGCAGTATTTCCTTCGCTTCACGCACCAGCTCAGCGCGTTTTCCCGGAAGGTCGTGCGCCTCCACCCACGCAAGATCGAGGATCGCGTTCGCATACTCAACCGACTGCTTGCCATGACGATGCATGGCGCGTTCGATCGTTTGTTCGCGCAGTCGCTTCGATGTTTCAAATTCGCTGAGGGTTTCATAGAGCTTGCCGAAGAGCATGTAGAGCGTGTCGTCGACACTCGGATCGCCAGTGCCGACGGCCTCGAGACGCGTGGTACCCCGATCGAGCAATTGCTTGGCCGTCAGTTTGCGCACTTCAATTGCATTCTTTTGATCGTTGCTGCTGGCGCCGAACAGGTCGACCATGAAGCCATGTACTGACGTGGCCCGTTGCGTCTCACGCGTCGCGATGGCGGCCTCGCGGTCAGCGCGCGCTGCAGCTTGGCGGGCAGTGATCGCGGCTTCCCTCGCCTGACGCGCGGCGCGGAGCGCCGCAGCTGCTTCCGCATCAGCGCGTCGCGCGCTGGCATCGGCACGCGCGGCGTGGGCGACGGCTACCTGCGCCTCCCCGTCGGCGCGACGCGTCTCGTTCCTGGCAAGCGTCGCTTCGGTGTCAGCGCGCATTTTTTCGGCGCGCGCAACTGCCGCTTCATTGTCCGCTCGCGCCGCTTCGTTTTTGGCCACATTCGCTTGCCACATTGCAGCGGTAAATCCACCCAAAAGCGCCGTCAGCACGGCGGCGGCCGCTCCCACCGCGAGGCGGTTGCGTGCTATGAACTTGCCCGCCCGATAACGCCATGAATCCGGCCTCGCCTCAACCGGCAAACCGTCCATATGACGCTGGATGTCCTGCGCGAAAGCCGCGACGGTTGCATAGCGCTGCTGCGGATCCTTCCGTATTGCATGAGCCACGATGGTGTCGAGGTCCCCGGTCAGCATCCTGACCAGACGCTCTGCGTTGGTGCCGCGCTGCTTCGCGGACGCCGCGCCGGTGTCCGGGGCGCGACGGATCGAATCACTCATGCGTACCGGCACAGCGCTGAGAATGGCCTCCTCCAGCTCGGCGCGGGTGCCACGCTTGAGCAGATAAGGTTTCTGTCCAGTCAGTAATTGATAGAGCACCACGCCCAGGGAATAAACATCGCTGGCGGTGCTGATCGCCTGCCCGCTTACCTGTTCCGGGCTTGCGTAGTCGAGCGTCAGCGCGCGCCCGGCGAGCATGGTCAGCTCGCTCTCGGCCGCTGGTGCCGTCGGATCATCGAGCAGCTTGGCAATGCCGAAATCGAGCAGATGCACCTGACCATCGCTGCTGACCAGAATATTGCCCGGTTTCAAATCGCGGTGGATCACCAGATTGGCATGCGCGTACTGCACGGCATTGGCCACCTGCAGGAAGCGCTGCAAGCGTTCGCGCAACGGCAACCGCACGCTGTCGCAATGTTCGGTGATCGCTTGGCCTTCGACATATTCCAGCGCAAGGAACGGCTGCCCGTCGTCGGCAACGCCGGCATCGTAGAGTCGCGCGATGTTCGGGTGCGTCAGCGAGGCGAGGATGTCGCGCTCACGCGCAAAACGCTCCGCCAGCGCCTGAGTGCGATGGGTTAGCGGCAGCTTGAGGGCGACCTTACGGTTCAGGGTGCCGTCGGCACGATACGCAAGCCAGACCGCGCCCATACCACCCTGGCCAATCTCGCGATCAAGTACATACGGTCCGACCCGGTCGCCGGCGCGCAGTGTTTCGATGCTCCTGACAACAGGGACCGACGCGCCAGCGGATGGACTCAGCAGGAAAGCTGTCTCCATGTTCGCCTTGTGCGCCAGCATGTCGGCAAGCACGGGGTGAAGTGCCGCATGTGGTCCTGTGGCCACTTCGGCAAGCCATTGCGTTCGAGTGTCCGCATCCAGATCGAGCGCATGATCCATCAGCTCGGACAGCGTCTTCATTGCCTGCAGCGTCAGTTCCACACGCGCATCCCCCGCAACCCCTGAATTGAAAATCGGCACCCGGTGCCGGTCAAAACTGCTGCACACGCAGTGTAGCGGTGCCCTTGCAGAGACGGGGTCGACGGCTCATTTGTGCCAACGCCTATTGTGCGGCAAATGTGACAAATCGTTACCGATGTCTGAGCCGCGTCTGATTACGCGTAAAGCAGGACAAGGCTGATTGCCGTTGCGCCGTATGCGTGACAGCGCAACGGCTGTTCAGGTTATTTGACTCGCCCAACATCAACACAAGGAGCACATCATGTTGAAACTCTCCCGCTTTCTCGTCCTCTCTGGACTCATTCTCGGCGCCGCGCCAACCGTGTCATTCGCTGACTGCAGTCCCGCGTGCAGCGGCGGCGACATCTGTCGCTACGACTCAACACGCAGCCCTCAGTTCTACTGCGCAGCGCCCAAGTCGAAGTCCGTCGCCGGACCACGTGCGCCGGTCGGCGCCGGAAGTGCCGGCGCTGTGCAGAAGGGCGCGCCGATGTCCGGTGCCAACGCGCGAACATCCGGCCCCGGCCCGAAGCCGGCATCGCAATACTCGTGGGGCGCCACGAACAGCGGCAGCATGGTGAAACAGGGCAACACCGCGCCCAAACGCAGCATCCAGTCTCCGCGCGACGTCGCTTCCGGCCAGGCGACCGGACGCAGGCAGCACAAGCCTTAGCCCGCAGGAAGCGCTTTGCGGCAGCGGCCATTGACCGAACGGACAATGGTCGCGACGCGAGCGGAACATTGGTGCTTGACTGACCTCGTCGAAGTAAACAGCTTTTCCACGAAACGTCCATTCAATGGGGGTCAGGCGCGCAATTTTCTAAGAGTCGACATTTTGCTGAAATAGTGCTCAAGCCCTTATCCAGTCGACTCTCGACGGAATAGCTGTTTCCTGAAAATCCCATGCAGTAGCCCGCTTCCGATGTCGTTTTCCGGTGCGTCACGCCGTAAAGCAACATAAGCCCCCGCGCTGTTTTGCTCATTTTCTGCGGGGGTTCGTTTTTCTTCCGGATAACGGCTGTGACTCTCTAACCCACTCAATGCGCCTGCTGCCCGCTTCCCGCAACACCGAATACCGCACGCGGCAAGCGCGCCGGCGGTGGCGTGTCTGTGCGCTTGTCGCCTTGAGCACGGGTTGGTTTATGGCCAGCGCCTCGATCAGCATGGCCGCAGCCCTGACGAGTAGCGAGGCGACAGCAGCGCTGCGTGCGGAACTGCGCGCCGAGTTGCGCACACATCTGAAGAGTCCCGAATTCAGCCTGGACCGCAAACCGGAGTTCGTCGTAACCGATCCGGCCATCGTCGAGCCCGCGATTGATCAGGCGCTTAAATACCTTGACTGGGCGAAGGCGCTCACCACGAATGAGTACGACGACATCAAACGGCGGGCAGTCAGCGCCTACAAAAGCGGCCTCGCGACGCCAGTGGGTCTGCGCATTCTCGAAGGCTTGGTAGCAGAACGCTTTGCGCATCCGCACATCACACGCGAGGCCAACCCGGATGGCCAAGGCGCTTCCGTGACACTTGATTTCGGACGCATGCCGGGAACGCTACGCGCAGATTTCTTCGGTCCCTACCTCGCCGCCGATGGTCCCGAATTTGATCGCGGATTGCCTACCAGCGTCTTCCTCGCGAGCATGGTAGCCAACGCCGCCAGCACGCATCCTGCGGCCGCGCGACTCGTGCTCAATATTGCCCTGCCTTTGCACCGGCGAAACGGCAGCCTCACGCTCACCTACGTGCGTGGTACGCCGGTGTCCGGTTACGGCAACATCGGCGTGCGCGCGCAACGCGTCGCCGGGCTCGCCGGCCCCTATGCAACGCGCGTGCTCGACGATGACTTTAGCCCCTACACCAGCGGACGCTTCAGCATTTATGAGAACTGCGCGGAACTGGCCTGGCGCCCGCAGTCATCAGCGATGGTGGAGCGACTGCATGCACTTGCCAGGAAGTGCAGCGGCTACAACGACCCAGGGCGTTTGCCATAAAACACCCGGCACAGACTCTTTTTTTGACCCACGGAGGAAACAGCCATGACCCAGCCATCCCACGCGTCTCTCCTGATCCGGCACCTCGCCACACCCTTATTACGCGTCGCGCTTGTCGCGTTGGCGATCACCTGCGTCCTCGCCAGCGTTGGCGCGAACGCCGCAAGCAGCACCAGCAAGACCTACAGCAGCTCGGGCAAGCAGGTGTCGAAGTCAACCACAAGCGGCAATACAACGAGGCACACATCAA
>Ga0209023_10003391_pt1 | contig 19068 bp, 18 predicted proteins | sample LakOneMetagenome_FD_187468 | JGI IMG/M metagenome (GOLD analysis project Ga0209023, IMG submission 187468) | Freshwater and sediment microbial communities from Lake Erie, Canada (SPAdes) (version 2) | ecosystem: Environmental > Aquatic > Freshwater > Lentic | place: Lake Erie, Canada...
CTGTTTTTTATCAGTTTTTCTTCTTAGCCGGATCAATGGTATTGCCCAGGTTGCAGACCCCGGTCCGGTTGCCACTAACACCCCTGTGCCAGCATTAGTTGCACAAAAAAACAAAGACCTTTTTGGTACCACGGGTATATTTATCCAAAACATAGGACAATACAAAGACAGCCTGCCTGGTTTTAACAGGATGGGCCGGATACTTTATGGGTATGAAGGATTTGGTATGCCGGTACTGTTTACGCAAAAGGGATTGATCCATCTTCAACGGGCAACAAAAAAATTAACGCATGAAGAAATGGAACGGCTGGAGCGAAAGGGATGGAAGGAGAAAGACATAGAAAGAAACTATACCGTCGACCGGACCATTACCATGGAATGGGTAAATGCAAATGCGAACCCGGTTGTTACCACAGAAGGAGAAGGCACCGATTATTTCACTTATGGGTTTTTAAAAGAAAAAGCAAAGACTTACCGGAAAATAATTTACAAAGAACTGTACCCGGGTATTGACCTGGTTTATTCTTTTTCGCCCGGCAAAAAAAACGGTTTTGAATACAGCCTCTTTGTTCAACCCGGTGCCGATATCAGCAAGGTGAAAATAAAATACGGCGGAGATATTAAAAGTATCCGGGAGGATAAGAACAACCACCTCATCATATCATCAGGCATTGATGATATATCCGTTTCAACAGCCGAATGCTATTATGCGGATAACAGCTTGCAGCAATTTAAAACGCCTTTCCGGGTAAACAACAACAGCATCAGTTTTAAACTGCCCGAAAATTACAACAGGCAGAAAGTACTTGTGATCGATCCGTTTGTTTCAGGTACCGGGGGACTTTCCGGTTCGGATGCAGGCAAGGCCAAAGACATTGACTTTGATTATGCAGGCAATATCTATGTAGTGGGTGGTGGCGATGGCAACGTACAAAAATTATCCAAGTATAATTCATCCGGCATACTGCAATGGACATTCAATGGTTCCTTGAGCAGCCCTTCCTGGAATTTTGGCGGATCACATGGCGGATGGGTGGTTGAAAAAATAAGCGGCAATGTCTACATGGGCCAGGGACTTGCCGGTTCAGGATTCCGGGTTATACGGTTAACAACCGATGGGTTATACGATGAGTATGCAACCACGGCCGATCCTGCTTTTGCAGAGAACTGGAAAATGCTGTGGAACTGTAATGCGGGTACTCCAAGAATACTGATCGCCGGCGGAGGAAGCACCTCTAATATTGAACTGGCTTATTTATCTCCTCCCTCCACTGCATTGAATGCGTCCAACATCACCGGCATGAGCACCGGTCACAACGATATTTCTGATATTGTATCTGACCCGGTAAACAACGAGTTGTATACCATATTTTCAACGTCTGTTTTAAACAATTCAGCCGATAACAAAATTTACAAACACAAACCACCTTATGCAGCAACAGATATGGCCTGGGTTAAATCTCCTGGTTATTTTGCGTTAAAGGAACCAAGCAACCGGCCTTACCTGGCCGGACTTGATAACTCAAGTAATACGCTGGCTATTAATTCGAGATATTTGTTTTACTGGGATGGGAAGAACCTGAAAGCATTTAACAAACAGGATGGTTCACAGGCGGGATCATCTTTTACGGTCCCTTCCAACACGGTATTGATGCAGGGCGGGATCATTGCAGATGAATGCAACAATGTTTTTGCCGGTTCATCCAACGGCACCATCAAAGTATTTGTTTTTAATGGTTCTGCTTTTGATGACAATGCAGCACCTGATATAAACATCACAGGCAGCACAGGTTCGGTATACGACCTCGCCTATGACCAGGGCAGGAATCTTTTGTATGCCTGCGGCAATGGTTTTGTTGCATCCTATGATCTTTCTTCCTACTGCAATTCCACAACATATTCGTTAAACATAAATTCTGATTGTTCGTCATTATCTGTTATGGCATCCATCAGCCCGGTGCCGCCCACCGGTTCGGCCATTACCTATAATTTGTATGACGGCACTGTACAGGTTGCCAGCAACAGCACGGGGCACTTCAGTAGTTTAACTGCTGAAAAAAATTACAGGATCATCGCATTGATCAACGGCTCATGCAGCGGAAGCCAGGTTGTAAAAGAATTTACGACTGCTTCGCCGCCATCTTTAAAGATCAATACACCCGCAGCTATTTGCCCGGAGAACAGCTTTGACCTTACAACCGCATCTGTAACCGCAGGTTCATCACCAGGGTTAACCCTTACTTACTGGCTGGATGCTGCAGCAACAAAACCACTCGCAGATCCGGCTAAAACAAAACCCGGCGTATATTATATTAAAGCAACAGCAGCCAATGGATGCAGCGTTATATCTTCATTAGAAATAAAAGCATTGCCTTCTCCTACCGCCAACGCAGGGCCCGATACCATTGTTTGTTCCGGCGAAACGAATACCAAGCTAAAAGGAACCGGAGGCGCTGCTTACACATGGACACCGGTTACTTACTTAAGTGATCCGGCTATTGCTAACCCGGTTGTGAGCTACCCGGGAAATTCAGGCAGCATCACGTACCAATTAAAAGTAACAGATGCCAATGGATGTGAATCGCAGAATACCGATGAAGTGAAAATAACTTTTGCAGCGCCGGCAACTATTTTTATAACTGCCGACAGTGCAGTAGCCATGAATCAGCCATTACAGTTAAATGTGACAGAACCGGAAAACAGCGGCTTCATAGATTATCGCTGGTCGCCAACCTATGGATTGAACAACCCGTTCATTAAAAACCCGGTGGCCGTACTTGACAGGGATATGACATACACATTACTGGCAACCAACGCTGCAACATGTTCGGCAACTGCCAGCATCAACATCAAAGTATTCAGGGGGCCTGAAATTTATGTACCCAATTCCTTTACACCCAATGGCGATGGACTGAATGATGTACTTAAACCGATCCCTGTTGGACTGGTGGAATTCCATTACCTGAAAATATTCAACCGGTTCGGGCAATTGCTGTTTACCATCACCGATCCGTCCAACGGATGGGATGGAAGAATAAACGGGAAGCAGGCAGATTACGGAACTTTTATCTGGATAGGAGAAGGAATCGATTATAAAGGAAATCTCATCATGCGCAAAGGATCTACCACGATCATACGGTAAACGATCAACTCACTCCGTCTGTGCTCATCTCTTTATTTATTTTCATCACAAGGCCCTGCAATACTTTACCCGGACCTGCTTCTGTAAAATGAGTAGCGCCATCGGCGATCATTGCCTGCACGCTTTGGGTCCATCTTACCGCACCGGTCAATTGATCAATTAAATTTCTTTTTATCTCTGCGGGATCAGTTACTGCTTTTGCAACCACATTCTGGTAAACCGGGCAGGATGGATGATTAAAATGCGTGGCGTCAATGGCTGCGGCAAGCTCTTCCTTGGCCGGCATCATCAATGGAGAATGAAATGCGCCCCCAACAGGTAATACCAGTGCCCGCTTTGCGCCGGCTGCTTTCATACGTTCGCAGGCGATCTCAATGCCTTTTACGGTACCGCTTATTACCAACTGGCCCGGACAATTATAATTTGCCGGCACCACCACTTCCCCCGTCTCGGTGGTAACCGCTTCACAGATCTCTTCTACTTTATCATCTGCCAGTGCCAATACGGCTGCCATGGTGGACGGATTAATTTCACAGGCACGTTGCATGGCCTGTGCCCGTATGGAAACAAGCATCAGTGCATTTTCAAAACTCAATGTATCATTTGCAACCAATGCAGAAAATTCACCCAATGAATGGCCGGCCACCATCCCGGGTCTTACACCGGGCAAGGTTTTAAATGCACTAACTGAATGCAGGAAAACGGCCGGTTGTGTTACATTGGTTTGCTTCAGGCCTTCCTCCGATCCGCTGAACATGATATCGGAGATGCGGAAACCTAAAATTTCATTCGCCTGTTCAAACATCTCTTTCGACACAGGGTCTGTATCGTAGAGGTTCTTTCCCATTCCGCTGAACTGCGATCCCTGTCCGGGAAATATATATGCATGAGCCATCCTTAATAGTTTAGAATACAAATTAAATAAAAAATCCCTCAAAAGAGGGATGATAAACTGGTTTTATACTCATCAATGCAGTTTGGCGCTGATCAGTTTTACAAACTCACTTCTTGTTTCATTCTTTTCAAACTCCCCCCAGAAAGCAGAGGTGGTGGTAACCGAGTTTTGTTTTTCCACGCCCCGCATCATCATGCACAAATGCGATGCTTCAATTACCACAGCAACTCCCAAAGGGTTCAGTGTTTCTTTTATTGAATTCAATATCTGGTGCGTTAAACGCTCCTGAACCTGCAGGCGCCGGCTGTATATATCCACTACCCGGGCGATCTTACTCAGCCCCGTGATAAAACCATTCGGTATATAAGCCACGTGTGCCTTCCCATAGAAAGGGAGCATATGATGTTCGCACAAACTGTACAGTTCAATATCTTTTACAATGATCATCTCACTCACATCTTCATGAAATTTTGCTGAGTTAAGTATCTCATTGGCATCAATACCATATCCCTGTGTAAGAAACTGCATGGCCTGTGCCAGGCGCTCGGGGGTTTTGATCAGCCCCTCCCTGCCCGGATCTTCTCCAAGCAGTTCCAGAGCATCTTTGTAATTTTTCATGAGCCCGGATGTGGTTGCTTCATCGTACTGCTCAATTTTTTTATAGGCCATTTATCTTTCTTTAGTGCTTTTAAACAATCCTGCCGGTCATTAGTTCGCGGGGTACTCCACAAAATTCCGTTCTGTTTCATACAACCGCAACTTCAGGTCATACTTAGGGTCGATCTTTGCCCGCAATATTTTGTATATAACAACTACGATATTTTCTGCCGTAGGATTCAGGTCTTTGAATTCTGCTGTATCCTCATTCAGGTTCTTATGATCGAACCGGTCAATGATATTTTCCTTAACAAGGTCACTCAGCAGTTTGAGGTCATACACGTAGCCGGTGGCCGGGTCGGGTTCCCCAACCAGTTTTACGATCAGTTCATAATTATGCCCATGGTAGTTGGGGTTATTGCATTTGCCAAACACCCGGTCATTGGTCGCTTCATCCCATGCGGGATTGTGCAACCGGTGGGCGGCATTAAAATTCTCTTTACGGTAAACTGCTACTTTTTCATTCATGATAAAATATCCTTACTACTGACAATCCGAACAGGAAAAAATCTGAAAATATTTCTGTTTAATCAGGGACAATGCTGCAGGCTGTTGAAACAGAAGTATGCTGTTCAAAACAGACCGGCTATTGAAGCTAATTACAAATAAAGTTAGGAATTGTTTACAGCAAACGGAAATTAATCTCCGTAATACTCGGTATATATCTTGGGGGTTTCCCTAAGCTTAAGGCAGTGGAGGTTCACTCCTTCCGGCAAATGCGGCACCAGCTGATTCCAGATAGCGATCACCAGGTTTTCGATGGAACACATTTTACCGGCCATAAAATCCACATCCAGGTTCAGGTTCTTATGATCCAGTTTTTCAATCACATATTCATTGATGATCACACTCAGTTTCTTTACATCGTACACAAAACCGGTATCGGGGTCCGGGTCGCCCTTTATGGTTACATCCAGCTCAAAATTATGGCCATGCCAGTTCTCATTGGCGCACCTGCCAAACACTTCCTCATTCTTTTCCCGGGGCCATTTGGGATTATACAATTTGTGTGCAGCATTAAAATGTTCCGTACGTGTGATATAAACCATCTGGATCTCCAAAATTTTCGCAAAGGTAGCTGCAAAATCCTGAAATATGAAGTGTAACCACGAAATTTGCTTATGCAAATTCTGTTGTTAGCTGCCACCGAACAGGAAATCGGTCCCTTTACAGAGGCCAATGCAGGCATTGATGTATTGGTTTCGGGTGTGGGGCTTCCCGCCACCATGTACCATTTGCAAAAGAGGATGCAGCAACTTGATTATGATCTCATCATCCAGGCAGGTATTGCGGGCTCCTTTAACCGGGAAATTGAATTAGGACAAACGGTTTGGGTAAGCCAGGATACGTTTGGTGACCTGGGGACTGAAGAGAAAGAAAATTTCTCTTCCATTTTTGATATGGGGCTTGCTGAAAAAAATGAATTCCCGTTTACCGATGGCTGGCTGGTAAACAACAGCGAATTCACTAAAAAGATAAATCTCAATCCAGTCACTGCTGTAACCGTGAACAAGGTAACCGACAGTAAATTACAGGAACAACAGATCATAAAACGTTTTGATCCCGGTATCGAATCGATGGAAGGTGCTGCGCTGCATTATGTTTGCCTGCAGGAAAATATTCCCTTCGTGCAGGTAAGGGGAGTATCAAATTTTGTGGGAGAACGGGATAAGTCAAAATGGAAAATAAAAGAGACGATTGTAAATCTGAATAAAGAACTATTAAAATTAATTAACGCACTTATCCCCTAAGGGGGCAAAACAAAATTTTAATGAAATTAACCTTAGGTTTTTCACCCTGCCCCAACGACACCTTCATTTTTGATGCACTGGTAAATAATAAAATTGATACGCAAGGTTTACAGTTTGATGTGGTGATGGATGATGTGCAAACCTTAAATGAATGGGCAACCGAAGGCAAACTGGATATCACCAAATTAAGTTATGGCGTATTGCCCCTGGTACTTGATAAATACCTTTTATTGAACAGCGGCAGTGCCCTGGGCAGGGGTGTAGGGCCTTTATTAATCAGGCAGGGCAAAACAAACGACCTGGTAGCAGATGTTGTTGATGTGGAAGAAAAACTTATTGCCATACCTGGTAAATTCACGACTGCTCATTTGCTTTTTTCCCTGGCATTCCCCCATGCAAACAACAAGGTTTTCCTGCGTTATGATGAGATAGAGAATTTTGTTTTGCAAGGCAAGGGATTGGGCGTGATCATTCATGAGAATCGCTTTACCTATGCAGAAAAGGGATTGGCCAGGATAATGGACCTTGGTGATTACTGGGAACGGGAAACACATAATCATATTCCGCTTGGCGGGATCGTTGCAAAGCGGGCAATGGATAAAGCCTTAAGTAAAAAGATAGATAACCTGATCAGGGCAAGTATTGAGTATGCTTACCGGTATCAGCATGCAGAACTTACTGATTATGTAAAGGAGCACTCACAGGAAATGAGTGAAGCAGTAATGAGAAGGCACATTGATCTATATGTTAATAATTTCTCCATTGAGCTTGGAGAAGAAGGGAAAAAAGCGGTGAAAAAATTATTGGAAATATTCAAACAAACAAACCCACACATTTCTTTCAATGAAAATATCTTCATTGATGATGTTAATCCTTAAGCCGGGCCGTCAGATCTTTTTTCAATGCCTTTCCATATACTTCCAGGCAACGTTTCCGGGCAAATTCATGCACCACAATCGGTTTCGGATAATTGAATTCATTTAGCTCCGGCACCCATTTATTTATATATTCAAGTTGGGGATCGAATTTCTGTGTTTGCAGGTAAGGGTTGAATATCCGGAAATAGGGCGCTGCATCGCAACCACTTCCTGCAGCCCATTGCCAGCCGCCGTTATTGGCAGCGAGGTCAAAGTCCAATAGTTTTTCTGCAAAGTATGCTTCGCCCAATCGCCAGTCGAGCAACAAATGTTTGGTCAGGAAAGAGGCAACGATCATACGCACCCGGTTGTGCATGAAACCCGTTTCGTTTAATTCCCGCATGCCGGCATCCACAATGGGATAACCGGTCTGCCCCCTACACCATCGTTCAAATTCACCGTTATCATTCTGCCATTCAATGGTATCGTATTCGGGTTTAAATGCTTTTCCTTTACCAACCCTTGGAAAATGCCAGAGTATCATGTGGTAGAAATCCCGCCATATCAGTTCATTTAAAAAAGTCTCACTCAGTCCCATGCATTTTTGCACAAGCTGCCGGATGCTTACCGTTCCAAAACGCAGGTGAACACTCAGGCGGGAAGTGCCGTGTATTGCCGGGAAGTCTCTTTGTTCTTTATACTTCCTTACCAGTTGTTCATCGAGGTCTTTAGAAGGAAATAGCGCAGAAGATTTTTTAAACCCGAGGAATGACAGATCCGGCATACTTACCGGGCCTTGTTTATAAAAATTGTTGAAATATTTCTCTGTCGGGTAAGATTTAAAATGAAAGGCACTGAGGCTTGCCTTCCATTTCTTACTGTAAGGGGTAAAAACAGTATAGGGTTTGCCATCGTCTTTCAGCACTTCTCCTTTTTCAAAAATCACCTGGTCTTTGAAAGTATGCATGCTGATCCCATTTTCATTCAGCAACTTTTCAATAGCCTGGTCTCTTTCAGTTGCATAGGGTTCATAATCATTGTTGGTAAATACCCGTTCGATCTTATAGGTCTTCACAAGCTGGCAAAAAGCATCATAAGGGGTGGAATAAAAAACGTTCAGCGAAGAATTCATTTCAGCGAGGTCTGCCTGCATCTCTTTCAACGCTGCATGAATAAACTCCACCCGCCTGTCGTTCTTATTTTGAAGTTTATCAAGAATATTCTTATCAAAAATAAAAACGGGCAAAACGGGCTTGCCTGATCCCAGGGCATGGTAAAGCCCGGCATTATCCGAAAGCCGGAGGTCGCGGCGAAACCAGAAAATATTGATCGCTTGCATTTGCCTGTCCCGTCATTTATTGAAGGATATAAACAACCTTATTTTAAAATGGTTGAAAGTATGTCGGAATAAATTTTCTGGGTGTACCGGCTGCTGTATTTTTTATTGCCAATTGTCTGAACCCAACGTATATTAAATATCGAATTGGTTAAAAACACTTCGTCTGCATCAAGCAGTTCTTCAACGCTGATAGCCGCTTCCTGGACCTTTACATTATTTTCAGAAAACAGTTTGAGTATGTTTTTTCGCATAACTCCTGCTATGCAGGCTTCATCAAGTGATACGGTACTGATAACTTCGTCTTTTACCAGGAAAATGTTGGCGATGGAGCTGTCACATATTCTTCCGGCATCGTTCAATACCAGGGCATCATTCCATTTTTCTTTTTTTGCGTGTAACGCTGCCATAACATAGGGTAAAAAGTTATTGTGTTTCAGGTTGCTGAACCGGTCCCTGCTTTTCTTTGCAGCATTATAAATGCCCAGTGTTAATCCATTGCTGTTCCATTGACCGGCATTATCCGGCAATGCCCAGGTCTGAATGAGGTAATCCGGGTGATGGTTTATTTCGTCAAATAATCCACCATTACCCCGAAAGAAGGTTAGCCTGACCCTTGCCAGTTTGTGGTGCCCGTTCTTTTCCAGGAGCTGGATTATTTCATTTTGTAGTCTAGCCCTGGTCAGGTGTAATGGTATCTTAAATTGCAAACAAGCTAATCCATTCCATAAGCGTTCAAAATGCGCTGCGGCAAAAAGCAACTCTCCCCTGCTGCTTTTGATGGTTTCAAACAGACCGTCTCCATACCTTAGTCCCCGGCTATTAACTCCGATAACCGTTTTACTTTCTTCAAATATTTTACCATTATAATTAAAATATTCCATTCGCCAAATATACTATTAACCTTTTGGTGTTCATTGTTTTCAAAAAGCAAAAGCCCCCGGTAAACCGGGGGCAATTCTTCATTACAGTTTTAGAGACCAGAGTTAAGACAATTGCCCCATTAATGGCTTTCGTCTAAAATATTATGTTTTACTGCGTACATTATCAGCCCGGCGGTACTTTTTGCACCCGTCTTTACTTTTAGTTTATCCCGGATCGCTTCTACAGTACGGGGACTCAGGTCAACAATGTCGGCTATTTCCTTCGTACTTTTTTCTTCGCACATAAGTTTAAGAATGAGTATCTCTTTATCATTTAACTGGGCTTCCTGCTGCACCATTTTATGGGGCATGGCATCATTCCGTTGTTTCAGGTTTGTAAGGAGTGCCTTGTTCGTTAATGAGTTGAAATAGTATTCCTGTTCAAAACAGGTTTTAATGGCCTCGTAGATTATTTCGCTGTCGCTGGTTTTGGTAAGGTAGCTGTTAGCGCCGATCTCCATCAGTTTGGTTATCATACTGTGGTCATCCATCATGGTCAGCATGATCACCCGTACATCCGGATAAAGCTTCTTTATCTCTGGCAAAGCTGTAATACCATCCATAATCGGCATTTGTATGTCAAGAAGGATCACATCAGGTTTTATCATCTTAAGCATATTCAGCAGGTGCATCCCGTTATCTGCTTCAGCTATCACTTTCACGTCTTTTTTTGCACTTAAAGCAGTCTTAACTCCAGCCCGGTACAGCACATGATCATCAGCAATTATAACCTTGATAGGTTCCCTCATATTGTCGTTCGGCATCATATTTTGGTATTTAAGGGGTTACGAATACCCTATTATAACGTAGGCCGCAAGTTCAAATTATATCTACAGATAATAATGAGTGTAATTACCCTATGTTCCCGATGGGGTTTTTACGAATAAAAATGCGCAATTTACTTTTTTGCTATGGCGGAAGACAGGTTATAAATTCCCGATTTTCTTCATTAGAATTTCAGGTCCTGAATAAAACGAGTGAACGGCTCTTGTAGATATTTGTTACAAACTCAGAAAACATACACAACTATTTTTTTTCAGGGATTAATACCCTATTTAACATAATTGCCCCTTCTATCCCTGGCTTTCGGACAAACAATACAATGTATGTATACAATAAGAGATTTCATGTGCCGGGTAATAAATTAAGATCAAAAGTCAAAAGTTCCGCTAAAAAGGGCTTCCTCTCTACTTTATTAAAGGATTGCCTCTTTCATTGATTTTCAGGCAAGATTAAACCCTTTACAAGAATTATAATACTTATCTAACCACAAAAAAAAGGGAAAAACAACCAAAAAAAACCGTATTTCCTTAAGAAATTTGTTAAAGAAAGATGAGTAGTATTGTAGAGAAAAAAAATACAGGGTTTGAGACTACATCTTTTTATAATACTGCTTGGCTCAGGTATTATTACAGTTGCGTTTCTTGTAGCTATTGCCTTTAATAAAAAGGAAAAGCCTATGTACTATAAGTACATTTTTTTCTTTATACTATTGGGGGAGATTTTATCTTTAAACTCAATTGTAAATGCTAATATTTTCTGGGGATTCACCAAGAAAAATCCCCTCATACTACAAGAAGTATTGCTTCTATTCCAATATGTTCTACTAAGTTTATTCTTTGAAAAATTACTATCTAGGTCATCTTACTCAAAAAAGATAATCAAACTGCTTATATTTTCATTTTTTTTGCAGCTTACTCTATTAGCAATAGCTTTTTTTACAAATACCGATATTAAGCCCTCTTTTATCTCAACCTTCTTTCTTCTAATTTTCTGTCTCTTCTATGTAAAGGATCTGATGGCTAATAAACCAACACTCATACTCTTAAAATCATCGGCATTTTGGATAACTATGGGGGTTTTCTTTTATTCATGTATTAGCTTCCCGATTAAAACTATGATTGTATTTATTCCAAGAAGTCAGGAATATTTAAATCTACGTAGCCAAATATTTTCTATTCTCAACATGTCACTGATAGTTTTATATCTTTTTATTATAAAAAGTTATTTATGCTTAAAGCACCAACAGAACTAATAATCGTTTTTATTATTGTTTCTATATTACTCATCCTTATTCTTGTGGTACTAATCAGCATAATAATTTTTCGTTACCAACAAAAGCAAAATATCTACTTTAAAGAAATTGAAAATTTAAAAAATTCTTATCAAAATGCTCTATTGCAATCTCAGCTGGAAATACAAGAACAAACCTTTCAAAACATATCGAGGGAGATACACGATAACATAGGCCAGAAACTCACACTCGCCAAATTGCGCCTGAATACACTCAGTCATGATGATATTACCAGGGTTACTTTACAAGTTAACGATTCTGTAAATATGATTGGCGAAGCGATCAATGACCTCAGCGATCTAAGCCGAAGCATGAATAGTGAGGTTCTCTTAAACAATGGCCTGATAAAAGCCCTGAAATTTGAAGCAGAACAATTAAAAAAATCGGGCAAGTACAAAATCAGGGTCATTACGACAGGCAATCCCGTCTTTTTAAATGCAAATACCGAGCTGGTCCTTTTTCGCATAGCACAGGAAGCTCTTACTAACATCATAAAACATGCAGAAGCCTCTGTAATAGATATACTGCTTCATTATGACAGCCTCTTGCTTAGCATGATGATTACCGATAACGGCAAAGGCTTTTATGCAGATGAAAACCGTTTTGGAACCGGCCTGTCAAACATGAAGAAACGAGCAGATACCTTAAAAGGAAGTCTGACCATCAGCAGCACTCCCCAGGTATGTACACAGATTAAAATTGAAATACCGTTTTATGAAAACAACAAATCAATTTAAGCTTATCCTTGCCGATGACCATATCCTGCTCAGGGATGCACTCGCTAACCTTATCAACAGTTTTGACGAGTTCAGAGTAATTGCTACTGCCGGCGACGGAGAAGAAGTAAAACAGGCTATCGAAAACGGCAGTAAGCCTGATCTCATTTTAATGGATCTGAACATGCCCAGATCAGATGGTTATGAAACGTCTTGCTGGCTGCAGGAAAATCATCCTGAAATAAAAGTGATCATTTTAACAATGTATGATAGTGAAATAGCGCTCATCCGCCTGTTACGCACCGGCGTAAATGGGTTTCTTAAAAAAGATATCCACCCCTCTGAATTAAGGAATGGCCTGCTTACTGTATCCGCAGGAGAATATTATTACTCCAACAGAACAACAGGCAAGATTGCATCTTTATTCCGTAAAGGCCTGGAAAAAAAATCAGCGATAGAAAATGCAACTTTAAGTGATATAGAGATCAGGTTTTTAAAATTGGTATGTACTGATCTGACTTATAAAGAAATTGCGCATTCGATGAATATGACCCCCAGGCACATAGATAGCTACAGGGATACCCTGTTTGAAAAACTGGATGTAAAAAGCAGGGTGGGCCTGGCAATACATGCCATCAAAAGCGGCATCGTAATTCTGTAGGTTTATTCTATCAGTTTATTCCTCATACCATACATGATAAGCCCGCCAATGGTTTTTGCATCAACCTTGGTTTTCATGTTTTGACGAATGGTCTCAATGGTCCGCGGACTGAGAAATATTATTTTTGATATTTCTTCCGTTGTTTTGTCTTCCGCAAGCAGTTTTAAAATCTTAATCTCTTTTTCATTAAAATGAATCGGTGTATTACTACCGTAATGCTGCCGCACATTTTTCTTCTGCATCAATTTCCCCATTACAGCCTTATTAACCAACTCATTAAAATAAAAATCGTCATTCATGCAGGTTAGTATGGCCTCATATATTTCCTCGGGATCGGTCGTTTTTGTAAGGTAAGCATTGGCCCCCATTTCCATCATTTTGCTTATCATCTGCTGGTCATCATACATCGTGAGCACAATGATCTTTATATCCTCATATTCCTTCCGTATTAACTGAATGGCATTAATTCCGTCAATTTCCGGCATACGTATATCCATCAAAAGCACTTCCGGCTTTTTGATGGCGATTTTATGCATCATATCCTTACCATCTTCCGCTTCCCAAAGCATCTTCAGATTTTCCTTTCCGGCCAGGGCCATTTTAATTCCGTCCCGGAATATTTTATGGTCATCGGCTATTGCGATTTTAATGATATGGTCGTTACGCATGATATTTTCCTTCGTGGGTTAGTATTAAATGTCCCCAAGTTACAATTTTCATGCTATTTAAGCAATTTGGCCAAAGAAACGGTAGTGGGTCATTTTCAGTTTAAAATGAACATTTTCTGCTTTCAGGTAAATACAGGTAGCAACCAATGGCGCGGTTTATTTTTTACCGCAAAGTACCTTTGCAAGGTTTCAAAAAGTCCCGGCATGCATAGTGCATAGATAAAGCATACCAAAGCCGTATCAAAGGCATGGATAAAGCATCAATCAGGAAAAATCGGACAGCCAGCAGGGCCAATATCTCAAAAAGTAGCTATCCCGGTATATTTCCAAACTTGCCCAATACCAAAGAAACTGTTTATACCGGTTCTTTAATTAACTGATTTTCAAAAGCACTCGAAAATTCACTTAGTAATTCTACTACCCATTTCCATCGTTGATCTACCTGCCTTACCTGCACTTATACCCAGTTAAAAAGTAAATATTACAAAGGGAAAATTAGGCATAAATGCTCTTTTCCACGCCAAAGCCAGGTTATACTTTTGTATCAGTTGATTGACATTGGTTCACTACCTGTTTTATATCCAAATATCCAGTAGAACTTAAGAAAATTTCCAATTATCCAAGAAGAACCTGTTTGTGCTTGTGTTGCCAGTGTCAATCAACTTAATTTCAACATTCCGCTTAAATCCAATATAAAAAACTGAAAAGCATTTAAAAATAGCCCGCCGCTGGCTTAGCAGGGTCAGCTACAATAGTAGCAGGTTTTATATAATATGTTTAAAATCAACTACTAATGAACTGGTAGCCTCCTCGAAGCCCCCACATTACTTCTTATAGTAAAATTGCTATGGTAAACTTACGATTTACTTCATAGTAATTTTACTATTTTTATTTAGTATATTTACCCTAATAATTCAAGTTAATTTACTAACATTTTATTACCAAACTCTTTCTGGCACTGAATTTGACCATTTATTAACAGAAGTATCCTATGACCAAGGGGTTGCTAGGGTTTGGCTTTTGAGAGAAGTTTACATCTCAAATTACTTAGAAACCTTAAAAACTTAATTATTATGATGAGCGGAATTATCGATTTACTGGTTGAATGCTTTTGCTAAACCTCGTAGATCAGTCTAAAACGAATTAATATTTTTGATTTTAGTATGCTTTGGTTATTTTTGATTAAATAACCATTTTTTATCCTACAGAATCTTAAATATCTAACTTACGTATCTGAACTATTACCTTTTTTTCTTTGTCTTATTTTCCTTAAGAGGATGGTAACAAAAGAAAAAAAGGTATTTTTTTTATACACTATACTTATCTCAATATTAGTAGTTGTTGGATTTAGTCTATTGTATATTTTTAAGTCTCCAGAAAATTACTATCGTGTTGCCAGGATTTATTATGTGATTGAGTATGCTTTACTTACCTATTTCTTTTCTTTATTCATTACCAACAAGTCTGTTAAAAAAATACTACTCTATTCTCCAATAGCTTATTCCATATTTTGCATTTACGATTTCCTTATTGAACCTAAGCCAGGCTTACCTTTTATTCCGGCTAGTGTTGAACATATTATATTATTAACATTTATCATTTATTACTTTTTTGAGGTCATGCAGGATTCTGTTGTAGAGCCAATCTATCAAAAAGCAATTTTCTGGATTTCCGTAGCTTTTATTATTAACTCCTCAGGTAATTTCTTTTTATTCCTGTATTCAAAGAATAGCTTCAATGATGATATCTTTAAGAGGCAGTATACAATAATTTATACAACAGTTACAGTACTAAAAAATATCCTTTTATGTATATCTATTCTAATTAAAGAACCCCAAGAATCGATAGCACCACATACACCAATTGATATTGATTTGGATTCATTTCAACCTTTTAAGAATCAAAAATACTCCTAAAAACTAAAATGTTTTTTTTACAAGCTAATAATACTCCTACAGGAATAAATACTGCATTGTTTTTAGGAACACTGGGCATGCTTACGCTTGCAATAGCAATCGTTGGTTTCGTTATTTTTCACCAACGTAAAGTGATCCGGTACAACAGCCAGTTAAAAAAATTAGAAGAAGAAAAACAGCAGATCCTTTTAAATGCATCCATACGCTTCCAGGAAGAAGAGCGTAACCGAATAGCCGCCGACCTGCACGATGATGCAGGCCCTTTATTGGCAACTGCCCGCCTTTACCTGAATGAAAACCTCGTTAACCAGGACAAAGCCCAGCAATTACAAAGTATTTTCAGTGCAAAGCAAATACTGGATGATGCCATCCTGCTGATCCGTAACATCAGCCACAGCCTCATGCCACCCACCCTTAAAAACTTTGGATTGGAAAGTGCTGCCACTGACTTATTTCAAAAAATAGGTGCCAGTGGAAGTTTGAATGCAAGCGCCCGCTTTCATGATTATCGCACCCGGCTGAAAGTAGAACAGGAACTCCTGGTATTTCGGATCATACAGGAATTAGTGAATAATATATTAAAACACAGCAATGCCGGGTTCATTCACCTAACCCAGAATGTAAGCGGAAAAAAAATGTATTTCCGTATTCATCACGACGGCACAGGCATTGTACAGGCAGATTTTGAAAAGCTAAATCACAGTACTTTGGGGCTGGGCCTGAAGAATATTGCCAGCAGAACCAAAGTACTTAATGGAAGGATATTCTTTGAAATTGACCCAAGCCATACTTATTATAAGGTAACAATAGAAATCCCCAGAGAGCCGGCCATCTAAGCTTCTATAAATAATTCAGGCAATAATTGTGGCCGAAACTGAGTTCAAAATAAACACTTACAGCAGGTAAAGGCTTATTTACAGATGAAAATGAATTTTCTTTTCTTAATTTTACGATACTGCTGAAATTATGAATGAAATAAAAGTTGCCATTGCGGATGACCACAAGATATTCAGGAAAGGGGTAATACTTTCCATGAGGTCTTATACCAATATCAAATTTGTTATGGAAGCTGATAATGGAGAAGATCTTTTGGCCAAGATTCCCGAGACGCAGCCCGATGTTATCTTATGTGACCTTAAAATGCCTGTAAAAGATGGCATAGATACCACCAAACTTATTACTAAAAATTTTCCCGGCATACGGGTTATCATTCTTACCATGTACGAAGACGAGCGATTTGTTGGGCATTTGATGGACTGTGGTGCAGCCGGGTATCTACTTAAAAGCACAGAACCTGCTGAAATCAAAAAAGCGATCATGGATGTAATGAGAACCGGATTTTACCTTAATCCATTCGTGAATAAGGTACTCATCAAAAAGAATTACTCCAAGCAAAAATTCAACCCGACCCTCACGTCAGAAGTAGTTTTAAGCGACCGGGAAAAAGAAGTACTTACGCTGGTTTGTATGGAATTTACCGCTGCAGAAATTGCTGCAAAAATGGATATCAGCGCCCGAACCGTGGAAGCAATCAAAGACAGGCTTATGGAAAGATTTGGCGTTAAAAACTCTGTAGGACTTGTATTTTATGCCATGAAGAATTCCCTGATTGATTAGGTTCCTTAAAACAATCCAAATAAGGTGGAATCAATATTATTGATGATCTGCCCCAGGTGTTCCTCATTCTCGGCAAATTTATTTTTATCTGCATCAACGATCAATAACGGGCCTTCTTTGTAGTTATCGATCCAGTTGTTATAAAATTCATTCAGCTTTTTTAAATAATCAAGACGTATGTTTTCCTCATACTCCCGGCCACGTTTTTGTATTTGTGCTACCAGCGTAGGTACCGAAGCCTTCAGGTAGATCAAGAGGTCTGGTGGCTGCACCATTGTCTTCAACGTTTCAAAAAACTTATAGTAATTGTCAAAATCACGCTTGCTCATCAATCCCATATCGTGCAGGTTGGGCGCAAAGATATTGGCATCTTCATAAATCGTCCTGTCCTGGATCACAGTCTCAGTACCACGATGGATTTCCAGTAATTGATTGAGCCGGCTGTTTAAAAAGAATATCTGCAGGTTAAAACTCCACCTGGGCATGTCTTCGTAAAAATCATTCAGGTAAGGATTGTGATCCACGTCTTCAAACTGGGGAATCCACTTATAATGCTTGCTCAGCATCTCTGTTAACGTGGTTTTACCGGCACCAATATTACCGGCCACTGCAATATGCTTTGGTTTTTTTGTCTTTGCCATGCCCCTATCCCCTAAAGGGGAATTTTAATTTATTTAAATCAGATTCAATCACCGCTATTAATGATTGAAAGTATGCAAACTTAGCAACATCACAAATATATTTGCTCCCTTTGTTCCCCTTTAGGGAACAGGGGTCAATAATACTTTAACCCAATCGCTTCCCTCACCAGTTTCATGGTAGCATGGGCACTTTTATTGGCTTTTTCAGCACCCTGTTCCATGATCTGCTTCAGCCCTTTTTCATCGCCCAGTATAGCATTTGCTTTGTTACGAACTGGCGCAATGAATTGAACCATATCCTCCGCCAGCTGCTTCTTCATATCCCCATAACGAATGCTGCAGTTATTATAATCGGCTTCAAATTTTTCCATCACATCTGCACTGCTAACAAGTTTCATCAGTAAAAAAATGTTTTCAATATAATCCGGTTTGGATGAATTAGGTTCTGCCGGGCCACTGTCTGTTTTTGCTTTCATCACTTTCTTCCTGATCATGTCATCATCATCTGCAAGATATAAAGTGGCCATCTGGTTCTCACTCTTACTCATTTTACCTGCCCCGTCAAGACTGGGCACTTTTACCAGTTGCTGGTTAAAGTTAAATGCCTGTGGTTCCGGAAAAACTTCACCATAGCGGTGATTAAAACGGTTGGCGAACGTACGGGCCATTTCCAAATGCTGTTCCTGGTCTTTACCCACGGGAACATATTTGGCCCGGTGCAGAATAATGTCAGCTGTTTGCAGCACCGGGTAAGTAAGTAACCCGGCATTTACATTCTGCGGATTAAGGCGTACTTTATCTTTAAACGTAGTGGTCTTCTCCAATTCGCCTTTATAAGCCAGCATATTTAAATAGAGGTACAATTCAGCTGTTTCACGAACATGACTCTGGCAATACAGGGCCACTTTATCCGGATCAAGGCCGCAGGCAATGTTTTCCGCCAGAACCCGGTGAACATTTGCTTTTAGTTCCTTCGTATCCGGGTGTGTGGTTAACGAATGCAGGTCGGCAACCATGAAATAACACTCAAACTCTTCCTGCATTTTCACATAATTCCGGATGGCCCCGAAATAATTGCCCAGGTGCAGAAAACCAGTGGGGCGTATCCCGCTCATTACTATTTCTTTCTTCTTTTCCATCGGATGGCGAAGATAACAAAAGTCAATTGTCATTGGTCATTGTGAACACTAAAATATTAAGTGCCGCTTAAATAA
>Ga0209023_10003392_pt1 | contig 19067 bp, 11 predicted proteins | sample LakOneMetagenome_FD_187468 | JGI IMG/M metagenome (GOLD analysis project Ga0209023, IMG submission 187468) | Freshwater and sediment microbial communities from Lake Erie, Canada (SPAdes) (version 2) | ecosystem: Environmental > Aquatic > Freshwater > Lentic | place: Lake Erie, Canada...
TAAGCCGGCGCAAAACCTGCCACGAATGGAAAGCGGCGCGCATTCGGGCAGCCGGGGTCGGTGCTCTGCCCGTCCTGAATCCAGCGCCAATCAATGCCGTCATCGGACAACCGTAACGGCGCGCTTGGCAGGTGTTGGAAAATCTCCGACCACACCCGCATTCCACCGGTGGCGCCATACAGCCCGGTGGCCAGATTTTGATCGTTACCCACCCACACCACCGCCAATTGGTCGCCGGTGTAGCCGGCATACCAACTATCGCGACCGTCATTGCTGGTGCCGGTCTTGCCGGCCGGTGCCAACCGACCCAGGCCATCCCGCATCAGTGCATGCGCCGTGCCGGAGGTGACAACGTATTGCAGCGCATTGCCTACCAGCCTTGCCGCGACCGCATCGCCCTTTTGTGCCGGTGGAGCATCGCTGTCATAGCGTTTGATGGCGCGACCTTGTGCATCCAATACACCGCGCACCGCATGCAGCGGCTGGATTTCACCGCCAGAGGCAAGAAATTGATACAGCTGCGCCATGGCATACGGGCTTTGATCCACCGCACCCAGAATCAAGGAAGGCTGCGGAGGCGCTTCAATCCCGGCCAAAGTCCGAATCAGGCTGGCCAAACGCTGCGGTTGCACTTGCATCCCCAAGCGCACGGTAGCTTGGTTGTAACTTTGCGCCAACGCGCTCATCAAGGCCACGCTGCCATGGCTGCGGCCATCGGAATTGCCGGGTGTCCAGTTGCGGCCCCTGCCCAGACCCACACTGATGGGGGCATCGCTGATCGGGCTGGCCAACGACCATTGGTCCGGTTGCGCCAACGCCAACAGGTACACGAACGGCTTGAGCAGCGAACCCACCGGCCGACGCGCATCCACCGCACGGTTGAAGCCAGCCTCGGTGAATTCACGGCTGCCGACCACTGCCAGCACGTCGCCGTTATGCACATCGGTGACCACCAGCCCGGATTGCAGGGTTGGGCGACCTTTGACACTCAACGATTTCAGCGTGCGCTCCACCGCCGCTTCGGCATAGCCCTGTGCAGACGGTGCCATCCCGGTCATCACCGACAGGCCGGCCCCGGACAGTTGATCGGCCGGGTAATCGCGCGCCAATTGTTTGCGCACCAAATCGACATACGCCGGGAAGCGATTGGCGGCCAGATTGCCGGCGTTGGGCGTCACGCCCAGTGGCGCTTTGCTGGCGCGCTGGTATTCGGCATCGTTGATCAGCCCGGTTTCGCGCATTTCACCCAGCACGAAATTACGCCGCTCGGTGGCGCGCTCCGGGTTGCGCCGCGGGTTGTACCAAGACGGCCCCTTGACCATGCCAATCATCAGCGCGATTTGTTCGGTGGACAAATCGCGCAACTCCTTGCCGAACCAGAATTCGGATGCTGCAGCAACGCCACGAATCGATTGTGAGCCACGCTGGCCCAAATCCACTTGATTGAAATACGCCTCCAGAATGGTGCGCTTGTCGTAGCGCGCATCCAGCAGCAAGGCGTACAAGATTTCCTTGAACTTGCGGCTATAGGTTTGCTCTTTGCCGATCCCCAATAACCCGCTGCGCGCCAGCTGCTGGGTCAAGGTGCTGGCACCCTGCTTGGTGTCGCCACCAGATTTCACATTGACGAAAACGGCACGCAACATGCCGCCCACATCAATCCCGATGTGATGATTGAAGTCACGGTCTTCGACCGCCTGCAGTCCAGTGACCAATAGCTCGGGCACTTCCTCAATCCGTACCAGCCGGCGCTCTTCCTGATTTTGGCCATACAGCGTTGCAATCCGCGCCGGATCCAAACGTGCGCTGCGCAGGTTACGGCGCCCGCCACTGTCGCGAATGGACGTGACCTGATCGCCTTGCAGCACTACCGTCAACGCCATCGGCGCCACCCGGCCATCAACATCGTCATAGCCCCGGCTGGAAATTGCCCAGGTTGCGCCGTTGTGCGCATAACTCCCTGCACGGCGACCATCGCCCGGCCGATAACCGGCGGCATCCAGCTCGGCCTTCAAGGTAGGCGCGTCCATCGCCAAACCCTGTCGCAACAACAGCGGGCGCGCATAGACGCGGGTAGGAATCTGCCAACGCAACTGACCGAATCGCTCGCCCACTTCATGATTGAGATACAGCAGATAGGGGATCAGAAAGCCCAGCACCAGCGCCGTGGCCGCAAGCCCTCCAATCAGCAATCGCCGCCGCCAACTGGTTCCGTCGGCGGCATCGGCTGCGGGAGTTGCATCGTTCAGGTCGTCGTCTTCGTCGTGGATACGGGGCATTGGCGGGTATTCGGTCGCGGGATGCGACAATGAACGATGAGTCTAGCGCAGCCATCGCTGCCTACATGTGCGGTTTCCCCCCATTCTTGTGCAGGAGTTCAGCCACATGCCGATCCTGATTGAAGCGCGCTTTTGGTGGCAGCGCGCACAGGGATTGTGGCGACGCGGTGTAACCAGCCTGCGCACACGCGGGCTGGCGGCCAGTGCACAACGGCTTGCACTGCATTTGCATCATCCAACGCCCAGTGTCCGTGCACTGTATGCACCCCAGTCAACTCCATTTGCGCCATTCCACATGGCCAGTGCAGCGCAGCCGCAGGTCAGCCTGATTATTCCGGTCTACGGCGCTTGGGCCCATACCCTGGCCTGCCTGCGCGCGCTAGCCGAGCACCCACCCCTGATACCGTTTGAGGTCATCGTGGTAGATGACGCCTCACCGGATGACTCTTTGCAGCTCCTGCGGCAAATTGAAGGCATAAGAGTGCATGCGCGCAGCGAAAATGGTGGCTTTATCGCCGCCTGCAACGATGGTGCAGGGCTGGCCCAAGGCGAACATCTGGTGTTCCTCAACAACGATACGGTGCCGCAACCGGGTTGGCTGGATGCACTGTTGGCAACCTTCGCCCAGCACCCGGAGGCGGGCTTGGTGGGCGCGCAATTGGTGTACCCGAATGGTCGCTTGCAAGAAGCGGGGGCAGTGGTATTTGCCGATGGCAGTGCCTGGAACTACGGACGCCTGGATGACCCGGCGCGCTGCCAATACAATTATTTGCGTGATGCCGATTACCTCAGCGGTGCCGCCATCGCCATCCCGCATGCATTGTTTGAACAACTGGGTGGGTTTGATACGCGCTATGCGCCGGCCTATTACGAAGACACCGACCTGGCCTTCGCGGTGCGCGCCGCCGGTAAGCGTGTGTTGTATCAGCCCGCCGCAGTCGTGGTGCATGACGAAGGCAGCAGTGCCGGAACCGATCTCAGCTGCGGGCCCAAAGCGGCGCAGGTACGCAATCGTGCGGTGTTTGCCGGCAAGTGGCAGGCCGCGTTAGCCACGCAGCCAGCGGCCGGCAGCATCCCCACGCCCGGGTTGTTGCATCGCCAGCAGCGGCAAGTCCTGATCATCGATGCGCTGACCCCGCAACCCGATCGCGACTCCGGTTCGCTACGGCTGCGCAACATCATCCAAGTCCTGATCGAAGAAGGTGCGCATGTGCTATTCGTGCCTGCCAATCGTAGTGCCAATGGCGACTACACCCGCGCATTGCAAGCGATGGGCGTGGAAGTTTGGTATGCCCCGTCGATGCCACGTTGGCCTGCATGGCTACGCGAGCACGGTCCGCGCCTGCATGCGGTGATGACGTGCCGGCATTACGTGGCCAGCGAACTATTCCCGCTACTGCGCAAATTTGCGCCGCAGGCACGGTTGATTTTCGACACCGTGGATCTGCATTACTTGCGTGAACAGCGGGCAGCGCAATTACGTGGCGATGCCGCTGGCTTGCGCGCTGCCGAGCTCACCCGCAAAGCCGAGCTAGGCTTGATTGCACGGGCGGATGTCAGTGTGGTGGTCAGCCATATCGAACGCGCATTGCTGGTACAAGAACTGCCGAACGCCCAAGTGCAAGTATTGTCCAATGTGCATGCACCAGCGCCTGCTGGGCCGGGCCGGGCGGAACGAGCCGATTTATTGTTTGTTGGCGGGTTCAGGCATCCACCGAATGTGGATGCGGTGCATTGGTTCGTGGCTGATGTACTTCCTTTGATCCATGCCCGACGCCCTGACATTGCGCTGCACTGCATTGGTGCGGATGTGCCTGACAGTATTGCCGCATTGTCTGGCACGGCGGGTGTACACATCCATGGCCATGTCCCGGATTTGCAGCGATGGCTGGATGCCTGCCTGGTGTCGGTCGCCCCGTTGCGCTTTGGCGCGGGAGTCAAAGGCAAGATCAATCAGGCGATGGCGCATGGCTTGCCGGTGGTCGCCACGCACTGTGCGGTGGAAGGCATGCATCTGCAGGATGGCAGCGATGTGCTGGTAGCCAGCGATGCCAACGCCTTCGCGCAAGCGGTAATTCGCTTGCACGACGACACCGCACTGTGGGAACAACTGGCCGCGAATGGTCGTGCCAATGTGGCGCAGCATTTTTCGCTCGAGTCCGCCAGACCTACGCTGCGCCACCTGTTCTTGGACTGAGGTTGTTGGCGGATACCGGCTACTTCAATGCCGACCCGATCCGTTGCAAACGATGCGTCAATGCCTCGCTACCGGGCACATCCGCATCCACTTGCTGCGCGCGCTCCAGTGCAGTGCGTGCGCCGCGGACATCGCCTGCACGCAAGCGCTCATCACCCACCGCCAACCAGCGCTCCGCCAAGCGCCGCTGCGCAGACAACAAGGCAGGTTCATTGGGGGCCAATTGCCGCCATGCATCCAGGCATTCGCGTGCGCGCCCCAAGTTGTTATCGCGCATTGCCGTGGTATGACAAGTGTGTGCCGCCAACTGCATTTCCTGCAGCGCATGTTGCACACGCGGATCGTTGGGGGCCAATGCACGTGCCTCGCGCAGGCGATCCCAAGCGCTCTCTCCAGGTGGCGTCAACCAATGACCCCGCGCCTGCGCGTGCTGGGCCTGGGTTAGCAACTTGGCCACTTTCGCACGCCCTTGCATAGTCACCACCTGCGGGCGTTGCGGCTGGATGCGGCTGGCCGCCTGCAGGCTGCGTTGAACTTGCTGACGGCGGTCAGTGGCAACACCGGCCTGTTCGGCAAGCTCCAACAAACGCCGGGCTTGATCAAAGCGCGATGCCGCAATCGCCACGTTGGCGGCATGCAGCAGTGCATCGTCCAACCCGGTGGCACACAGCTCTGGCAATGGCACGCCTGGCACAGCCGATAAAGGTTGGCAGAGCTGCACCGCGGCCTCCCATTGCTGGTGGTGCAACATGCGTTGCAGCTGCTGATTGCGGCGTGTTTGCGCCTGAGTGAGTCCTGCATGCAATGCCGGCAGCACCGGGTGCCCCGGATCGACGGCCTCGACCCGCTGCAACAATGCAGCGATCTGTGCCAAATCCCCCCCAGCCAATACCTTTGCAGCAGGCTGTGTCAGCGCATCCAACGCATCTTCGCGCCCATCCAACGCACGTTGATTGCGCGGTTGTCGCAGCAATACCTGCTGATACAACGCCAATGCCGCGTCAGGGCCATCGTCCAAATGCCCTTGCATCAATGCAGATTGCGCACGCTGTAGCAGCAGCTCGATGCTGTCTGCCCGGGTAGGAATCTCCGATAGCCGCGCCTGCAGCGCATTGATACGCGCCAGCGGGGCTTGCAATGTCTGGGCCAACTGCAGCGAGGCTTGCGCTTGTGCGGTGTGGCCTGCGCGAATCTGCGCATCGGCACGCGCCATTGCGGCTTGCGCCACGCGCTCCAGGCCTTCGCGCGCTTCCAATTGATCCGGTTGCAGTGCCAGCGCTGCCTCAAACAATTCACGCGCACCGCTGCCATCGGCAGCGCTTAACCTGCCGGCCTGCAAGGCCAGCTCTGCGCGCTGGCGCAGTGCGTCATAGCGCGGATCCGGCCATAGCCAACGTCCCAGCGCATTGTGGAACAGCAGTGCCGCCAGCACTGCCAGCAGCACGCTGGCCGCCAAGACCAGCAGCAGTTGCCGCCAGCGCTGCGGCAGCGCCCGCCATTGCTTGCGCCAGTCTGCACCCGGGCGCGCGGCGCTCATGCGCGCTGCGCAGACTCGATGCCGGGCAACGATTCCAGCCGCGCCAGCAGCAGCCCCAACTGTTCGAAATCATTGACCCGTGCCCGCAACTGCACGCGCACCCGGCCCTGGTTGCCGCGCAGGTGTTCGGTATTGAGCCCGGTGACGTGCACGCCGATTTGCGCCACCAGTGTGGTGATGTCCTTGAGCAGCCATTTGCGGTCGATGGCTTCGATGTTCACGCTGACCTCTTGCCCGCTGCGGCGCGTGCCCCACTCCACCGGCAACACCCGCGCCGGCTCCTTGCCGGCCAGCCGCAGGAATGCGGCACACTCCGGGCGATGCACACTGATGCCGCGGGTGCGGGTCAGATAGCCCACGATGGCCTCCCCCGGCAGCGGCTGGCAACAGCGCGCCACCTGCACCAGCAAGTTGTCCACGCCTTGTACGGTGACGGCACCACTGCCAGGCGTGGCCGGTGGCGCGGGCTTGCTTGGCAGTAAAGGAATGCCGGGTTCGGGCTCTTGTGCGGCTTTTTCCAAATCCAGCAGGGCCCGACCCACCTGGTTGGGCCCCACGTCGCCCAGTGCCACCAGCACCAGCAGGTCGTCCTCGGTCTGCGCGTTGAAGCGCGCCAGCACCGGCGTCAACTCCGCGTGCAGCAGGCCCATCCGGCGCAAATCACGGTCCAGCAATTCGCGCCCGGCTTGCAGATTGCGGGCGCGGTCCAGCTTGTTGAACCAGGCCCGTACTTTGTCGCGCGAACGGCTGCTGGCCAGAAAGCCGGCGCTTTGCTGCAGCCAGTCGCGGCGCGGCTCCGCCACTTTGCCAGTCAGGATTTCCACGCGCTCACCGGTGCGCAGCGCATGGGTCAGCGGCACGATGCGGCCATCCACTTTTGCACCCCGGCAGCGGTGGCCCACCATGCTGTGGATGGCATAGGCGAAGTCGAGCACGGTCCCACCTTGCGGCAGATCCAGCACCTCGCCTTTGGGTGTCAACGCGTACACACGATCTTCGATCAGGTCGCTGTCGATGCCTTGCAGCGGCACCGCATCCCCTTCACCGGCGGCATCTGCAGCCTGCTCCAGCATGTTGCGCATCCATGCAATGCGCTTGTCCATCGCCGCCCCGCCGGCGCTGCTGCCTTCCTTGTAGCGCCAGTGCGCGGCCACGCCCAGCTCCGACTGCGCATGCATCTCACGGGTGCGGATTTGCACCTCCACCGTTTTGCCTTCAGGGCCAATCACGGCGGTATGCAAGGAGCGATAGCCATTGGGTTTTGGGCGTGCGATGTAATCATCAAACTCGCTGGGGATCGGCACCCACAAGGCATGCACCAACCCCAATACCGCATAGCAGGTGGGCAGGTCATCCACCAATACGCGCAGTGCACGTAGGTCGTACAGCTCTTCTATCGGCAGCGCCTTGCGCTGCATTTTTTTCCAGATGCTGTAGATGTGCTTGGGCCGGCCAGCCACATCGGCGTGGATGCCTTGCTCGGCCACGCTGTCCCGCAATTGTGCCTTGACCAGTTCGATATAGCGCTCGCGGCCGCTGCGGTTATCGTCCAGCGATTGCGCAATGCGCAGATAGTCATCGGCCTGCAAGACGCGAAACGCCAGATCCTCCAGCTCCCACTTGAGTTGCCAGATACCCAGCCGGTTGGCCAGCGGCGCATGAATATCGCGGGTCATTTTCGCCAGTGCGCGCTGCTCCTCCAGCGGCAAGCGCCACGCTGCACGCATGCGTGAGAGTTGGCGCGACAACACAATCGGGATCACCCGCAAATCGCGCACCAGCGCCAGCAATAGCCGCCGCATCCCCTCCGGATTGCGGCCGCCACCGTGGCTGCGATGCAAGGCCCACACCCGGCTGGCAGCGCGCTGGCCTTCCAGCAAAACATGCAAGCGCTCCGGGATTTCCACCGCAGCCTGTTTGGCAAGCACTTCCACATCGACCAGCGCGTCCAGCAAGGTGGCCGCCAGCACTTCGGCATCTGCATTCAGTCCGGCCAGGACGGTCAATGTATCCGCCAGCACATCGGCGCGGTCACGCATCGGCACGCCAGCGTCGGCTTGCGCCAACCAGAAACCGGCCAATGCCGCAGGCAGCGCATCCTTTGGCAGGTGCGCCAGCGCATTGGCATACGATGGGGTCAGGATTGCTTTCGACATCTGCCTACAGTAGCGGCCCGCTGCGACAGCGGCCAGCATTCCGGGCCGTTCATGGCATCACACGACGTGTAGCGCGCTTGCTCTAGACTACCCGCCCCCTCCCTCTGACGCTTTGCCCGCCCTGCATGCAGCTTGACGCCGATCGAATGTCTGCGCGCCGGCATGTGCGCTCGCTGGCATCGTTGCTACGCGAGAGTTTTCGTACCCGCGACGACGCCTTCCTGTTGCTGGCCTTGCTGGTCGGCCTGCTCGCGGGCGCATTGTCACTGCTGCAAGGCGCGCTGGCCCACGCGCTGCAAGCCTGGTGGTATGGCCTGCCGGGTGACGGGGACCGGCTAAGTGCACTGACGCACCTAAACGCGTGGAAGCTGTTGGCGCTGCCGCTGTTTGGCATCCCCATTGGTCTGATCAGCCTGTTTGCCCGCGCCCGCAAGCGCCAGTTGGTGGATGCGGTGGAAGCCAATGCCCTGCATGGCGGCCGCATGTCGATGCGCGACAACCTGATCGTGGCAACCCAAACCATCCTCTCCAACGGCTGCGGCGCCTCGGTAGGGCTGGAAGCTGCTTACGCGCAGATGGGCGCGGGGGTCGGCTCGCAACTGGGCCGCGTATTGCGCCTGCGGCGTGCCGACATCCGTACTCTCGTCGGCACCGGCGCCGCTGCCGCTATTGCCGCCGCATTCGACGCCCCGCTGGCCGGCGCGTTTTATGGCTTCGAAGTAGTCATCGGTGCCTACACACCGGCTGCACTGGCGCCGGTTGCCGTGGCGGTGCTGGGTGCGGTGGCCGTGCGCGCCGCCGCTGGAGTGCAATTGCCGATGCTGCCTGCCCCTGCCGACATCGGTCTGGAGTTTCGCGACTACGCGCTCTACATCCTGCTGGGCGTGGCCAGTGCGCTGGTAGGTATTGCGATCATGCGACTGGTGACGTTGATTGAACAGGGGGTTGAACGTACCCGCCTGCCACGTTGGCTGCGGCCCATGATGGGCGGTTTCCTGCTGATCCCGCTGGCCATGTGGACCCCGCAGGTACTCTCGTCCGGCCACGGTGCGCAGCATGTGGACCTGACCGTCCAGCAGCCGTTGCAATGGCTGGCACTGCTGCTGGCACTGAAGTGCCTGGCTTCGGCCATCTCACTGGGTTTTGGCTTTCGCGGCGGATTATTTTTCGCCTCCCTGTTCACCGGCACCCTACTCGGCGCGGTATTCGCCAAACTGCTGGCGCTGGCGTTCGGGCACCCGCCGCTGGATGAAACCGGTGCGGCACTGATTGGGATGGCGGCACTGTCGGCGGCGATTGTGGGCGCGCCCATGACCATGGCCATGCTGGTACTGGAGAGTACCCACGATTTCGCACTCACCAGCGGCGCAATCGCAGCGGTACTGGTGTCCAGTTCGATGACCCGCCGGATCTTCGGGTTCTCGTTCTCGACTTGGCGCTTCCATCTGCGCGGCGCTGAAATCCGTAGCGCACGTGACGTGGGCTGGGTCAGCGCACTCACCGCCGGCAAGATGATGCGGCGCGGCCCAGAAACCATGTTGGCGTCGATGACGGTGGCGCAAGCGCGGCAAAAATTACCGTTGGGTGCCACTACCCGCATCGTATTGGTGGATGCGCAGGCGCATTACGTCGGGATTGTGGTGCTGGCCGATCTCTATGCCGACGGCGTCAAGCTGCAGGCCCCCGTGCAGGACTACGCGCAAAGCCGCGCCAATGCCTTGGCCGCCGATGCTGATGCACTTGCAGTGATGCGGCAATTTGATAGCAGCCAAAGCGACGAACTTGCAGTGCTGGATGAACAGCGGCACGTGCTTGGGGTGCTATCGGAACGCTTCGTCCGCAAGCGTTATGCCGAAGAATTGGAACGCCAGCAGCGCGAATTGCTGGGTGAGCGCGTGGATGACCCTACTTGAAGCACGTCGTTCAATGACGCTGCAAGCGCTGCACGCGTGCGGCCAGACGTTTCGGTGACACCCCGCCTTTCACGCCCAATTCCTGTGCAAATAATTGCACGCGCAGTTCTTCCAGCTCCCAGCGCAACGCCTGCGTTTCGGGGTCGGCGGGATTCGCGCTTGCCAGCGCATCGGCAAATGGCTTGAGTTCCAGCAGCCGCGCCTGATCGCGCACCGGGTCGCGCTGGGCGCGTTCGCCGCGCAGCGAGAGCGCTTTCAACCAGCGCGGGTATTCGGCCAAGGCTTGCGCCGGCGTATCGCGCAAAAAGCCGGGCGGCGTCAGCGCTTCCAACTGGCCACGCATGTCATCCAGGTTGGCGCTGGCCCAGCCCATCAACGTTGATTCCAATTTGCCGCGTACCTCGGCCACCAGGGTCAGAATCGCATCGGCCTGTTTCAGTCGCTGCATCGCTTCTGCAAACACGCCTTTGCCGATGACATCGCAGCACTGGCCGAAGGCAGTGGCATCGCGCACGTCCAGCAAGCCATCGGCACTCAACGCAGCAAACGCGCCATCGACCAAATCGGCGCGCAAGCGATCGCTATCCTTCAAGCCATCCTTGCGTGGCGCAGCCGACTCGATCGCCGCATACAGCAGTGAAATCTTCGGCTGCACCGGCAATTGCTTGCGCGCCTGTTTGCATTTATCGGCCAGTGCAATCGCCAGCAACCGGCGCACCCCCTGTGGGTGCAGACGCTCGGCCATTTCGCGCTGCGCATGCACCTGCAGCGACACCGTTGCGCCATCGTCCTGCAAGGCCGGGTACGCCGGCACCCCCCCCACGCCGGGCACGGTGTGCGGTACCGGTTGCAGCGGAAACTGGGTCATGCCTTCCGTAGTCATGCCTTGTGCGGCATGTTGCGCAAACGCATCGGCCGCGCGCTTGCCAAAGCGTGCCCGCAAGTCGTCCAGATTGCGGGATTCGGCCAGCACATGGTTGCCCTCCAACAGGCGCAGATTGGCGTGCAGATGCGGCTCCAACGCGGCGGCATCGAAGTCCATCGCACCGATCTCCACGCCGGAAAGTTTTTTCAGGAAGCGCGCCAATGCACCGTCGATGGCATCGGCATCCGGTTGCGGAAACGCATCCGCGAAGGCCCGCGCAAATTCGGGGGCCGGCACGACATTGCGGCGAATGACTTTCGGCAATGTCTTGATCAACGCCGCCGCCTTGTCTTCCACAAACCCAGGCGCCAGCCACGACAAGCGCGCCGCATCCAGCGCATTCAACAGATGCAGCGGCACCACCACCGTCATGCCGTCGTCCACCGCGCCCGGCTCGAAGCGGTAGTGCACCGCCAGCCGCGCATCGCCCAATGGCAGATACGCAGGGAAGCGCGCTGCATCGCTCTGGTCAGCCACCAAGAGTTCGTCGCGGCTCCACTCCAGCGCCGCTTTCTGCTCTTTCGACAATGTCCCGAACCATGCTTCCAATGCCTGCGTGTTGTGGATGTGCACCGGCAAGCGATCCAGATACCAACGCGCCTGCCAGTCTTCATCCACCACCAGTCCCACACGCCGCTGCTTGGCTTCTTCCTGCTGCGCTAATTCCAAGGTGCGCAAATTGCGCGCAACAAAGCTGCTGCGCATGTTGATCTCGCCGGTCAACAGCGCATCGCGCACAAAGATGGCGCGGCTCTCTTCGGGAAACAGCGCGCCATAGTGAATGGGTTTTTTCGGCGCCAATACCAAACCGAACAAGCTGATCTGCTCGCTGCCCAATACGCGGCCCTGCGCGCGCGACCAATGCGGGTCGTGCTGGCGGCGCGCCAACAAATGCGGCAATTCGGCGATCACCCAATCCGGCTCGATCCCGGCATTGGTCAGCGCCCACACTTTTTCGGTATCCAGCAGGTTGGCCGAAAGCACCCATGGCGGCGGCTTGGATGCCAATTTCGAACCGGGGAACAAGGCAAATTTGCGCCCACGTGGGCCATCGAACACGCCTTTGTCACTGCGATGGCCAATCTGCGTGGGCAGGCCGGCGATCAGTGCACGGTGGAGGGCGCAGAACTGCGCTGCCCCCCCATTGGAAAGAGTGCTCGCATCCGCTTTTGGCACTGTTCCCGGCAACATTTCCTTGCGGGATTCATCCACGCCCGACTTCGGTTGCCGGGACCTGTTCTCTGACCCCGTTTTCGCCCAAAGCTCCTCGCACTGCAACTTCAATTGCCGATGCAGTTCCCACCATTCGCGCAAGCGCAAAAAGCCAAGGAAATGTTTGTCGGCCCATTTGCGTAATTGCGATTGGGTGAGCTCTTCATGCGCCGTGCGGTAGGCCTGCCACAGCTTCAAAATACCCACAAACTCGGACTTGCCATCGACAAATTCCGCATGCGCGGCATCGGCTGCACCGCGCGCATCGGCAGGGCGCTCGCGTGGGTCTTGGATGCCCAGGAAACTGGCAATTACCAGCATGTCGTGCAGCACGCCATGCGTGCGTGCGGCCACCAACATGCGCGAGAGCTTGACGTCCACCGGCAGTTTGGCCATCTGCTTGCCAATCGCAGTGAGCTTGCGCTGCGGATCGACGGCACCCAACTCGGACAACTGCTGCCAACCATCGGCAATCGCACGCGGATCGGGTGGCTCCAAAAATGGAAACTGCTCGATGTCACCCAACCCCAGCGACAGCATCCGCAAAATCACGCCACCCAATGCGGCGCGGCGGATTTCCGGATCGGTAAATTCGGGGCGTGCTGAAAATTCCGCTTCGGAATACAAGCGAAAACACACACCCGGCGCAATCCGCCCGCAGCGGCCAGCACGCTGATTGGCGCTGGCTTGCGACACCGCTTCGATATGCAGGCGATCCAACTTCTGGCGCGGGCTGTAACGCTTCACTCGCGCCACGCCGGGGTCGATGACGAAGTGGATGCGTGGCACCGTCAACGAGGTTTCCGCCACATTGGTGGCCAACACGATGCGTCGCTGCGGACCGGGGTGGAACACACGATCCTGGTCTTTGGCCGATAACCGCGCATACAGCGGCAGTACTTCGGTATGCCGATATTTGCGCCGTTCCAGTGCTTGGTGCACATCGCGAATTTCGCGCTCACCGGGCAAGAAAATCAGCACATCGCCAATGGATTTCTCGCGCTGGATTTCATCGCAGGCGGCGACGATGCCGGAAACAGGGTCAGGATCACTTCTTGCCAACGCCTGCTTGCTTCCCGATTGGGTTGCATCAGACAGCGACTCTGACCCCATGTCCCGATAGCGCATCTCCACCGGATAGCCGCGCCCCTCGACACTCACCACGGGCGCACCCCCGAAGTGTGCGGAGAAACGCCCGGTATCAATCGTGGCCGAGGTGACAAGCAGCTTCAGGTCGGGTCGCCGCGGCAGCAGTTGCTTCAGATAGCCCAGCAGGAAATCAATATTGAGACTGCGCTCGTGCGCTTCGTCGATGATCAGCGTGTCGTACTTCGACAACCAACGGTCGGTCTGGATTTCCGCCAGCAAGATACCGTCGGTCATGAACTTGATCGCGGTTTGCTCGCTCACCGCATCGTTGAAGCGCACCTGAAACCCCACCGCACCGCCGATGGGCACCTGCAATTCTTCAGCCACCCGCCGCGCCACCGAACGCGCCGCAATCCGGCGCGGCTGGGTGCAACCAATCACCCCGGCCGCGCCGCGCCCAGCCAACAGGCACAGTTTGGGCAGTTGCGTGGTCTTGCCGCTGCCGGTTTCACCGGCAATCACCACCACCTGGTGACGGCGGATCAATTCGATGATGTCGTCGGCGTGGGCGGCAATCGGCAAGCTGTCATCGATGGTTGCGCCGGGAAGCTGCGTGGCGCGCTGCGCACAGGCAGCCACCGAGACTTGCAACGCTTCAACCATTGCGGCGCGCAGTGCGGCATCTGCAGGGTTGGCCTGCCATTTCGACAGCAGCCCCAGCAAACGCCCACGGTCACGCGTCAACGCGGCGCTGATCCACGCCCTTGCCTGGCGCGGTGTTTGCACGGCCCCTGGCTTGAATTGAGTATCGATAGCGCGCATCTATGAATGACAGTGATATGTTGAATTTCAAGTTGTCGCAAAACCCGCGTATTGTCGCCGCAAGCCCGCTTTTTCACACCTGCAGGAGTCGGTCATGGCCAAGAGCAAGCCCAGCGCTAAATCCAGCAACAAGCATAGCGAGAAGCCCGGCAAGGCTTCCGCCACAACAGCCACCATTGATATCGGCATCAGCGGCGGTGATCGCGCCGAGATTGCCGATGGCCTATCGCATGTGCTCGCCGATGCTTACACGCTGTACCTGAAAACCCACAACTTCCACTGGAATGTGACGGGGCCGATGTTCAATGCCCTGCACACCATGTTCGAAACCCAATACAGCGAACAATGGACCGCGCTTGACGAAATCGCCGAACGCATCCGCGCATTGGGCTTCAATGCCCCCGGTAGCTACACCGAATTCGCGCAGCTCTCGTCGATCAAGGAAACGCCCGGCCAAACCGGCACGCTGGCGTGGCATGACATGGTGCAACAACTGGTCAGTGGCAACGAAGCCTTTTGCCGCACCGCGCGCAAAGTACTGAAAGCTGCCGATAGCGCCGGCGACGACCCCAGCGTTGACCTGCTCACCACACGCCTGCAGACCCACGAAAAATACGCATGGATGCTGCGTTCGCTGCTGGAGTGAGCGCAACGATCAATGGCGCCGCATCGCCTCGCGATAGGCGTCATTGATCTCACATGTTTTTAGCGCGGCCAAAGCGCGGATTTCCGCACCCATCGTGGCCACTTTATCCGGATGGTTTTCTGAAATTTTGCTGCGATAGGCGGCTTTGACCGCTTCCTCCGAGGCCCATTCGGAGACGTTGAGAACCTCGTACCAAGGTCGCTCGTTTGCCGTTGGCTCAACCGCATCCAACGGCGGGGAATGCCCGTCCTGCGCATTCTCATCGCGATGCATGAACACCGACACCAGCCAATAGCCGATTCCAAGCCCGGCCATGATCGACGCCACCTCGATCCATCTCATCCTGGGCCTCCTGAATTTGTATCGTCCAACAACGCACATCGTGTTTGCCACTGCTGCTGCAATCGGGCAAGTGACCGGGCATCCAAAACAGTTTCGGCAAATGCACTTGCCGGTATTGCCAACTCACTACGCAACGTCACGCGGCGCACAAGATTGAGCGCAAAGGGCGGGCAGGCCAAGACATCAAAGGCGATCGCCGCCACCGCCTTCCCGGACAACCCAAGCTGTTCGCGGCGTAGCCATAACACCAGCACAGCCAAGACTGTAGGCAGGTAAATCAGCAGCAACAAGCCCAACACCCAAGTGGGCGGCCAATGTCTGATCAACGCCAATGGCACCAAGCCGAATAAGCCTAGTGCCACCGGCCAAGCCAGCCAACGCAATGGCCGCAATGTACGCAGCATATGTTCGACTGCTACCCACTCACTGGGTGTCTTGTCACCACCCCACGTGGCACGCAACAGCGGCGCACCTGGACACATCAGTACCGGGAACGCCAAAAACCGCCCACGCCACGTGGCCCCCTCACCGAATGCAGCACCCCATCGCTGCAACGGCTTGCTGAAGAGCACCTCATCGGCATACAACAACAATGCGCTGTCGTACAGATAAAACAGCACGATACCCGCCAGTAGCAATAGTTCGGCAGGAGGCAGGTTCAGGGCTGCGCATCCTTGTTGCCAAGGAATTTCCGGATGCCGGCCGCTGCCGCCGCAAACCCCACCAACAGCAATTTCCACATCTTCAACAGGAAGATGCCAATGGCCGCAAACATACCTTTCTTCGCCGCTACGGCCACTGCGCCACCGGTCACCAACGCAGCCAAGCCATATTCGGCCACATGATCACCATCTTTGAAGTCGGCATAACGATCACCGTCATTGAAGTTGAAACCAGGCAGGCGGCTCTTGAAGTCGGCCACCGAGGCCTGCAATTTGTCCGGCCCAGTCACCAACAACACCTGCATCACCCCGCGCCGCCCCAACAGCCGGGTGTTGTAGTTGATGCTCTCACCGGAAGATTTTTCACCTTTGAGCTTGAACGCCCACTCCAGCGACTTGATGGTGCTGTCGTACTGCGGCTTAAATGCCCAGCCCGCAACGTGGATCGAATCCCAGCCGTTTTTCTTGCGCTCTTCATTGGACGCTTCCGTGCCATCCGTGACCGATTTCAACAGGTCATCAGCATCCAACTTGTCATCGTCTTTCACATACCCTACCGGGTCGAAGGAAAAAAACGCCACCCACGACAGATCGTCCTTGGCCAGCACATATTCATCCACCCCCGAGTCCGGATTTTCGGTCAGACGATTGAATTCACGCGCACCCGCCGACCCTAGAAAGGCATAGCCAGCCGGGACTTTGATCGTGGCACTTCCGCCAATTTTGGCGTTTATGGGCCCCTCTTCCCATGCTAGCTCGCCGATTGTCTTGGCCTGCCCGAGAGCCAGATTGCTGGCCAACAGGCCAATAAAAAACACCACTGCCATCCATTTCCGCATTGCCTTGCTCCCTTTGCCATCCCCGTGGCCAACCACTGATGATAACAGCGACAATCCCCACATGGCCTCTCGGTGGCGCAGCCCCCCCCATGATACCCACACGTATTCATACACGGTGTCCGGCCCCGGCACGCTTTTCCGTGAACTCCTGAACAGGCAACCGGAGAGTGTCATGGCTTGGGAAGTCGTCAAAAATTATAGTTTCGGGTTCAACACTACCAACAAGAAGTTCTGGCTGTATTTCACATTGGAAAACGCGACATCCACCACGCAACTCTTTCTGACACCCACCCAGTTTTCTGCGCTAGCCACTCTATTTAGCGCCAGCACCGGCGTGTCCTACGAGACCACCCAGCACTACTTCGCAAGTACGCCAAAAACGTTCTAAGCCGCTCCAGCCTGCACGCAACCATGGCTGACAGCGGGCGTGACACCGGTGTTATTGCAAGACGAATTCGGCAACTTTCGTAGCGACCTTGCTACCCTAGTGCAATGTCTTCGCTCGCCCTTGACCAACTCCGCCGCACGTTTGGCTACAGCAGTTTCCGCGGCGAGCAAGGCCAGATTGTCGAGCACGTCACTGGCGGCGGTGATGCGCTGGTGCTGATGCCTACCGGCGGCGGCAAATCGCTGTGCTACCAACTGCCGGCGTTGCTGCGCGCCGGTACCGCGATTGTGGTGTCGCCGCTGATTGCGCTGATGCAAGACCAAGTGGAGGCCTTGCGTCAGCTGGGCGTGCGCGCCGCCTTCCTCAATTCCAGTCTGGATGCCCGCAGCGCCGCGCAAGTGGAACAGCAACTTGTCGATGGCGGGCTGGACCTGCTCTACGTCGCCCCCGAACGCCTGCTGACAGCGCGCTTTCTGGCGCTGCTGGAACGCACGCAGATTGCCCTGTTCGCCATCGATGAAGCGCATTGCGTGTCGCAATGGGGCCATGATTTCCGCCCCGAGTATCGCCAGCTCACCTTGCTGCACGAACGCTGGCCGCAGGTACCGCGCATCGCACTGACTGCCACCGCCGACGCGCCCACCCGGCGGGAAATCGTGGAGCGTCTGGCGCTGGAAGACGCACGCCAATTTGTCAGCTCGTTTGATCGCCCCAACATCCGCTACAACGTTGCCGCCAAGCACAACAGCCGCCGCCAGCTGTTGGATTTTCTGGAGGGCCATGCCAACGCAAGCGGCATCGTCTATTGCCTGTCGCGGCGCAAGGTCGAGGCCACTGCGGAGCTGCTGGTCGAGCAAGGTGTCAACGCGCTGCCGTATCACGCCGGGCTGGATGTGGCCACACGCGCCACCCATCAGCGCCGTTTTCTGCACGAAGACGGCATCGTGATGGTGGCCACGATTGCGTTTGGCATGGGCATCGACAAGCCCGATGTGCGCTTTGTTGCGCATTTGGACCTGCCAAAATCACTGGAAGGCTATTATCAGGAAACCGGCCGCGCCGGCCGCGATGGTGAAGCCTCGGAAGCATGGCTGGCCTATGGTCTGGGTGATGCCGTGCTGCTGCGCAAGATGATTGCCGAGGGCGAGGCCAGCGAGGAACGCAAGCGCCTGGAAAACGCCAAACTGGATGCACTGATCGGCTATTGCGAGTCCACCGGCTGCCGCCGGCAAAGCCTGCTGGCCTATTTTGGCGAAGCCCACGGTGGTGGCTGCGGCCATTGCGACAACTGCTTGCTCCCGCCACGCGTCTGGGATGCCACCGAGGCTGCACGCAAAGCGCTGTCGTGCGCCTATCGCACCGGGCAGCGCTTTGGCGCGGCACATCTGATCGACGTCTTGCGCGGTGCCGACAACGCCAAAGTGCGCCAGTTCGGCCACCACACGGTCAGCACCTACGGCATCGGCAGCGAACTGGACGCATCGCGCTGGCGCAGCGTGTTCCGGCAACTGGTGGCCGCCGGCTTGCTGGAGGCCGACTTCGACAGCTTTGGCGCATTGCGCCTGACCCAAGCCGCCACCCCGCTGCTGCGCGGCGAACACCAGCTTCACCTGCGTGAAGACCCCAACAAGCGCGAGCGCACGCGCCGTCGCAATGACACCACCGCCAGCATCAACCGTGCACTCTCCCCTGACGCCGAAGCGCGCTTCGATACCCTGCGCAACTGGCGCAGCAGCACCGCACGCGAGCAAAACGTGCCCGCCTACGTGATCTTTCACGACGCCACCTTGCGCAGCATTGCCCAACACCACCCGCACACCCTCACTGCGCTGGCCGCCATCAGCGGCGTGGGTGCCGGCAAGCTGGAACGCTATGGCGAGGCGGTGTTGGATGTGCTGCAAAGAGACTAAGCACGGGCGCGTGGCTGGCAATCCAGCCTGGGTTCTTTGTGAATTCGATGGTGGGCCGTGATGGGTGCGCGCAGGCCGCTTGCGAACCACCGGTTCGCGGCCTGTGCAAACGCCACGCGCATGCAAGCGCGTGGCTGGCAATCCAGCCTG
>Ga0209023_10003393_pt1 | contig 19064 bp, 19 predicted proteins | sample LakOneMetagenome_FD_187468 | JGI IMG/M metagenome (GOLD analysis project Ga0209023, IMG submission 187468) | Freshwater and sediment microbial communities from Lake Erie, Canada (SPAdes) (version 2) | ecosystem: Environmental > Aquatic > Freshwater > Lentic | place: Lake Erie, Canada...
CGGGGACGGTCATCGCGATCGCCCGGAGTTCGTGGCTTCGGAATTGTGCGTGGTGTCTGGGCCGAGAACGAAATGCGCGTCGGGGAGAAGCCGCCGAGCGAGAACTCGCTGCGCAGGGCCTCGAAGGCGACACGAGCGTCCGTGGACGCCGCATTTGTGTGATTCCAGATCCGCGGGTGCTGTTTCCACGGTAGGGGATGGCGGCGGCGGCGAGGATCGCGGCAGTTGCGAGGAAACCGACGAGTGATCACGCCACCAGGCGTCGCCAGTGCGATCGTTCGGGTGCGTCGAGGTCCTTGCTGTGCGACCACGACGTGCGGCCACAATTGACGGAATGTGCCAAGTGGCCAATTTCGGTCGTTCATCATCGAGAGGGGGCCGCTAGGGTGTTGTCGGATGAAGGCATCAGACGCACCATGAGTTCACGTCCGGCACTCAAGGCCGTGTACGGCATCTGGGGGGAAGATCGCGGCAAGGTGCAACGTGCAACCACGAGGCTCCGCGATCGGGTCGCGTCTGAAGGCGGAATGCCTCCCGACCTGTTCGATGCAGGCGTCGACTCTGCTGCGGATGTTGCTGCGGCCTGTGAGACGCTTTCCTTCGGAGGCACACGCCTGGTCATTGTCGCGAATGCCGACGCGTGGAGGGCGGACGACGCCACCGTCCTGGTGCAGTATCTGGCTGCCCCGAACCCCAATACCTGTTTGGCACTCGTGGGAGAGGCACCTGTGACGCCGAAGCTTCTCGCGGCGATCGAACAAGCAGGGGAAACGTTGCACTTCGGCCCCGATCCGAAACTCAAGCGCGGCGAACGTCCAAAGTGGTTTGCGCAGCATGTGGTCAGCGAGTGCGAGCGCGCGGGCGGGAAGATTGCGATCGGCCTTGCGCGAACCGTGGTCGAACGAGTTGGGGAGGATGCGATGACCTTGACTCAGGAGGCCTTCAAACTTGCACGTGCCGCCGGGCAAACACCAGTTGACAAGGCTCTTGTCGATGCGCTGGTGGTGGCACATCCCGACGCGAAGACGTATGAGCTTGCAGATGCCCTGACAGCGGGTCAGGGGCGGCGTGTGTTCGACTTGCTGGATGAACTGTCGGTCGGCGACAACCCGAGTGAACCGATCGTCATCCAATCTGGCCTGGCACGCCACTTTCGAACGATTGCCGCTGCACAGGCACTTGGGACGCGAGCCTCGGCAGAGCGCCTTGGTGAGCTGACCGGGGTGAAGGGGTATCCGGCGACCAAAGCCATCGAGCAGGCGCGTTCTCTACCAGAGGGTGTGGGGGCGCGGTGTGTCGCCTGTTTGGCTGCGCTTGAACTGGATCTGCGGGTATCCTCACTCTCCCAACTTGGTCGATCGTCCGACGATGGACGCCGGTTCGTCCTTGAGCGCGCAGCCAGGGAACTGTTGGAGATCACGAAACAGTAGCCAGATGACGTGCTCGGCGAAAATTGGCCAATTGGCAAATTTTCGTGCCGACCCACCCCGCTGGTGATTTCGGACGCGAGCAGATGTTGCAAACACGGCACAGTCTTGTTGCTGCGGCGACACGGCGGCGTAAGGCATGCTCGATCGATGAAGCCCCCAATGGATCGACACGGCAGGGAGCGGCCCGAGGTACGCGATACGTGCGTGATCTGTGGGACTTCGGGCTCGTGCTGCACCTTCTTCATGACCCATGGGGTATCCGTGTCGCTCTGCATCGTGCATCGTCACGGCAATTACCTGCGCCGCGACGGTGGGCGGCGTTTTGTAACGGACCTGCGAGGCCAGTGGCGTCAGGCGCACGGCGTGATCCGTCCGTGGTGCGAAGCTGCTCTGAGAACCCACGTTCTCCGCGTGACGGGTCGTGCATCCAGTGCAGGACCCGGCTCGTACTCCTGGGATGGGCTTCGATTCCATGCGGAAGCCCGGTTCGCTGCTTGTGAGGATCCCAAACGGGTGATCAAGGAACTGCGCTTGACCAATGGCGGCGGCCCCGCCCGGGTGCCGTCGGTCCGAACGATGCGACGTTGGTTCTTCGAAGGGCGATGGCTGATCGACCCCATCAAGCAAGCACGCCGCCTGCGTCGGGGGCGTACACCACGTCTTCAGAGTCGCCAGGTCGCGGTGGAGATCTCGGACCTCGGGATGTGCATCTTCCGCCCAACGCTTGCGTGGGCACGTGGAATCCATCTCGCAGACGCCGTCAGTGAAGCGACGGAGGCGGCAAGAAAGCGCATCGACCGATTTCTGCGACTGCGGCGCTGAACAGCGGATCGTCGGAGGCGACGACCAGGCGGGAGGAACTAGGACGTCTGCCGCACACGTGCGGCAGACGCAATGGATCGACGCTTAGGAGCTCTTGCCGGCGAGGATGCGCTGCACGCGGCTCTTTTTTCGAGCAGCGGTGTTCGCGTGGAGAGCTCCACGCGATGCAGCCCGATCGACCAGCTTCTCGAGGTCGCGCGCACGCGTCGCCGCGTCGTCACCCTCGGCGGCCTCGAGCCCCTTGAACAGGGTCTTGATTGTGGAGCGATAGCGCGTGTTGGTTTCACGCTGCTTCTCCGCGCGCTTGATGCGCTTCTTCTGCTGCTTGATGTTCGCCAAGCGACATCCTTTAGTGAGACGATCCGAACGACCGCGTATCTTACCAGGCATATGAGGAGCGCGCACTGAGCGGCGAAGCCGGCGACCGAGTGGAGCAGGAGTCGCACGAGCCGGAGGGGAGTCGACGCCGCAGCACGGCAGTGTTCGCAATGTGGACCGCTGTCAGCCGCGTCGCTGGCCTCGCACGCGAAAGCATCGCGTCGGCCATGTTCGGTACGAAGGGTCCCGCGGCAGCATTCGCCATCGCCTTCAACATCCCGAATCTGCTGCGCAGTCTGGTTGCCGACGCGGCGCTGTCATCGGCATTCGTGCCGATGTTCGCGCGACTTCGCGAGGATGGGAAAGAGGAGGAAGCCCGCCGTCTCGCAGGCGCCCTGATCGGTCTGATCTCCATGGTCCTCGGCGGGCTGTCACTTCTCGCGATCATCACGGCGCCATGGGTGATGCCCGTATTCGGGCTCGGATGGTCCAAAGAACAGATCGACCTGCTCGTTGGGCTGTCCCAAGTCATGTTCCCGATCGTCGTGTTGCTGGGGCTCACCGGGCTCGTCATGGGCCTGCTGCAATCGTTCGGCCAGTTCTCGTCGTCCGCGTTCGCGCCGGTTTTGTGGAACATCGCGATTCTTCTTGGACTGCTGGTCATCGCGCCGATCCTTGACGGCAACAACCGCATCTACGGATATGCCATCGGCATCGTCGTCGGCACGGCGATCCAACTGCTCTACCTCTTACCGGGTCTGCGTGGGCGCGGCCCGTTCCCGCTGTCGCTCGGGCGAAACAACCCACACGTGCGCCAGGTGCTCGTGATGATGCTGCCCACCACGATCGCGCTGGGGATGATCAACGTAAACGCGACCGTTGACACCCAGGTGGCAAAGCAGGTCAGCATTCAGTCGATTCGAGCGATTGAGGCGGCCTTTCGCCTCTACATTCTTCCGCAAGGGGTCTTCAGCGTGGCGATCGCGACCGTCATGTTCCCGTTGCTGTCGCGGATGGCTGCCCGCCATGACCACGCGGGAATGGGCGAGGTCGTGACAGAGGGGCTTCGACAGATCTTCTTCATGCTCGTGCCATCGGCGATGTTCCTTGCACTTCTGGCGTCGCCGGTGACGCGACTCATCAACCAACACGGGGAATTCACCGCGTCCGACACGTCACTCACCGCCGGGGCGCTGCTGTTTTTCGTCCTTGGCCTCGTGTTCAACGGTGCGAGCCTGCTGTTGATCCGCGCGTTCTTCAGTCTCCAACTGCCGTGGACGCCAACCAAGATCGCCGCGGCGACCGTGCTGCTCAACATCGTCCTCGATCTGGTGCTGATCATTCCGTTCGGAACGAAAGGCATTCCGCTTGCCACCTCGATCGGGAGTCTCGTCAGCTTCCTCGCGCTGCTGATTCATCTGGCCCGCAAACTTCCGACCATCGATTTCGGGGCCATTCTCGACGGATTCGTCAAGACGCTTGTGGCCTCCGTGTTCCTCGGCGCCTGGGCGTACGGCCTCTGGCACGCCCTCGACGGCGTGGTTGGCCGTTCGCTGATCGGACAGATCGTCAGCCTCATCGGAGGCACGGTGATGGGGACCTTTGCCTACCTCGCTGCGTGCCATGGAATGCAGCTTCGCGAGATGGCCCTTCTGGGCATGCTGCGATCCAAGCTACGATAGGTCGGCTTTGGACCAATCGCACATCCGCAATTTCTGCATCATCGCGCACATCGACCACGGGAAATCCACGCTGGCCGACCGCATCCTGCAGCTGACAAACGCCGTCAGCGAGCGGGATATGCGCAGCCAGATGCTCGACTCCATGGACCTTGAACGTGAGCGCGGCATCACGATCAAGGCGCAAGCGGTACGTGTCTTCTACACGGCATCCGACGGTGAGCAGTACCAGCTCAATCTGATTGATACGCCGGGACATGTCGACTTCTCCTACGAGGTGTCACGAAGCCTCGCCGCATGCGAAGGCGCGATCCTTGTGGTTGACGCCAGCCAGGGAATCGAAGCCCAGACGCTGGCAAACACCTATCTGGCGATCGAGGCAGACCTCGAAGTCATCCCCGTGTTGAACAAGATCGATCTGCCTGCGGCGGACCCCGATCTTCACGCTCGAGCGATCGCGGATCTGATCGGCGACGATCCGGACAATGTGCTGCGCATCTCTGCGAAGACGGGTGTTGGCATCAGCGAGGTGCTCGAGCGAATCGTCGAGCGTGTGCCACCTCCCAGCGGCGCTCCCGACGCATCCCCTCGCGCCTTGATCTTCGATTCCGTCTATGACCAGTACCGTGGCGTCGTCACATTCGTTCGCGTCGTTGATGGTGAGTTCAAGAAGGGCGACAAGCTCGTCGCCATGCAGACCGGGCTCACCGCCGAGGCCGAAGAGATCGGCGTTATGACGCCGACCATGGTGCCCACAGGACGCCTGGCGGCGGGCGAGAGCGGCTACCTGATCACGGGCGTCAAGAAGCTCGGCGATCTCAAGGTCGGCGATACGCTGACCATCGCGTCCAATCGAGCCGGCGATGCGCTTGCCGGCTACCGTGAAGTCAAGCCGATGGTCTTTTGCGGTCTGTTCCCGATCGATGCCGACGACTATCCGGACCTCCGTGAGGCCCTCGAAAAGCTGTCGCTGAATGACGCGTCGCTTGTCTGGGAACCCGAGACGTCACAGGCCCTCGGATTCGGATTTCGGTGTGGTTTCCTGGGGCTCTTGCACATGGACATCGTTCGGGAACGCCTTGAACGTGAGTACGACCTCGACCTCCTGGCGACGACGCCCAACGTCGCCTACCGCGTGCGATCGACAACCGGTGACGAGATCGACGTCAAGAGTCCGGCGGAGCTTCCGAATCCGTCCAACATCGAGTTGATCTACGAGCCCTACGTGCGTTGCACGGTCCTCGTGCCCACCGACTACGTCGGTGCGGTAATGGAGCTCTGTCAGGAGCGGCGCGGAACGTTCACGACGATGGAACCGATCGAGAACCGTCAGCAGATCGTCTACGACATGCCGCTCGCGGAGATCGTGCTCGACTTCTACGACCAGCTGAAGAGCCGTACCAAAGGCTATGCGTCGCTTGACTATGAATTCATCAATGAGAAGGAAAGCCCGCTCGTCAAGCTGGACATCCTTCTTGCTGGTGACATCGTCGATGCGCTGTCGATGATCGTCCACCGCGACGTTGCGTACGCCCGCGGAAAGGCAGTCGTCGAACGTCTTCAAAAGACGATTCCCCGCCAAATGTTCGAGGTGCCGATTCAGGCGGCGATTGGCAGCAAGATCATTGCTCGTGAGACGGTGAAGGCACGCCGCAAGGACGTGCTCGCCAAGTGCTACGGCGGTGACATCTCCAGAAAGCGAAAGCTCCTTGAGAAGCAGAAGGAGGGCAAGAAACGCATGAAGCAGGTCGGACGCGTCGAGGTCCCCCAGGAAGCGTTTCTCACCGTCCTTTCGATCGGCGAGGGCCAGTCCTCACAAAAGAAGTGAGCGGCGTCCGACACCTGTACGTCCACCTGCCGTTTTGCACCAGTCGCTGCGGGTACTGCGCGTTTGTCGTCGAGGTGGGCGGGCTGGAACGCAGGGACTCGTACGTCGGGGCGCTTCGCGACGAGCTAGCGCTCGAAAATGGCCAATTGGCCAATTCGCTCGACACCGTCTACTTCGGCGGTGGCACGCCGACACTGATGGGCGCCGAACGCATTGCACAGATCATGGCGTTCCTCGGTTCGCGGGTTGGCCCGGAAACGGAAGTCTCCATCGAGGCCAACCCCGAGACGGTCGATGCTGCGACGTTCGATGCCTTCCGCGAGTGCGGGATCACCCGAGTTTCGATTGGCGCACAGTCGTTCCAGCCGAGTCTGCTCAGCACACTGGATCGGCAAGCGAGCGCCGAGCAGGTGCGCAACGCGGTGGCCGCCGCTCGGGAGTCCGGCATGCGAAGTCTCAGTATCGACCTGTTGTTCGGAATTCCCGGGCAAGACGACGCCCAACTCGCAGCCGACTTGGGCGCAGTGGACGAGCTTCGTCCGGACCACATCTCCTGGTACGAACTCGAGGTGAAACCAGGCAGCAAACTGGCGCGCCAGGGCGCGGAAGTGGATGAGGATTTCACTGAAAACGCCTACCACACGATTGTGGAGCACCTGGAGGCCGGCGGCTACCGGTGGTACGAGACCGCCAATTTCGCGCTGCCTGGCCACGAGTGCCGCCACAACCTGGCCTATTGGGGGGCAGCCGACTACCTTGGCGTCGGCATTGGTGCGGTGTCGACTGTTGGTGGGCTGCGATGGCGAAATGCGCCCGATTTTTCGAGATATGTGGCGGCGGTGGCGGACGGGCGTCGCCCGCGTCGTTCAGAGGAGCACCTGGATGCCGACACCCGGCGACGGGAGCGGTGGATGCTTGCGCTCAGGCGTGATGAAGCGATGTCGCTCCACTGGGCCGGGCCTCCCGATCATCCGGACGAAATTGGCCACTTGGCAAGTATCGGGCTCCTGCGCTGCGACGGTGACACCCTCCGCCTGACGCGGCAGGGACGTTTCTTGCAAAACGCCGTCCTTGGCAAGCTGATGGAATACGTCTGATGGCCACGCGTTTCTTGACAGAACGGCAGGAGACGATCCTGCGCATCGTGATCGAAGATCACGTGCTGACCCAGGCTCCGGTCGGCAGTAAGAACATTGCCGGGCGCCAGGGAATTGAATTCGGTTCGTCGACCGTGCGTTCAGAGCTTGCGCGCCTGGAGCAGCTTGAGTTGCTCGATCACCCGCACACATCAGCCGGGCGCGTTCCAACCGACGCGGGCTACCGCTACTACGTGGACCACCTGGTTCCGCGCGGAGAGCAAAGCCCCGTGGTCCGCGAGGTTCGTGGAGCCCTCGAGCTTGGCGCCATCCGACGTGAGGTCGACGGTGCGATGCGGCGCATCGCCGAGGTCATGTCGCAGGTCACGAACATGCTGGGTGTGGTGACCGGGCCACCTGCGCAGTCCACGACGATCCGTCGTATCGAAGTTCTCCTGCTGCAGCCGCAGGTTGTGATGGTCGTGATCATCACCTCGACAGGAGCCGTGACCAAGCGGATGTTCGCCTTTGAACATCCGGTCGATCCGAAGCTCGCCGACTGGGCGAGCGACTTCTTCAACGAGCAACTCACTGGTCTGCCGGTGGGCGCACGCTCGACGGCCGGACGCTTGTCGGATCCGACGTTGGCGATGAGTGAGCGGGCGTTTCTGGACGCCATCAGCGAAGCGCTGCTTGAACTCGATGATGATGCGGAAGGGCTGATCTACATTGGTGGGCAGGCACGCTTCGTCCAGGAACACCGATCCCAGGATCTGATGCAGATCGGCGGCCTGATGCGAGCACTGGAGGAGCGCTATGCGCTGCTGCAATTGCTGCGCGGTGCGCTTGGTCGGCCGGACGTCTTCCTTCGCATCGGTACTGAACTCGTTGAACCGAACCTTCAAGGAATGTCGGTTGTTGCCGCGCAGTACGGGTCGGCGCGTCGCAATCTCGGCGCCGTCTCGCTCATCGGCCCCACGAGAATGGACTACCGTTTGGCCATCGCGACGGTGCGAGAGGCCGCCCACGCCTTGTCCGACTACATGGAAGAGGTCTACGAATAGACGATCGGTTCGAAATCATCGAGGTATGGCGTCGGCCGCTCATGGGCGATCCGAAAGCCGCAGTGCGCGTGCTCGCCAAGGTTGAAGCCGGATCGGTTGGGCCCGACGAATACGCGGTGGGGATCACCGTGCGCCCTGAATCGCATATGGATCCGCTCTCGGATGACAGCCGGATCTTCCAGGGGTTGTCCTTCGCCGAAGCCCACTGGGTCGCCGCGGTGCTCGCGTCCACGTCGGAAGACGCGGCCGATGCGGACGGGTTGCTCTTCGATCTCCGCGTCCCCGTCGACCTGACATGGCGCGACATCGAACTTGCTCCCGAGGTCATCGAATGGGCCGGTCTCAGGTCGGCGCCACTTGTGCCGTGGCTGCCGGCGGATCTGGCGCCGGGCCGCCAATATGCGATTGCCACCTACACGTTGGATTGCGGGCATCAAGCACTTGAGCTGCTGCGTCAAGACCCCGAGTCCGTGCCATTTTGGATGCTCGTCGATTCGGTTGACCACCTCGCCGCACGCGATGCCCGCAGCCTGTCGCGGCTGCTGCTGACGGCAACCACCTTGGACGAGGCGTCGGCGCTCATCGAGCAAGGCAAGTCGAATCTGGCCATGGACGTCGACGACGACCACGATGATGATCGGGACGAGGACGACTGATCGCCTGCCGCCGGGCGGCTTATGAGGTCTCTGGTTGCACGGTGGTCGTGCCGCGGCCCCGCAAACTGACAAGCAGCGCCGTGCCTGCCAAAAACAGGGTGCTGGCGAGCGCATAGGACTCGCGAAGCCCGATCACGTCCACAAGGAGGCCGGCGGCGACGAGTGAGATTGCGAAGCTCATCCAACCTGCCGCCTCCATGACGGCGATGACTCGTCCGCGGAGATGGTCGGCGACGGTGCGTTGAATGAGCGTATGCCGGGCGGGATCGGCGAGTCCGCTTCCGATACCGCCAAGAGACTGGCTTGCGACGACGAACCAAAACGGGAGGATCGCTGCTGCGCCAAGCGCGAGCCCTTGCAGGGTAAACCCGATGATCACGATTGGAAGCTCGCGGTCCGGTCGAAGAAACTTCGGAGCCAGCGTCGCCCCAAGGATCGTTCCGATTCCCCAGCCGGCCCAGAGCGCGCCGAGTCCGATCGGACCTGCGCCTTCGTGGTCGGCGAGGGCCGGGTTTGCCGCAATGACAAAGCCCACACCAATGAATGCGACAAAGCCGGAGATGATCACTCCGCGCACGATCGGGGTTCGTCGGACGACGCCAAACCCTTCGCGCACCATACTGCGACGGCTTGTTTGCGCCTGAACGCCGCCACCTGAGAACGAACGGCGGATGGACCGGACGAGCCAGGCCGAGATGAGGAACGTCACGGCGTTGAACGCGAGCGCCACAGATCCGGAGAGGAATCCGGTGAGTGCTCCACCGGTCAGCGGTCCCAGCGCCGCCGAAAGGCCGCTCACCTGGCCGAGAAGGCCGTTGGCCCACGGCACGTCGGCATCGCTGACAAGGTTCGGGAGCGCTGCACGGGAGGCCGGCACGAAGGGCGATTCCATGATCGCGCCGACGGCAGCCGCCACCAAGAACGTCGCGGGTGGCGCGTGAACCGCCACCAAGACAGCCAAGAGGCTGTAGGCGACGGCTGCAAGGAGATCGCTGCCGATCATGACGCTGCGCCGGTCGTAGCGGTCGGCGAGCGCGCCCGTGATGGGGGTCACGGTTCCGGCGACCAGGGATGTCGAGAGTGCACCGGCTGCCACCCACGCCGACGAGTGCGTGCGTTGCCACATCACCGCGGCCAGCGCGATTCCCGCCGCCATGTTTCCGGCCATCGAAATGAGTCGTGCAAGCGCCAAGCGGCGCGCATCTGCGCGTGGTGGCCGCTGCGACATCGGGCCATCATGCCCGATTCCTGGTTCCGTACGAAATTTGGCCACTTGGCACATTTCGGCGCGCGCGTATGCGCACCATGCGGCCGAGTGCGGCGGGGGTTGGCTGCGTCGGAGCGAGCGTTCGTCCAAGTTGGCAAAGTGGCCAATTTCGCGCGTCCGGGTGGACCGTTGCTATCCTCGATGGTTGTGACGACCTCATCCCGCGACTACTACGACATCCTCGGCGTTTCCCGGACGGCCGACGAATCGGAGATCAAGAAGGCCTTTCGCCGACTTGCACGTGAGCACCACCCCGACGTCAACCAGGACCCCGGTGCGGAGGACCGCTTCAAGGAGATCGCCGAGGCCTACGAGGTGCTGAGCGACGCCGAACGGCGCTCGGTGTACGACCGCTATGGGCGCGAGGGCCTCAACAACCAAGGCTTCTCGTCGGACTTCTCCGGTTTCGGATCGTTCGGGGACCTGTTCAGCAGCTTGTTCGGCGCCGACATCTTCGGCGCGCGCGGAGGACCGGTCGCCCAGGCGGGCGACGACCACTTGGTCGAGGCCGGCATCTCGTTTGTCGAATCGGCACACGGCGTCCATCACGAGTTCACGGTCGACCTGGTCGCAGCATGCGACACCTGCGGCGGCGATGGCGGTGCCCCGGGCTCGCAGATCATCACCTGTTCGCAATGTGGTGGGCAGGGGCAGATCCAGCAGGTTGTGCGAAGCCCCCTCGGCCAGCTTGTCCGCCGAAGCGCATGTCCCCAGTGTCGCGGCGCAGGCCGAGTTCCGACGACGCCGTGTCCCGACTGCCGCGGGCTCGGCAAGCGAATGGCACACACCACACTCGAGCTCGACATCCCCGCAGGCATCGCCGACGGGCAGCGCATCCGCATGCCCGGCAAGGCGCACGCCGGTGACCCGGGCGCCCCGAACGGCGACTTGTACGTCGAAGTTCACGTCGCCCCGGATGAGCGATTCATGCGAGACGAGCTTGACGTCGTCAGCGTCATGACCATTCCCGTCGCCGATGCGATGACCGGCACCACCATCACGGTGCCCACCGTCGACGGCGATACGGAGGTTGCCCTTGCCCCTGGGACGCAACCGTTCGCGGAGCACCTGATCAAGGGCAAAGGATTCCCACAGATCCAGGGACGTCGCCGCGGTGATCAGCGGGTTGTCATCCACGTCGAGGTGCCTGCAGTGACAAGCGAGGCCGGGAAGGCGCTGCTGTCGGACCTCGCCGCGCACCACGAAGAACCATCACACGACAAGGGGCATGGCGACGGGCTTTTCGGTCGCATCCGAAGCCGATTCCGCTGATCTGATCCGTCTGTGGGTGGATGTTGCGCCCGACGAGATTGAGATCGCTCGCGCGATCATGATCGAGATGGCGAGTGCCGGCTGGTCGGAGTCGCACGTCTCAAACGGCTCCCTGCGCCTTGAAGCCTGGGTCGCGCGACGTGCTCGTGGCGAGATCGTTCAGCTGCAGGAGGCGTTGCGAGCGGCGGGCCTCGCCGTGCATGTCAACCAGGTCGCGCAGGACACCGAGTGGCAGGACGGCCTTCGCCGCCACCATCAGCCCATCGACGTGCGCGGGCGCATCCGCGTTCGACCGCCATGGGTGGCAGCGACCGTCGGCCCGATCGACATCGAGATCGATCCGGGAATGGCCTTCGGCACCGGTCAGCACGCCACCACGCGGGGATGCCTCGAGCTGATGCTCGGGCTGCCGCTGGGCTCACTGATCGATGTCGGCACCGGCTCCGGTGTGCTTGCGATCGCCGCGGTCAAACTCGGCCACGATCCGGTCATCGCGCTCGACAATGATCCACTCGCGACCGAGGCGACAACACGCAACGCCCAGGTCAATGGCGTTGCGCTCAGAGTCGATCTGGCGGAGGCCGACGCTCAGGTGCTCGCACCGGCCGACACCGTTGTTGCGAACATCACGCGGATGCATGTGGCGGCGCTCGCCGGCAACCTGGCGACCAACCCGCCGATGTACGCCGTGCTCTCCGGATTCGTCGTCGATGATGTGCCGAGCGCCACCGCGCCGTGGCTGGAGCGCGGCTACCGATCCGTCGCGACGTTCACCGAAGACGGGTGGGCTGCAGTGCGACTGGATCGTGTGTGAAACACACCTTCCGCTGCATCGTGTCCCACCTGGCGCCGGGTGCAACCGTGGAGCTTTCACCACCAGACACCCACCACCTGATCCGGGTCGCCAGGCGGTCCATCGGTGACGACATCGAAGTGATTGACGCCGACGGACGGTTGTGGCGCGCACAGATCGTCGACCTCGGCCCGCCAGCGCGCGTTCAGGTGGCGCAGGCGCCGACGCCGGCTCCACCGTCGGTTCCCGTGCGGCTTTGGGTGGGGCTTGCGGACTACGGTCGCTTGGACACGCTCGTCGAAAAGGCGACTGAGCTCGGTGTGCAGGCCATCATGCTCATCTCGTCTGCGCGTGTGCGCCGCACCCCCGACCCAGCGGCGTTCACGTCGCGTCGTGCGCGGATGGTGCGCGTGGCGGAGGCAGCTGCAAAGCAGTCGGGGCGGGCGTTGATCCCGGCCATTGGTGGCATCGTCGCATTTGTCGACATGGTCGCCGCCGAGCCCTCGGGCACACGGGTGTTGGTCGATCCCCGAGGGACTGTCGGACTGGGTGACACCCTGCGCCACTGCGCCGGTCCGGTCGAGCTCATCATCGGGCCCGACGCCGGTTTCGATCCCGGCGAGCTTGAGGTGGCGGCCGCGGCCGGCATTCGGATCGCGCGGATGGGAGATGCCGTGCTTCGCACCGAGACCGCCGCGATCACCGCCCTGGTGCTTGCCGCCGACGCGGTCGGCATGCTCGGCACTTGACGTCTTGTGAGTGATCACTTACTATTGTCGCGTGGCTGAGGCAAAGACACGCAAGAAGGCCGATGAACGCCGCGAAGACATCCTCGTCGCGGCGCGCGCCGAGTTTGCCGCGCATGGCTATGACGGGGCCTCGACGGACGCGATTGCCCGGCTCGCCGGCATCTCACAGCCCTACCTTTTTCGTCTCTTTGGCACGAAGAAGGAACTGTTCATCGCGTCGATCGATGCCTGTATGCAGGACGTGCTTGCGCTCTTTCGCGCGTCGGCCGGAGATCTTCGCGGAGACGCCGCGCTCCAGGCGCTTGCCGGGGCCTACATCGAGTTGATTCGCCGTGATCCGCAGCGCCTGCATTCACAGATGCAGGCGTATGCCGCATGTGGCGACCCTGAGATCCAGGACGCGACGCGACGTGGCTTTCGCAATCTCGTGGGATTTGTCGAGGACCTCGACGTCCCGGCGGGGAAGGTGACCGACTTCTTCGCGATGGGCATGTTGATCAATGTGATCTCAATGCTTGGCGGCGCTGATGGCGCGGAGCCGTGGCTGGTCCGTCTCTGCGGGTTCAACCCCGGCTGCGAGTAGACACCCCCCTTTTTTCACCACGTATATGAGTAATCAATCACTCACACAATTCGGAAAGGAGATCTGATGTCGCATACCACTCGCCGAACAACCCTTTGGACGTTCGTCGTGACGTCGATCGCGCTCGTCATGGTCACGCTGGACAACCTGGTGGTGACCACCGCCTTACCGGTCATCAAGCGCGAGTTGAACGCGTCGCTCGAGGCGCTCGAATGGACGGTCAACGCCTACACGTTGACCTTTGCGGTCTTCCTGTTGACGGGTGCGGCGCTCGGCGACCGCTTCGGACGGCGTCGGATGTTCGTCGTCGGCCTTGGCATCTTCACCGGCGCCTCGATCGCCGCGGCGCTGGCGCCGAACGTGGAAGCGCTCGTCGCCGCTCGCGCGATCCAGGGCCTCGGTGGTGCGCTTGTGACCCCGTTGACGCTGACGCTTCTGTCGGCCGCCGTTCCCGCCGACAAACGTGCGGTCGCACTCGGCGCGTGGGGTGGCATCGGTGGTCTGGCCGTCGCCTTGGGACCGCTCGTCGGTGGCGCCATCGTGGAAGGGTGGGCGTGGCAGTGGATCTTTTGGATCAACGTTCCGATCGGCGTGATCCTGCTCCCGATCGCTTGGCGTCAGGTCAAGGAGAGTCACGGGCCGAACGAGCGGCTCGATCTGGGTGGCGTCGTACTTGCGAGTATCGGCCTGTTCGGTGTGGTGTGGGGCTTGGTGCGTGGCCAAGGGCAAGGGTGGACGAGCTCTGAGATCGTGTCCGCGCTCGCCCTCGGCGCCCTGTTTGTCGCCGCGTTCGTGGCCTGGGAGCGCCGAGCCCAATCGCCGATGCTTCCGCTGCGCTTCTTCCGCAACCGGACATTTGCGCTCACGAACGCCGCATCATTTGCCATGTACTTCGGGATGTTCGGCGCGGTGTTCCTGCTCGCGCAGTTCTTCCAGGTTGCACAGGGCGACTCTCCGCTCACGTCCGGCCTGAAGATCCTGCCGTGGACGGCGATGCCCGTTGTCGTGGCACCGCTTGCGGGCGCCCTCGCGGACCGCGTGATTGCCGGCCCACGGATCGTCGCGGTCGGACTCGCGCTGCAGTCGATCGGGCTCTTCTGGCTGGCAGGGGTCACCAGTGCCAACGTGGACTATGTGGATCTCGTGATCCCCTTCGTGCTCTCCGGCATGGGGATGGGCCTGTTCTTTGCACCCGTGGCAAACGTGATCATGAGTTCGGTCCGTCCAATCGAGGAAGGCCAGGCATCAGGGGCGAACAACGCGATCCGTGAACTCGGTGGCGTGTTCGGCGTTGCGGTGCTCGCATCGGTGTTCGCGTCACGTGGCGGTTACGAATCGCCGCACATCTTCAGTGCCGGGCTGCGGGCCGCCACGACCGTGGGGGCGATCGTCGTCGCACTCGGTGCACTGATCGCGTTTGCGGTGCCGACGGCCCCGCTCTCGGTCCCCAATCACGAGGCGTCGACCGAAGTCGGCTGACCGCCGTCTCGCGGTGGCGCCGGGAGGCCAGCCGGCGCCACCACTGCAAGGCAAACTTGCCAAGTGGCCAATTTGTGCGCGTCGATCCGTGCGCCACGTTGCTACCGTGTGCGGTCAGATGCGACGGGTGAATGCGACACCGAATGCGAGGCACCGGGGACGCCGCTCCTGATGGCGACGTTCTCCGTGCGATTTCTCGGGTGCAAGGTCAGCCAGGCGGATGCGACCCTGATTCGTGATGCGCTCGTCGACGCCGGCCATGTCGAGACCACCACGCATGCGGCGCAGGTGCACGTCGTCAACACCTGCGCGCTCACCGTCGAGGCCGAACGCAAGAGCCGGCAACAGGTCAACCGCGCGAGTCGCGCCGCCACGCAGACGTTCGTGACCGGCTGCGCCGCGAACCTCAACGCCGAGCAGTTCGACGCCCCGAACGTCACGGTGGTCCGGCGGTCCGCAGACCGTGCCGCGGTTGAGATTGTGGAACACCTTGGCGGACAGGTCGCACCACTGGCGTGCCTGGACGATGACCGTCCAGCAGGTCGGACGCGTGCCTTCATCAAAGTCCAAAACGGATGTGACCAACGGTGCTCGTTCTGCATCATTCCGCAGACGCGCGGTGTCGCGGAGAGCCGGTCGGTTGACGCCATCATGCGCGACGCGCGTCGGCGAATCGACGAGGGACATCCCGAGCTTGTCCTGACCGGCATCAACATCGGGACCTGGACCGATGAGCGCGGCCGCGGGCTCGAGCACCTGGTCGAACGCGTTGCGCATCTCGACGGGTTGAGTCGGCTGCGAATCTCGTCCATCGAGCCCGGCAACGTCACACGCACGCTGGTGCAAACGATCGCCAGGATCCCGCTGGTGGCCCGACATCTGCACGTCCCACTGCAATCCGCCGACGACGCGGTCCTGGCATCCATGGGCCGCAGCTACACCGTCGCCCAGTACGAGCAGGCGATCGACGAGGCGCGGCAGGTGATCCCCGGACTCAACGTAACGACCGATGTGATCATCGGCTACCCCACGGAGGACGAGCAGGCGTTCGCTCGAACCTATGCGCTGTGCGAGCGACTCGCCTTCGGCAAGGTGCATGTCTTCCCGTTTTCACCCCGGCCCGGAACGGTCGCCGCCGACCTAGGCGACCAGGTTGCAGCGACCGCGAAAGCCGACCGCAGTGCCCGGCTGCGCGACCTCTCCGACCGGATGGCATTCGCCCGACGCCAGAGTCGGGTCGGTCAGCAGGACGCGGTGATCCTGGAGCGGCGCCTCGACGACGGCACGCTGACCGGCTACGGAAGCGACTACAGTCGGTTCGTGCTCGACGCCGAAGCCGGCGCCCCGGGCGATCTGGTTGCCGTCCGCGTGGCAGCAATGGCGGGCGAACATCTGCGAGGAGAACCATGCCAGTGAGCGACTGCCTGTTTTGCAAGATCGTTGCGGGGGAGATCCCGGCGAGTGTTGTGCATCGCGCCGACGGTTTCCTTGCGTTCCATGACATCAATCCCAAGGCGCCGGTGCACATCCTTGTGGTGCCGGAGCAACACGTGGTCTCGATCGCCGATGTCGGTGATCTCACTGACGCCGAACGCGCAGCGATGGGCCCGTTCATCGCCCGTGTCGCGTCGATGGTGGGTCTCGCGTCCGATGGGTACCGGGTGGCGACAAATGCCGGTCCAAACGCACGTCAAGAGATCATGCATCTGCATTGGCACGTACTCGGGGGCGCTCTCCTGTCACAATCCATGTGATGCGACGAACGATTGAACTGGATGATCGGGTGGCCGTGGAGCTCGCCGGCGACCATGATCGGGTGCTCGATGCCCTGCAAGCGCGGCTTGGCATGGACATCGACCTGCGCGGCAACCAATTGACGATCTCCGGGGACGGTCCACGTGTCGATGCCGCCGCTGCCGCCATCGGCGAGCTGGGCGAGTTGATTCATGCCGGTGAGCGACTCGGGGCGGCATCGGTCGAGGCGGTGGCACACGCGGTGGACCGCAACGCCCCGCTCACCGACACGCTGGGCGATGTCGTCCTTCGCCACCGGAGTGTGAACGTCACCCCGAAGACCGCGGGGCAGAAGGCCTACGTCGACGCGATTCGAAGCCACACGATCACCTTCGGGATCGGTCCTGCAGGGACCGGCAAGACCTACCTGGCCGTTGCGATGGCTGCGTCGGCGCTCAACCGGCGCGAGGTGGGGCGAATCATCCTGACACGGCCGGCCGTGGAGGCCGGAGAGCGCCTGGGGTTTCTTCCTGGTGACATCGCCGCGAAGGTCGATCCGTACCTGCGGCCACTGTTCGACGCGCTGTACGACATGCTGGAGCCCGAGAAAGTCCAAGCGTTCTTCGAACGCGGTCAGATCGAAATCGCGCCGCTCGCGTTCATGCGTGGCCGCACCCTCAATGACAGCTTCATCATCCTGGACGAGGCGCAAAACACCACCATTGAACAGATGAAGATGTTTCTGACCAGGCTCGGATACGGGTCGAAAATGGTCGTGACGGGCGACGTCACCCAGGTGGACCTGCCGCGCGACCGGCCATCTGCCCTGCACGACATCGGGACGATCTTGGCCGACGTGCCGGACGTGAGCTTCGTGCGGTTCGGGCGGGACGATGTTGTTCGTCATCGCCTTGTCCAGGAAATCGTGGAGGCATACCGTGTGGCCGAGGAGGGCCACGCCACCACGTGATCGACGTCGAGGCGCGTTCTGAGATCGACGGCGTCGACCTGACGACGCTGGTCGACGCGGTTCGTGCCGCATGCGCGGACCGCGGTGTGGACCGTGCGACGGTTGGACTCATGGTCATCGGCCCGGAACAGATGGCGGCGATCAACGGTGAACATCGCGCCAAGCCGGAGCCCACCGACGTGCTCTCGTTTCCGGTGGATGGTCCGGATCTGCTGGACGGTTGGCCCGATGACGGTCCCGAGCCGGAGCTCGGCGACATCATCATCTGTCCGGATGCCGCGCAGGAGCCGCTGACGACCCTTGCCGTGCATGGGCTGTTGCATCTGCTCGGCTACGACCATGAGGTCGACGACGGTGAGATGCTGGCCATCCAAGATGCGATTGTGGATCGTCTATGAGCGAGTCCACGCCACCACGCGACCCCGACACGGAGGCTCGGGCCGAGGGACGCGACGACGGGGGCCTGTCGCGTATCTTCCGCCGTCAGCCCAAGGAGTCACTGCCGCGCCAAGGATCGCTTCGCTGGTCGTTCACGTGGGCGTTTGAGGGCATCGTCTACGTCCTTCGGACGCAGCGCAACATGCGGATCCACGTCGCCGCTGGCGGCCTCGGCCTGTTGCTTGCACTGATCCTCGGCGTGTCGCGGTTGGAATTCCTCGCGGTACTCGGCGCCGTCAGCATCGTGTTGATCGCAGAGATGGTCAATACGGCCATCGAAGCGACGATCGACGCGCTCGTCACGCACTTCCATCCGCTTGTGAAGGTGGCAAAGGATGTCGCCGCCGGTGCGGTCCTCGTCGCCACGTTCAACGCGCTTGCCGTGGCCTACCTGGTGTTCTACAACCGATTGACCGACCCCAGCAAGGAACTGTTCAACCAGCTGAAAGGTCGACCGTCGCAGATCGTCGTCGGGTCCATGATCATCACGATCCTGCTCGCGATCGCGATCAAGGCGTTCACTGGTCGGGGGACCGCGCTTCGGGGCGGGATGCCGTCCGGGCATTCGGCCGCGGCATTTGCGGGATGGGCCGCTGTGACAATCATGACGGGAAATTTCAACCATGGCGCCCTGATCTCGACGCTCAGCTTCATGATGGCGGCGCTCGTCGCACAATCGCGCGTCGAAGCCGGCATCCATTCGGCGTGGGAGGTCATCGTCGGCGCCGGCCTCGGTGCGGCGGTCACCATCTCCATGTTCCAGGTACTCGGATGACAGACGATCAACTGTACGAGCAGGCGCTAGCCGCGACGGCCGTCGCCTATCCACCGCATTCAGGACTGCATGTCGGTGCCGTGCTCGAGGCAGAGGACGGCACGCTGATCAGCGGCGGCAACATCGAGTTC